>JAAUYK010029841.1_pt1 | contig 17368 bp, 9 predicted proteins | sample 7278021 | NCBI WGS metagenome assembly JAAUYK01 (sample SAMN14350223, study PRJNA611818) | marine sediment metagenome | isolation source: surface marine sediment (1.8m) | place: French Polynesia: Moorea | collected 2018-08
CGCGCCGGCCAGGGTGCCCCAGGCGAGCCACCACCAGTTCTGCCAGCGCACCAGGGCGAGGCCGGCAAGTACCAGGGCCATGAGGTAGGGGAAGAGCGCCCAGGCCGAGGGATCGCCCGTAGCGACCAGGGCCGGCGTGGCGAAACCGCCCAGGAGGCCGAGCGCGGCGATGAAGGGACCCTGCAGCAGCGAGAGCGCCACGGCCCCGAAGGCGATCAGGGCCAGCAGCGCGAAGGCGGCCAGCGGTCCGAACAGGCCGTAGAGGCCGTAGGCCGCATAGGTGCTGGCGAAGGCCGTGAACAGGCCGGCGCCGCTGAGCGCGGAGGGCACGTGGTCGGGGCGCAGCGCGGCCACAGCGCGCTGCAAGGGGCGGCGGCGCAGCCACTCGCCCGCCAGCGCCAGCGCCGCGCCCAGCAGGTAGCCGAGGCCGATGCGCACCGTTGGACCGAACCAGCCCCGGTCGATCGAGTACTTGACCAGGAAGACGCCGGCCAGGGAAAGGGTGACCGCGGCCAGCCAGACCAGCCAGCGCGAGGTCAGGGATTCCTCCAGGCCGGCGAGGCTCTTCGAGGACTTCGGTCGCGGCGGCGCCTTGGGGGCTTTCCGCTCGCCCTTCTCCTCCGGGGATGCGGCTGGCGGCGGCCAGAACGAGGCCTCCGCCTCGGCCTTTTCCGCGGCGGCTTCGGGAGGCGGCGCCGCTTGGGGCGGCTCGGCCGCCGGCGGGCCCTCGAGCCGCTCGAGCCGTCGCTGGAGGCCCTCGACCGTGGCGCGCAGCGCGTCGTTTCGGGACCGCTCGCGCCGGACCGCGAAGAAGGCGCCGGTCCCCAGCGCGGGCGCAACCAAGAAGTAGAGCCCGACCGCGGCAGCGAAGAGAAACCAGAGTAGTTCAAACATGGGTCGTTCCCACTCTAGGGCGGAGGCCGGTCACGCCGCGTCGCTGGCGGCGGCCGAGGCGCGCTCGGCCAGCGTCTTTGCGGTGGCGTAGTCGGTCTTGCCCGTCCCGAGGACCGGAACCCGCTCGACGGCGAGGAGGGTTCGCGGAACCATGAGCTCGCTGGCGCCCTCGCGGCGCGCGTGGGCCTGGAGCTCGCCGCGGTCGGCGCCCTCCCGGTCGGTGACGAGGACGAGCTGCTCGCCCTTGCGGGTGTCTGGAAGGCTGACCACGGCGTGCTGGTGGTCCGGCCAGAGGCGCTGGACCAGGCCTTCGACCGCGCTGAGCGAGACCATCTCTCCGGCGATCTTGGCGAAGCGCTTGGCACGGCCGAGGATGCGCACGAAGCCTTGGTCGTCGAGAGCCACGATATCGCCGGTGTCGTACCAGCCGCCGTCCGGCGGGACCAGGACGCCCGGCCGGTCGGCCAGCAGGTAGCCCAGCATGACGTTCGGTCCCGACACGAAGAGCCTGCCGCCATCGTCGATGCCGGGCACCGGTTCGAGCCGGTGGCGGATCCCCGGCATCAGGCGGCCGACCGTGCCGGCCTTGAAGTGCATCGGCGAGTTGGCGGCGATGACCGGCGCGCACTCGGTCGAGCCGTAGCCCTCGAGAATGCGCAGGCCGAACTTGTCCATCCAGGCCCGGCGGGTCTCGTCGCGCACCTTCTCGGCCCCGGCGAAGACGTAGCGCAGGGAATAGAAGTCGTAGGCGTTCGCCGCCCGGGCATAGCCGGTCAGGAAGGTGTCGGTGCCGAAGAGGATGGTCGCGTTCTCGGCGTAGACCAGCTCGGGCACGATCCGGTAGTGCAGCGGCGAGGGGTAGAGGAAGACCTTGATGCCGGAAAACAGCGGCAGCAGGAGCCCACCGGTCATGCCGAAGGCGTGGAACACCGGCAGGGCGTTGAACACCGTGTCGCTCGGGTTGAAGTCGACCCGCGCGCCGAGCTGGCGGCAGTTGGCCAGGATGTTGTCGTGGCTGAGCACCACGCCCTTGGGGGTTCCTTCCGAGCCGGAGGTGAAGAGGACCAGCGCCGGATCGCCGCTGCCCGCTTTGGCGCGAGCGTGGACCAGCCGCGCGAAGGGCTTGGCGATCAAGCCGCGGAGCTTGTCGAGAATCCCGATCCGGGCCTGCAGGTCCTCGAGGTAGACGACCTCGGCCGCGGCCTCGATCGCCGCCACGGCGTCCTCGAGCTTGGCCCGCTCGACGAAGCGGCGCGAGGTCAGCACCTTGCGGACTTGCGCTGTCCGGCACGCCGAGACCAGGTTGGCGGGTCCCGCCGTGAAGTTCAGCATGGCCGGCACCCGGCCGTAGGCCTGGAGCGCGAAGAAGGCCGCCGCCGCGCCGTTGGCGTTGGGCAGCAGCAATCCGACGCGCTCGCCCCGCTCCGTCATGGCGGCCAAGCGCCGGCCGAGCACCAGGGCGCCCAGGACCAGGCGGTCGTAGCTGAGCGGCTTGCGCGTGACGTCGTCGAGCAGGGGACGGGCGCCGCCGTTGGTGGCGCGGGCCTGCAGCAGGGCCTGGAACAGGGTCTGCCGGTCCTGGTTCTGGGTCTCGAAGGTCATGTCGGACATGACGTCGTAAAGCGCGTCGCCGATCAGACGGCGCCGCTGCCGGCCGCGCGCCTCCTCGGGCACGGCGATCTCGGCCGGCGGCAGGATGGTGATGCGGATCTTCGGGAAGAGCTTGAGCGGCAGCTTGCCCTTGGTGCGCGAGAAGTGGGTGTACTGGGCGCCGTCGATCCGGACCGGCAGGATCCGGGCGCCGGCCTTGTCGGCGATCATGCCGGGCCCCTCGTAGACCTTCATCAGGGCCCCGGTCACGGTGATCCGGCCCTCGGGGAAGATCACCAGCTTCTTGTTCTTCCCGACCTCGCGGACCAGCGCCTTTGTCGCGAAGGGATTGGTCGCATCGAGCGTGAAGGCCTCGATCAGCGAGAGGAAGGGCCTGGCCCACCAGTGCCGGGCGATGTGGGTGTCGACCGCGAACATGGGCCGCCCGGGCAGGAAGGCGGCCAGCAGCGGCCCGTCGAGAAAGGAGACGTGGTTGACCACGACGACGGCCTTGTCGCCGGCCTCGCGGTAGTTGTCCCAGCCGCGCACCTCGACCCGGTAGAGCAGGCGGAAGAACCAGGCGGCGATCGACTTCAGAAGCTCCTGGGGCAGCAGCTTGCAGATGTAGATCGCGACCCCGACGTTGGCCACGGCGACCGCCAGGAAGACGTGGCTGACCGTCAGGCCCTGGGACAGCATCGCCGCCGCCGCCAGCGCGCCGGCAACCATGAAGGCGGCGTTGAGCACGTTGTTGGCGGCGATCGTCCGGGCCCGGTGTGCCGGGTCCGAACGCTGCTGGATGATGGCGTAGAGCGGAACGATGTAGAATCCGCCGGACAGCGCGATCATGAAGAGATCGAACAGCACGCGCAGCTTGGCCGGGTCGCTCAGGAAGGCGGCCAAGCCGGCCGTCGCGGTCGGCGCTGCCAGGGCGGCGTTGGAGAAGATCAGGTCGATGGAAAAGGCCGCCATGCCCAGTGCGCCGATCGGAACGTAGCGCGCCGAGATCTCGCCCTTCAGCAGGCGGTCGCAGAGGATCGAGCCGGCCCCGATGCCGACCGAGAAGGCGGTCAGGCAGAGCGTGAAGACCTCTTCGTTGCCGCCCAGAACCGTCTTGGCATAGGCCGGGAACTGGGTGATGAAGGTCGCGCCGACCAGGAAGAACCAGGAGATTCCGAGGATCGACAGGAAGACGTCGCGCCGCCCGGCGGCGTGGCGCAGGATGGCCGCGGTCTCCGAAGCGAGGTTCCAGTTGATCTTTAGGCCCGACGCCTCGGCCGGCGCGGCCGGGATCTTCAGGCTGGCCAGCCAGCCGGCGACGGCGACGGTGACCACGGCCCCGGCGACCAGCATCGAGCCGCTCTCCGCCGCGATCAGCAGCGCGCCGGCGATGGTGCCGGCCAGGATCGCGAGAAAGGTCCCGGCCTCGAGCCAGGCGTTCCCCGCCAGGAGCTCGCCGTCGGTGAGATGCTGCGGCAGGATGCCGTACTTGAGCGGCCCGAAGAAGGTCGACTGGGTGCCCATGAGAAACAGCACGGCCATGAGGAAGGGCACGTGGCCGAGGACCAGGCCGGCGACCGCCAGGCCCATGATCGCGATCTCGGCGACTTTGACCCCGCGGATCAGCCGGGCCTTGTCGAACTTGTCGGCAACCTGCCCGGCGGTCGCGGAGAACAGGAAATAGGGCAGGATGAAGAGCGCCCCGGCCACGGTCGCCATGACCTCGGCGTCGGCGCCGCCACCTCCGGCGATCTGGAAGATGATCAGGACCGCGAGCGCGTTCTTGAAGAGGTTGTCGTTGAAGGCGCCGAGGAACTGGGTCACGAAGAGCGGAAGAAACCGCCGTCCAAGGAGGAACCCGTGATCGTTGCTGGTCATGACGGATGGTCCTTGCCGTTTACCATGTTTGACAGAGCCGCCTTGCCGGCAGGTTAAGACGCCGGTGAAAAGCGGCCGTGCGCCAGGAATCGCAGGGTCGCCGCGATGGTATCGGGATGGCTGGCGATGAAGGTGTGGAGCGCCGGCACCCGGAGGAAGTCGGCGGCCCCCTCGAGCCGGGTTTCCGCCACCGTCACCACGCCGTCGTTGTCGGAATCGAGGAAGGGATTGTAGCCCCAGCGGTCGCCTCGCCCGCCCGCGACCACCGCGAACTCGAGATCGGCGGGCACGGTCGCGAACTGCCAGCCCTCGGCCAACTGCGTGGCGCTCGGGCCGCCGAAGGTGTGGAACGGCGGCAGTTCGTTGAGCGCTTGGGCCAGTTGCGAGCCCTCGTTGGGCGCCCCCAGGAAGACCGCGCGGCCGAGGGCGATCCGATCCCGCCAGGCACCGTCCCGTGAAAGGGTCTCGCGCACGACCAGTGCGCCAAGGGAGTGCGTGACGAAGGAGACGCGCTCGATGTCGCGCAGCCCGTTCAAGAGCGTTTCGACGCGCGCGGCGTGGGAAGCCACATCGCCGGTCAGGCTCGGATAGGCGACCGCCGCGGTTTCGAAGCCGGCCTCGCGCAGGGCCGTTTCCATGGCGTCGAAAATGCCGCGCGAGCGCCCGAGCCCGTGGAGCATGACGACCAGGTGGCTGCGGTCGGCCGCGAGTTCGCCCCGCTCCTTGGCCGCCGCCAGGGCCAGAACGCAGTCGTCTTGGCGGCCGCGGATACGAACCCGGCCGTCCCGGTCGACCAGGCGGCAGAAGCCGGTCCAGAGGTGGCTTTCCGCCCGCCAGCCGGCGTGGACGGCGCGGTCCTCGCGCAGCTGGGTGCGGTCGTATTGCCAGGCCAGACCGCCAATGCCGGCCACAACCAGGCCTGCCGCGAGGGCCGCCTTCATCCAGCGGGAGGAGACCGGGCTCACGACCCGCCTCCCGCCGACGCCGGTTCGACAGCCCGCCAGGCGGCCTCGCTCAGGGTCTCGGCTAGTTCCGTCATCGGCGCCACGATACGCCCGTAGATCTTGAAGGTGGCCGGCTGCAAGACCGCCCCCATGACCAGCGACGCGGCCAGGTAGGGGTCGAGGTCGTCGATCTCGCCGGCGGCGCGGGCTTCGGTCATGACCTGGGCGATCACCTTGACCGGCGTCGGCATTTCAGCCGGGACCCGGGGGATCTGGCCGTGCTGCACCAGCAGCAGGAAGGCGAAGAGATCGCGGTCGGCCTCGAACAGTGCGCAGAAGGCCTCGATCATGACACGCAGCTTGGCGCGCAGGCCCGATTCACCGGCCTGGAGCAGCTCCATCCTCTGCGCCAGCGCCTGATAGTGGGTCGAGAAGGTCAGCCAGATCAGCGCGTCCTTGCTCGGGTAGTGGCGGTAGATCGCACCCTCTGAAATCCCGGCCTCGCGGGCGATATCCGCGATCGTCGCCTGATCGATCCCCTTGCGCGCGAAGAGGCCGAGCGCCGCCCGCTCGATCCTTCCCCTCGTCTCTCCACCGTCTCTCGGCATCTGTTAACTCTTTTGTAAGTGAGCGTTCACTTACATATAGGCCGACGCGTTCCCTTATCAAGAGGGCTGTCGTCAGGGAGCGGCACGCTCCACCCCAGCGCAGAAGCGCCGCCGTTGACAAGGGGAGGTGGCGGCGCTGAGCTAGGCGGAGCACTGCTCGGGCAGAAAACAGGGAGCCATGAGTCAGACCTACAGCCTCCGGCAGGCCCGGCCGCCGATCGAGCAGGAAGACTACCTGGGACGGCTCGGGCAGGCCGGGACCGAGGCCGAGCGCGAGGCGCTGGCGGCCAAGGCCATCCTCCAGGCCTTCGACCGCTACTACTCCGAGTCCCGCCACATACCGGAGTATGCCAAGAGGGCCTTCGAGGAGCGCGATCCCGGCACCTCGCTGATCCTGAGCCGGCGCCGCCTGTCGGTCTACGGCCAGAGCATCGGCAAGATGGCCGAAGCGCTGACCGCCGTCATGCCCGAGCTCGCCCGGAGCGAGGGGCCGTGGCGGGCCATTGAGGCGGTCTGTCTGCCGCTGATCGAGGGCCGCTACGAGGCCGATCTCGCCTTCGCCTACATCCACTCGGTCCGGCGCCAGATCCACGAAGGGGAATGGCAGCCGGTCGCCTACTCCTTCAGCGGCGCCGGCGAGGCGGCGGCCGGCCCTGCCGCCAAGGTCTACCTGAACTTCCCGGGCGGCCCCTCGTTGACCGAGGAGACCGTCGCGGAGATCCTGAAGATTCCAGGATTCTCACGGAGCTACCGGGACCTCGAGGGCGACGCGACGGCTGTCTCGGCGCGGGTCAACGCTACCCTCGGCCTGGACGGCGGCAACCCTCACGCGGTCCAGGTCATCCAGATGATTCGTGCGGGCTTCTATCGGAACCGGGGCGCCTACCTGCTCGGGCGCATCGTCCTCCAGGACTCGCGCCTCGTCCCCTTCGTGATCGCCCTGCTCAACGACGAGGCGGGAATCTATGTCGATGCCGTGCTCACCACGGAAACCGACACCCACAACATCTTCAGCTCGACCCTGGCCAACTTCCACGTGACCGACGCCCACTACCACGAGCTCTCGGCCTTTCTGCACTCGATCATGCCGCGCCGCCCGCTCGGCCTGCACTACTCAACCATCGGCTTCAACCACGTCGGCAAGGTCGCGGTCATGGACGAGCTGCGCGCCGAGCTGTCCCGGCCCGGCGAGACCCTGCGGACGGCGGTCGGCTTCCGGGGCACGGTTGCGATCGGCTTCTCGGCCCCGAAGTCGGCCTACGTGCTCAAGGTGATCCGCGATAAACCGACGGCGCAGTACAAGTGGGGGACCTTCGACGGCGTTGAGGCAGTGCTCAAGAAGTACAGCCGGGTCCACGAGATCAACCGCACCGGTTCGATGCTGGACAACGTCATCTATTACAATTTGGCGCTCCACCGGGACTGGTTCGAGCCGGCCCTCCTGGAGGAGCTGCTGGGCGAGGCCGGCGCCAACGTGTCGCAGCGCGACGAGGCGGTCGTCTTCAAGCACCTCATCGTGCAGCGCCGGATGATCCCCCTGCCGGTCTTCCTCGAGACCGCGTCGCCGGCCGAGGCCGAGACGGCGATCATCAACCTGGGCCACTGCATCAAGAACAACGCGGCGGCGAACATCTTCAACAAGGACCTCGACGGCCGGAATTACGGCGTCAGCCGCCACCGCAAGGTCTATCTCTTCGACTACGACGCCCTCTTGCCCTTCACCGAGGTCAAGATCCGCACCAACACCGACCGAATCGACGGCGAGGAGGACGTGCCGGACTGGTTCTTCGAGGACGGCTTCGTATTCCTGCCGGAAGAGATCGAGGCGGGCTTGCGCATCCCGAGCCGGGAGCTGCGCCGCCTGTTCCGCGACGTGCACGGCGAGCTCACCACCGTCGCCTACTGGCAGAAGATGCAGGACGACCTGCTTAGTGGCCTCGTGCCGAGCATCTCGATCTATCCCGAGGAGCGGCGCCTAAAGAGGGATTAGAGACAAGGGTTCGAACGAAGGCGCTACTCCTCGATGTCGTAGCCCTTGTCCCGCAGGCAGTCGTCAAACGCCTCTTCGTAAGCGCCCTGCTCCACCGAGAGCCCGTACTCGACCGACAGCCAGGCACCGAGGCCGCCGGTCATCAAAGCGAAGGTTTCCGCTTCATCCGATGCCTCGGCGAGGGCGCACCGGGCCGCCGCGCGGGCCCGCGCGTCGCAGTGGTCGTAGTCGCCCTGTCCGACGCTGACGGAAGGCGTATAGGACAAGCGGTCCTCCCCCGTACGCGCCACGGCGCAGGCCGCGAGGAGCAGCGGGAACAGGGTGGCCGCAATGATGGCCCTTTTGTTCAATGCGAGGTCCTCTGCGCACCGAGGCCACCGGGACTGCAGCCATGCGCCTGCGCGGCTCTCGCCGGATCAAGCGAGTACCCCGGGCAGCTCTTGAATTGGGACCCCAGAGCGGACCCGGGCTGTCCGGGCGCCTGCGCCGGTGCGAGGATGAAGGGGACCGCCGCGGGGACGCCATGACTCGAATCAACGAGTGCGCCTCGCCGTCACACCGGGCCCGGGGCGCTCAATGGGTCATCAGCACGGGGATCTCGGCGTAGCTCAGCACGTGATTGGTGACCCCGCCGGTCAGGGATTCACGGAACGGGCTTTGGGCGTAGGCGCCCATGACCAGAAGGTCGGCGCCGAAGCGGGCCGCTTCCCTCAGGAAGACGTCGCCCAAGCGATAACTGTCCAGATCCGCTTCGATCAGGGTCGTCGTCAGGCCGTGCCAGCCGACATAGTCGGCCAGGTCTTGCGCCGAAGGCCGCTCGCTATTCTGGGTCCCCACCGAAAGGATGCCGACTTCGCTGGCGTCCGCGAAGAAACTGCGGGCGATCGCGGCCGCCCGGGCAGAGAGCGCGCTCCCGTTCCAGGCGATCAGCGGCCGCTTGCCCAGGGAAACCGGCTCGGCCGGCGGCGCGACCAGGACCGGACGTCCCGCCTGGAACAAGACGGCGCGCAGCACTTTGCGGACCCGATGGTCGGGGTCGTCGCGCGGCTGCCGGACCACGACCAAATCGAAGACACGGCTCTGCGCCGCCACCGCATTGGGGCCGCCCTCGGACATGGCCTTGAAGAAGGCGGTCAGATGTCCGGGGTTCGGCGGCCGCTCGAGAAACGTCGCCTGCATGCTCTGCGCCACCTGTTCGAAGGCGTGCCGCGCCGACTCGATGCCCGCGCCGCCCTCCTGCTCCGCCCTCTCGAGCAGCGCGAGCACGTCTTGCCCCGGGCGTTCGAGAGAGTCCCGCGCGTAGAACATGGACTCCGAGGTCAGACGCTCTGCCGGCGGAACCGGGTAAACGCCCACCACGTGGCCGCCGTCTCGCGGCGCGGCCAGAAAGGCCGCCCGTGCCGCGCAGCGTCCGTGCTGCGTGCTCTCGACAAGCACCATGACCGTTGTCATCGCCATCAGACCCTCCGGACGTTGTCGTCATCGGGGCCCCAGGCCGAACCCGTTCCGCCGGAACCTTACTCCTACCGGTCGAGCCGGCCTTCACTCCGGGGATCCGTGCAGTCTACCCCGTCCTCGCCGGAAATCTCATCACGAAGACGTAGGGGCGCCCTGCGGCAGCCTTCCCGGCGCGCCGCCGATCGCGGATGGGCACACCGCCCTAGCATGACCATGCCATCGACGGTTCGAAACCGCTGTGGGATTTCGCACAACCTCCGCCTGGCCGGAACGGGCGCAGAGTCGCCGGGTTGGTGGACCGCCCGCGGCGAGATTCCCTAGGACCGGGGCAGATGTGCGTAGGGGAAGCTTCCAGGCGAAGCTCTCTCACCGTCCCACCTTTTTCGGCTGAGGACAGCCAATCGGCAAGAATCCGCCGGAACAAGGTTGAAGCAGGTCAAGGCCGTCCACATTTGATTGTTTAGAACGATTCTAAGTTCACCGGCTCCGCACCGAGGGGGATCCACGCCGTGCGGGTAAGCCCACCCACGACAGGAGGAAATCATGGACGCAAAAGTTGAAGGCAAATGCCCGGTGATGCACGGCGCGAATACGGCCATGGGTAGTGATGTCATGGACTGGTGGCCGAACGCTCTCGACCTGGACATCCTGCATCAGCACGACACCAAGACCGATCCGATGGGCAAGGCGTTCAACTATCGAGAAGAGCTCAAGAAGCTCGATGTCGAAGCGCTCAAGAAAGACCTCCACGCCTTGATGACCGACAGCCAGGACTGGTGGCCCGCCGACTGGGGCCACTACGGCGGCCTGATGATCCGCATGGCCTGGCACGCTGCCGGATCGTATCGCATCGCCGACGGCCGCGGCGGCGCCGGCACCGGCAACCTACGCTTCGCGCCGCTTAACTCCTGGCCCGACAATACCAGCCTCGACAAGGCCCGCCGGCTCCTGTGGCCGATCAAGAAGAAGTACGGCAACAAGATCTCCTGGGCCGATCTCATGATCCTGGCCGGCAACATCGCCTATGAGTCCATGGGCCTGAAGACCTTCGGGTTCGGCTTCGGCCGGGAAGACATCTGGCATCCCGAGAAGGACATCTACTGGGGTTCCGAGAAGGAGTGGCTCGCGAAGGAGCGCTACGCGGACTCCAGTGACGAGACCTCGCTAGAGAACCCGCTCGCGGCGGTGCAGATGGGCCTTATCTACGTGAACCCGGAAGGCGTCGACGGCAAGCCGGATCCGATGAAGACGGCCGAGGCGGTGCGTGTGACCTTCGCGCGCATGGCGATGAACGACGAGGAGACCGCCGCACTGACCGCCGGCGGCCACACCGTCGGGAAGACCCACGGCAACGGCGATTCGAGTGTTCTGGGCCCGGAACCGGAAGCTGCGCCGATCGAGTCGCAGGGCCTCGGCTGGCACAATCCGAACAAGTCGGGCAAGGGGCGCTATGCCGTGACCAGCGGCATCGAAGGCGCCTGGACGACCCATCCGACCAAGTTCGACATGGGCTATTTCGACATGCTGCTCGATCACGAGTGGGAGATCCGAAAGAGCCCCGCCGGCGCCCAGCAGTGGCAGCCGGTCGAGATCGCCGAAGAGGATATGCCGGTCGACGTCGAGGACCCCTCGATCCGCTGCATGCCGATCATGACCGACGCCGACATGGCGATGAAGGTGGACCCGGTCTATCGAGAGATCATGGAAAGGTTCCGCGCGGATCCCGACTATTTCAAGGAGACCTTCGCGCGGGCCTGGTTCAAGCTCACGCACCGCGACATGGGGCCGAAGGCGCGCTATGTCGGTCCCGACGTGCCGGAGGAAGACCTGATCTGGCAGGATCCGGTGCCCGCGGGTCCGACCGGCTACGACGTCGACGCCGTAAAGGCGAAGATCGCCGCCGCCGGTCTTTCCGTCAGCGAGTTGGTCGCGACCGCCTGGGACAGCGCCCGCACCTTCCGCGGCTCGGACATGCGGGGCGGTGCCAACGGCGCGCGCATCCGCCTGGCGCCGCAGAAGGACTGGGAGGGCAACGAGCCCAAGCGCCTGGCGACCGTGCTCGAAGTCTTGGAAGGCATCGCCGCCGAGACCGGCGCCAGCGTGGCCGACGTCATCGTTCTGGCCGGCAATGTCGGCATCGAACAGGCGGCCAAGGCGGCAGGCTTCGACGTCACGGTGCCCTTCGCACCGGGCCGCGGGGACGCCAGCGAAGAGATGACCGATGCCGAGTCCTTCGAGCCGCTCGAACCCGTTGCCGATGGCTATCGCAACTGGCTCAAGCAGGACTACGTCGTCAGCCCCGAGGAGCTCATGCTCGATCGCACCCAGCTCATGGGGCTGACCGCATCGGAGATGACCGTGCTCGTCGGTGGCATGCGGGTTCTCGGCACCAACCACGGCGGCACCAAGCACGGCGTGTTCACCGATCGCGAAGGCGCTCTCACGAACGACTTCTTCGTGAACCTGACCGACATGAGCTATGCGTGGAAGCAGGCCGCGGAGAACCTCTACGAAATCCGAGATCGGAAGACGGATAAAGTCAAGTGGACAGCAACTCGCACGGATCTCGTCTTCGGATCAAATTCGATCCTTCGAGCCTATGCCGAACTCTATGCTCAGGACGATAGCAAGGAGAAGTTCGTGCATGACTTCGTGGCCGCTTGGACCAAGGTGATGAACGCGGATCGCTTCGACCTGAACTGATCCCGTCGGGACGGCGTTCGGGCGCTGCCGAAGCCCGGCAGCGTCCGAGCGTCCGGTCCGACGTAAGCGATGTCTCGGGTTCTTGGTGGCCATTGGCGCGCATCGTGGCGCTCCGGCGTCGCGGAAATCCTCCGGCATTGGACATCTCCTCGACTTCGTCGCGGTCTCGGTCCAATGGCACATACTCTTGTTTGAATACGAAGCGCCTGACCGAAGTCATCCCCGGCCTCAGGCCCCGGTCGTTCAATGGGGAGCCGGCAAGGATCCCTCCTGAAGCTGGACCCGCCGGTCTACGATGACCGCCTCTTCGAAACCGACCTGGTCCGCAGCACTGGCGAGCTCTTGAGGCCTCTTCCTCGTGTCGCAGGGCCCCAAGTCCTCAATCGACCATCCCGCCTGGCGCGCGGCGATCTTTCCGTTCCGTCGGGCCGCCGGAGGTCGTATCCTCGGCGCGACGGGGCGGACGGCGCGGAGACGAAACGGCATGGTCATGGGTTCCCGGGGCAGATCACCGGCACGGGCCCGCGCGAAGGCATGACGCGGTCGCGGGCGCCATCGGCCGTGCTGTTCGGTGCGGTCCTCGCGGTTCTCGCGTTCGCGCCGGGCTTGGCCCGGGCGGAGGAGGCGCAGAGCGTCGTCGCTTCGTTCTGGGATATCGACCTGCTGGGGCCGGGCCCGCACTACCTGGACCTGGGCATCGGGGTCTTCGACGTCTTCGAGCGCAAGTCCGATTCCAAGCGCTCGGCGGGCGCGCGCGCCGAGTTCCGGCTCGGCGACAAGATCTACGGGGTCGGCCCGGCGGTCGGCGCCCTGGCCAACACCGACGGCGGCGCCTACGGTTACGTCGGCCTCTACGCCGACTTCAGGTACGGCGATCTCGTGGTGACGCCGCTGGCCGGTCTGGGCGCCTACCATCAGGCCGACAGCAGCGACCTGGGCGGGGTGTTCCAGTTCCGCCTGGCCCTGGGCATCACCTACCAGTTCGAGGACCGGTCGCGTCTGGGGATCACCCTGGGCCACATCTCGAACGCCCAGATCCACGACGAGAACCCGGGGCAGGACGAGGTCTACGTCAGCTTCGCGCTGCCGTTCTAGATCTCGATTGGCTCAGATTGAACCGATCTGGCCCGCGATTCTTGATCTGAGCGAGAGGGTCAGAGCAGGGGTCACGCCCCACAGCGATGCGACGTAACACGATCACGTTCCCGGCCTCCGCTCGGGTCCGTCTCAGCGCGGCGGCGAGTCGGGACCGGCGAGCCCGAGTCCTTCGAACATCTCCCGCGATCGGCTCAGGTGCCGATCCGCTTCCTCGGCGGCGCCCTCCGAGAGCAGGCAGCCGAGGGCCTGATGGCACTGCGCCGCCAGCGGGGCCATGCCGAGGTCTTCCGCGCGCGCCAGGGCGTTCTCGTAGCACTGCCTGGCATCGCCGCCGTCGTTGCCGGGCGTGTGCGCCGCGATCCCGCCGAGCACGAAGAAACCGTAGGCCTCGTGCCCGCGCTCCAGGCGGCTGCGGGCGACCTCGAGCGACTCTTGAAGGCGCTTGGAAGCCTCCTCGATCCGCCCGGCGCGCAGGTAGGCGTTGGCCAGCTGCATCCCGACCAGCGACTTGAACAGGCCGAGGCCCATGCGCGCGTAGCGCTCGTTGGCCTCCTCGAGGAGCTCGAGGCCGCGTTCGATCTCGCCAGCCTCGACCCAGGCGTGACCCAGGAAGCCCATGGTGAAGGGCGAAAGGTAGGTCAGGCTCCACTTCTCGATCAGCCCGAGGGCCTGCTCGAGCGCCCGGAGCGCCCCCTCGTGATTCCCGCGGACGATCTCGAAGTAGCCGACGTCGTAATAGATGTGCGCCTTGTTGAAGGGCGCGCCGACCTCCTCGGCGAGCTCGATCGCGCGCTCGGCGTGTTCCTGCGCCAGGGCGAACTCGCCGCGCTCGCCGTAGGACCAGACCAGCCAGGAGCGCGAGATGATCGAGGGCGCGAAGGGCAGCCCGCATTTATCCTTGGCGAGCTCGCCGGGCAAGGCCTCGACGACGCGCTCGAAGTAGGCCTCCGCCGTCAGGCACTCGCCGCAGGTGACGTAGGCGCAACCGAGATAGAAGTTGGACGCCATCTCCAGGGAGAGGTTCTGAGCCCGCTCGCCGATCTCGCGGCCCCGTTCCACCGCGGCCTTGGCGTGATCCGACTGCCCGAGCTGCCAGAGGCTGGCCCCGCGGTAGACAGAGACCCAGCCCAGGCGAACCTCGTCGCGCAGGACCTTCGACAGGCGCTCGGCCTCGTCGAGATGGCTGAGAATTTCCTCGAAACGACCCAGCGCCCATAGCACGTTGCGTAGCGCGAACAGCAAGTCGATCGCACGTTCCGACAGCTCCTGGGAGTCCGGCAGGTTCTTCCAGGCGACCAGGGCCTGGGTGAACTGTCCCACCGCCTCGCGCAGGGCCGAGCGGCGGGCCGCATCCTCGCCCGCTTTCCGGAAGGCATCGAAGGCACGCTGCCAGTCTTCCGCCTGCAGCGCATGGTGGCCGATGATGTCGGCGTGCCGATGCTCGCCGTCGCTCGACCGGGCCTCGAGCACCGCGACGATACGGGCGTGCAAGGCCTTGCGCCGGCTCATCAGCAGGGTCGCGTAGGCGGCGTCTTGAACCAGGGCGTGCTTGAAGATGTAGGCCGCGTCGGGCGGCAGGCCGCGTCGGATGAGCAAGCCGGAGTCGACCAGCTGCTCGAGCGCGCCGTCGACGGAGACCCCGGCCTCTTGGGCCAGCGTGGCCAGCAGCTTCTGATCGAACTCGCGGCCGATCACCGAGCCGATCTGGGCCACCGCCTTGGCGTCGCCCAAACGGTCGAGGCGGGCGACCAAGGAGTTGTGCAGGGTCGTCGGCACGAGGTCGACGCTGTCCGTCGGGCCGTCCTCCGCCTCGACGATGGTCCGGGTCAGCTCCTCGACGTAGAGCGGCACGCCCTCGGCGCGCCGGACGATCGTCTCCAAGGTCATGTCGTGAAGCTTGGACCCACCGATCGTCCGCGCGATTTCTGTCGCCTGGCGACGGCCGATCCGGCTCAGCATGATCGAGGTCAGGTGCGCGCGGTCGGGCCAGCCGCTGTCGTCTTCGGTGCGGACGGTGATGACCAGCATCACCGGATGGTCCTTGATGGCGTTGATCAGCTCGCCGACGTAGTCGAGCATCGAAGGGTCGGCCCAGTGGGCGTCCTCGACCACGACCAGGACCGGATACCGTTCGCTGGGCGCTACGACCTGGGCCACGAGGCATTCTATTGTCCTCTGGCGCAGTTGCTGCGGCGGCACGTCGAGCGCCGGGTAGGCCGGCGGCGCCGGCACCCGCAGGAGCGAGGCCATGATCGGTATGGCACGAGCCAGGTCCTCCGGGCCCTTGCTCGCCAGGGCCTCGAGCTTCGCGATCTTTGCCCCGGCCGGCTCGCCGCCCGAAATCCCGGCGGCTTTGCGAATCTGGTCGATCACCGGATGGAAGGCGCTGTTGGCCTGGTGCTGGTGACACTGGTAGCGGAAGCTGAGGCTCGATCCCTCGGCGATCTCGCGCCGGAACTCCTGGACCAGGCGCGACTTGCCGATCCCGGCTTCGCCGAAAAGGACGACCACCTGGCCTTCGCCGTCCTTGGCCCGCTGCCAGCGTTCCTCGAGCAGGCCGAGCTCGTGCGCGCGCCCGACCAGGCGGGCCAGTCTGGATCCGCGCACGGCCTCGAAGCGGGTCTCGGCGCGCCCTTCGCCGATCACGCGCCAGGCCTCGATGGGCTCGTCGAAGCCCTTGAGCTCCCGACGGCCGAGCGACTCCAGCTCGAAGGCGTTGCCCAGAAGCCGGCGCGTCGTGGGACCAATCACCACATCGAAGGGCTCGGCGAGCTGCTGCAGGCGGTTGGCCAGGGCCGGCGCCGCGCCGACGACCGCCTCCTGGTCGGTGGTGATCTCGCCGACGATCGAGCCGACCACGACCTCGCCGGTGGCGATGCCCACGCGCGCCCGCAAGCGCCGGTCGGACTTGGCGGCGATGGTCCGGACCGCGGCCAGGGCGTCGCGTCCTGCCCGGACCGCACGCTCCGCCTCGTCCTCGTGGGCCTTCGGCCAGCCGAAGTAGGCGAGCACGCCGTCGCCGAGAAACTTTGCCACATAGCCTTCGTAGCGGACCACCGCCGCGGTCACGGCAACCTGGAAGTCGCGGGTCAGGGCGCGCAGCTCCTCCGGGTCGACCGCGCGCGCAAGGGTCGTGGAATCGACCAGGTCGATGAAGGCGACGGTCAGCAAGCGGCGCTCGGCCGCGGCCTCGTCGCCCGGGCTCCGGTCGACCGCTTCGGCCCCCCGATGCCCCGAGCCAGCCGGCTGGGGTTCGCGCGCCTCCGGTTCGTCTTGGCTTGCAGCAAGCGGTCCCGAAGGCGGCTCGCCCAGGTCAGCGATCGCTGCCATCAACTTGCGGCGGTGGCCCAGCGAAAGGCCGAGCTCCTTGAGGTCGCCGTCATCGAGATAGCCGAGCGCTTCGAGGTCGACGTCGTTCGCCTCGAAGGCCGCGGCGTGCGCTTCAAGTCCCAGCTTCCGCAGAAGTTGAAGAACTCTCTTATCCACAACGCCCTTCCTTGATTGCAAGCCCGCCTAGTCCTGCTCGTTACTTGACAGGTGTGCTTGCCTTCTTGGGTGGAATTATAGACAGAATCCCGAAGTCCTGAAACCGCGGGCCGTGGTCCCTACGGCTTGGGCCGCGATTGCGACGTAGAGGGCCTATCGGGCTGGCCGATGTCTGTGACGATTCCCACCTCTCGCAGAGTGACCGATGACGTCCTTGCCAAGCCGAGGAATTCTGCCGCGGCCGGAACGGGCGGAGGCAGACCCCTGGAGGTGGTCGGGCCGTGGCGCCCGGCCGGCCGGTACGACGGGATCCGGCCCGCGCCGACCTGCCTCGGATGGTCGCCCTGGGCTGGCTGTCGGTCCTGACCACAACCCGGGCCTGCGGAGCGGTGCGGCGGATGATTTCTCCGGCCGGGCGGCCTATCCTCGGGGCGAGACGGGGAGGGAGACGACATGACCCAGGGCATCGGGAAGGGTGGCAGGGCAGACTTTGTGATCCGGGGCGCGCGGCTGATCGACGGAACCGGGGCGCCCTCGCGGCAGGGCGATCTCCCGCGCCGCCTCGAGCCCGTTCAGCGCGCCCAGCGCGACGATCCGGTCGTCGGCGACCGCGAGATCGCCGCGCCGCGAGGGCGCCCCGGTTCCGTCGATCAGCCGCGCGCCCCGGATCACAAAGTCTGCCCTGCCACCCTTCCCGATGCCCTGGGTCATGTCGTCTC
>JAAUYK010029168.1_pt1 | contig 17361 bp, 18 predicted proteins | sample 7278021 | NCBI WGS metagenome assembly JAAUYK01 (sample SAMN14350223, study PRJNA611818) | marine sediment metagenome | isolation source: surface marine sediment (1.8m) | place: French Polynesia: Moorea | collected 2018-08
GAAATCGAGCGGCGGCCACAGGCCGCCGCTCACCATACAAGTCCCCGTCACTGGGTCGGCAAGGCCGCCGCCGACTTGGCCAGGCGCACCAGGTTGATGAACTCGGCGCGGTAGCCGAAGCGGTCCTCGCCCTTGGCGCCCTGGGCGAGCTCGATCACCTGGTCGTAGCCATAGGCGCCGGTGTACTTGCCGCCCTTGAGCAGCTGGCCGAAGGCGGCAACCGCGGTCGCGAAGCGGGCCTCGCGGGAGCGGACGCCGGCCGCGTCGACGGCCGCTTCTTGTTCCAGGGTGATCGGCGCGGTGACCAGTGTCGAGCGGTCCCCGTCGGGCAGCTTGTAGCGGATCTTGAGGAAGGCGTACTCGTTGCCGAACTCGGTCTCGCTCTTGGCGCCGCCGCTCGCGTAGCGGCTCTGCCCGATCAGCTCGTTGCCGCTGCCCTTGGGCGTGATCTCGTAGATCGCGGTCACCGTGTGTCCCGCGCCGATGTCGCCGGCGTCGACCTTGTCGTTGGCGAAGTCCTCGCGGGCGAGCGCCCGGGTCTCGTAACCGATCAGCCGGTACTCCGAGACCGTGTCCGGGTTGAACTCGACCTGGATCTTGACGTCCTTGGCGATCGGGAAGAGCGTCGATGTCGCCTCCTCGACCAGCACCTTGCGGGCCTCGTTGAGCGTGTCGATGTAGGCCGCCACGCCGTTGCCGTTCTGCGCCAGGGTCTGCATCAGGTGATCGTTCAGGTTGCCCTGACCGAAGCCGAGAACGGAGAGGAAGATGCCGCTCTTGCGCTTGCGTTCGATGAAGCTCTTCAGCTCCTCGCGGTCGGTGATGCCGACGTTGAAGTCGCCGTCGGTCGCCAGGATCACCCGGTTTACCGCCTCGGGATCCAGATTGGCCTCGGCGAGGGCGTAGGCCTGGCGGACGCCCTCGGCCCCCGCGGTCGAGCCGCCGGCCTTGAGCTGCTCCAGGGCGGCGAGGATCTTGCCCTTCTCGGCGACCTTGGTCGGCTCGAGGACCGTACCGGCGGCGCCGGCATAGACCACGATGGCGACCTTGTCCTCGGGACCCAGGGTGTCGAGCAGCAGCTTGAAGGAGTTGACCAGCAGCGGCAGCTTGTCCGGCGCGTTCATCGAGCCCGAGACGTCGAGCAGGAAGACCAGGTTGCTGCGCGGCTTGGCCGCCGACTCGAGGTCGTAGCCCTTGATGCCGATGTGGATCAGCTTGTTGCCCTCCTTCCAGGGGCTCGGCGTCACCGCGACGCTGGCCGCGAACGGCCGCTCCCGGCTCTCCGGCAGGGGATAGGCGTAGTCGAAGTAATTAATCAGCTCCTCGACCCGGACCGCCGCCTTCTGGGGCAGGACGCCGCTGTTGAGCTGCCGCCGGACGAAGGCGTAGGAGGCCGTGTCGACGTCGATGGAGAAGGTCGAGACGGGATCCTCGGCGACCCGCTTGACCGGGTTCTGCTCGACGCTCTGGAACCGGTCCCGGCCGACGTCGCGGTAGTGCGGCGGCACGACCTCGTCGAGGCTCATCTGAGCGGCCGGGGCGGATGGGGTAACGGCTTGCAGAGCGCGCTCCGCGCGCGGCTGACCGCTTTCCTGGGCAAGGCTGATCGTGGGTTGCGCCTGGGACCGCAGATCCCCCTCGGCCTCGGCTGGAGTGCCAGAGCCGGCCGCCTGGTCATTGCGCCGGTCGGTGAGAGCGCTGCCACGCAGGCGCTCGGAAGAGGATTTCGGCGCTTCGCGAACTTCAGCCAGTTGCGGCGCCGCGCGCTGGCTCGCCAGCCAGTCCCGGGCGACAAACATGCTGGTCGTGACCATGACCAGGAGGGCCATGGCGGTGCCGCCGTAGGCGTAGATCTGTCTCGCGTTCATCGGTCGTCCTTTCGGTCGCGTGGTGTTGCGACCGGTAAGACGCGCGAGCCAGCCGAATCCTTTGTGGCGAGATTGTGATTTCTGCTCCGCCTGCGCCTGGTCGAAGGCGGCCAGAGCGAGGTTGATCGCTTCCTTGCGGGCGTTCTCCTCGGGCGGCGGTACCGCCTCGGCCTCGAGGATCTCTCTCAGTTGCCGTTCATCCATGGCGGGCTTCCCTATCGCGCAGCGGCCTAAGCTTCTTGCGCGCCTCGTGTATGTACCAGGAGACCGTGCTCTCGCGGCAGGCCATGGCCTCGGCCGCCTCGCGGTGGCTGAGGCCCTCGCTGAACACCAGAAAAACCGCCTCTCTCTCCTTCTCGGGCAGCGCGCGGATGTGCGCCAGCACCTCGTTGGCGAAGACTGTCTCTTCGGCGACCGGCGCCTGGTTGAGGGCCCTGTCGCCCCGCGCCGGGTCCAGCCCGTCGCCGGCGTGACGCGCCCGCGACCGGACCCAGTCCTTGGCCGTGTTGATCACCAAGGGATAGAGCCAGGTGAGAAAGCCGGATCGGAACTGGTAGGACGCGAGGCTGCGCGCCAGCTTCACGCAGACGCTCTGGGCGATGTCCTGGGCATCCGCCCGGCTGCCACACCACTTGTAGGCCATGCGGTAGATCGCCTGGTAGTGTCGGCGCAGCAAGGCCTCGAAGGCGGCCCGGTCGCCGCCCTGCGCGCGCTCGATCATCTCTCTCTCAGAGGCTTCCGTCATCCGGCCGGAGACCTTCACATCCGCGGTTCGACCATAAGACGACCCGAATGCGGCAATCCTTGGAACAAAAACTCCAAGGCAAACCCAGTAGGGTTAACGAGCGGGAATCCCTGGCATTCTGGCCACTTGACAAAGGGGCCGCCGCCGGTGTTTCTATCCCGACGCGCCGATTTGAAGCTTAGCTTGCGGGCGCTTAACAAATGCGGCTAAAGCGAGCGGAACATCCGCCCGGCAGAGCCGCGGCGGTTTTTTTGTGCCCGAGACGAGGCCGGTCAAACCGCCATTCGCCGTGGACCGAGGCAAGGAGGAAGAAGCCTGATGACCGACCAGAGCCAGAAGCCGGAGACCCTGGTGCTTCACGCCGGCTACCGCAAGGACGACCGCACCAACGCGGTCGCGGTGCCGATCTACCAGACGACCTCCTACCAGTTCGATCATACCGAGCACGCGGCCAACCTCTTCGCCCTGAAGGAGTTGGGCAACATCTACAGCCGGATCATGAACCCGACCTGCGACGTGCTGGAGCAGCGCCTGGCGGCGCTCGACGGCGGCGCGGCGGCGCTCGCGGTCTCCTCGGGCCAGGCCGCTTCGGCGATCGCGATCCAGAACATCGCCCAGGCCGGCGACAACATCGTTTCCTCGACCGACCTCTACGGCGGCACCTGGAACCTCTTCGCCAACACCTTCAAGACCATGGGCATCGAGGTCCGCTTCGTCGATCCGGCCGACCCGGAGGCCTTCCGCCGCGCCAGCGACGAGAAGACCCGGGCCTTCTACGCCGAGACCCTGCCGAACCCCAAGCTGACGGTCTTCCCGATCGCCGAGGTCGGCGCCATCGGCAAGGAGCTCGGCATTCCCCTGATCGTCGACAACACCGCAGCGCCGATCATCTGCAAGCCGCTGGCGCACGGCGCCAACATCGTCGTCTACTCGACGACCAAGTACATCGGCGGCCACGGCACCTCGATCGGCGGCCTGATCGTGGACGGCGGCACGTTCGACTGGGCGGCCAACGCAGCGCGCTTTCCCATGCTCAACCAGCCCGACCCGAGCTACCACGGCGCGGTCTGGACCGAGGCGGTCAAGCCGCTAGGCCCGATCGCCTACATCATCAAGGCCAGGGTGACCCTGCAGCGCGACCTGGGCGCCGCCATGAGCCCCTTCAACGCCTTCCTCTTCCTCCAGGGCCTGGAGACGCTGCCGCTCAGAATCCGCGAGCACTGCCGCAACGCCGAGACCGTGGCGCGGTTCCTGGCGGACCGGCCCGAGGTCACCAAGGTGATCCATCCGAGCCTCTTCGAGGGCGAGCAGAAGCGGCGGGCCGAGGCCTATCTGGGCGGCCAGAACGGCGGCCTCGTCGGCTTCGAGCTGAAGGACGGCAAGGAGGCCGGACGCCGCTTCATCGACGCCCTCGAGCTGTTCTATCACGTCGCCAATATCGGCGACGCCCGTTCGCTGGCGATCCACCCGGCGACCACGACCCACTCACAGCTCTCGCCCGAGGAGCAGCTGGCCAGCGGCGTTTCCGAAGGCTACGTCCGCCTCTCGGTCGGTATCGAGCATATCGACGATATCCTGGCGGACCTGGAACAGGCTCTCGGCCGGATCGCGGGGGCCTCGAAGGCGGCCTGAGGGACACCATATGTCAGGGCCGTGATTTCCGCCCCGGGCGCGCGCCGTGCTAGGCTGTGCGCTCCGGGCGGGACCTCCAGGAAGCCGCAGTTCAGAGGCCCGCATTTGAGGACGCCGAAAACCGATGCCGATCAAGATCCATAACGACCTCCCGGCCCGCCAGGTGCTCGAGCAGGAAGGCGTACAGATCATCCGCGAATCCGACGCCATACGTCAGGACATCCGGCCGCTCAAAATCGCGCTCTTGAACCTCATGCCCAACAAGATCCGGACCGAGACCCAGATCGCCCGTCTCGCCGGCTCGACCCCGCTGCAGGTCGAGATGACCTTGCTGAAGACCGGATCCTACACCTCGCGGAACACCCCGGAACGCCACCTGATCGACTTCTATCACACCTGGGACGAGGTCAAGGGCCAGAAGTTCGACGGGCTGATCGTCACCGGCGCGCCGGTCGAGACCATGCCCTTCGAGGAGGTGGACTACTGGGACGAACTGGCCGGAATCATCGAGTGGTCCCAGGCGAACGTGTTCCGCAGCTTCTACATCTGCTGGGGCGCCCAGGCGGCGCTGCATCACTTCCACGGCGTGCCCAAGCACCTTCTCGAGCGCAAGATGTTCGGCGTGTTCCGGCACAGGATCACCCGGCCGAACTCCGACCTGCTGCGCGGCTTCAACGACGAGTTCTCGATCCCCGTCTCGCGCCACACCGAGACCCGGGTCGAGGACATCCCGGAGAAGCCGGGGCTTCACGTCCTGGCCGAGTCCAAGGAGTCGGGGCTCTGCCTGATGGAGGACCTGTCGCGCAAGGCGATCTATATGTTCAACCACCTGGAATACGACGCGGACACGCTTAAGACGGAGTACGACCGCGATGTCGCCGCCGGCGAGCCGATCCATGTTCCGGTCAACTACTACCCCGACGACGACCCGGCCAAGGAGCCGGTGAACCAGTGGCGGTCCTACGCCCACCTTCTCTTCTGGAACTGGATCAACGAGATCTACCAGGGCACGCCATTCGACATCGAGCGCATCGGACGCCGGCGTGCGAAGGACAAGACCCTGGCGGAAGCGAGCTGAGCGCGGATTTGCGCCGAGAACCGACCCCATGACCGACGAGCGGCTGCCCGCCGAGCTCTGGATCAAGGCGCATATCCGCCGCTGCGACCTCGAGGGTATCCCGGCCACGATAGCGCACCGCGGCGAAGCCACCGGCGGGACCCTGCTGCTCAAGATCAACCAGCTGGAGAAGGGCTGCCGCGTGCTGACCCAGATCCGGGACCTGGACGGCCGTTTGGCGTGGCTGCCCGCGCTGAAGGGCGCCCTGGTTGAGGAAGCCGAGGCGGACGCCTACATCAATCGTGCCGTGGCGCGCGACCCGGACTTATGGGTGCTCGAGATCGAGGAGCGCGACGGCCGCCACCCCTTCGAGGGCGAAGTCCTCTGAGCGGCGGCCGTTGCCGGCTGGCGCGACGATGAGACCCGGGCGCGGACCGGGAGCATAGCAGCAGGACGCCTCGTTCCAGCCCGAGAACCGTGAAACCACGAAAGCTCAACTCCGGCCTCGGCCATCGCCTGGTCCCCGTCAGTTCCGAAGGGTGCGACGGGGGTGCGGCATCATGAACGAGCTGACCGCGCTGGGCGGCCTGTTCGCCGCGGCGTTCGGCGCCGCCACCCTGCTGCCGTTCCAGTCGGAAGTGGCCTTGGGAGCGATGTTGGCGGCCGGGTCCGCGCCGGTCTGGAGCCTTTTCGTGGTCGCCTCGATCGGCAATACCCTGGGCTCGGTGGTGAACTACTGGCTCGGCCTGGCGATCGACCGCTTCGAAGGCCGCTGGTGGTTCCCGGCGAACCGCAACCAGATGACCCGGGCGCGGGAGTGGTACGGCCGCTGGGGCGTGTGGAGCCTGCTCATGTCCTGGGCGCCCTTCGCCGATCCGCTGACCGTGGTCGCTGGCGTGCTCAGGACGCCGTTCTGGCTTTTTCTCGCCCTCGTGGCCGTAGCGAAGTCCGGGCGCTACGCCGCGGTCATCTGGCTCTGCGACACCGTTAGCTGGTGCTGAGATCGCCCGATCGACACCCGGAGGTTCGAGGAGAGATGATGGACAACCGAAGTCAACTCATGCCGCCCCGCCTGACCAGCCACGCGGGCGCACCGCGACGGGTCGGCGTCGAGCTCGAGTTCGCCTCCCTCTCGGCCGAGGCCGGTGCGCGGGAGGTGCAGGCGCTGTTCGGCGGCACGCTCGAGCAGAAGGATCCGCACCGCTTTCTGATCCGCGACACTGCTCTCGGCGACTTCAGCTGCGAACTGGATCTGCAGCTCGCCCACCGGCCCGACGACCGGGAGGCCGACCGCACGGACCCCCTAGACCTCCTGCTCCGCGAGTTCCAGGAGCCGCTGCGGACCTTCTTCGGGGATGTCAGCTCACTGATCATTCCCTGCGAGATCATCTGCCCGCCAATTCCGCTCGAGCAACTGCCGAAGCTGGAGCCGCTGCCGGACTCGCTCCGCCGAGCGGGCGCGGCCGACACACGGGCCAACCCGATCTACGGCTTTGGGGCGCAGCTCAACGTCGAAATCGCCGAGGGCGGCGTCGACTGGATCGTCGCCATGCTCAAAGCCTACCTGTTGATGTCGGACTGGCTCCGGGCGGTCATGCAGATCGACCTGACGCGCCGCGTTGTCGCCTTTACCAACCCCTTTCCGGTCGCCTACACGGGGCACGTGGTCGATCCCGACTACTGGCCCGACCGGGACCGACTGATCGACGACTACCTGCTCTACAACCCGACGCGCAATCGGGAGCTGGATATGTTGCCGCTCTTCTCATGGTTCGACAGACCGAAGGTGGACGGGGCCACGGACGACCCGAGAATCAAGGATCGGCCGGCGTTTCACTATCGCCTGCCCGACGCCAACTTCGGCCAGCCGGGCTGGGGCCTCTTGCTGGAGTGGAACCGCTGGTGCGTGGTCGAGCGCCTCGCCGAGCAGCGGACGCTGCTCGACGACATGGGCAGGGCCTATCGCGCGAACCGAGAGCGTCTGATCCCGGAAAACTGGGCGATCCGCGCGAGTGAATGGCTGATGACGGCATGAGCGGACGCCGCCGCAAACGCCCCGTCGTCGGCGTGACCAACTCGCGCCGCAGCCACGTGATGTGGTGGTTCTACTGGCTCTCCATGCGGCTGTTCGGCGTCAAGCCGGTTCGCCTCGTCGCGCCGGTGCGGAATCTCGATCCCCACAAGTTCGACGGCCTGATCATCGGCGGCGGCGACGATATCGGCGCCGAGATCTACGACGGCCAACCGACCCTCGACGTGCGGATCGATCCGGAACGCGACGCTCTGGAGCTGGCGCTTCTACGCCACGGGACGGACGAGGGGATGCCCGTTCTCGGGGTCTGCCGCGGCGCGCAGATGCTCAACGTCTACCACGGCGGCTCGCTGCATCAGGACATGCTCGCGGTCTACACGGACCATCCGAAGCTCTGGACCCCCCTGCCCCGCAAGAGGCTCCACTTGGTCGATGACAGCAAGCTCGCCGGACTGATGCGCGACGAGGACGTCACGGTCAACAGCCTGCACCGTCAGGCGATCGACGTGGTCGGGCAGGGCCTGCGCGTGACGGCCCGGGACGAGTATGGGACGGTCCAGGCCGTCGAGGACCCCACGGCCGAGTTTCGCGTCGGCGTTCAGTGGCATCCCGAGTTCATGATCCACCACGGCACCCAGCGGCGCCTCTTCGAAGGTTTCGTCGAAGCGGTGCGCCGCTACGCGGCAGGCCGGCGGTAGCCGCCGACCGGTAACGCTACACGACAAGACAGGGACAGGGCGCGAGGGCGGCCACTTTCTGGGAGACGCTCCCGAGCAGAAGGCCCTCCAGGCGGCCGCGGCCTTTGCTGCCCACGACGATCAGGTCCGCCTTGCAGTCCTCGGCCGCCTTTATCAGCTCCCGGGTCTGATTGCCGTCCTTCGTGACCGTCGTGATCTTGCCGTCCGCGACCCCGGCCTGGAGCGCGTGTTCCCGCGCCTTGCCGAGTACCTCCTGGCTCAGCTTCTCCATGATGGTCTTGGGGTTTTCCTTGAGGTGCTCGGTCGCGCTCATGTTGATCGCCTGCTCGGCGATCGCCGAGACCTGGACGACGTGGGTGAGTATGAGTTGGGCACCGAAGGACTTGCTCAAGGTGGCGGCGACGGTGACCGCCTTGATCGCCGATTCGGACCCGTCCACACCGACGAGGATGTTCTGGAACATCGTCCCTGTTTCCCTAGCGAGGTTGTACTTTCCGCCTATCATAGACCGGACCGCGGCGAAATCATCGTGTCCCGGTTTTGCTCCGTTCAGGACAGCAGCAAGCCGCCGTCGACATCAATGGTACTGCCGGTCATGAAATCGTTGGTGACCACCAGCATGATCGCCTGGGCGATCTCGTCGGCGGTGCCGGCACGGGGGATCAGGATGTCGGCGGTCGCCTTCTTGTAGTGGGCCTCGCGCTCGGCGCCTTCGAGCGACACCATGGGCGTGTCGATCAGGCCGGGCGCGACCACGTTGATCCGACGTGGCGCAAGCTCGGGCGTGACGCCGCGCACGAAGGCCTCGACGGCACCGCCGACCGAGCCGATGGCGATCTGGCCGGGCCTGATCTTGCGCGCCGGCGTTCCGGAGACCAGCACGATGCAGCCGTCATCCGGCAGATGGCCGGCGCCGAAGCGCACGACGTTGGCATAGCCCCAGAGCTTGTCGAACGAGCGCTGGTAACCGTCCATGTCCATTTCCAGAAAGGGGCCGACCGCGCGCGCGCCGCCCGTCGCCGCACTGATGAGGATATCGAAGGGCGCCAGCTTCTCGAACAGCGCCTGCACGGCGCCGCGGTCGCGAACATCGCACTTCTCCAACGTGATTCCCGGACCGGGGTCTCCCGCCTTCGAGGGATCGCGGCTGATCGCGACCACGCTCGCCCCCGCGTCGGCCAGTCGCCGCGCCGTCGCCAGCCCAATGCCCGAGGTACCGCCGAAGACGATGGCCTTCTTGCCCTTCACATCCACCTTTCACTCTCCCCCGTCCGCTGTCATCGAAACGCCTTGCCGCCGACCATGCAACGGCCGGCGAAGCGATGCAATCGGCAAGCCGTCATCGCCCGCACTAGCAGCGCAGCCCGGCCTGGGCGAAAATGTCATCCTCCGCAATGAGCAGGCACTGAACACAGGAAGGGGAAATTACAATGGCCAGCGGCTTCGTGAGATTGCTTCCCGGCGGCGACCCGGCGACCGGTTTGCAGCCCTCGGACATGGTCGCGCCGGAAGCCTTCACCGGCGACGACAAGACGGAAGTGAACCACGCTTTCTTCGCGACCCAGGACGAGTCGATCCTGTCGGGAGTCTGGGAGTGCGCCCCCTGCCTGGAGGAGATCGAGAGCTACCCGGTGCACGAGATGATGAGCGTGATCTCCGGCTCGGTCACCCTGACCGACGCCGAGGGCAAGTCCGAGACCTTTACGGCAGGCGATGTCTTCTTCGTGCCCAAGGGCACCAAGTGCACCTGGCACATCACCGAGACGCTGCGCAAGTTCTACATGATCGCCGCTTAGGCAGACCGGATGCGGCAGTCTCGGCGGTCGGCTCTCGATCTTTGCGACGAGACTGCGGTCACATGTTGGGGTCAATCTTCTGAGCGATGATGTCGGCCGACAGCAAGATCGCCTCCTCGTCGCCGATGTTCTGCCACCAGTGGGCGACGCCGACCGACTCCATGACCGAATCGCCGGTCTTGTGGGCGATGGGGATGATGCATTTGCTGTTATGCTCGAGCACCGTGCCCTGGAGGATGTAGACGATCGAGGGCCGCTTGCTGTGGTCGTGGAACGGCACCGTGCCGCCCGGCTGGATCGTGAAGCGGCGCAGGCGGAACGAGTGATTCTCCAGCTTGACCGCCTCGCGCCCGAGGTAGATCGACGAGAGCTCCTCGACGACCACCCCGACGTACTTCGTCGCGGCGTTCTCCAGCGGGTTCTCGCCCCGCTTGTCCGCCGGGCATTCGCCGGCCAGGGCGGTCGATGAGACCGAGACGGCGGCGATGGTCAAGAGACCGGCGAGCAGCAGCAGCTTGAACAGCAGAGTCTGGCGCAGAGTCAGGACGTTCACGGCAAATGCCTCCTTGCTTGGGTCGCCCATTTACGTGCGGAGGGGCGGCCCTGGTTTAAAATGCCGCGTATCGATAGTTTTCATGCCCGAGCGCTATCGCGGCGGAGCCATCGGCGGAATGCGCCCTTCCGGCCGTTCGCCAGGCTGGTTGCCACGCGCCACGGGGGGCGGCTAATCTCCCCCTCTGATCCGTTGGAGACTTTGAGGACACCATGGCGCGGCCCAAGGAGCACCCCTTCCTGAAGCAGGTACCGGCCCGGCCCGAGGCCCGGCGGCCCGAGACCCTGGGCGCCTATCCTCAGGTCCGCATGCGGCGCAACAGGACCGACGCCTGGAGCCGTCGCCTGGTCGCGGAATCGCGTCTCGCGGCCGACGACTTCATCTGGCCGGTCTTCGTCCAGGGCGCGGGCGGCGAAAGCGAGGTCGAGGCCATGCCCGGGGTGCGCCGCTACGGCCTGGACCGGCTGCTCGACGCGGTCGGGCCGGCGTCGGATCTGGGCATTCCAGCCGTCGCGGTCTTTCCCCACATGACGGACTCGGAGAAGACCCCGGACTGCGCCGAGGCCACCAATCCGGACAACCTGGTCTGCCGGGCGGTGCGCCTGCTCAAGGACGCGCTGCCCGAGGTCGGCATCTTCTGCGACGTGGCGCTCGACCCCTTCAACAGCCTCGGACACGACGGCCTGGTCGAGGACGGCAGGATCCTGAACGACGAGTCGGTCGAGATCCTGGTCAAGCAGGCCCTGGTCCAGGCCGAAGCCGGCTGCGACGTGATCGCGCCCTCGGACATGATGGACGGGCGGATCGGCGCGATCCGCGAGGCGCTCGACCAGGCCGGCTTCCAGGACGTCAAAATCTGCGCCTACTCGGCCAAGTACGCCTCGGGCTTCTACGGGCCGTTCCGCGAGGCGGTCGGCTCTGGTGGCGCGCTGGTCGGCGACAAGAAGACCTACCAGATGGACCCGGCGAACTCCGACGAGGCGCTGCGCGAAGTGGCGCTCGACCTACAGGAGGGCGCCGACATGGTCATGGTCAAGCCCGGCCTGCCCTATCTCGACGTCGTGCGCCGGGTGAAGGAGACGTTCCAGGTGCCGACCTTCGCCTACAACGTGAGTGGCGAATACGCCATGCTGAAAGCGGCGGCGGCCCAGGGCTGGCTCGACTACGACAAGGTCATGCTGGAGTCCCTGGTGGCCTTCAAACGGGCCGGCGCCGACGGGATTCTGACCTACGCGGCCCTCGAGGCGGCGGAGCGGCTCAAGGCCGGCTGACCGGATCCGGCCGATGAACCTGCCGCCTTTCGAGCTCGAGCGCTACTTCGCGCGCTACGAGTTCACCACCCGCTACCTGCTCTGTTCCAGCGACTGCGAGTCCATGACCCTCAGCGAGTTGCTGGCCTTCGAGACCGGCGCGGCGGAAGGTCTCCAGGATCTCTGGCTCGGCTACACCGAGAGCCAGGGCGATCCGGCGCTGCGCGGCGAGATCACCGGGCTCTACGAATCGGTCTCGGCCGACCAGGTCTTGGTCCACACCGGAGCGGAGGAAGCCATCTTCGCCTTCATGAGCGCGGTGTTGGAGCCAAGCGATCACATCGTCGTCCAAACCCCCTGCTATCAGTCCCTGAAAGCCGTCGCAGAGACACGCGGGGTCGCGGTGACCCAGTGGGCCGGCGACCCTGCCGAGGGCTGGGCGCTCGACCCGGACGACCTGAAGCGCGCGCTCCGCCCCGACACCAAGGCCGTCGTCCTCAACTGCCCGCACAACCCGACGGGCTATCTGATGCCGCGGGACCGGCTGGAGGCCGTGGTCGAGACCGCGCGCCGTCACGGCCTCTGGCTCTTCTCCGACGAGGTCTATCGCGGCCTCGAGTACGACGCGGCCGACCGCCTGCCGGCGGCCTGCGACGCCTACGAGAAGGGCGTCTCCCTGGGAGTCCTCTCCAAGACCTACGGTCTGGCCGGCCTCAGGATCGGCTGGATCGCGACGCGCGACCGGGCGGCGCTGGAGGCCACGGCGGCCTTCAAGGACTACCTGTCAATCTGCAACGCGGCCCCGAGCGAGTACCTGGCACGGATCGCGCTCAGGAACGCGCCCGCGATCGCGGCGCGCAATCTCGCCATCATTTCGGCGAACCTGGATCACCTGGACGCCTTCTTCGCCAGGCAGGCGGGCCGCTTCGACTGGCGCCGGCCGCGCGCCGGGCCGATCGCCTTCCCTGCCCTGCGCGACGGCGCGGTCGAGGAGTTCTGCGCCAGGATCGTGGAACAGGCCGAGGTGCTCTTGATGCCCGGCACGGTCTATCACACCGATGCGCCGCATTTCCGCATCGGCTTCGGCCGAAGGAACCTGCCCGAAGCCCTGGGGCGGCTGGAAGCCGCCCTCGCCGGCGCGTGACGGACGAACTTGGTTAGGCGAGCACGGCCTCGATGAAGCGCAGCGCGCAGGTCTCGTGCCACGCCGTCTCGTCGTCGCGGCCGTGGAACCCGACATGCCCGCCCGAGTCCGGAAACAGCGTGACCACGCTCGGGCTCTGCGACCAATCGAAGGCCTCGTAGCTCGAGAAGGGAATCCAGGGATCGTTGCGCGCGGCGATCGCCAGAAGCGGCACGCTCACGCCAGGCAGGAAACGGCTGGCGCTGCAGCGGGCGTAGTAGTCGTCAGCGCCGTCGAAACCGCCGCGCGGCGCCACGAAGGCGTTGTCGAAGTCGTAGACGTGGCGGGCCCCGAGCAGCGCCTCGCGTTCCTGCGCGCTGAGCGCCGTGCCTTCAGTCAGGCACTCCTGCTTCATGCGGCGCAGGAGATACCGGTGATAGATCCTGTTCCGCGGCTCCATGATGCGGCGCTGCGCAGCCTTGAGCTCGATCGGCGCCGAGAGCGAGACCGCGCCGTGCAAAGGAAACTCGGCACCGTGCTCGGCGAGGAACTTGATCATCATGTTGGCGCCGAGCGACGAGCCCATGAGCACCAGGCCTCGGTCCAGCAGCGACAGCGACTCGCTGTTAAGCGCGCGCAGGGCGTCGCGCAGGTCCTCGCTCCGCCCGGCGTGGTAGCGCTCGCGGCAGAGCGGCCCGGAAGGCCCGGCGCCGCGCAGATTGAGACGCAGGACCGGAAAGCCGTGACGCAGGAGCTTGGCCGCGGCGCTGCGGATGTGCAGCGAATCCTCGCAGCCGGTCAGCCCGTGAACGAGCACGACCAGGGGCCGGCTGCCGGCCTCGGGCGGCCGGTTGATCATGGCGGCCAGGCGGTCGCCGGTGCCGTCGCGGAGATCGAGGATCAGGCGCTGACCCGGCCACGCGGAGAGGTCCGCCGGCCGCGCGACCAGCATATTCCGGACCGTCTGGAGATCGCCGGTAAGCCACGGGAACCGCGGCCTGAATACGGGAAAGGCATCGGGCGTGAGGGACGCCGGCGCCGGCTTTTCCCGCTCGGGTCCGCCGTCGAGCGCCGAAAGGCGCGTCTCCGCGTCAGCCATCGGCCCCCGGCAGGAGCCGGTTGCCCCGGCGCAGGAAGACCAGGATGAGGCAGCCGTTCGGCGATACCGAGGCGTGGCGCGAGCCTGCAGCGTAGCTTACGAAGTCACCCGCCTTCAGCACGTGGCCGTCGCAGTCCTCCAGTTCCCCTTCGAGCACCATGAATTCTTCGATCGCACTGTGCTCGTGCGGTTGTGAGCGCGCGCCCGGCGCAAAGCGCAGCAGAAAGCAGCCGCCGCCATCAGCGTCGCTGTCCGGGCTGAGCGGCAGCCAGGTCAATCCCGGGATCGCCTGCCCGTAACGATCGTAGCTCCTGAACGCCGCCGCGCCGGTGGCGACGATCCGGCGCAGCCGCGGATCGAGAAGCTCAGCGTTGATTCCGGGCGGCTCGGCGGTCATGCGCGGGCGGTCGGCGGGTCGTCGTAGACCTCGACGAAGGTCTCGGAATGGAAACCGTTGAAGCGCGTGGCCAGAGCGTTGGAGTAGGCCCCGAGACAATCGATCTCGATCCAGTCGCCTTCGTCGGCATCGTCGGGCAGACGGAAGGGCGACGGCATGACATCGAGGGAGTCGCAGGTCGGCCCGTTGATCGAGAACTCCTCGAAGTTCGTGCTGACCGCGCCGCCGACCCGGATCAGACGGCAGGGCAATTCGACCCCCACCTGGTTGATCTCCGATAGGCTGCCGTAGATCCCGTCATTGAGATAGAGCTTGTTGTCCTTGCGCAGCTGGATCTGCGCCAGCAGGGAGCAACCCGCCGCGGTGAGCGCCCGGCCCGGCTCGGCGAAGACATCGACCGTCGGCTTGAGGGCAATCTCCTTCAGGCCCTGCCGGATCTGCTCCATGTAGTCCTCCAGCGGCGGCACCTCGATGTTCGCGTAGTTGGCAGGGAACCCACCACCGACGTCGAGACAGGCCGGATCGACGCCGGCGGCCTCGATGGTCTCGCCGAGCAGAACGATCGCGGAGCGATAGGCCGCGGGATCGCCGCACTGCGAGCCGACGTGGAACGCAGCCCCGGTGCGGTAGCCCTTGTGGGCCGACGCGCGCATGAGCTCGACGGCCTCGTCGGGCGGCGCGCCGAACTTGTCGGCCAAGTGAACCAGGGTGCCTTCCGCCGGGGGCGTTGCGACGCGCACGACGATGACGAGGTCTTTGCCGTCGATTTCCTGCTCGATCTTTTCGAGCTCACCCATGTGGTCGACGACGAAATGGCGGACGCCGTAGACCGAATAGGCGTTCTTGATTACCGCCCGACCCTTGACCGGGTGCATGAAATAGGGCGTGGCATCGGGAAAACCTTCGCAAATCTGGGCGATCTCCGGCAGCGACGCCGTGTCGAAATGGCGGATGCCGGCCCTGTGCAGCGCTTTCAGCACCATGGGATGGGGATTGCATTTGACCGCATAGAGCACGGTGCCGGGAAACAGGCTGATGAACTGCCTGGTGATGGCCTCCAGGATCTTCGGTCGAACGCAATAGACCGGATAGCTCGGCTCGAGCGACATGGCCACGGTTTCTACATCCGGGAAACCGCGGTCTTTCTCGGCGGCCGCGAGGTTTATGGTCCCTCTCATCTGATCCTTCGCAATCTCTTCAAGTCTCGGAGCGGGGCCTCCCGGCGTGCGGCGCTTCGGCCCCCTCTGGTCAATGCGATTGAATAAACGCCAGTTTGCCAGAGGTTCAATGAGCAGACAGTGAATTAGCGCACCATCGCCCTTTGGTTCGCTCTCGCGCGCCTGCAACGGGCCCGGGGCGGCGGTCCGCTCGGCTCGACCCGCTTACATGGGCAGCGAGGGCAGGATTGGAAGGGGTCTCACGGAAAATCGAGTGACGGCAGACCGCTTGGCGCCTCACTCGGCCGCGTCTCGGCGGCCCCGAGCCGGGCGATATCCGCTCTGCCGCACCAAGGCGCGCACTTCCGTGCTCATGATGACCTCTTTATCGCGCAGGTAGCTCTCGTGGTTCTTCTCTATATCGCCCAGCAGGTAGCGGTAGTTCACCATGATGCCGGCCGATTGCTTCAAGCCCCGCGGCGAAGTGTCGGCCAGCCAGTTGATCCGCTCGAGGCGGGCGCCGTTGCGCAGATGGAACCGCGCGACAGGATCCTGCGGCCGGCCGTCCCCGCGCCGCGACACGAGATAGCGCGCCGCCAGGCAGAGCAATGGATCGGCCAGCAGGGAGGCGAGCTTCGGGTCGCGGTGCCAGTCCAGACGCTCGAGGATCCCCTCCAACAGGGCCTGGGCGTCGGCCGCCTCGGAACCGCCGGGCAGCTGGCGCAGGATGTCGAGGTCGAGGCAGGTGGCGATGACCTCCGGTTCGGCCTTGCGCAACCAAGCGCGAAAGCCGGGCACCGGCGACAGGGTCACGAAGGTCTTCAGTTGCGGAAACTCGCCACTGATGCGCTCGACCACGCGCTTGATCAGGTAATCGCCGAAGGCAATTCCGCTCAGGCCGGGCTGGGTGTTCGAAATGGAGTAGAAGACGGCGGTGTCCGCCTGCCCCGGGTCGCTCTGAGGCGCCGCCTCGTCGAGCAGCGACTGGACGTTGCCCGCAATTCCCCGGCCGAGCGCGACCTCGATGAAGGCCAGGGGTTCATCGGCCATGCGCGGATGGAACAGCGCGTAAAGCCGTCGATCCGAGTCGAGCCGGTTGCGCAGGTCGTCCCAGGAACGGATCTCGTGCACGGCCTCGTAGGCGATGAGCTTCTCCAGCAGCGAGGCCGGCGAATCCCAAGTGATCCTCCGCAAGTCCAGAAAGCCGACGTCGAACCAGGACTCGAGCAGCGCGCGGAGGTCCCGCTCGAGGCCGCGCAGCTGCGCATCTCGGTCATCCAGGGAGAGCAGGTCGTGGCGCAGGTCGGCCAGAAACTTGACCCCTTCGGGCAGCACGTTGAACTGCGTCAAGAGACGCACGCGGGGCGGCGCCAAGGCTTCCCGGAGAATCTCGGCCGCCTTCAACCGGCCCGGTTCGGCGTCGGCCCGGCCATAGGCGTCAATCGCGGTCGATACCGCCCCATGATCGATATCGAAATCCCGCGCCAGGACCTCCAGGAAAGTCCGTTTGCCGGCGACGTCGAGATCGAGATAGGTGCGGCCGAGCTCGGCTGCGCGCAGACGCGCCGAAACCTCGCCGCCGCGGGCCTCGAGGCATTCGCTCATCAGGCGCCGGAACGACCGCGCGTCGCGCGCCGGGTCGGCTGCCAGGCTGAGGCCCACGCTGCGGGCCGCGCCGGCCGCGACCTCGCGCCACGCAGTCGAGAGATTGTTCAGGGCCCGTTCGAAGAAGCCTTCGTTCTGCTGCTCGCTCATCTTTCCTCGCTCACCCCCCATCAGACGCAGGCGCCCGACGCGGGTCAAGCCTCCCGGCCTGCCGGGTGGTCAAAGGCCCTCGGCTGGACTAGTACCCACTATCAGGATTAGGTGCGCCGTCTGATTGCCGAGGCGCTTGTCCGACTAGGGGGGCGTAGGCCCGGCGCTGCGCGCGGCGCGAAAGCGATGCCGAAGCATC
>JAAUYK010005670.1_pt1 | contig 17343 bp, 18 predicted proteins | sample 7278021 | NCBI WGS metagenome assembly JAAUYK01 (sample SAMN14350223, study PRJNA611818) | marine sediment metagenome | isolation source: surface marine sediment (1.8m) | place: French Polynesia: Moorea | collected 2018-08
GGAAAAGGAAACCGTCTGTCAAGTCGAGGTGTCGGGGGTGATGAACCTAGATAACTGGCGTAGGGGTTTACCTCTGTGGGCAGAAATATCTCATCGTGAGGTGGGAAGCCCCAACTATACTGCTTGCAGTTAGTTGGGGAGGATGTCACAACACTAACCAGAGGAAGCATTGTGTGAGCCAAAAAATCGTGGGAATGCTAACCAGTTATACAGGTCTACAAAATAGACGGGATTGGTTATGGAAACAAACCCCTCAACCGTTTGGGGTTTGGGACCATATTCAAATGTTAGGAAATGATCCTAGCCCTGATTTTCTATTATTATATCAATTTGATTTTCCCTTACCTCCACCCCCTAAACCTTGGTGGAAAAGTTGGCGAAAATCCCAAGTTTCACCGATTAATATTCCTTCCTTACTCAGAGATGTTCCTCAAGAACGTATCATTTATTTATTAAGAGAACCTCCCCTGGATGAAGTTGTTAATAGAAACTGCGCTAATTATAATGATGCGAGTCGTTATTGTGGCTATGTTTCAGGGCCAGATAACTTTGCCCCTCACCCGGATTATATGCCGGCAATTTGGTATGTTAATAATGAGTTTGATCTGTTAGACAAGGGGAATATTCCTGAAAAAGTTAAACGGTGTAGTTGGATTACATCGGGTATTAACCGAACAGAAAATCATCGCCGTCGTCTCGCCTTTTTACAGCTATTAAGGGATAATAATTTTGAATTCGATCTTTATGGAAGAAACTTACCTGAGTCCAGCAAAAGTCAAGGTACTTTAGAAAATAAATGGCATGGCATGGCTCCTTATTATTATAACTTATCTATCGAGAATTATGCCGATAATGAATGGTATGTGAGTGAGAAATTATGGGATGCTTTATTATGTTGGTGTTTACCCATTTATTATGGGGGAAGTGCAGCAGATAAATTATTGCCCCCAGGTAGTTTTTTACGGTTGCCTAGTCTGGATGAAAAAGGTCTAGAATATATTAGAGAAGTAACTGCTAGTTTGGATGCTTGGCACGAAGCTAAAAATGCGATCGCAGAGGCAAGACAGATTATTCTCCATGAACTAAACTTAATGAACTGGTTAGCAGATTTTGTGAGAAAATTTTGAATAGTTTAACTATTACGTAATATGGATGGAATTTGTACGTTAGGGAATGATTACGTTTTCGATCAAGTAGTGGCTTTACTTAACAGTATTGAGGTCATTTATGGGCAAAAAATGCCGGTTTGTATTTATCCTTATGATGATAATACAGATAAATTAGCAGCAGAAATTGCTTCCCGTCCCCAGGTAACATTATATAATGATTCTGTTTCAATGGAACGATGGGATAGCTTTGCTAAAGCAGTTTGGGATACTCATCCCACAGCGCGTCAAACTTGGGAAAAAGCAGGAAGTAAAGGTTATCATCGTTTTGGAACCCATCGCCGTTATTGTGCATTTGATGGACCATTTGATCGCTTTATTTATATGGATGCTGATACTATTTTAATGAGTAATTTGGACTCTATTTTTGCTCAACTAGATGATAATGACTGCATTATTTATGATTTTCAGCATAAGGATTTAACCCATGTTTATGATGTAAATTCAAACAAATTAAGAGATGTTTTTCCAGAAGAAAGATTAAATAAGGAAATTTTTTGTTCCGGATTTTATGGTTCTAAGAAAGACTTATTTTCAGAAGAAAAAAGAAACGAGTTAATTAATTATTTAGATAAAGGAGAAGCCGAAATATTATATTGTATGGCACCAGATCAAACCATTATTAACTATATGATGATGCGATCTGATTTTTCTATTTATAATTTAGCTTTAAACTTACCTCAAGAGGAAAAAACAGGATGCTGTGTCACATCTTCTCATTTTGAAAACAAAGATAATATTTTATATGATAAAGGAAATCGATTAACCTATATTCATTATATTGGTATTTCTTCGCAGATTTTTAAAAAAGTTTGTCAAGGAGAAAACATTGATTTTCCCTATCGGGATATTTTCCTCTATTATCGTTACCATAATCAACCAGAAAACTTACCAAAATTTACCCAAAAAGCTGTATATTATCAACAAAAGCCTACGGTAACCCAAAAAATACTTAAAAAATTAGGACTAAATTAATAGAGGAAAAAATTATGACCCGTGGTATTTATATTACAGCTAACGATAAAGTTATTGAACAAGCGATCGCCCTCTTAAAAAGTATTCGATTTTATGATAAAAATACGCCGGTTGTTCTCATTCCTTACGATGATAACTATAAAGTTATTGCCAAGAAATTAAATGAAGATTTTGGCGTAACAGTTTATCCAGACTTAGACTTTATTGAAAGATTATCAATTAAATTACAAAGTATTTTTGGAGAAGATTTTTTTGCCCGTCCTAATCAATTTCGTAAACAAGCTTGTTGGTTTGGTGAATTTGATGAATTTCTCTATATTGACACCGATATTGTTGTCTTTAAAAAAATAGTTGATGATTTGGACTATTTTACTGACTATGATTTTATTTGTTATGATTATCAACATAAAGCAGGAATTAAAAATGTTTTTTCTGAAAAAATAATCGAAGATAAAGTCTTTACTGAAAGTGAACTTAGGGGTATGTTTAATGGCGGATTTTGGGCATCAAAAAAAGGGTTAATTTCTGAAGAAAAAATTTATCAAATCTTTGAAGAATGTGCAGCCAATATTGATTACTTTGACTTTACCTATAAAACCTCCGATCAACCGATTATTAACTATATGATTTTAAAGAACATTGAACGGAGATTTAACTTAGCCCATGAACCAGATAAAAACCCTGGAAACTGGGCAGGAACAGGTCATTTTCGACAAGAAGGGTATGAATTAATTGATCCAAATAATAATCAAACTCTTCATTATTTACATTGGGCAGGAATTAAAATTAAACCAGGTTGTCCCTATTGGGATATTTGGAAACACTATCGTTATCTCGGAGAAACCGCACCAGATGATGGAGAATTAATTAAAACAGAAACAGGAATAAAAACACAAATATTGCAACAAGTGAAGAAAATTTTGAAGAGAAAATAAACCATAATTATTGTTGTCTAATTCATGAATTATCAAAGAATAGAGTTAAGTAAATGGCATCCCAAAAAATTATACCTTTAAGATTATCAGATGGAGAAACCATCAAAGTTGAAGTAACTCAAATTGGTGAACAACCAGTATCCTCAGAAACAAGGATTTTTAAGAAAGCAACAGGTATTATTAAATCCATTGCTAATGATGTTGCAGAGACATTAAAAGAAGTAAACGAAACAGTTAAACCAGACAAATTTAGTGTTACTTTTGGTTTAGAAATTGCCGTGGAAAGTGGAGAATTAACTGCTTTAATTGTTAAAGGTACTGGTAAAGCTAATCTAGAAATTACTATGGAATGGGGAGAGTAATGAAGTCAGAAGTCAGAAGTCAGAAGTCAGAAGTTTAATAGATATTTTAGGACTTCTGGTGAGATTTTGTTAATAATATTAAGTCTCTACAACTTAAGGACATAAAAAACATAAAATTAGCCTATGATGACTAGAGAATATTTACAACAATGTACTGTCCGTTTAAACCATGGTGAGAGTCAAGGGACAGGATTTTTTGTTGCTTCTGGGTTCATTTTAACCTGCGCTCATGTTGTAAAAATTGTAGATGATAAACCTATAAATGTTTTTTGTAAAGCTAATAATCAAACTTATACCGCTAAGACTGAAATATTACTAAAATATCCTCTTGATTTGGCCTTGCTAAAATTAGAGGGTGATATTCCTAAACATAGTTGTGTTAATCTCGATGAAAAAGAACCAAAAATTAATCAAGATTTATACATTTTTGGTTATCCTAAAGGTGAAGGAGTAAACTATTCAGAAGGAGACTCAGCAACCTTTAAATATGAGGGGGAAAGTTTTAAGAAAAATGTTCTGCTTTATAAGTTAAAAAAAGGACAACTTATTGATGGGTTTAGTGGTTCCCCGTTACTTAATTTAGAGACAGGAAAAGTCTGCGGAATAGTCAATATTTCCCGTGATACTAGCAGTGATTTAGGGGGACGTGCTGTTTCAACTAAAGTCATTTTAGAACAATTTCCAGATATTGCAGAACTCAATCAACAATTTCATCAACAACAAAAACCCAGAGATAGCAACCCCTTTCAATTTGGTTCTCCTGTGCCACCTGAAAGCTTCTATGGACGACGAAAAGCAATTTTAGACTTCAAAAATAGAATTGGAGCAATTGAGCCTCAGTGCATCAATATTGTGGGATTAAGGCGCAATGGAAAAACCTCTCTCTTGCACTATATTAAAGAACGTCCAGCACAATTTTTTCAACCTGAACAAAAACCCCTAATCATTTCCCTTGACCTCAGTAACGGTAAGTTTCACAGTCCAGAGGGTATTCTCGAAGGAGTGAGACGGGGTATCAAAAAGCAGATAGGGAAAGAACCTTGGTCACGGGAAGATAATACAGACCCCTTTGAGATAGAAGATAGCTTACAGGAATTAGTTGATCAAGGTGATCGTTTAATTATTATGTTAGATGAGTTTGAAGCTATTAGTCGACGACTTGAACAATTCCAAGATTGGGGAGAAGATTGGCGTTCCAAAGCTTGCGCCGGTCTTTTGACCATGGTTATCTTTAGTAAACGTCCTGTTAGTGAACTTTATCAAACCTTAAGTCTAACCTCTCCTTTTGCCAATATTTTCAGTACCACCATTCTCGGTGCATTAGAAAAGAAAGCTTGGCATAAATTAGTAGAAGATGGCTTTAATAAGGATTTTGCACCCTTATCATGGATTGATGAGTTAGCCGGTGGGTTGCCTTATTATGTGCAGATGGCAGCCTCATTATGGTGGCAATATCGGGATGATGAACAAGCAAAAAAAGAGTTTATTTTCCAAGCAACGCCAAGATTTCAGGAACTTTGGAAAGATTTAACCGAAGTTGAACGTCATGCTTTACGCTATGCTGCCGGCGTTTCAGGGTTAGCAGTCCCCAATATAGCTATCATTGATATGCTAAAGCGTCATGGTTTATTGCGTCAAGAAGGTGGTTTGTTTAGTAGTGTTTTTGCAGACTTTATCAAAAAATAGAGATGATAGATGTAGGTTGGGTTGAGGAACGAAACCCAACAAAACCCTAATATACTGTTAATTTGAATAGTTAGTAATTTTTGTAGCAGTTAAAAATATGAACAAAGAAGATTTAATTAACTTTTTAAAGCAAAATTTAACAGTCATTAAAAGTTATGGAGTAACATCATTAGCTTTATTTGGGTCTTTTGCCAGAGATGAGGCAAAAAGTAGTAGTGATCTTGATTTATTGGTAGAGTTTGAAGGAGTAGTTACTTTTGATAACTATATGGATTTAAAGTTTTTTTTGGAAGATAGTTTAGGTTTATCCGTTGATTTAGTCAGTCGGAAAATGTTAAAACCTGAACTACTTAAATCAGTAGAAAAGGATGCTATTTATGTCTCGTAGTTTAAGACTATATTTTTATGATATCTTAGTCAGTTGTGATAATTTAAGTTAGAATAATATTAGTTGTAGATATATTATTGTTCCCTCAGAATGACAATTAAAAATATTATTTAAGGAAAATGATTATGACTGAAACAAAATTAACTCCGAAGGTTCCCACAAAAAGAATATTTCCTGAAAATCAATGGTCACAAGAAAAACTTGATCAGTGGAAAAAGGAAATAGTAGAACATCGTCAGCGTTGCCAAGCAATTTTTAATCGTCTTCAGCCTGAATTAATTAAGACTCACTATAATTGGTACATAGTAATAGAACCCGACAGTGGTAACTATATCATTGAGCAAGATGAAATGAATCTTCTTAAGAACATACGTCAAACTTATCCTAATACTAAAACCTTTCTTTTCCAAATTAATGAAACAGGGGTTTCTGGTACGATATAATGCAAAGAACATTTGGTAATGGGTAAGCAGAGACTACGATTATTATTTAACTTCTCTTTCATCTAAATAATCACAAAATGATTGAATTTCTTGAATAAGTTGATGATGACAACTTAAAAAATTATTAACTACAATTAACACTTTGTCTTTATCTAACTCAAAAGAATAAGCACTTCTGATTACATGACGGAACCGCCGTAATTCATCTAATATAGCCCTTGTTTCTTCTGTAATAACTTCTGTTCTAACATTAGTAATATTAACTGCCATTTGGTCTAATAAATCTCTGTGCCATTTGTTGCCAGTAGGTAAACTCAAATCGATTTCAGTAGCAATAACTTCAAAGATACGCTCTATACCTGTGTAAATTCCATGAAGATTAAGGGCAAGAGAATTCACTAAAGCTTCCTGATATATTGGATTTGAAATATTATTTAATTGTTCCATAAATATTTTTAACTGTTGAATAGCTTGGTAAATTTTATTTAGTTCTTGACTAATTCTTTCTTGGATTAATAACTTACTCATAATTCAATTCCTTGATTAATTGCCTTTAAAATATAAGGGCGTGCTTTTTGAATCTCAACTAAATCTATTTCAAAGGTATGTCCAGAGTCTAAGTCAGCCATAGCTCTAAAATAATCCTTTTCAGAAAGATTAGTTACTGCTAAATCAATGTCAGAATGAGAAGTCATTTTCTCATGATCTAATAAGGAACCAAATAAGATAACTTTGGCAACTCCATACTTTTTTTTTAAGAGATAAGCACATTTTTTGGCAATATTTAATCCTTCTTCTTGCCGTTGCTTCATCTGTAATAAAAATTGTTCACGATTAGCTCTAGCGGTTAAAACTCTCTCAATAATTTCTTGTTTTTTATCTGGAGTTAAAGGTCTTGAAGGTCTGCTCATGGTATTATTCTTAGGGATTCAAGCCAAAAGGTTATTTCAGTCAAGTGATCTTATTGTATAAGAATCTGCCTTAATCCACGGTTTTTGTTGAAACATTTTAGTAGGGTATATTAGCATAGTATAATACACCAGAGATCATGACTTTGGTGTGTTACTGCATCATAGGAATTATAGTTTTTCTGTAATAAATTTAATTTACCTAACGCATCTTACTTAAATCTTTTATTAACAAACATTCTATGAATCGTTTTCTACGCGAAACTTGGGAATTATTTTATTGGTCAATGTTTTGTCCTTCCAAGCTTCAGCAGCGTATGAATGAATGGTGTCCTGCTGAAGAGAAAGACCGAAAAAGACCAGATACTACTTCTTTGGATATTCTTCTAGTGCATTGTAACTTTCGTTTTGTTGCTCAATATTTTCTATTATTACTTTGTCTCAATTTCCCTCTGATTATAAATATTTCTATCCAAGGTCAAGGAATAGATTGGTTACAGATACCTTTCGTCTTATTGGTAACTTATAGTGCTAGTGTTTGGTGTTTCCCCATTGGATTACCTATTCCCTTGATGTGGTTAATCTTTAATCTTCAACAGGATGAATCTTGGTTAAACAGATCAAACGGAGGACTGGATAGTTTGAGTTTTGGTCTAATAATGGTCGTTGTGTTTGCAACAACGATAGGAATAATGGGAACAGTGGCGAGTGTTTTGACTAAATTCATTATTACAAGAGTGCCGATAGTTTTAACTTGCCTCGTTGTCCTCGTTGTTATGGTGGGAGTGACAGTCGCAGTCACACCTGGGATGCTGGTTGGGTATGATACCTTGATAATGTGGGTTATGAGTTCACCTTTGCCCTTATTTATTTTAGTCTGTATCTTAGTTGCTTTCAGCCTTGCAGCAGCAAAGTTCCAATGGCCAGTCATCATTACAGCAGGAATTCTTAGCTTTGAGAAACTTGGTTTCAACTCCTTATTAACCATTCCCATCACATTAATCTTTTATTATCGACTCTTCCCAGACTATTTACTTTCAATACCCATTAGTCTCTTACCATCACTCCCTTTCCTTAAACGTTTTAGCCTCAAACCCCTACAAAATTTAAAACTGCTTCCCCCCTATACAACAGAGTTACTCTGGCTACCTTTACCCAATCACGATCGCATTTTAGCATCCGCTTTCCGTCAAGATATTTCAGCAGCAATGGAAACCTTTAAAAAAATGCAAGCCTTACCCTTACCAGGTTTCCAAAACACCATTAAACAAGCCTTACCCCAAATTATTCCCCATCAATTAACCACCGTCAAAAACTTGGCTGAACTGGTATCTATTACCAAACCAGAACATCCTTTATTACCCTTACTCGTTCCAACCTTCTATCAATCAGATAACGAACTAGAAAACGCCCCTTCACCAGAACTTTCACCCTATATTAAAGCAGAAATTTCTATCATCTTACCGCGCTTACAAGGGGTTGCCAGGGATGTTGAGGCAGCCCTTGAGGCAAGTAACGCAGCCTTACGAGAACGGGGTTTAGAGCGTGTTTTAGATAGATTAGCAAGGTTATCCGCACAACTGCCAGCACTGGGACTTAAACCCCCTGAGATTAAGCGTTGGCAACCTGTGATTACAAGATGGCAGCGAGTCATTGAACTAGAACTAGAAGAACAGCAAAAACAGTCCCAAGGAGAACAAATCAACCCCTTTCAGTTTGGCAACCCTGTGCGTTTAAATCGTGATTACTTATTTAAAGGTCGCCGCAAGTTCGCTGATAATATTGTACGCCGTATTCTTAATCGCGATCGCCCTACCCTCATTCTTTACGGTCCCCGTCGTTGTGGCAAAACTTCTTTTTTATATAACCTTCCCCGTATGTTTCCCAGTGACGTATTGCCTGTATTTCTGGATATGCAAAGCGCAGCTATTACCAGCAGTGAAGCGGATTTTTGTCAGGGTTTAGTCCGGGTTATGTATAAAGATAGCAAAAGTCAAGGAGTTTTGTTACCGACACCTCCAAAACGTAACCAGTTTAAAGAAAGTCCTTACACTGTGTTAGAAGACTGGTTAGACGAAGCATTGGAGAAACTAGAAGATAGACAACTATTACTCAATTTAGATGAATTTGAAAAGATTGGCACAGCTATTAATGAAGGACAAATAAGCTTAAAATTGTTTGATGAATTGCGGCATCTGATTCAACATTACGAACAATTAGGGTTTCTTTTTTCTGGTGTCAAAACCCTCGATGAAATAGGCCCCCACTGGAGTAGTTATTTTATCAGTGTGGTTCCCATTGAAATGCTTTATCTTGAACCAGAGGAAGCAAGAGAATTATTGTTAGATCCTGATCCAGAATTTACTTTGCGTTACGATAAAGGTATTGTGGAAGAAGTCTTGAAACTGACCCGTTGTCAACCCTATTTATTGCAACTTTTGGGGGCAGCAATGGTCACTCAAGCCAATCTTAATCACACCGATACTATTACCCCAGAACTATTAAAAGCTGCTATTGAAGAGGGTTTTATCAACGGTGAACCCTATTTTACGAATATTTGGACAGAGTTTACCGGTGAGTCAGAACCTGAAATATTAGCAGGACAAAATTTACTATTGAATTTAGCTAAAGGAGAACAACCGAATAACAATAGAGATGAGATCAGCGAAAAAGCTTTACAGTATATGTTAAGACATCACATTATTGAACAAATAGATAATCAATATGATTTTGAAATTCTCTTAGTTAAAATGTGGGTAAAACAAAGAGAAAACGCCTAGTTTAAATATTATTGAAGGTCGACCAATTATACTAAATCCCCTTGCCATACCCCCTTTTAACTTGCATAGCTTACAACTTGAAAACTCTCCTGCCTTCCACTCATGTTCCCCTCCTGGGAGAGGTTAGGGGTGGGTTACCCCCTGCCTCTTCTAGAAGATAAGATAGGTTTGAGAACCTGATTTAGTATTACAGGTTTATTGAAAGTTACTAAAAAGCCTAAAATTATTGTACATCCTACAAATTGAACTTATAGACTTTTTGATTGTTTAGCAAGCTTTTAATACGTGACGAGAGGGTATATTCTTTGCGTTAGGTTGTGGCGTTGCTTCAATCACTTGAGCTTCTACAATATAGCAGGAAATATTGATTTCTTTTATCATGTTCTCGGCTTGTTCTCTTGATAAACAAACATATAAAGGGTAATTTCCTAATTCATTCATAATTACATATCCTTTCATGAGTAATAATCCTTTTAGTTTTCAAGTTTGGAGTTAAATGTCAGGGAAGGAAATGAACAACAGGGCAGTGTTTTGATATGGTTAAAATTACTGAAAAAAATATATTTTAAAACACTATATATTGATTAAGTCACAAATTTTGAAAAACGACAACCTAAGTTTAAGGAGTTAAGTAATAATTTAATTAATAATGCGAGGTGAGCAAGTTAGGAGTTGATTAAAAGCTATCAAAAACCCTAAATTACCCACCCTACAAATTAAGCTAGAAATTAAGCTTCTTCGGCAGCTACAGGATAAACGCTGACTTTTCTGCGACTTTTGGTTTTATACTCAAAAGTAACAATCCCATCAATTAAAGAGAAGAGGGTATCATCTTTCCCCTTTCCCACGTTATTTCCTGGATGAACTTTGGTTCCTCGTTGACGAATGAGGATGTTACCAGCTTTGACTACTTGTCCACCGTAACGTTTAACCCCGAGTCGCTGGGCCCGAGAGTCCCGTCCGTTTCTCGTACTTCCTGTTCCTTTCTTGTGAGCCATAATCAGTTATCTCTCTTGTAATATAGGTCTATTGTAGAGTTATTCTCCCTCTGTGGTCTCTGGAGTCGTTTCCGGGGCAGTTTCTGGAGTTGTGTCTGAGGTAGTTTCTGCAATAACAGAACCGTTAACACTAATAGAATTAATCATTAAACGACTTAATTCTTGACGATGACCCCGTTTTTTACGGGTTTTCTTCTTGGGACGCATTTTATAAACGATAACCTTCCGTCCCCGTCTTTCTTCCATCACTGTTCCTTCTACCGTTGCGCCTTCAATAAAAGGCTGTCCAATGGTAATTTCATGGTCATTGTTGATCAATAATACTTTATCAATCACATAGGAACCGTCTTCGTTGGCAGTAAGACGATTGAGATCATAAAAACGGCCAGGTTCAACACGGAGTTGAGTGCCTCCAGCCTCAATAATAGCGTAGCTCATAATTTTATCCTTGTTGTAGTTGCCGTACAGGTAGCCCAAAGTTTCAACCTTTTATGATTGCTACTTTGTGCTTTTTAGCAATGTCATCACCTGATCCGAGCAGGGAATAAGACACACAATCTCTTATTGTAAAATATTTTAGTTAATTATGTCAATTTTGATGTTGATGGCCAAAATTAACGAAAATTGGAGATTGTAGAAAAGCCGATTGGAGATTGATTAAATCAACGATAAATCTAAAATCTAAAATCTACTTTTCCCTTGCCTCCTGTCTTTTAAGCAGGAGTCAATCTACAATCTGCAATCCTTTGACAAACAATCTAATTTATTAACTTTCATCCCCAAAATCAACAAAGACCATACCTGTGTTCTTATCGGTTAACCACTTGCGATACTTTGCGTAAATCTTAACCCCTGGAATAACTTCTTTGAACTCTTTGGGTTGCCTATATTCACTGGGAGGATGTTCTTCACGAATACCAATCACAGCTAGATAATGTCTATACCATTTTCTCATCACATTCATTAACTCCTCAAACTTGATATGAGAAATACCATGTCGATTGGATAAAGCAATATACTGAATCATTAAAGCGTAGGTTTCAGGGGTACTTTGTCGTTCGGAGAGGCCAATAATATCCCGTAATTTTTCAAAAACACTATAATTAACCCTAACTAATGAAAGTAATCCCTTAAAGTCTAATAAATCCCGTTTATCTAAACTTTGGATAATCTCAGAAATAACTCGCAAAATAGAATAATCGGCCAGTTGGTAGGCTTTGAAAAGGGACAATAATTTTAAGCCTAATTCATTATCCGATAATTCATCAAGATGTTTAGCGTAGCTTTGTAGGGCAATTGTCCCTTCTTCTGTTTTAATTTGAGGTAGAGAATCAGCCAATTTCATCTGAACTTGTTCTCGAAATGCTACTTTATCCTCGTGGTCTGATAATAGACTTTCCACAAACTTATAGAATTCTTGCTGTTTTATGCCACGAAATTGTAACTCTATTTGGTCAATGGAAATAAAACAATCTTTGGCATCAATGGCAACTTTCAGTAATTGTACACTATTATTCAGTCCTTGATACTCATTAATTCCTTTACTCAATAAATACTTCATTTTGACAAAGAATAAAAATTCTTGTTTGCCAAACTTCTCACTATCAATAACTTCTGCTGTTTTCGCAAAAACTCCAAGATCCATCATTTCCCGATTATGCAAAAATATTGCGCTTTCTGAGACTTCTGGTTTACCAAACTTTGCTAGTAATTCCTCCATAAGACTATCTTCCCCTATGACGGAACGATTCCACCAGGGAACCTTTTTATGGGATTCTACAGAAAGGGATGTCATGGGAGTATCAGGATTTTTATTCATCGGAGTTTTTCCTCTGGATTCGCGGATCAATTATAGGCTAGGATTAAGTATATAGTGAGTAGACTGGGGTGGCCATTAAGACACTGGATCAATTCCCAGGAGATGATTTGTTAAGTTACCTTAAATATGGCCATAGTGGAAACTACAGTGTTATCATTCCCATAAATTCCCAAAAAGTAACATCTTTTGCCAAACGAATCACAGTATTAGTTCGTTTTAGCTTATTTTTTTCCGCTTTTTTCTCATGAACAATTGTCTTCAGAAATTTGTTTAACAATCTGTTAATCTGTACTTAAATCCACTTACTCTTACAATAGGCAATGAATCAATTTGAATCCCTTCCCGTCATTAGTGTTGAGGAACTAGCAGAACGGTTAAAAGACCCTGATGGGTTACAATTGATAGATGTTAGAGAACCAGAAGAGGTGGCGATCGCTTTTATCGAAGGTTTTGAAGTATTATCTTTAAGTCAATCTCAACAATGGTCTTCAGACATTTCTCAGCGTTTTGATCCCCATAAAGAAACCTTTGTTCTCTGTCATCATGGAATGCGATCTGCGCAAATGTGTCTTTGGTTAATCAACAACGGTTTTACCAATGTTAAAAACATAACGGGAGGTATTGCTGCATACTCTACTAGGGTTGATAGTAAAATTCCTCAATATTAATGACTCAATACTGCTTTAATATTAACATCCATTTTATCAAGTCTTAGAATGAAAGTGAACACTTTATTAAGTCAACGTCATCAAGACATTTTACGGGCTACAGTACAACATTATATCGCTACTGCTGAACCCGTTGGCTCAAAAACTTTAGTAACAGAATACGATTTTAGTGTTAGTTCTGCCACCATTCGTAACACTTTAGGAAAATTGGAAAAAGCGGGGTTTTTGTATCAACCTCATACCTCAGCAGGTCGTATTCCTTCTGATTTTGGTTATCGAATTTATGTCGATAATTTAATAACGCTTAATCAAACAAGTGCTAAACAAATCAAACAAAATCTTAGTAAAAAATTAAAACAAAAAACCTATAATTTTGAAACCGCTTTACAACGAGCAACTCAAATTTTAGCCAACTTGAGTGGTTATATTGCTTTAATTACTTTACCCCAAACTTCTCCTCATCAACTACGTCATCTTCAATTAATACCCATTTCAGCCAAACAAGCGATGTTATTAGTTGTTACTGATAGCTATCAAACTCAATCTATTGTTGTTGATATTCCGGCTACTTTAGTGATAGATAATGAAGAAAATAAAGATTGGTTAGAAGAAGAATTACATATTTTATCCAATTTTTTAAATAGTGAATTAAAAGGCAAATCTTTATTAGAATTAAATAATTTAGACTGGGAAAAAATAGACCAAAATTTTATCAATTATGCAGACTTTTTGAAAGGTTTACTCAAGCAGTTACAAACCTATTTAAAATCGTCTATTTCTACTCAAATGATGATTCATGGTGTGTCAGAAGTATTACGACAACCTGAATTTTCCCAATTACAACAGGTTCAAATGTTGTTACATCTATTAGAAGAAGAACAAGATAAACTCCTACCTTTAATTTTAGATATTCCTGAATCTGAATTATCAAATGGACGAGTTACCCTAAAAATTGGCACAGAAAACCCTTTAGAATCTATGCGTCCCTGTAGCTTAATTTCCGCTACTTATGGTCAAGGAGATGTCCCCATAGGGAGTGTTGGATTAATTGGACCAACTAGAATGTTATACGAAAATACCATCCCTTTAGTAGAGTCAACTGCTGATTATTTATCAGAAGCTTTAGCTGCCATTAATCAAGACTAAACTAACATAAAATTCATAAAATTCATTAAAATTATGTAAACTTGTCACGGTTTCACTTATGCTGTTATATTAGAATACTCATGAGTTTAAATCGAGGTAAAACCTTGCAAAAACTACTAAGTATTGCCAAAATTATCGATACAATCAACGAATGGATCGGAAAATTAACTTATTGGTTAGTTCTTGTTATGATTTTGGTTGGGGTTTGGAACGTTATCGGACGATATTTGGGAAGATTTATTGGACAGAATTTAACCTCTAATGCTTTCATTGAAGTGCAATGGTATTTGTTTGATATTGTCTTTCTATTGGGTGCTGCTTATACTCTTAAGCACGATGAACACGTTAGAGTTGATTTACTTTATAAAGATTGGTCACCAAAACGAAAAGCTTTAGCTAATTTTATCGGTGTTTTTATCTTTTTAATCCCTTTTTGTTTAATGATAATTTATTATTCTTGGGGCAATATTATTAATTCTTGGAAAATTTTAGAAATGTCTCCTGACCCCGGAGGACTTCCTCGTTATCCTATTAAGTCGATGATTATTGTTAGTTATATCTTACTTATTTTTCAAGGTATTGCTGAAGCTATTAAAAATTGGGCTATTTTTACAGGTAAATTAAATCCCCAGGAGGAACATCATGATCCTAGCGTATGATTGGTTAGGCCCTTTAATGTTTGTTGGGGCATTAATTCTACTTTCTTTTGGTTATCCTGTTGCCTTTTCTTTGGGTGGTGTTTCTATTATTTTTGCCGTTATTGGAGTAATTTTAGGAGCGTTTGATCCCATTTTTTTAAGTGCCTTACCTAGTCGAATTTTTGGGATCATGGGAAATTATACCCTCCTGGCGATTCCCTATTTTATATTTTTGGGTTCGATGCTAGAAAAGACAGGTATTGCCGAAAAATTACTGTTAACAATGGGAATTTTATTCGGTAGGTTGCGTGGTGGACTTGCTTTAGCAGTGGTTATTGTGGGGGCTTTATTAGCAGCAACTACGGGAGTTGTCGCAGCAACTGTGGTGGCTATGGGATTGATTTCTTTGCCAATTATGTTACGTTATGGTTATAACAAAGAATTGGCAGCAGGGGCGATCGTTGCGTCAGGAACTTTGGGACAATTAATCCCTCCAAGTATTGTTTTAGTGGTGTTAGCAGATCAACTAGGGATTCCTGTGGGTAGCTTATTTATTGGCTCAATTATTCCAGGGTTAATGATGGCTAGTGCCTTTTCTCTTCATGTTATTATTGTTTCTTTAATTCGCCCAGATGTTGCCCCTGCTTTGCCTCCAGAAGAACGAAATATTAGTAAGAAAGCATTAATAAAACAGGTCATTCAAGCGATGCTTCCCCCTTTATTATTGATTTTATTGGTGTTAGGAAGTATCTTTTTTGGTGTTGCTACTCCCACCGAAGCAGGTGCAGTGGGGGCTTTAGGAACCATGATTTTAGCTGCTTTTAATAAGGAATTAAATTGGCTAACTTTAAAACAGGTTTGTGATGCAACTTTACGCATCAGTACAATGGTTATTTTTATTCTCTTTGGCTCAACTGCTTTTAGTTTAGTTTTCCGAGGAGTTAATGGGGATCACTTTATGTTAGAAATTTTAACAAATTTACCAGGGGGACAATATGGATTTCTAGCGGTTAGTATGCTGACTGTGTTTATTTTGGGCTTTTTTATTGACTTCTTTGAAATCGCCTTTATTGTCATTCCTATTTTTAAACCTGTTGCCGAAACATTAGGGGTAGATTTGATGTGGTATGGTGTTATATTAGCTGCTAACTTACAAACTTCTTTCTTGACTCCTCCCTTTGGGTTTGCATTATTCTACCTGAGAGGAGTTGCACCACCAGAGTTAAAAACAGAAGATATTTATAGGGGTGCTATTCCTTTTATATTATTACAACTTTTAGTGTTGATGTTAATTATTATTTTTCCTTCTATTGTTAGTTTCTTACCTTCCTTAAGTTCAGCAAGAGGTTAAAATTATTTGATTCTAATGTTAGAAACAGAATAATTTATTAATTCCTGAAAAATATTCTCTCAATGTTGATCATTTTAAGTTGACAAATGAAGAAAAATATGCTTTAGATTAAAATTACATTAAGATTTGTAAGCATTAAGCAAATTTATTTAAGAAAGCGATCGCATTTTGATATAAGTAGAAACATGGGACAGTCTTGATTGCAGCTAGGACGCTACAAAGGCTGGAAACTGGAACCGGCTAGTTGCTGTTTATTTAGTAGGAGAAATATTAAATGATTAACCCATTAGTTTACGAAATTGGTCCGTTAGTGATTGTATCAGGTATTTTTGGTGTCACCTATGTACAGATGCGTAATAGTCGTTTAAAAAAAGAAGAAACTTTATTGGATAAACAAAAACAGTTAACCCAAGAAAAAGAAAATCTCACAGAAAAATTAGATCATCTTGATAGCATTAATCAAGAGTTAACAGATAAAAATGATCATTTACAGGAAAATTATGGTTACATCAAGGAAAAAGTAACAGTATTAGAAAGCAATATCAATGAATTAGGTAAAGAAAAAAATAATTTATCAAAAATACTTACACAGGAACAAAATAAAGTTATCGTATCTGAACAGAAAAATCAATCTTTATACCAAGAAAAAGAAGATTTGCAACTAACTTATAAAAAAGAGTTGACCCAGGTTTACCAAGAATTAGAAACTATCAAACAAGAAAACAATAAAACCCATAGTCAGTTACAGGAAGCAACTCAGAATAATAGTTCTTTAAACCAAGAATTAAAAATAGTTATAGCTAAACGAGAAGAATTAGAAAATAGTTTAACTCAACAACAAGAAACTGTAGCATCCTTAGAGAAGCAACTAGAAAGCGCATCTCAGAAAAAAAATAGTTTAGAAAAAGAACTACAACAGCAAATAAAAACTATTAGTGAAGAAAAACAATCTTTAGCAAATAGTTTAAACCAACAACAAGAAACTGTAGCATCCTTAGAGAAGCAACTAGAAAGCGCATCTCAGAAAAAAAATAGTTTAGAAAAAGAACTACAACAGCAAATAAAAACTATTAGTGAAGA
>JAAUYK010118889.1_pt1 | contig 17317 bp, 12 predicted proteins | sample 7278021 | NCBI WGS metagenome assembly JAAUYK01 (sample SAMN14350223, study PRJNA611818) | marine sediment metagenome | isolation source: surface marine sediment (1.8m) | place: French Polynesia: Moorea | collected 2018-08
CACGACGTGCAGGGCACGGTAGCCGCCCTGTCGGTCGAACAGCTCGCTCTCGATGTACAGCGGGGGGCTGTCGGCGTGACGCGGCGCGAGCCGCGCCTCCAGTGCCGCCTCTGCGTTCTCCATCACCAGGTCGGGCAGACCCAGCAGGATGCGCGAGCCCAGGGTATCGGCGATGGCGGATACGGTCTGGGAAGCCAGCATGTTGCCGAATTCGCACAGGGCCGAGGCGGCGGACTCGACCGTGAGCGGGTGTCCGGCGAGCATCGCGGCGATGATCTCGTCGCGGGTATCCGACGTCAGGAAGATGGCGACGACGGCGTCGATCGAGCCCTTCGCCTCGAAGAAGATCCCGCTCCGCCACTCGGTGCGGTGCCGGAATCGCTCCGGGCCGTGCACCACCGGCACGCGGGTCAGGATGGTCCGTCCCACCACCTGGCCGAAGGCCGCAGCCGCCCAGCCGGCGCCGATGTGCGCGAGCTCGCGCAGCCGGTCGATCTCGGCCTCGGGGATGTCCTGCAGCTTCGTCATGCCAGCTGGTTCAGATCGAGGAGGAACATGGGTCGGCCGTCTCCAAGGATGGTGAGGCCGGCGAGGGTGCGAATCCCTGCCAGCAACTCGGGAACGGGCTTCAGGTAGATCTGGTGCTGCCCGACCACGCGCTCCGCCGTGAGCGCTACGCGCTCGCCGCGCACCTGGGTGAGCGCCAGCGTCACTCCCCCCTCGGGCGGCGGAGGAGTGAGCCCGATCTGCCGCGCCAGCTCGAGCACCGGAACCAGCTCGCCGTCGATGAGCGAGAAGGCTTCGTGGCCGCTGCGCTCGATCGCCTCCGGCTCGACCTCGATGATGCGCTCGACCTTGGCGATGGGGATCGCGACGGTCTCTCCGCCGAGACCGAGCAGCAGCACGCGCTGCACGGCGGCGGTGATGGGCACGATGAGGCTGGTGCGGGTCCCGCTCCCAACGTCGCTGGCGATCTCCACCGCACCGCCCAACGACTCGATCGTGGCCCGGACCGCGTCCATCCCCACTCCGCGGCCGGAGATGTCGGAGATCGACTCCGAGGTGGACAGACCGGGCTGGAACACCAGCGCTGCCACCTGATCGGGAGGCAGATCCTCGGCCAGCCCGGGGTGGATCAGACCGCTCGCGACCGCGCGACCGCGCACGGCCTCGAGGTCGATCCCGGCCCCGTCGTCGGCGACGGTGATGCGGATCGAGTCCTTCTCGCGGCGCGCCTCGATGGTGATCCGGCCGCACTCGTGCTTGCCCGCGGCGGTTCGCCGTTCGGGGAGCTCGATGCCGTGGTCCACGGCGTTGCGCAGCAGGTGCACCAACGGGTCGCTCAGCCGGTCGAGGATCGAGCGGTCGAGCTCGAGCTCGGCCCCGTCGATGTCCACCTCGACCCTCTTGCCGGCGCGCTGGGCCACCTCGCGGGCCATGCGCGGCAGGGGCTCCACGATGCGCAGGAGCTTCGTCGTGCGCAGCTCCAGGGCGCTGCGCTGCAGCTCGCCCACGACCCGGTCCATGCGGTCGAGACGCTCCGACAGGCCTGCGGACGGCCGGGATCCGGCCTCGCGCGCCGAGGTGCGGACCTGGCTCGAGTTGAGGATCACCTCGCCGACGGTGCTCAGGAAGCGGTCCAGGGTGTCGGTGCGAACCCGCACGCTGGGGGGAGGCGTGGGCGCCTCGAGGGTCGCGGCGCGTCGGGGAGGCTGCGCGGCGGGAACGGGCGGGGATCCGGCGTGGGGGGCCGACTCCGGCTCGCTCGCCGGCCCTGCCTCGGACGGGCTCGACAGCTCGGCCACCACGACCGGGTCGGCAGCCGGGGGCTCTCCCCCGTCCTTCACGACGACCAGCATGGCTTCCAGCGCCTCGAGGCCGCGGAACAGCCGCGAGAGCTCCACGGACCCCACGCGCCCGGCCGAACGGACCGCCTGCATGCGGTCCTCGAGCCGGTGGGCCACCTCCGCGATGGACTCGTAGCCGAGCGAAGCCGCCATGCCCTTGATCGAGTGTGCCATGCGGAACACGAGGTCGATCGCGTCGCCGCAGGCCGGGTCCTTCTCGAGGGCCAGCAGCGCGCCGCTCATCTCGGCGAAGTGCTCCGCGGACTCCTCGATGAAGATGTTCCTGTACTTCGCCAGATCCAAGGAAGGATTCCCCTGTCCGACTCGGCGGCCGGCGCGCGAACCGGCGCGCGGACCCGGACCGCCGGCGTGGATCAGTCCGCTTCCTTCTCGAGGACCTTCTCGATCTTCGAGATGACGCTGTCCGGCTTGAAGGGCTTGACGATGAAGTCCTTCGCGCCGGCCTGCAGGGCCTCCTGGACGAGGCTCTCCTGCCCGAGGGCGCTGCACATGACGATCCGCGCTCCACGGTCCATCTCGATGATGCCCTTGACCGCGTCGATGCCCGAGCGACGCGGCATCACGATGTCCATGGTCACGACATCGGGATGGAGGCGTTTGAACTCCTCGATCGCCTCGTCCCCGTCGGACGCCTCGCCGACCACTTCGTGTCCCTCTGCCTCGACGATCTCCCGGATCATCTGGCGCATGAAGGACGCGTCATCCGCAACAAGCACTCGCGCCATCTGTCGACTCCTCCCGCATTCACTCGCCCGAGGCGAGTGAGCCTTCGATTACACCCTGTGCGCGCTCGATCAGGCGCGAGGGGTCCAGGATCCGGGCGACCCGTCCGTCGATGGGACGCCGCTCCGCGACCGGGCCCGAACCGTGCGCCGCGGCGGCGCTGCCGTCCACGAGCCCCAGAACGCGGTCCACGTCGAGCCCGAGGCGGGCGGACCCGAGCGCGCGGTCCGTGACCACGAGGACGTGCTCGGGCACCGTGACATCGCCCGCTTCGAGATCGAGCAGTCGCTCGCGCCGGACCACGGGCAGCGCGTCGCCCTTGTAGTTGAGCACACCCGCCACGCTGGGCGGCACGCTGGGAACGCAGGCCAGCTCCGCGATCTCGGCCACCTCGATCACTCCCCAGATCGGCAGCGCGAAGACCGAGCCCGCCACCTCGAAGGTGAGCAGACGGTCGTCCTCCGCCGTGACGGGTCCACGACCGCTCACGCGCCCGACTCCCCGGCGTCGTGACCCGTCTCGAAGCGTCGCAGCGCCGCCCGAAGCTGCTCCGCGAGCTGCGACACGGTCTGGGAGGATCCCACCATGCTGCTCATGGAGGAGAGCTGCGCCTCGGTCGTGCTGGCCACGCCCTCGATGGCTTCGGCGTTGCGCGCCGCCACCTTGGCAATCTCGTCCATCGAGCCGACCATGCGCTCCACGTCGCGGGTGTGGCTGTCGGCCCCCTCGAAGATCTCCTCGGCCCGGCGCGCGGCCTCGCTCACCGCCAGCCGGATCTGCTCGAGGGACGCCGCGACGGTGTCGATGTCCTCCCGGCCCTCGCCCACCACCAGGCTCGACTCGCGCATGCCGTCGGCCACCTCGTTGGTGTCCGACTGGATCTCGTGGATCAGCTTCGCGATCTCCTCGGCGCTCTGGCCCGCGCTCTCGGCCAGCTTGCGGATCTCGTCGGCCACCACCGAGAAGCCGCGTCCCGCCTCGCCGGCCCGCGCGGCCTCGATCGAGGCGTTCAGGGAGAGCAGGTTGGTGCGGTGGGCGACGCTGGTGATGATCCCGGTGATCTGGTGGACGTGGCGCGTCTTCGCCTCGAGCTCGAAGACCCGCGCCACGGAGCGCTCGACCTGCTCGAAGACCGTACGCATCTTCTCGATGGCCAGGCGCGAGACGTCCACGCCGGAGTTCGCCTTCTGGTTCGCCTCCGCGGCGAAGCCGAACGCCTCGCGGGCCCGAGAGGCGTTCAGCTCGATGGTCGAGGCGATCTCGTGGATGGAGCGGTTCGCCTGCTGGAGCAGTTCCTGCTGCTCGGAGACGCTCTCGGAGAAGCTCGCCACGGCGGCCGAGATCCGCTCGTTCCCACCGCTCACCTCCGCGACCGAGTCGTTGAGTCCACGGGCGGCGCCGGAGACCTGGTCGGAGGTCTGCTGCACGCTCTCCATCAGCTCGCGCAGGTTCGCCGCCATACGGTGGATGCCGCAGGCGAGATCGTGGGTCTCGTCGTGGAAGAGCGGACGGCGGCTGGGTCCCTCCAGCGCGCGGAGATCCCCTCGGCTGATCTGCTCCGTGGTGCGACGCAGAACCGTGAAGTTCTGCGCGACCGCCCTCGACAGGAAGAAGCCGATGGTCCCGCCCGCGCCGAGCGCCACGAAGATCGAGACCCACGGCGCGACGTCGACCCCGCCGCTCGCCAGCAGGACCGGGAAGCCCACGACGGCGGCGCCGACGATGAGCGATCCCAGAACGAACTTGTGCGTGAGCGCAACTCTCACGCACGTCGTATCGGTGTCCAGACGGGGCTTCTTGACGTCGCGGCGTCGGAACCGGAGGGGACCGGCAACCGGTGCGCGGGCGCGCGGCAAGACGCGTGCGGCTCCGGGCTCCCGACGGTTCAGAAGTGGCGCCAACCGCCCGGCACCCCGTCCTCGGGCGCGGGGCCGTCGGCGACGCGGCCGATCTCGCTCACCGGCACCGCGAGGCGCTTCGCGAGCGCCGACGCAGACGGCCCGTCGGGCCGCAGCGTGAAGAGCAGCTCGTAGTCCTCGCCGCCGGTCCGGAGCAGGGTCTCGGGTTCGAGCCCCAGGCTCGCGCAGGTGGCGGCGAAGCGCGGAGGGCGGGGAATCCGCTCCAGGGCGAGCTCGGCGTGCAGCGCGGAGCCGAGCAGGTGCGCGAGATCCGCCTCCAGGCCGTCGGAGACATCGATGCACCCGCCGACGCCCCGAATCGAGGCGAGCGCCCGGCCGGCGCGCAGCCGCGGTGTGGGGACGCGCCGGATGCGGGCACCGCCGCGCTCGGCCCGCGCCACGTCGAGCGCCGCAGCCCCCAGGGAGCCGGTGACGAACACACGATCTCCCGCGCGGGCTCCGCGCCGCGTCAGGGCCCTGCCCCGCTCCACCGCTCCCAAGACGCCGATGCACAGCGAGGTCTCGCCGGCGCGGGTCACGTTGCCGCCGACGAGCGGGCAGTCGTGGGCTCCCGCCTCGCGGAGCAGTCCGGCCACCAGGCCGTCCAGGATGTCGACGGGCAAGGCGGGGGGAGCGGCCAGCGCCAACGTGAACCCGAGCGGACGCGCGCCCATGGCGGCCAGGTCCGAGAGGTTGGCGACCAGCGCTCGCCTTCCGACGGTGCGCGGGCTCTGCGTGCTGAAGCGGAAGTGGACGTTCTCGACACACGCGTCGGTGGAGACGACCAGATCCTCGCCGGCGCCCGGCCGCAGGACGGCCGCGTCGTCGCCGATGCCCAGCACGACCCGCCGAGACCGGGGAAGCCGCGCCGCGGCCCTCTCGATGCGCGCGATCACGGCGAACTCGCCGAGCTCCCCGATCCGCATGGGCGGGGAGTCTAGTCCAGGCGTCAGCGCGATCGGGCGGTCACGACCTGGGCGCGCGGGACGCCGCGGCGGGCCTTGCGGCTGCGCGGGCGGACGGGCGCCGGCGGCTCGAGCGCCGCTTCGAGCACGTCGTCCATGTGGTCGACCGGTACGAACGCGATGCGCCGCTTCAGGTCGCGCGGGATGTCGCGCAGGTCCTGGAGATTGCGGCGGGGCAGGATCATGCGCGCGATGCCGGCGCGCATCGCCGCCAACGCCTTCTCGCGCACGCCGCCCACCGGCAGGACGCGGCCGCGCAGCGTGATCTCGCCCGTCATCGCGACGTCGTTGCGCAGCGGCGTGCGCGTGGCGAGGGAGATGATCGCGGCCGCCATCGCGACGCCGGCCGACGGGCCGTCCTTGGGCGTCGCGCCGGCCGGGACGTGAACGTGCACCTCGTGACGCGAGAAGGTCGCCTCGTCGAAACCGAGTTCGCCGCCCCGGCCCCGGGCGTAGGTGAGGGCCGCGTGACCCGACTCCTTCATCACGTCGCCGAGCTGGCCCGTGAGGACCAGTCCCTTGCCCCGGGTCATCGTGGCCTCGACGGTCAGGACCTCGCCGCCGCTCTCGGTCCAGGCGAGCCCGTTGGCCACGCCGATCTCGCCCACCGCGGCCGGCCGCTCCCAGAAGAAGGGCGGCGGACCCAGGAGACGGGCGATGGTGCGGCGGCTCACCGACACCAGAGCGACGTCGCCCTCGGCGGCGCGGCGCGCGGTCTTGCGGCAGATCGTGGCGATGCGGCGCTCGAGATCGCGTACGCCCGCCTCGCGCGTGTAGTCGGTGACCATCTCGAGGATCGAGCGGGAGGACCAGCGGATGCGATCCGCGGGCAGACCGTGCTCCTCGACCTGTTGCGGGATCAGGTAGGACTCGGCGATCTCCACCTTCTCCTCGGGCGTGTAGCCGGGGATCCGGATCACCTCCATGCGATCGCGCAGCGGACCGGGAATCGTGTCCAGCAGGTTGGCGGTCGCGATGAAGAGCACCCGGGAGAGGTCGAAGGGGACGTTCAGGTAGTGGTCGCTGAAGCGGTTGTTCTGCTGGGGATCGAGCACCTCCAGCAGCGCCGAGGACGGATCGCCGCGGTAGTCGGCTCCGAGCTTGTCGATCTCGTCGAGCATGAACACCGGGTTGTTGGTCCCGGCCTGCTTCAGACCCTGGATGATCCGTCCCGGCAGGGCGCCCACGTAGGTGCGGCGGTGCCCGCGCACCTCCGCCTCGTCGCGCACGCCGCCCAGGGAGATGCGCACGAACTCGCGTCCCATGGCGCGCGCGATGGAGCGGCCCAGTGAGGTCTTGCCGACCCCGGGCGGACCGGCGAAGCAGAGGATCGGCCCCTTCGAATCCCCCCGCAGCTTGCGCACGCCCAGGTACTCGAGCACGCGGTCCTTGATGTCGTTCAGATGGGCGTGGTCGCAGTCGAGAATCGACTTCGCCGCGGCCAGGTCGAGGCGGTCCGGGGAGCTCACGGACCAGGGGAGCTCCACCATCCAGTCCAGATAGCCGCGCAGGACGTGGGCCTCGGGTCCGTCCGGGTGCATGCGCTCGAGACGTCGCACCTGCTTGAGCGCCTCCTGCATCGCCTCGTCCGACATGCCGGACTCGTCGAGCCGCATCCGGTACTCGTCGGCCTCCTCCACGCGCGAGTCGGACTCGCCCAGCTCGGCCTGGATGGCCCGGAGCTGTTCACGCAGGAAGTGCTCGCGCTGGCTGCGCGTCATCTCGTCCTGGGCCTGCGACTGGATCTCGGCCTGGACCGTCGTGACGTCCAGCTCGCGGCGCAGCAGCGCGTCGACGCGCCGCAGCCGGGAGATCGGGTCGACGATCTCCAGGATCTCCTGGGCCTCGGCCACCCGCAGCCGGAGGTTCGAGGCCACCAGGTCGGCGAGCTGGCCCGGCTCCGTCACGTTGGCGGTGACCGAGATCACCTCCGGAGGGAGGTTCTTGAGAGGAAGCAGCTCCTCCATGCGGTTGCGCACGGTGCGGACCAGCGCCTCGACCTCGACGCACCAGTCCGCGGGCGCCTCGCGATCCAGTGCGGTGACGCGTCCCCAGGTCGCCCGTTCCTGCTCCAGGAAGGAGTCGATGCGGGCCTTGGCCAGGCCCTGCACCAGCACCTTGACGCGGCCGTCGTTCATGCGCATCACGCGCATCACCATGACGACGGTGCCGACGCGGTGCAGATCGTCCGGCTCGGGCGCTTCGATGTCCGCGTCGCGCTGCGCCACCAGGCACAGGAGACGGTCACCGGCGAGCGCGTCCTCGACGGCGGCGATGGATCGCTCGCGCGCGACGAAGAGCGGAAGCACCATGTAGGGGAATACCACCAGCTCGCGAAGCGGGAGCAGGGGGAGCTCGTCCGGAATCGCGTAGGCAGCCGAGGACGGGTCCATCCCTCCGCTATTCGACGCTGCGATTTGCCGACTTGAGGGCCGCGCGAGGCGAAGTCGATCCGACGGCGATCAACGCGCGCGAGGCTGCGTCGCGGTCACTCGGCGCGATCCCCGTCGCGCTCGTCCTCGCCGTCGTCCTCGCCGTCGTCCTCGAATTCGACGACCCGGCCCCGCTCCACGCCCAACAGGAAGGGACGCTTCTGGGCATTGCCGTCGGCGCGCATCGACATCACGCCCGACACGCCGGGGAAGGCTTCGGTGGCGAGCACTCCGTCTCGCACGGCACCGCGCGAGTGACGTCCCCGGGCGAGCTGGACGAGGACCAGGTTCGCGGCGTCGTAGGCCTCGGCTGCGAACACGCCCGGCGCGCGCTCGAAAGTGGCCTCGAAGCGATCGCTGAAGTCGCGCACGAAGGGGATCTCGCTCCCACGATGGAAGTGGGCGGTGAAGCGGGCGCCTTCGACGTGCTGTCCCGCGAGTCGCAGCAGGTCCTCGTGGAACCAGCCATCGGGGCCGAGCAGCCTGGTGTCGAGGGCTTCGTGGAATGCGAGCTGCGGCGCGATCAGCAGCATGTTCTCGTGGGATTCGGGGATGAAGAGCGCCTCGAAGTCGACGATCGGGGGCAGCGGATCCCCCTCCGCCGTGGTGAGCTCCCGAGCGCGCTGGCGCAGCTCGAGCGCCTCCTCGTCCGAGACGCGCCGCGCCCGTTGGAGCATCTGCTCGCGCTCCTCGAGGCGGCTGCGCTCCTCCTCGGTGAGCAGCTCGTAGCCGACGAGTCGCCGGATCGGCTCGGCGAAGTCGGTCGCCTGAGGGTCGTAGGACGCCACCCCGACCACGCGACCGCCGCGCCGCTCCACCGCGTCCCAGAACAGCCCGCGCAGCCCGCTGCCGTAGGGATCGTCGCGGTACAGGATCGCGAAGCGCCGCGCGTCGAACTCGCGCATGGCGCGATCGACCAGGACCTGTGCGTCCTCCACCGGCCGCGTGCGCAGCCGGAAGACGTTGAGACCGGCCGTCGCGACCTCCTCGCGCGCCGAGAGCGTCAGGAGCGGAACGCCCAGCTCCTCGGCGACGGCGGCCGCAGCCTCGCACTCGGCGCCGAGCAGCGGCCCCACGATGGCGGACACGAGCTCGTCGGACGCCAGCTCGCGCACGGCCTCGGCGGCGCGCGCGGGGTTGCCGGCCGTGTCGCGCACCAGGACCCGGACGTCGGGCCGCGGGGCGCGCGACGCGTCGAACACGCCCGTCGCGAGCAGTACGCCGTGCAGACTCTCCTCGCCGAAGCGGGCGAAGGGCCCGCTGAGCGGGAGCACCACCCCGAGCGTTCCCGACGCGGAGGCCGTCTCGGGCGGACCGCGGCGCATGGCTTCCGCGAAGCTCGGCAGCTCCGAGGCGTCGCTGGGACCCTGCTCGCGCAGCAGCAGTCGCTCCGTCACCGCGGCCAGGAGCGGCGCGTAGCGGGGCCCGAGCGGCAGGCTCTCCAGGCGCTCCAGGTGGTCGCGAGCCGCTTCCAGATCCCCGTCGTCCAGTGCGCGTTCCGCGCGGGCCAGCTCCAGGCGAGCCGCCGTCGCGCCCTCGGTGATCTGACCCGCCGCGCGAGCGAGCGCCTCCGCATCGAGCCCGACGAGGATCCCGTCGATCTGGAGGTCGATGCGATCCACTGCGGCGGGATCGGGCTCCTCCTCGCGGAGCCGCGTCAGCCAGCGCAGTCGGGCGACGGGGTCCGGAGCCACCCGGGCCAGCACCCGATAGGCGGCGCGGCGGTCCTCGTCGGACAGTCGCGAGTAGCGGACCCGGCCCAGGACGGAGCGGGCCGCCGCCGCATCGCCGCGTGCCGCCTCGAGCTCGGCCACCCGGACCCGCGCCGCATCGACGCGGTCGCCGTTCGGGTAGAGGCGCACCAGGCGCGCGTAGTGGACGAGGGCGGTTCCATCGTCGCCCTCCCGCTGCGCCAGCTCGCCGAGGGCGTAGGTGGCGTCGTCTGCGAGGGGGCTCTCGGGCCACTTCTCGACGAAGGCGAGCAGGGCCTGGCGGGCGGCAGCCGGGTCGCGCTCCCGCAACGCCTGGGCGGTGTCGTAGGCCTCCCTCTCCTCCTCGCTGACGGGAGCCTCCCCGATCCAGGGGAGACCCGCGCAGGCAGAGAGCGAGAGCACCAGCAGCACCAGGGCGACCCGCGATCGGCGGCGCGTTCGCGCCGCGGCGACCGGGCCCGACGCGCACGGGGACCGCATCAGTCGAACAGCTCTCGCAGCTTCTCCAGGAAGCCCTTGTGCTCGGGGTGCGCCCTGTCGTCCGCACCCTCGTCGAACTGCTCCAGGATCTCGCGCTGTCGGCGCGTGAGCTTGGTCGGCGTCTCCACGAACAGGTGGAGGAGCTGATCACCGCGGGCCGAAGAGCGCAGCGTGGGAAGCCCCTTGCCGCGCAGTCGCATCACCTTGCCGGACTGCACGCCCTCGGGAACGCGCAGGCTCACCTTGCCCTCGAGCGTCGGAACCTCGATGTCCGCCCCGAGCGCCGCCTGCACCATGGTGACCGGTACGCGGCAGTGCAGGTCGGGGCCTTCCCGCTCGAAGAGCGCGTGGGGCCTGACGCTGATCACGACGTACAGGTCGCCCGACGGCCCCCCCATGATCCCCGCTTCGCCTTCGCCGGAGAGCCGCAGTCGCGTGCCGTCGTCCACGCCCGGAGGGATCCGGACGTTGATGGTCTGCTGCCCCTCGACGCGGCCCTGGCCACGGCAATCGGGGCAGCGGTCTCGGACGATCTCCCCCACGCCGCCGCACGCGTCGCACGGGCGGCTCACGCGGAAGAAGCCCTGCTGGAGCACCATCTGGCCCGTCCCGCGGCACTGGCCGCAGGTCTCCGGCTGGGTGCCCTGGCGCGCGCCCGAGCCCTCGCAGGTCTTGCAGGGCCGCATCTTGGGGATCTTGATCTTCGGCTCGAGCCCCTCCAGCACGTCGGAGAGCTCGATCTCGAGGTTGTAGCGGAGATCGGCGCCGCGCTGTCCTCGGGTCCGGCGGCGACGGCCTCCCCGCCCCCGGCCGCCGCCGAAGAGGTCCCCGAACAGGTCCTCGAACAGGTCGCCGAAGTTCCCGAGATCCCCGAAGTCCTGGAACCCGCCGCCCGGTGCGCCGGCGCCCACCCCGGCGTGGCCGAAACGGTCGTAGGCGCGGCGCTTCTCCGGATCCGAGAGGATCGCGTAGGCCTCCGAGGCCTCCTTGAAGCGCTCCTCCGCCTGCGGATTGTCCGGGTTGCGGTCCGGGTGGTGCTCGAGGGCGATCTGGCGGTACGCCTTCTTGAGGGCATCGGTGTCCGCGTCGCGCGAAACGCCCAGAATCTCGTAGTAGTCGCGTCTGGCCAACGATCGGGGCCTCGGTGTGGCGGGAGCGGCGGGCGGTCCGGCTGGGGAGGGGCCCTCGACGGGGTGCTCCGGACGCTGGACCCGCCCAATGTAAGCCGAGCCGGCACCCGGTCAAGGGCGGAGCCGGGTCACTCCGCTCCGTCGTCCGATCCGCCTTCGGCGTCCTCGGCGGGTGCCTCGCCCTCCGCGCCGAGGCGGGCGTAGAGACTCTCGGTCAACTGGTAGGTCAGGCTGGAGAGCTCCTCGAGCGCGCTGCGCAGCAGCTCGGCGTCCTCGGCCTCCATCAGGTCCCGGACCTTCACCACCGCGTCCTCGAGGGACGCCTGCTCCTCGTCGCGCACGCTCTCGGCGAACTCCCGCAGGGTCCGCTCGGTGGAGTAGACGAGGCCGTCGGCCTGGTTGCGCAGCTCCACCAGTTCGCGGCGGGCCGCGTCCGCCTGGGCGTGCTCCTCGGCCTCGCTGACGAGTCGATCCACCTCGTCGTGGGAGAGCCCGCTCGAGGCCGTGACCCGGATCGCCTGGGAGCGCCCGGTTCCGAGATCGACCGCCGAGACGTTCACCACGCCGTCGGCGTCGATGTCGAAGGTCACCTCGATCTGCGGAACGCCGCGGGGGGCGGGCGGCAACCCCACCAGCTCGAAGCGGCCGAGCGTCTTGTTGTCCCGGGCCATCTTGCGCTCGCCCTGGACGACGTGGATGCGCACGACGGTCTGGCCGTCCTCGGTGGTGGAGAACACCTGTCGGTTCGAGGTGGGGATGGTGGTATTGCGCGGGATGATCGGGGTCGCGATGCCGCCCTGGGTCTCGACGCCGAGGGACAGCGGGGTGACGTCGAGCAGCAGGACGTCGTTCACCTCGCCACTGAGCACGCCGCCCTGGATCGCCGCGCCGCCGGCCACCACTTCGTCCGGGTTCACCCCCTTGTGAGGAGACTTCCCGAAGATCTGCTCCACGCGCTGCTGCACGGCCGGCATGCGCGTCATGCCGCCGACCATCACCACGTGATCGATCTGGGAGACATCGATCCCCGCGTCTTCGATCGCCACGCGGCACGGCTCCTCCAGCCGCGCGAGCAGGTCCGAGGTGAGCTCCTCGAGGCAGGCCCGATCGAGGGTCGCGGTCAGGTGCTTGGGTCCCGCATCGTCGGCGGCGATGAACGGGAGGCTCACGTCGGTCTCCTCGCAGGAGGAGAGCTCGTGCTTGGCGCGCTCGGCCGCCTCCTTGATGCGCTGGAGCGCCATGGGGTCCGCGCGCAGGTCGATGCCCTCCGCCTGCTTGAAGCCGTCGATCAGGTGATCGCAGATACGCTGGTCGAAGTCCTCGCCGCCCAGGTACGTGTCGCCGTTGGTGCTGCGCACCTCGAACACGCTGTCCGCGATCTCCAGGATCGAGATGTCGAAGGTGCCGCCGCCGAGGTCGAAGACGGCCACGAGGCCGCTCGTCTCCCGGTCCAGACCGAAGGCGAGGGCCGCCGCGGTCGGCTCGTTCACGATGCGCAGCACGTTCAGTCCGGCGATCCGGCCCGCGTCCTGGGTCGCCTGACGCTGTGAGTCGTCGAAGTAGGCGGGGACCGTGATCACCGCGTCCTCGATCGAATCGCCCAGGAAGTTCGAGGCCGTCTCGCGCATCCGCGCCAGCACCATGGCGGAGATCTCCTGGGGCGAGTAGGCGCGATCGCCCACCATGACGCGGGCGTCCCCGTTGTCGGCCGCCTCCATCCTGAAGGCCGCCATCTCCGCGAAGCGCTGCACCTCGTCGCTGTCCCACTTGCGCCCGACCAGGCGCTTGACGGCGAAGACGGTGTTCTCGGGGTTCGTGACCGCCTGGCGCTTGGCGATCTGGCCGACGAGCTTCTCTCCACTCGGGGAGAAGCCGACGATCGAGGGCGTGGTCCGGGAGCCCTCCGCGTTCGCGATGATCTGCGGCTCGCCGTCATCGAGCAGGGCCACGCACGAATTCGTGGTACCCAGGTCGATGCCGATGACCTTGCCCATCGCGGTGTGCCTCCTCCGAACAGGTGGCCCCGCGATGCTCAGCCCTCGGCGGCCCCCTCGCCTCCTTCGTCCGCACCCTCCGGCTTCGACGCGACGATCACGCGAGCCGGCCGGAGGAGGCGGTCGCGCAGCTGATACCCCTTCTGCATGACGTCGACGACGGTGTTGGGTGCGACGTCCCGGTCTGGCTTCTGCGCCATCGCCTCGTGCAGCGCCGGGTTGAAGTTCTTCCCGAGGGCCTCGATCTCCGAAACGTGGTACTTGCCCAGCGCGGCGAGCAGCTCCCGCCTCACGAGATCGACGCCCTGCAAGAGACTCTGCAAGTCCCCGGCACCGCTCTGCCGAGCGTGATCGATGGCTCGATCCAGATTATCGACCGTCGGCAGGAGGTCCTTGACGAGATTCTGGTGGCCGTACTGGAAGGCCTCCTCCCGATCCCGCAGGGCGCGCTTGCGGAAGTTGTCGAAGTCGGCCTGGAGCCGGAGCAGCCGGTCCTTGTACTCGTCCCGCTCGCGCTGCAGGGCCTCGCCCCGGGCGTCCCCCGCCTCGCCGGCGGCGGTCTCGGCGGCCGTGGCCCGAGACGTCCCGGGTTCCGGAATGGCGTCCGCGGCCTCCCGGAGTGCCGCCTCCAGCTCCGGATTGGGGGCGAGGTGGCCCTCCTCCGCCTCCTCGGCGAGCGACTCCCAGCCTTCCGGATCGGGCTTCGGCTCGGGACTCGCCGGCCGCGGGGGCGCCGGACCCCGCTTCGGCGCGGCGCGACCGCTCGCCGACTCGTCGACCTGGCCTCGTACCTTGTCTCGCGGGCTCGACGTCATGCGCTCAGCTTTTCCGTCACGACCCGGGAGAGGTAGTCCACGACCGGGATCACGTGAGCGTAGTTCATCCGGCTGGGACCGATCACGCCCAGCACGCCCAGCGGCGCGAGCTCGTCGCCGTAGTGGCTGGCCACGAGAGCACAGCGCCTCAGGGCGGGATCTCCGACCTCGTCGCCGAGGGCGACGTACACGCCGCTTCCACCGAGCATCTGATCCAGGACCTCCAGCAGGCGTTCCTTGGTCTCCACAGCCTCGAACAGTTCGCGGATGCGCTCCGGATCCCGGAACTCCGGCTGATCGAGCAGCGCGCGCCGCGTCTCGATCACCAGATCCGCCTCCAGGTTCGTATCGGCCGACAGGGCTCGGATCCCGAGGTCCAGGGCGCGGGCCAGCATCCGATCGGCCCGGCTGCGCAGCTCGCGCGCCTCCCGGCCCAGGGCGTCCCGCACCTCGCGGAGGGTGCGTCCGGCGACCCGCTCGTTGAGCAGCGTCGCGACCCGGTCGAGCTCGGGCTGTTCGAGCCCGACCGCTTCGTCGAGCACGCGGCGATAGGCAGCTCCGGCCTGGGAGACGAGCACGACCACCACGCGCTCGCTGCTCAGGCGCGCGAGGCTCACGTGGCACAGCACCACGCGGTCGATGCGCGGCGCGACCACGAATCCGAGCTGGCGCGTGCAATCCGACAGCAGCTGGGAGGCGACGTGGACCACCGTGTCGCCGTCGGCCTCGTCGACGCTGTGGGCGATGGTGCGGCGGTCGTACTCGGGAACGCGGCCCGGACCCAGCAGGGTGTCGATGAACACCCGCAGGCCGCGTTCCGTGGGAACGCGCCCGGCAGAGGTGTGGGGCTGCTCGACGAGTCCCAGGTCGGCCAGCTCCGAGAGCGTCGCGCGAACGCTGGCCGACGACAGACGCATGGGCAGGATGGCGGAGAGGGTCGCGGAGCCCACCGGCGCCCCTTCGCTCACGAAGGAGCCCACGACGGAGCGGAGCACCGCAGCCTGGCGCTCGGTGAGCTGGAGCTCACCCGCGGGGATGGCCGGCTCTCGCGCGCTGGGTCGTGTCACGGCGGGAGCTTACCGCAGCGCCGTCGGCGCGCATCATCATACGAAGCGCTCGAACACGCTGTCCGACAGGGCCCGGCCGCGGGCGCTGAGCCGCAGGTCGCCGCTGTCGCGTTCCTCGAGCAGGCCCGCGCTCACGAACTCGGTGATCGCGTCGGGATAGAAGCGGCGCGGCGGCGCGCCGAACTCCCGGGCGAAGGCCGCCGAGTCCAGGCCCTCGAGCGTCCGCAGCGCCAGGAAGATCGCCTCGCCGCGGGCGGTGGCGGCGTCGAGCACCTCGCGGCACGGGGGAGCGCCGGAGGCGATCCGCGCCCGGTACGCCTCGAGGCTGCGGGGGTTGGAGCGACGCACGCCGAAGGGCGCCGCGGCGCTGGGCGGATCCGTGGAGAAGGCCCCCACGCCCAGCCCGAGGACCGGACGTCGCTCCCAGTAGCGGCGGTTGTGCCGGGCCTGGCAGCCCACGCGCGCGTAGTTGGAGATCTCGTAACGGGCGAGGCCCGCGGCCGCGAGTCGGGCCTCGACGTCCTCCAGCATGGCGAGCGCCGTCTCCTCGTCCGGCGTCGCGAGCTGACCCCGCGCCGCGGCCGTCGCGAAGGGGGTGCCGGGCTCCACGGTCAGCTCGTAGACCGAGACGTGATCCGGCGCGTAGGCGAGGGCCGCCTCCAGGTCCTGCGCGACGTCGTCGCGCGTCTGACCGGGGGCGGCGACCATCAGATCGAGCGAGAGCTGCTCGAAGCCGACGTCCCGGCAGGCCTCCAGCGTGCGGTGCGCCGCTTCGCCGCGATGGGCACGCCCGAGCCGGTGCAGGATCGGATCCCGGAAGGACTGCACACCGACCGAGACGCGATTCACGCCCGCCCCGCGAAAGCCGGGCAGCCGCTCCCGCTCGAGCGTGCTCGGATTGACCTCCAGCGTGAACTCGATGGGCCCTTGCGGCGCGAAGGCCTCGCGGACGCGGTCCGCGAGGCGCGCCACCGACGCGGGCGTGAGCAGCGAGGGCGTCCCGCCGCCCAGGTACAGGCTCTCGAGTCGCCTTCCGGCGAATTCGGCGCCTCGCTGCGAGAGCTCCTCGAGCAGCGTCTCCACGTAGCGACGCTCCCGCTCGGCCGCCAGCGGGCGCGCCGCCACCACCGCGAAGTCGCAATAGGGGCAGATCCGCTCGCAGAAGGGAACGTGCACGTACACGCCCAGGTCCGGCTGCACCTCGTCGCGATTGCGGCTCGCCACGCGACGGAGGGTACCGGGGGATCGCCGCTGGGCCCGGCCTCGGGTACTCTCGGGCAGCCTTGACGCAGCCCCAGATCCGCCCCATCGAACTCGAGGTATTGCCGAACGGGCTGCAGGTGCTGCTCTACGAGACGCACCTCGCTCCGGTCGCCGAGTTCCAGATCTGGGCGAAGGCAGGCTCCGCGGACGAGCGCGACTTCGAGCGCGGCGTCGCCCACTTCCACGAGCACATGCTCTTCAAGGGCACGCAGCGGCGCGGCGTGGGCGACGTGGCGGGCGAGGTCGAGGGAGCCGGCGGCCGCATCAACGCGTACACGTCCTACGACGTCACCGTCTACCACGTGACGCTTCCATCCGACCGCCTCGCGGTCGGCATCGATGTCCTCGCGGACATCGTGCTCCACTCGGTCTTCGATCCCGAGGAGATCCGGCGCGAGATCGAGGTCGTCCTCGAGGAGATCCGACGCGGCGAGGATTCCCCGGGCTCGGTCCTGGGCAACGCGGTGTTCGCCGAGGTCTACCAGTCCCATCCCTACCGCTCGCCGATCCTGGGTACGGCCGAGAGCGTCTCGAGCTTCGATCGCGATCGCGTCCGGGGCTTCTACGAGCGCTGGTACGTGCCGGAGAACCTGGTCGCGGTGGTGGTCGGAGACTTCGACCGCGCGGCGATCGTCGACACACTGCGCCGGGCCTTCGACGCTCCCGGTCGGTCGGCCCCGCCGCGGCGGCGGCCCCCGGAGCCGCTGCAGCAGCGACTCCGCAACGCCGTGCTCGCGCGGCCCTTCGAGCGATCCAACTCGGAGCTCGCCTATCCCAGCGTGGGCCTCGGTCACCCCGATGCGGCGCTGCTCGACCTGGCCGCGTACGTGCTCGGCGGCTGTGAGAGCAGTCGGCTGGTGCAGAGCGTGAAGGAGCGGGAGGGGCTGGCGGAGCGCATCGACGCCTATTCCTACACGCCCCTCGATCCGGGCGTGTTCGCCGTGGACTTCGAGACCGACGGCGATCGCAG
>JAAUYK010048712.1_pt1 | contig 17315 bp, 12 predicted proteins | sample 7278021 | NCBI WGS metagenome assembly JAAUYK01 (sample SAMN14350223, study PRJNA611818) | marine sediment metagenome | isolation source: surface marine sediment (1.8m) | place: French Polynesia: Moorea | collected 2018-08
AAAAATAAAAATGCAAAATCTTGCTTTAGGTTCAGCAAGAATGAAACAAATAATTATCTTAAATATAGCTTTTAAATTTACTGTAAAATATCAAATTTTGTAGGTAAGTTTATCAAAAAGGTAGTTGGTGTAATTCATTAGTTCACTATTAGTATTTTTCTCTCTTAAAAGCTTTTTGAATCCTACTCTGGGTTTACTAAGTGGGCCTTACTCTATTTTGATAGATTCTGACAAAGTTGATATATAATGAGTAAAATACAAATTAAAAGTTGACATTGTTAAAAAGACGAGCTAACTTAGATATATAGACTCGGCAAGGAGGTGAGTTAAATTATGGCCGACGGAGATATTGTCCACGACAGACTTTCCAGGCTTTATCAGAAACCGTACAAGTGGCTTTGTCAGGGAAAAGCTGATAATAATGAATGTGCCAGGGTTTTGATGAGTGCGATATTACGGGATATTCAGAAAAAAGGCGCTGCTCCAATGATACTTGCTAAACAGATAGGAGAGAGTTTGAAACAATCCTTTGATAATGGATGTAGAGATTGGGGTTCTGTAGGTAAAGAATTAGATCGGCTGGCACAACAGGCTTCATGTTCACATTACCTTCGAGAACTTGTTCTTCGCGCTGGTAAGAATATCCTCCATAATATTCGTTACGGTAGTGCAATAGAGACTAGCAAATTAGTAGAACTTACTGTTAGGCAGTACATACACGAAATATATAAGTCAAATTTTGAGCAATGTATTCCTTTGACTTCCAATCATTACAATGGTGTAGATAATGATACTGTGATAAAGCGCGTTCAGGCAGTAGGTCTAGAAATTTTGCCCACTTTCAGCAAATGGGCGAAGCAAGTAAATACAGATGAAGATGTGGCAAACTTACGACTACCACGACGTCAGAAAGTAAAAGAGATAGACCTTGGGGAAAATTTACTATGAATGAAACAATTTCTACTGCTTATAAAAACGAGAGCGATCGCTGCGATTATATCTTTAACTTTGGGCCTATATCTAACAAGAATGGAATTGTAAAGTTCATCGATTGTTCTAAAGGTAAAGAATCAAAAGTCTATATTAATATAGATGATAAAGATTTTGCTTACGGGGTTAGGAAAAAATTCCCAACAATTGTTGCCGATATTGTTGACCTCGCAGTTGCCATTCACGCTTCAGACCGTCTTGCTCCTCATAAGCTTGACCAAAACCAGCGCTGTCTTCATGTTGTGCTTCCAGTACGTCATCCAGAATTATTAAGTGCTGAACCATTTCAGACAAAGTTAAAAGAATTGCTGTACTGGGCAACCGGAAGCGAATGGGTTTTTGAGTTCCAAAAACGAAAGACACCAGGACGTCTTGTTGAAAAGCAATTAGTTTTGCCAATTATACCTAAAAGTTCTGAAGTTGCGCTTTGGAGTGGTGGTCTTGATGCTCTAGCAGGTTTGTACACTCGTCTACAGATGTATCCAGAAAAATCGTTCGTATTGTTCGGAAGTGGCAGCAACAATAACGTTTATTCCCGCCAGGCAGAAGTCGCACAAAAGGTTAAATCTATATTTCCGAACCGTTGCTACCTCTGCCGTGTTCCTATTCACTTCCAGGATAGTGGCGAGTATCATAAGAACAAACTTTCCCGTGGACGAGGTGTGGTATTTACCTTGCTTGGTGCTGCCTGTGCATATCTTATGGGTAGTCAGGTTCTCTCTATCTACGAAAATGGAGTTGGAGCAATTAATCTTCCTTACCGTGCATCTGCAATAGGATTAGACCATTCTCGATCTGTTCACCCATTAACTCTATTGATGGTAAGTGATGTCATTTCAGAGCTTTTAGGAGAAAAGTTTCAGGTAAAGAACCCATTTCTTTTTTGGACTAAAGGCGAAATGTGTCAAGCATTAGCTAAAGATAACAGAATTGACTTGCCACCAATAACTATGTCATGTGACAGTCCACATCGTCAGCAACCAATTCAGTGTGGGTATTGTTCCTCTTGCATTTTGAGAAAGCAATCTCTTGCTGCCTCAAAAATAGAAGACAAAACTCGCTATATAGTGCCTCATGGAGAACGCCCTAAAGAAGACCCAACCTTATATTTTCGTCATATGGTTGCTCAGGTTCGTACTTTCCAGGACCTACTCACTACCTCTAATGAGATTGATATTCAGTGGCAAACTCTGACCAGAGAATTTCCAGTATTAGATGATATAGTAGATCGCACTACTGAAACAGAAAATCTATCTATTGCTGATATGCAAAGTAGTCTGATCAAGTTATTTCAGACTTACGTTTCCGAATGGAATATGGTAAAATCTATAATAGAAAGAGATTTTTTGGATCGAGATGTCGCAAAGATCCAACAGACTTTCACAGTAAAAAGTTGAGGGACAACACCATGACTAACAATGTCCTTGACAACATCGATCTACGGCAGTTGGGAGAACGCCTCCAACAAGCTCGTAATAAATGCGGTATGACTCAAGCTGATGCTGCCAAAGTCATTAATGCTGCAAGGACTACGATGGTTGCTATAGAAAAAGGAGAACGCCGTCTGAAGGCTACCGAACTAATCAAACTAGCTCGTGCTTACAGAATATCTGTAAGTGATTTTGTCCGAGAGCGCCCAGTAGTTGAACCTTTTCAGGTTCAATTTCGGAAAGCTTATCGGCAAAATGAAGTAGAAAAATCTCAGATTGAATCTGTGATTGAGGAATGGGAGAAATTTTGTCAAAATTACTTAGAAATTGAGGAAATTATGAAAGCACCGCTTCCACAAAACTATCCTCGTGAGTATGAGGTGAGTGGGATGCCAATAGAACGTACTGCCGAAGCTATTGCAGTTGAAGAACGTCAGCGACTAGGACTTGGAGATGGACCTATTCCTTTACTTCGGGATACCTTGGAACAGACTGTCGGACTGCGCATTTTCTACTTGAAGATGCCATCAAAATATTCAGAGATTTACACTTATGATGAAAAACTTGGTGGGTGTATGGCAATAAATGCGAATCATCCTGAAGAAAGAAGACGTTGGTCTCTAGCACACGGGTATCTACATTTTCTTGCTCATCGACGCAAAGCTGTAGTCGATCTAGTTGATGCTCAATATCAAAGAATGCCAGCAAGTGAGCGACTTGCTGAAGCGTTCCCAAAATATTTTCTGATGCCAACGAGTGGTTTACTGAAGCGGTTTAACGATATGTATCGTGAGAGTAAAAATTTTACACCGACTAATTTATTTACTCTAGCTCATTACTACGGCGTGTCTGTGGAAGCTCTTACTTATCGGTTGGAAGAAATGGAACTTCTGCCTTCTGGAACTTGGGAACGATTGCGAGACCGTGGTTTAAAAGTGAGAAAGGTACAAGAGGAACTAGGTTTAGAAGCGATTCCTCAACGCACAGACACCACACCCATTCACTATCAACATCTGGCTATTGAAGCACTAGATCAAGGTCTAATTACTGAAGGGCGGTTTGCAGATTTTCTCAATGTTGATCGCCTAGAAGCACGTCGTATTGCTAACATATTGCGAGAATATTCCAGTGGAATAATGGATAAAGCAACCGATATAAATTTACGCGAGGCGCAGGAATGAGGGGGGTTAAATTAAATTATGAAAATTTCTGGCTCCCACCTTCTTCTAGACACTTGTTGTATCATAAATTTTTGGGCATCGGGTCATCTTCTGGAGATTTTGAAGTCTATTCCAGCTCAAGTTGCAGTGACTCAAGTTGTACAGGAAGAAGAGTTACAAATTATCCAACGTCAGCAAAATGAAGGTGATGAAAGTGCTATTCAGTTTCAGACAGCTATAGATCGGGAGATAGTTAAAATTGTAGACTTTGACTTCGACTCAGACGCCGAAACTGAAACATTTGTGAATTATCTGGCAAATAATCTCGGTGATGGTGAAGCTGCAACTTTTGCCATCGCCTTTCATAGAAAATGGGCGATCGCCACCGATGATAAAAAAGCAATATCGTTTATGCAACAGCAGGCATCTGATATTCAAATTTTCTCAACCCCAGAAATAATTAAGTATTGGTCTGAGGAAAGAAAGATTGACTTTCCACAACTATCTGAAGCTCTAAATGCAGTTGAAAAAAAAGGAAGATATTCACCTCCAAAAAGCCATCATCTGAGAAGTTGGTGGGAAAATCATTTAGGCAGATAGACTTTCAATTTTATATGTTAATTAGCCAATTATAAAAGTTTGCATGGAATTTATATAAGTTCTTTCCTATTGCTTATAATCTAAGTTATCTAACATTCTTTTTTTACCTTTAGTATCATATAATTATTAAAATTAAAAGTTGACTATTAATAATTAATTGCTAAAAGGAAAATTTCTGATTTTCTTGCCTCCAAATTCATTCGGAGGTACTATTAACTGATAACTGAATATATGAAACCTTACCAAAAAATTAAAATCCAAGAATGTCACGAACCCTTAGTGCCAATTCCCTTAGAAATATTTGCCATTGAATCACCCCATCCCTATCAAAAATTAGGTGCGCCCTATGATCTTCCTCAAGCAAATTCGCCTTATTTTTTACGTCAAAAAGTATTAGATAGTTTGATAGTAGCTCAATCAAAATTACAAGAAAATTATCCCGGTTGGCGCATCCAAATATTTGATGCTTATCGCCCTATTTCCGTACAACAATTTATGGTAGATTACACCTTTGCAGAAACAGTACAAGCTCAAGGTTTAACATTAGATAGTCCGTCTTTAACTGAAGCAAAACGTCAAGAAATTTTAGAGCTAGTTTATCAGTTTTGGGCAACTCCTAGTATAGATCCTACTACACCACCACCTCACAGCACTGGTGCTGCTCTAGATGTGACTTTGGTTGATGCTAATGGCAAAACTATTGATATGGGTTCTCCCATTGATGAGTTATCGCCTCGCTCCTATCCCAATCATTTTTTAGATAGTCAGGATAAGGAAGCTCAAAAATATCATCAACATCGACAATTATTGGCAGAAGTAATGTTGTCTGGGGGGTTTCAGCAGCATCCACAGGAATGGTGGCATTTTTCTCTGGGCGACCAAATGTGGGCTTGGTTGACAAGTCAGGAAAATGGTAGAGGTGAAGTTGTGGCATGGTATGGGCGAGTAGAGTGAAGTCAAAAGTCAAAAGTCAAAAGTTAAAAGTTAAAAGTTAAATTTTATAGGGACAAAACCTTGATGCTACAGTAATTTCAGGAAATTATTTCACATTTCATATCAGATAAGTAGTGTAGGTATTAGATGTGTGGAATGTACTCTACAAGTTGAGATGTACCAAAAGTTTGATATTTTCGGCTATGCTATTTATTGTGAAATTCTATAATTTTCACAGTAATTACAATACTATTACTATATAGCAATCCTGAATAGGTTGTAAGATTTTACCGTAGGGGTTTAGTTTCCAAATCCCTTATGCGCTTGGGTTTGGTCTCCAAACCCCTACCGTTTTTTCTCACAAATCATTTTATATTACTATAGTATGTTTACTATAATATGCTTACTCATCTACCAAAAATATTTAAGTCTCAAAGTATTTGTTATATTACCGAATAATTAATAATTAATAATTATTAATTAAATAATTCAGGTTAAAAGCTTCCCCTTGAAAGGGGAAAAAATTTATTTTTTTTCCTTTTAGTCAATCCTCTCTCTTTTAGGGATATCTAATTATCCATTATCCATTATAAATTATCAATTATCAATTAATGAACTCCTGGTTTAAAAGCAAAATAAATCGTTTTCTGCGGTTAATCTTGCTGACTTTTTTATCATTTATTCTGACAATAACTTGGATACCTATAGCTAGGGGACAACTTCCATTTTTTGATATTAATCCAATCAGTAGGAAAGATATCATCAATATTTTTAATCGACCTTATACTTGCGGTAACTTTGTTTGTAGTCAACTATGGTTCCATGGTTTTCCCATATATGAAGTGGCTTCATATCCCATAAACCAGCAAAAACTAGAATCAAGTATACCAGTAGAAGAAAGAGCTAAAAGAATTCAAAATAACCTCAGAAAAGTTCTGCAAATCACCCTAGCAAACAATGGTATTAATTCACATTCACTAAGTTTAGAAAAATATTTTTTTCAACTAAATAGAATTAAACAAGAAACTATAAAACTGGAAAATAATCAAATTCCACAATCATTTGAAACAGATGGTACTAATCAAGAAATTAAGACAGTTATTCACCCTAATACTCCCAAAATCAAGGTAGGAACTTTTAATGGTGAAACTGTAATTTATTTTCCCAAGCAATTTGGTTCACCCCGACAAATAATTGCCACAGTTACAATAGCTGATGCTAAAAATCAGAGTAAGACTATAGAAAAGATTGCTCAAGACTGGAAAGATATAATTCTATCAGTAATTAGTTTAGCATTACACGAACGTGATTTTTATGCCAGCAATAGCTTAGTCAAACCAATCATAATTATTTTCTTGATTGTGGTAATTATATTGCTCAATTTTGGTCTTGTATTCCTACAAATAAATTGCAAAAAGTATTATAGAGATATTAGAAATAAATTACAAAATTTAGATGAATATTTAATTTTAGTTACGAAATTTGCTAATACTAAAGAATTAGTAACTATGTTGCCTAAGCAAAACTTAAAGGTAAATCTTACTAATTTAAGTAATGGTAAAAAAGTAGAAATATTTGCAGTTTACCTTCTGGCAATAGAAGGGATATACCAACCAATATCACTACTTATACAAGAAGATTTAATATCAAACAATAGAAAGAAAAATATATCTCTCAAATCAGCAATAGCAAATAAATTATTACTCAATATTTTCTTAAAATTACTGTGGCAAACTATGCCAAAAGTTTTTTTGCTCAAACAGAAGAGTCTCAAGCAAGAACTCAATATAGTAATTTTCATCACACGCTTGCTACAGTGGGTACAAGGATTAATTTGGTTATGGGGAATAGGTTTCATTCTATTTTTTTATCCCCAGACTCGGGCAATAAGTTTTTTACTTATTGAAGGACCAATCCAGATATTATTAATCTGGGTATTTGTCAGTTTGGCAGATAAAGTCGGTGATTTTGTAATTGAGTCCTTCTTACATGATTGGGCAGAAAATGCACAAATGGTAAATCCTAACTCTGGGCGATACTCTTTACGAGTACCGACTTATTCTGCTGCACTTACTAATATGACATCGGTAGTCTTTTGGATAATTGGTATTGTGGCAACCGCAGAAATTTTGGGTATTTCCACCCAGGTATTAGCAAGTGCAGGAATTGTTGCTGCCGTTGGTGCTTATTTTTCCCAGAACTTTATCAAAGATGTAATTAATGGGATGTTGATTTTATGGAACGATCGCTATGCTGTGGGTGATTGGGTGAGCATTGGTACTGATGTAGGTGAGGTCGAAAAAATCAATCTTTATATGACAGGTTTGCGTAATTCAGATGGAGAACTAATTACTATTCCCCACAGTACAATTACGACTGTGAAAAATCTTACCAAAAATTGGGCTCGTGTTAACTTTACGATTGAAATAGCCTACAATGCAGATATTAAAAAAGCTATGCAGATAATTCAAGCAGTAGCCAGAACTATGCAAAGTGAAGTGGAATGGCAAGATAGTTTTATTGAACCTGCAACAGTTTTAGGAGTCGATCGAGTTTCCCACAGTGGCATCATTATTCGGGTGTGGATAACAACACCTGCATTACAACAGTGGTCAGTTGGGCGGGAGTTTCGTTTGCGGGTTAAGGAAGCATTTGATTTGAAAGGTATTGGTATTGGTGTACCACAGCGATCGCTCTCTGTGCAAAATTTATCCGAGTTCAGTAATGAAAAACAAAACGGCAAATATAACCCAGAAGATTTATCTATCAATTAAATAGGAAGTCAGAAGGAGTAATATCAATATCATGTGTCCCTTCCATGGGAGCTACAAATTGCGGATAATTAGTTATAATAGAGCCTTTGTTTGTAGTTTTGCTCTAGCAAGTCAATTCTTTTTCTATTAGTGCTTCAGCAAATTTATCAAATTCAGCCTAATACTATTTTTTTGTAACAATACTATAATAAATAAGACGTTGCTGATTTTGAGTATGATTTGTATTTTTAGTAGTTGTTAAACTCTTGAATAAGAAATATTTGAGATTGCTCAATTTTTATTTTCATACCTTGATTCAGCAACGCCATAAATAATTATTCCTAATTTTTTCTGGAATTTAGGTACATCAAGTTATATTAATCGAATCTTCATGCTTAATTGGTATAAGTAAAATAAAACTTCTGATAAATTCTACTATTCTCAGCTTGGAGTTTTGTATAATTTCTGTTAGGGTTATAGTTAATTTTATCCAAAAGTTAGATGAAATATTTCTAAATTTGTTTTAGACGTATCATCTATTAAATTTTTACTTTAACATCAACAAAATTTAGGAGTATAAATTAACCATGAAAAAACTCAGAGTAATATTTTGGGTGATTTATATTTTAGTAACATTATCCAATATAGAAAAAGCTAAATCTACTTCACCAGAAAATTTTTCTACTTTTACAGAATGGTGTTTAAATCAAACTAATATTTCTCCTACTGCCCAATATACAGTTAAAATTCTTTTGCAAAAAGCTAGAACAGAAAATTGCGTTGAAGCAGGGGAAAAACTTTCCCGCCTCTCCTTTATTTCCCTCAGCAATTATGGTATTAGAAACATTGCCCCAGTATCAAGCCTCAAAAATCTCACTCGACTTTCTCTGAATGATAATCAAATTGTCGAATTATCCGCCCTATCTCAACTACCAAAGTTGAATCATTTATCTCTGGATGGTAATCGAATCAGAAATGTTTCTGACTTCTCTAAATTAACCAACCTAACTCACCTCAGTCTCAGTGATAATAATATTAAAAATTTGTCTCCCTTATCCAAATTAACTAAACTAACCCATCTCAAACTAATTTTTAATGAAATAGAAAATTTATCTCCCCTATCTAACTTAACCCAATTAACTGAACTAAATCTTGGAGTTAATCGCATCAGTAATATCAGCCCTTTGATAAGTTTAACCAATTTAACTCACCTATATCTTAACGATAATAATATTAGGAATCTTTCTCCTATATCAAACCTAAACAACCTAACTAACCTATATTTATATCGGAACGAAATTAGTGACATTTCACCTCTATCTAACCTAACTAACTTAACTTATCTTAGCCTCAGCGATAACTATATTATAGAAGTGTCAAATCTTTCTAGTTTAAATAATCTAAAATCTCTGATTCTCGTTTTTAATCAAATTACAACAATAGACTCTTTATCAACCTTGAGTAATCTTACTTTACTAGATTTAAGTCGTAACAAAATAACAGATGTTAGTTCTTTATCAACTCTGACGAAATTAGAATCCCTGCATCTGCGAAATAATCCTGTGACTAAAAAAAATTGCCCTATTCAACCAGAATCTATTTGTCGCTTCTAGCAATTTTCTGCAAAAGATAGTAGAATCTATTTGTAGTAAGTTAGTAAAATCTGAATATGTTAAAAATATTTTCAAGTATAACTCACGTCTACAAAACAACAATCTACCTCTCAACCACATTGACTTTATATTTAGGAATTTATCATTGTTTACCCGCATTTTCCCAGGAGTCAAAATCAACAAATAACTACAGAACATTTCAAGAATGGTGTCAAAATCAAGCTAATCTTCCTGAAGAAACTCAACATACTATCAATCTATTATTAGAACAAGTTGATACAGAAGATTGTAATGTCGCTAATCAAAAGCTTTCTAGTACGGATAGAATCAGTATATTTCGCCGTGAAATTAAGGATGTCAGGCCGATTTCTAGCCTCAAAAATCTGAAAATTCTCAACCTTAAATTTAATGAGATTAATGATATTAGTTCCCTAGCTAATTTAACCAATTTGATTGACCTCGATCTATGGAATAATCAAGTTTCTGATATTAGTCCCCTTGCTAAATTAACTAAACTGAAAAACATAAATCTGATTAATAACCCTATTAGAGATATTAGCCCTTTATCTAATTTGACTAATTTAACTAACCTTGCTTTAGTGGGTAATAAATTTACTGACCTTAGCGCTTTGTCAAATCTAACTAAACTGAATAGTATTGCTTTAAATCGCAATCAAATTACTGATATTAGTCCTCTATCAAATTTAACTCAACTTACTAGAGTGCGTCTTTCTAACAATAAAATCACAGATATTAGCCCTTTATCATCTTTAACTAATTTAACTAATCTGGAACTTGTAGATAATCAAATTAGTGATGTTACTCCCCTATCTCAGCTTACCAGTTTGACTTTTCTCAATCTCAGAGATAATCAGATTACTGATGCTACTTCCCTAAAATCTTTAACTAGATTAAGTACCCTTAATTTACAAGGAAATCCTCTCAATAAAAAAATATGTCCTGTTAAATCTAGTTCAGTTTGTAGATTTTAAATTTTTATACTTTTCAGTTTTCAGATACTAATTGCTGAGAGCTAACTCTTACTTATTTCACCTTAAAATTAAACAATATAGTAATCCTATTTAAGTTGTAATATTTTGGTGGTAGGGGCGATTTCCTACGGAATGCTCCGCATTCATGTCGGCCGACAGCCGAAACGCTAATCGCCCGTACAGGAGTTAGAATTTTAAGGGTTTGGAGTTAATATTAACTGTTATAAAAATTATCATAGGCAATTTAGGATTGCTATGGTTAGTAGGTAATCAATTTACTGACCTTACCTGTATATATTTAATTAAATAATTGTGTTTGACTATAAGTTTTACCCGAAATATCCTAATTTTAATTAGAGGAATTTTTTATTTTCTATTCCCTACTCAAATACTCCATTATATAATCAGCTATTGTCTCACTACTACCAGGTCTACCCATTCTTTCTAAACCATTCCGAATACAAGCTTCTAAATACTCTTTATCTGCCAAGGTTTCTTTTACTCTTTGAGCAGCTTCTTGCAGAATAAAACTATTAGCTGTTTTCTTACCAATAACCTGTACTGAAGAACCTAAAAGTCTAGTTTGAGCTTCTGCAAAACGATAGGTAAATGACGGACCTTTACCAGGAATAGTAATTACAGGTTTTCCTAATCCCACAGCTTGTTCTATAGCAGTTCCAGCCATACCAATTACCAAATTTGAATGTTGTAAAATATCTGCAAAAGCATCCTCATAACAAATTACTTCTATTGAATATTCCTGAGTTAAAAATGTTAGTTTACCACTTTGATATTCCCAACCTTCAGAAATACCTATCGCCTCTAATTCAGACATTAAAATAGACACAGTTGCAGCTCGAAACTGACAAACATTTACTCCCATAACTTTGACAATTTCTCTGACCAGTTTCAACAGCAAACATAAATTTCTACCAGCCTCCGGCAACCGGGAACCAGGCAAAATAGCAATAGTAAATAATTCCGGTTTAAGCTGTAAATTTTTTCCTGTTGAAGTTAAATTATCCATCACTGGCGTACCAACAAATTCTGCCTTCTTAATTCCTTGTCGGTTTAAATCTCTTGCAGTCAAAGCATCCCTAGCAAAAACCTTTAAACATCGAGAATTATTTAGTAACTTCGGCAATATTAAACCTAAATTAATCCGACCTTCATAGTAACTAGAATCAGCAGAAAGAAATACCATGTAAGGAAGCTTTGTCGAATAGGCGATCGCTGCTACTACAATATCTCCAGTAGCCATAATCAAATCGCAATTTTTAGCAAATTTCCAAACTGTCTGTAACTGTTGCCAAGTTAAACTAATTAACCCTTGTGCCAAATCTTTAAATAATAACAAAGGATTGAGATATAAAAATCCTCCCGATGGCATATTTGCTGTAGAACTAATAATTGGTATACTTAAATTTTTATAACTATTACCAGCACCAACAATAGGCATAGCTGATATATTTGTATCAGGGGAAATTTTTCTGAAAGCTTTAATAATTTGACAATTATGTGTATCTTCTCCGTGACCATTACTTAGAAAAAGTATATTTTTTGTTTTCATACTAATTAGGGAGTAAGGATTCAATAATTAATAATTAATAATTAATAATTAATAATTAATAATTAATTATTAATTATTACCTCTTCTTATCAAGAAGAGGATTGGCGCTCAAGGAATTTTTTTTCTTCTCTTGGTCGATTGGATATGGCGAGGTTCCCTCGCCATATCTCGACCGCTTTTTTATCCATGAATGGAGAGGCTTTATACCTTTATTTTTCAGTAAAAAAAATCGCTGATTCCTATTCTATTTTAATGAGGGAGTAGGGAGTAGGGAGTAGGGAAGATGAAGAATACCATAGGAAAGGAACAAGCAAAAAATATTTATCTCATCAGTTGTAAACTGATAACTGATAACTGATAACTGATAACTGATAACTGAAATGGCACATTCTATTAATGTAAAATCTTATTCACCCGAATTACCATCATCATTAGAAGAAGAATCTCATGTTGACTATTACTATGACAATCCAGAAGATTTACCTGGTACTCTCGACTTAGAACCTAATGCTCCGCCACCAGATATAGCTTTGATAGATTATACAGAAGATCGAGCCACTAAAATAAAAATATTCGACCCTGAAGCTTGCATTCCTTACCTAGAATCTGATTCAGTTTCTTGGGTTAACGTACTAGGTTTAGGTAATAAAATAGCTTGGCAACAAATGGCAAAAGTATTTCAAATACATCTTTTGACTGTCGGAGATATAGTTAATGTTCCCCAAAGACCCAAAGTTATCCATGACAAAAATAAAATCATAATTATTACCTGGATGGTGAGAATTAAGTCAGATTTAGAACCCTTTGACAAAGAACAGGTAAGTATTATTTTAGGGGAAAAATATTTAATCACAGTTCAAGAAAATCCTGAAGATGACTGTCTAAAACCAGTAAGAGAAAGAATCAAAAATAATAAAGGTATTATTCGGAAACAAAAAGTAGATTATTTAGCTTACTCCTTACTGGATACAGTTATTGATGGTTTTTTTCCAGTCTTAGAAGAATATGGGGAACGGATAGAAAAATTAGAAGATGAAGTAGTATTTAACCCTGCTCGACAGACCATGCAAAAAATTTATAAACTGAGGCGAGAACTCTTAACACTCCGTCGAGCTATTTGGTCATTAAGAGAAGCAATTAATATTCTGATTAGAGATGGTACAGATTTAATAAGTCCTGATGTATTAGTTTATTTTAGAGACTGTTATGAACATACAATTCAACTTAGGGATATAGTAGAAACTTATCGAGATTTAGCTTCAGATTTAATGGATATTTATTTATCTTCAGTCAGTAATAAAATGAATGAAGTAATGAAGCTACTAACTGTAATTTCGTCAATTTTTATTCCATTAACTTTTATCGCTGGAGTTTATGGAATGAATTTTGATTCACAAGTATCTCCTTGGAATATGCCAGAATTAGATTGGCGTTATGGTTATCCCCTTTGCTTGTTAATAATGTTTATTACTGCTGTTTGTTTAATTTATTTCTTTTGGAAAAGAGGATGGTTTGATAACCTTTCAATTACTCCCGAAGAAAATGATTAATATCATGTTTATTGAGAGTATCTAAAGTAAAAAACTTTGGAGAATAGGAATAAGACAGTAGCGATAAATTTGTTGGCGCAGCATTCCGCAAAAATCGAATACCTACTTTCCGAATTTAGGTATTATATTATGTCCGGTTGAATAGTTATAATTAAAGCTCGTAGTAGGGCTTTAGCCCTAACCATAGATATCTCAAGGGCTTCAGCCCTACTACAAACAAAAACTTTTTTTATCACTAATTATCCGGACATGATATTACAATGTTTATAAGCTTTAACTATTTTTTCACGGAACTCAAAGGAAAAAATACTGCTATATAATACTCGCTCAACAAATTACCAAGAAATGATTTTTTTGATAAAATAATTTAAATAGGGAAAAAGTAGGTGAGGCGGTTGCGGACTCAATATTGATTTTGGGTCTGAGGAAAGTCCGGGCTCCCGAAAGACCAAGCTTGCTGGATAACGCCCAGTGCGAGTAATCGTGAGGATAGTGCCACAGAAAAATACCGCCTGTGTAGATTAAATATTGTTTAAGTTTACTAGGTAAGGGTGCAAAGGTGCGGTAAGAGCGCACCAGCAGTGTCGTGAGGCACTGGCTCGGTAAACCCCGGCGGGGAGCAAGGTCGGAGGAACAATGGTTGGTCTTTTTCCAGTTCCGTTGCATTATAGATTTATCTATGATGTTAGGTGTACCGCAAGAGGTGTCTGGTAACAGGCATCCTAGATAGATAACTGCCCTCTTAACTGGTTTCAGTTGAGAGAACAGAACCCGGCTTACTTCCTACTTTTTCCTTATTTTTTTATTCCTAGAATTTTTATAGCAATCCGCGCATAGGTTGTGGGTAATTCAAAAGTAAATAAAAAAGTTGAAACTCTCACCTGTTGTCTTTTCCCAGTCAAGTTTTTCCTAAAAAGTAGTAAGATTTTTGCCACGAAGAAAATTAAGATTGCTATATTTTTTGTAAGCATTTAGCTGTCAACTATTAGCTATCAGCCATTATCTATCAATTCATAATTTTTATGAGAGGAATTAATATTGATAAATTGAGCAATAATTAAAAGTAAGGATATAGCAATTCAGCTAAATTTAGAAGTTGGAGATAATAAAAATCAACTCACAGTTGACTGTAAATAAAGACTTACAGGTTAATAAACTTAGAGTTATGTATAGCCTCACAAAAAATTGCTACAAAGTGTTTTGTAATGAGATGAATTAAGGAAAATAGAATGTCAGAATATTGGGCTGGTACAACACCATCAATAGAACAATTAAATACATGGATTGAATCTTTTCATACTAATGGATTTTTAGTAATCCCCAATGTATTAAAACCCGAAAAATGTGAATTTCTAAAAAATGACTTAGACAAAATTTTAAATAAAATTGAAGATGAAAAATATGACACATCTAATCCATTAGTGAAAGCTTACGCATCAACCAAAATAATGGAACGAATGTTTGAGCATTCCCAAGATAATCTAGACTTATTTGCCATGGAACCAATTGTTACATTTGCAGAACATTTAATCGGTGGAGCAAATGGAACAGGTTACTCAAGAGATGATGGAATTCCTAACGCAAATGTTGTTCATGTTATCCACAATAATTCTTTTAAACTCCCTCCTCAAACTGATGGATTAGCAAAAAATAAATGGCATCAAGATGATACACCACACGTTCTTTCTCTTGATGGTAAACCCCTAAGTAATATTCGCTTAAATGTTTTAGCATTTACTGTTAATTATTACTTAACAGATGTATTGTCTCCAGACAATGGACCTACCCAAGTTATTCCAGGTTCACATCTTTTTGGTAAATTTTGTGACGGCGATATTTCAGGATATGAAGATAAAATTCATAGTTGTCTTGGAGGAGTGGGTACTGCAGTTTGTTTTAACAATCAAGTTTGGCATAGAGGTTCTAGAAATTCATCTTCAGTTACCCGCTATATTACACAGGTTACTTATGGAAAAAGATTAGTTGGGCATAAATATGCACCATTTATGAATTATCAGATGCCAAGTCATTGTTATGAAGGAGCAGATGAAAGATTAAAAAGAATCTTGGGATTTTTACCTCATGGAGCTTATGGTTGACGATCAATAGTGCTTGAAATTATCACTATTACTATTGCTGAAAAAATTATAATCTACTACTACTTCGGTCTTGCCAACTTCCTAAAAATCAAAAATTTGACACCTAATCTTAATCATAAAAGTGATAAAAATCCTATTTAATTTGTAATATTTTGCTACTGATTCAGAAGTCAGCAGTCATAAGTCACAATTTCAAAAAAAATTAGTCAATTAATATTAATTACTGGAAAATTTTTCACAGGCAATTTAAAATTTATACATATCGCAATCAGAAATGATTTATGAGATATTTAAGAATATTTAAAATGAACCAAAATTATTTTATGTTCTGACTCCATAATTAGCACTAAAATTTTACAACTCAAATATGATTGCTATATCTATAAAATATCTATTCAAAATTAAAATTATAATTTTTGAAATTTAAAGAGAAATTACCAGCTAAAAATTAGCCAGATATATTGCAAAATATAATATTTGTTTTTGTGAGATTTATCAGGTCTCAATACTTGATTCAATTCTTGCTTTGATACTGAGGAAATTTTTCCCTCACCCCTAATACCTAGCATCTACCACCTAACACTTTTTTTTAAATAGCTTTCCTTGAATAAGATTTAGTATCAGACCTGCCGTTTAATGGGAAGATTAAAATAGCTGTAAATATCAAAATCTAACTATGCAGACAGTAGAAAAACGAACCACACAAACCCTAGCAAAACCTCTAATTATTGCTGGTAAAAAATTTGCCTCCCGTCTAATGACAGGTACAGGCAAATATCCAACTATCGAGACAATGCAGCAAAGCATAGAAGCTAGTGGATGTGAAATTGTTACTGTAGCAGTACGACGGGTACAAACTCAAGCTCCTGGCCATGAAGGGTTGTCAGAAGCTATAGACTGGCAAAAAATCTGGATGTTGCCTAATACTGCTGGTTGTCAAACGGCTGAAGATGCAGTGAGAGTAGCCAGGTTGGGCAGAGAAATGGCAAAATTGTTAGGGCAAGAAGATAATAATTTTGTCAAACTGGAAGTTATTCCTGACCCTAAATATTTATTGCCAGACCCCATAGGTACATTACAAGCTGCAGAACAATTAATCAAAGAAGGTTTTGCAGTCTTACCTTATATTAATGCTGACCCACTCCTAGCCAAAAGACTTGAAGAAGTTGGTTGTGCCACAGTTATGCCTTTGGGTTCACCCATAGGTTCAGGCCAGGGAATCCAAAATGCAGCCAATATTTCCATAATTATTGACAATTCTACTATTCCTGTGGTAGTCGATGCAGGAATTGGAACTCCCAGTGAAGCAACTCAGGCAATGGAAATGGGAGCCGATGCTTTACTAATTAATTCAGCGATCGCTCTAGCCAAAAATCCACCTGTTATGGCTAAAGCCATGGGAATGGCCGCAGAAGCGGGTCGTTTAGCTTATCTAGCTGGCAGAATACCGAAAAAAGATTATGCAACTGCTTCTTCTCCTTTGACTGGAACAATTAACAGCCGTTAGCTCTAGTCATAATTTCCTATATTCGCGAATTTTCTGTTATTCTAGGTAATAATTAAAAAATAATAAGGAAAAAGGACTTTTAATTATGCCATATACCACAGAAGAAGGTGGACGTTTA
>JAAUYK010146156.1_pt1 | contig 17312 bp, 15 predicted proteins | sample 7278021 | NCBI WGS metagenome assembly JAAUYK01 (sample SAMN14350223, study PRJNA611818) | marine sediment metagenome | isolation source: surface marine sediment (1.8m) | place: French Polynesia: Moorea | collected 2018-08
AAACCGCAAGTACAAGAAACTCCCCTCTCCCCCGAAGAATTGAGAAAAATTCATGCTTACTGGCGTGCTTGTAACTATTTAGCCGTTGGCATGATTTATCTAAAAGATAATCCTTTACTCAAAGAAACCCTTACAGAAGACCACGTAAAAAACCGTTTATTAGGTCACTGGGGATCAAGTCCTGGCTTAAGTTTTATCTACATTCATCTTAATCGCCTCATCAAAAAATACGATTTAGATGTTGTTTATATGGCAGGGCCAGGTCATGGTGCGCCCGGTATTTTAGGACCCGTTTATTTAGAAGGAACTTACTCCGAAGTTTACCCCGAAAAAAGCGAAGACGAAGAAGGAATGAAAGCCTTTTTCAAACAGTTTTCCTTCCCCGGTGGTATCGGTAGTCACTGCACCCCAGAAACCCCCGGTTCCATCCACGAAGGAGGAGAATTAGGATATAGTTTATCCCATGCCTACGGATCTGTGTTAGATAATCCCGACCTGATCACTGTTGCTGTAGTAGGAGACGGAGAAGCAGAAACAGGACCCTTAGCTACTGCATGGCATTCTAACAAATTTATTAACCCCATCAGAGACGGTGCAGTATTACCCGTTTTACACCTCAACGGTTATAAAATCGCTAACCCCACCATTTTAGCCCGTATCTCTCACGAAGAATTAGAATATCTCTTCAAAGGATACGGTTATAAACCCTATTTCGTAGAAGGTTCCGATCCCGATCTCATGCATCAAGCCATGGCTGCAACCATGGAAACTGCGATCGCAGAGATTAAAGAGATCCAAAAAGAGGCCCGTGATACAGGAGTGGCCAAACGTCCCATGTGGCCCATGATTGTTCTACGTTCCCCCAAAGGGTGGACCGGTCCCAAACAAGTTGATGGGAAAAAGACCGAAGACTTCTGGAGATCGCACCAAGTCCCCTTATCCGGAATGCACGGGAACCCTGCACACATTAAAGTCTTAGAAGACTGGTTAAAAAGCTATAAACCAGAAGAACTGTTTGACGACAACGGAACATTATTACCCGAGTTAAAAGAGTTAGCACCCACAGGAAACCGTCGTATTAGTGCCACCCTTTACGCTAACGGTGGTTTATTGCGCAAAGACCTGAAAATGCCTGATTTTCGGGAGTATGGCGTAGAAGTGGACAAACCTGGTGCAGTAGAAGCCGAAAATACCCGTCCTTTAGGAGTATTTTTACGGGATGTCATGGCCAATAACATGAACAGTTTCCGTGTCTTTGGACCAGATGAAACCGCCTCTAATCGTCTCAACGCTATCTATGAAGTCAGCAAAAAAGTCTGGATGGCTGATATTATCGATGCAGACGCAGACGGAACAGAGATCACCACCGATGGTCGGGTGATGGAAATGTTAAGTGAACACACCCTACAAGGATGGTTAGAAGGGTATTTATTAACAGGTCGTCACGGCTTTTTCCACACCTATGAAGCCTTTGCCCACGTAGTTGATTCTATGTTTAATCAACACGCAAAATGGTTAGATATTTGTAAAAATGAAGTACCTTGGCGCGCGCCTATTTCTTCTTTAAATATCCTCCTTTCTTCCACAGTTTGGAGACAAGATCATAACGGTTTCTCCCACCAAGATCCCGGATATGTTGACCTTGTTACTAATAAGAGTGCCGGTGTAGTTCGGGTTTATTTTCCACCAGATGTTAACACCTTATTATCCGTTGGGAACCACTGTTTAAATAGTAAAGATTACGTCAATGTTATTGTTGCTGATAAACAAAAACATCTGCAATATTTAACCATGGACGAAGCCATCAAACACTGTACCAAAGGTATTGGTATTTGGGAATGGGCTAGTAACGACGACTGTGGAAAATCTCCCGATGAACCCGATGTAATTATGGCTTGTTGTGGTGATGTTGCCACTAAAGAAGCGTTAGCAGCAACCGCCATTTTAAGGGAAGAATTCCCTGATTTAAAAGTCCGTTTCATCAACGTAGTGGACTTATTTAAACTGCAACCAGCAGAAGAACATCCTCATGGACTTTCTTCTCGTGAATTTGACACTTTGTTTACAGTTGATAAGCCAATCATCTTCAATTTTCATGGTTATCCTTGGTTAATTCATAAATTAACCTATCGTCATACCAATCACCATAATCTTCATGTTCGTGGCTACAAAGAAAAAGGTAACATTAACACACCTTTAGAATTAGCAATGAATAACCAAATTGACCGCTTTAACTTAGTTTTAGATGTCATTGATCGAGTTCCTAAGTTAGGTTCAGCCGCAGCTTATGTTCAACAACGGATGAAAAATGCCATCATTGAACATCGCGCCTATGCTTACGAAAACGGCATCGATAAACCAGAAATTACTGACTGGAAATGGCCTTTTTAAAAGTCATTTAAACTAATACAGTCTAGTAAACTGTATTAACATTCTGGTGAGTAAAAATGTAGGGGCTTAATAGTATTAAGCCCCTACTTAAGTCTCTTATTAAAGATATTTAATTCTAAATTTTGATTGACAACTATGGCAAACCAAAAAGTCGGTGAGCAACATCCCATTTCAGGAAAATATGCACCCTTAGAAGAAGCAACTTGGCAAAATGCAGCTTATCCCTTGGGCGCACATTATCAAAAAGACGACGTTACCTTTGCTGTTTATTCCAAACGTGCGACTCGTATACTCTTAGAAATTTATCTTTCCCCCACAGAAGAAGACGCAAAATACGATTATTGGTTAAAAAAGAACCCCCAAGACGATATTTGGCGCGCTAAAGTCGCTAAACTGCCCCCAGGTAGCTTCTACGCATTTCGTTGCTGGGGACCCAACTGGGAATATAAAGAAGGATGGCAACGAGGTAACTCTAATCTAGGTTTTAAGCAAGATGTAGACGATCAAGGCAACCGCTTTAACCCCAATAAAGTCTTATATGATCCCTACGCCAGAGAAATGTCCCATGATAAAACTGATCCGGCCATGTTAGAAGCCGGTGAAGATGGAGGGATGTACTGTACCGGAAGCCTAGATTATCATGGTTGTATCAGTCGAGAATACGATACCGGAAAATGGGTTCCTAAAGGTATTGTCATCGCCCCAGACAACGTTTCTACAGGCGATCGACCCCATATAGCGGCACAAGATGCAGCCATTTATGAGGCCCATGTGCGAGGGTTAACTCAACATCAATCATCCTCGCGACTACAAGACATTTTACAGGGAATAGAAGGGTTTGAAGCAGTAGAAAATATTCCCGAAGAATACCGAGGAACATACCTTGGTGCTGGTTATATGGCTAAATACCTGAAAGCGTTAGGCTTAACCACCATAGAACTTTTACCCGTTCACGAGATCGATAACGATTGTAACCCAGATGACCAACCAGGGGGTAATTATTGGGGTTATATGACTTATGGGTTTTTTGCCCCCGATCGCCGTTATGCTTATGATAAATCTCCTGGTGGACCCACTCGTGAGTTTAAACAAATGGTCAAAGCGTTTCACGATGAAGGGTTAGAGGTGTATCTGGATGTAGTTTATAACCATAGCGGAGAAGGAGGAAACGCCGAAGATAAAAACGTCGCCGCGTTTATCTGTTTTGGCGGTTTTGACACTAGAGAATACTACGTTTTGACCGATGATAACCGCTTAGTCGATGGGGCTACAGGATGCGGTAATCAATTCAATTATTCCCACATTGTCACACAAAATTTAGTCATTGACTCTTTGACCTATTGGTTAGAAGAAATGGGAGTGGATGGCTTCAGGTTCGATCTCGCCCCCGTTTTAGGCAGAACCCCTAGTGCTTTTGCGAGAATGAACTGGGACGAACAAAGACAATTTTTCCCTCAACATCCCCTCCTGCAAAACATCAAACGATTGGGAGAGGAACACGACGCAGAAATTATCGCCGAAGCCTGGGATATTTGGGGCTATGAGGTTGGTAATTTTCCCTTTGGGTGGGGGGAATGGAATGGACGTTATCGGGACGCTGTACGCCGTTTTTCCAAGGGAGACGGCAATACTATGACTTTTCTCAGTCAAGTTAACGGAGATTACGAAAGTTTCAACGATCAAGGGGGGCCGCAACGATCTATCAATTTTTTAGTGGCCCACGATGGCTTTACATTGATGGATTTAGTCAGTTATAACCAGAAAAATAATGGTAATCCTTGGCCTTTTGGTCCTTCCGATGGGGGCAACGATAACAATGATTCCTGGGACTCCGATGGTGATGTTTCCCTGAGACGGCAACGGTTGCGCAACTTTTGGACAATTTTGTTCTTATCTCGGGGTGTACCCATGGTTGTTTGGGGGGATGAGTTGGCCAGAACCCAAAACGGTAATAATAACCCTTATAACGTCGATAGTGTGGCGACATGGAACAATTATCAAATGATCGCCACAAACAGCCCTACTGCGGTTCCTACGGAAAATGGAGGGGTTTATCACGATAATTTTGGCACAGGGACTAATAGTGATGGTTGCAACCCTTTGTTTAAGTTTGCTGCTTATGTTGCCCACTTACGGAAAAATCATGTAGCCTTGCGACAACATCAATACGCTGATTTTGATATGGACTCGGGGAATGATGTTACTTATCAGTTTAAGAAGGTTGACGGTTATAGTGATTTAGAAGAAGGCGATCGTTGTATTTGGTTACGCATCGATGGTAGCGAGGTTAATGACCATGATTTCTTGCTACTAATTAATATGTATTCTCAACCGGTTTCTTTTTCTATTCCAGAGGAAAATCAACAATGGCGACTTATTATTGATACAGCAGCTTGGGCGGAAACTAACTGTAATTATTGGTCAGTGGAAGAAGCTAATGTTATCTCTAATAATTATCAAGTTAATCCTTTTTCTATTGTGGTCTTAGAACTGAACTGAAAAGCGGAAATTTCCACAGTAGTAAAAAATTGTATGAGGGTTTAACAGTGTTAAACCCCTACAAAATTACACCGTAGGGGCATAATACCATTATGCCCACATTAATATAATATAAAGACTTCAGAAAGACTGCTCTAACTATCTTAAATTTTAATTAAATTTCAAACTGATTTACACTACACTCTTCAATATTTTAAAAAATTAGTTATACTTTTATTTAATTATTATAAGGAGATTAGTTCAATGAAAATATTTATTGCTCTTTTTACAGGAGCATCAACACTAATTATTTCTAATTCAGCTATTCTTGCTAAAGAATCAAATCAATGGATTAATAATGAAAAGTCAACACCATCCTATGAAAACTATTCTTTTGTAGTATAGCAATAGACAGGTTAGTTAGGACACATAAATTGTATTTTAAGGCAACAGGCAACAGGCAACAGGCAACAGAAAAATGTCCTAATAGCCTTGGCGACTGCTATAACTAACCCTAAAAGGTCAATACCTTTATACAAAGCTCAAACAATATATGAAGGACAAGAACAGATTTTAATCCGGGAACTTGAACAAAACCAAAGACAATTCGGAGAAGAACATATAAACGTGGCAATTAGTCTCAACAACTTAGCAGAATTATACAGAAATCAAGGAAGATATTCAGAAGCAAAACCTCTTTATTTACAGTCACTAAAACTAATAACAAAACTACTAGGAGAAGAGAATCAATATATGGCAATTATCCTCAATAACTTAGCAGGATTATATATGGATCAAGGAAGATACTCAGAAGCAGAACCTCTTTATTTACAATCACTAGAACTAAGAAAAAAATTATTAGGAGAAAATCATCCAGACGTGGCAGCTAGTCTGAATAACTTGGCATTATTATATATGAATCAAGGAAAATACTCAGAAGCAGAACCTCTTTATTTACAGTCGCTAGAACTAACAAAAAAACTACTAGGAGAAAATCATCCAGACGTAGCAACTGGTCTCAATAATTTAGCTGGATTATACGATAAGCAAGGAAGATACTCAGAAGCAGAATCTCTTTATTTACAGTCGCTAGAACTAATAAAAAAACTACTAGGAGAAAATCATCCATATATGGCTCTTCTCTTCAATAACTTAGCAGGATTATATATGGATCAAGGAAGATACTCAGAAGCAGAACCTTTTTTAAAACAGTCACTAGAACTAACCAAGAAATTACTAGGAGAAAATCATCCTCAGACAATGATATTAAAGCAAAACTATGAATTGCTGCAACAGAAAATGGAATCAAATTAACGGTTTATAATTAAAGGAACGTGGAAGTAGATATTTCTCACGTTCCTTTAAGTGGTATTGAAAAAAGGTTAGAGAAATAATATTCACATTTTAAGATGTTTTTAAATAATGATGTTTTAATTATTAGAAAATAAAACGATATCACCGCTTTCAACTGTTAGGATGCACAACGAGAATTAATTTATTTTGTAGGAATTTCTGAGAGGCGATTGCTCGTAATCAAAATCTTTAGTATTATTTTGTATAATTGATATAAAATAAAAGTAGCTAACCTTAAATTATAGAGGAGAAATAAACATGAAAAAACAACTTAATCAACCATCAGGGATTTTTGAACCATACATGAAACATTATGGCCGAACCCCAGAAGAACAACTCGAAAAAAATAAACCATTGATGGAATGGTTAGAAAAACAAATCAAAGCAGCCGAAAATTTAACAGAAGAAGAAATTAAAGCCAATAGTGAATACTTAGAAAATCTTAAACAAACCATTGATAGTTTTCGACCAGAAGGACATAAACTTTATAGCGAAGAATGATTATTTTTATCGATACAGGTGTTTTAGGTTTACTCTCTTCTCCTAATGAAAGAAAAGAAGTAGTTGATTGTAAAAATTGGTTGTATTCTTTTTTATCAAAGGGAGTTAATATTGTCAGTTCGGATATTTGTGATTATGAAGTTAGAAGAGGGATATTAATAGGAGTTAAGTCAAGAACAAAAGAAGAAGGACTGAAAAACCTAGATGATTTACACAACCTAATTAATTTTCTTCCTGTGAGTACAATTATCCTTAGAAACTCCGCAACATTATGGGCAGAAACTCGTCGTTTAGGACTTCCTACGGCTGAACTTAATAACATTGATGCTGATGTTATTATTGGAGCAACTTGTCAATTGATTCAAGAAGAATATCCAGGTCAAAGATTAATAGTAGCTACCACCAATGTTAAACATTTAAGTCGTTTTATTGAAGCTAAACAATGGACTCAAATTAATTAATCTTCTCTATCCATAGCGTTTATCAGACTCAATATCTACACCTAATATCGCACCCCTGAACTCCCAACTGCCAACTCACGTCTAGAAACCTTGTTAACTTGAAGAATGACCAGTTACACTAAAAGGAGTGTTAACATTTCTTTATAAACTGCGATCGCAATGCAAATAGCTGATCTTTCTTCCAACACCTCTCCCAACGGACAATACTGGCAATGGCAAGGTCATAATATCTACTATGTCCAAGCTGGAAAACAACAATCTAACCATCCTCCTCTCTTATTAATACACGGGTTTGGTGCATCTACAGATCATTGGCAGAAAAATATTGCTCAATTACAAGAACATTTTGAAGTCTGGGCGGTTGACTTATTAGGTTTTGGTCGTTCTGGAAAACCGGAATTACAATATAGTGGTGATCTTTGGCGAGATCAATTAAAAGATTTTATTACAGAAATTATCGGGCAACCTGTTATTTTAGCAGGTAATTCTTTAGGTGGTTATGCCTCTCTTTGTGTTGCTTCTCAATGTCCAGAAACCTCTAAAGGACTAATTTTACTCAATAGTGCCGGTCCCTTTAGTGATACTCAAAAAGCCAGCAAACCAAACATAATCCAAAAAGCAATCCGTTCTATCTTATTACAACCTTGGGCGACTAATTTACTATTCCAATATATGCGCCGTCCTAAAAATATTCGTAAGACACTGAAAAAAGTTTATTACAATCAAGAAGCGGTTACAGACAAATTAGTTAATGACATTCATCGTCCTTCTTGTGACGTTGGGGCAGCACAAGTATTTGCCTCAGTTTTCAAGACACCACAAGGAGAAACAGTGGACAAATTATTACAAGAATTATCCCATCCCTTATTAATGTTATGGGGAGAAAAAGATCCTTGGATGAATACACAAGAAAGAGGAGAAAAATACCGTCAATATTATCCTAATTTAACAGAACACTACCTAGAAGCAGGTCATTGTCCCCACGATGAAATACCCGATGAAGTTAACCGTTTAATTAAAGATTGGATAATAAATCGTTAATGAAAGTAAAGTTACTTTTTGGGTTAAAAGTGTTAGGGACGTTTGAGATAACGTCTCTATCAAAACTGTATAAAAGATTATAATAATACTCATAATTTTAGGGTAAATTCGGAAATAATAGGTTGGGTCTGTGTTAACATAAACATAAGCTATTCAGTGCTTGATAATTAATCCTATGGTTTCCCAACTAGAAAGCGTTAACACATCAGAAATAATTTATCCTGAAAGAGACGGTAATCCTATGGCGGATAATACAGTTCAATTTCGTTGGATTACAACAATTAAGGCTAATTTAGATTGGTTGTTTACTAAAGATGAACAGGTATTTGTAGCAGGAGATTTATTATGGTATCCCCTAGAAGGTAATAATAAAAAACGACAAGCACCTGATGTTATGGTAGTTTTTCGTCGTCCCAAAGGTGACAGAGGTTCCTATCAACAATGGAAAGAAGATAATATTGCCCCTCAAGTCGTATTTGAAATCCTTTCCCCAGGGAATACTCAAAAAGAAATGAATAGAAAACTGCTATTTTATGAACGTCATGGAGTAGAAGAATATTATATATATGACCCCGATAAAAATGATTTTAGTGGTTTATTAAGAAACGGAAAAGAGTTAGAAATTATCGAGGAAATTGATAATTGGATAAGTCCTCGTTTAGGGATTAGGTTTCAATTAGCAGAACCCGAATTGATGATTTATCATCCTGACGGACAGCTTTTTTCAAGTTATACTGAGGAGAAAGAAAAAGCCGAACAAGAACGTCAAAGAGCCGAACAGGAACATCAACGGGCTGAAAAATTAGCAACAAAATTAAGGGAATTAGGGATTAATCCAGAAGATATTTAACTGCTTGCTTGAAATACTTGATTAGCCGTTAATACTAATTCAGGAAAAACCCTAGAAATGAGACAATTTTCTCCTTTAAATAAACTAGGGTAATATTCTCCATCAATTAACTGATAAATTGAGATTGTTGGTTCTTTTGGTGTTCCGATATATCTAGCTGCTCCTTTAGCTAGATAATCAATAATCCAATATTCTTCTATACCCAAAGCTTCGTAATCATCAAATTTCTTCAAATAATCATCACGCCAATTAGAGCTAACAATTTCTATTACTAATTTAGCAGAAGTTCCCAGAGAAATAGATGATGCTTTTTCCCAGTAAGGATCATTAACTAAATTTTCTCTATCCAAAATAATCAGATCAGGAATATAACCAGTATTCGCTCTTTTAGCTTTAATAGCAGCAGTATTAGGGATAAAATAAGGCAACTGTAACCTTCTAATTTCTAAGCCCAACTCAAGAGCAATAAATCCGCCAATTTCTTCATGTTTTCCTATAGGACGCATCATTTCAACTAATTTTCCCTCAATTAATTGATATTGTTTACCATCTTCTGGATAGTCATTAATATAGTCATCAAAACTGAGAAGTTTAGGAATAGTTTGGGTGGTAGTCATAGAAAATAAATTAAACAAACATTATCTATATTATATAATTAGGGGTCATTTCATTTATCATTTATCATTTATCATTTATCATTTAACATTTATCATTCGTTTGGAAGTAGGCTTGAAACCAAAATGTTCAATGTTCAATGTTCAATGTTCAATGTTCAATGTTTTACAGCGTCATTCTGGGTTTTGTAAGCTCATTTGCAGCAATTCTGTATCCGTAATATTTTCAGTTAGTTGTACCATAGTCGTCATCATTGAAGCTAAATTCACAATGTCATAGGAGCATAATAGTATTATGCCCAAAAAATCAATAGTTGAGAATATTTTGATGTACCATAAAGATAAATAAGGGCTAAAAACTTAACTTCTCACTTATACTATGAGCTATGAGTTACTGTCTTAATAACGGTTGTCAGCATCGGGAAAATTCATCTCAAGATCAATTTTGTCAGTCTTGCGGTTCAAAGTTGCTTTTAAGGGAACGTTATCGCGCGATTAAAATGATTGGACAAGGTGGTTTTGGGAAGACTTTTTTAGCAGTAGATAATGATAAACCGTCTAAACCTCCCTGTGTGATTAAGCAATTTTTTCCTTCTTCTCAGGGTACAAATAGTGTGGAGAAAGCAACGGAATTATTTAATGAAGAAGCGTCGAGATTAGAGGAATTAGGACAACATTCTCAAATTCCTGCGTTGTTAGCACATTTTGAACAAGAAGATAATTTATATTTAGTTCAAGAATATATTAATGGAGATAATTTAGCACAAGAATTAAAAACAGAGGGAGTATTTACTGAAGCTAAAATTAGGGATTTATTGCTAGGTTTATTACCTGTGGTGCAATTTGTTCATGAAAATAATCTTATTCATCGAGATATTAAACCAGAAAATATTATTATTCAACAGGGAAATGAAGAAGATAAATTCTTTTTAGTTGATTTTGGTGCAGCGCGACATGCAACAGGAACAGCTATCTTAAAAACGGGAACAATTATCGGTGATCCTCGTTATATTGCGCCTGAACAATTGTTAGGAAGAACGAATTTTACTAGCGATTTATATTGTTTAGGACTTAGTTGTATCCATTTATTAACAGGGGTTGATACTTTTACTTTATTTAGTAGCTATGAAGATGCTTGGGTATGGAGAGATTATTTAACAACTTCTGTGAGTGATGAATTAGGACAGATTTTAGATAAAATGGTGCAGAAGGCAATTAAGAAAAGGTTTAAGACTGCTCTTGAGATTTTAAAGCTTTTGAATCCATCAAAAACACCTCCTAATATTTCTTATCCTCCTGTTATAAATACTCCAGAAATATCCCCGATTAATCCTTCTAATCCCGTTATAAATACTCCAGAAATATCCCCTAATATTACTTCTACTCCTGTACCCAAAGATAAAATTATATCTACTCCAGTAACTACTTCTATACAGTCTCAACCGGTAGATTCTCAGCCAATTTTATCCCCAGAAAAAACCAAACCATCAACAAAAATTGTTTTAGATAATCAGAAAATAATTCCTCCCGTAGTCCCTATTTCAATAGGTAATAAATGGGGATACAAAGATCAAACTGGAGAAACTGTTACGATACAGCTTTTGGATAAGGTAAAAGAATTCTCTGAGGATATAGAAGGATTGGCAAAAGTTTGTATTGATAATAAGTGGGGATATATTAATGAAAATCTAGAGGTAGTTTTTGAACCTCAATTTGATTGGATTAGAAGTTTTTCTGAGGGGTTAGCTGAGGTAAGAGTAAAGAATAAATGGGGCTATATTGATAAAAGTGGTCAGATAATTGCTCCTATTAAATTTGATGTAATTAGTCCTTTTTCTGACGGTTTAGCTAAAGTAAGAGTGGACAAGAAATGGGGCTATATCGATAAAAGTGGTCAGATAATTATTCCTATCGACTTTGATGAAATTAGTCCTTTTTCAGAGGGGTTAGCAGGCGTAAGAGTAGGTAATAAATGGAGCTATATTGATAAAAGTGGTCAGATAATTGTTCCTATTGAATTTGATAAAATTAGTCCTTTCTCAGAGGGATTAGCTGGCGTAAGAGTAGGTAATAAATGTGGCTATATTGATAAAAATGGTAAAATAATTATTCCTATTCAATTCAATTCAATTATTCCTTTTTCAGAGGGATTAGCTGGCGTAAGAGTAGGTAATAAATGTGGCTATATTGATAAAAATGGTAAAATAATTGTTCCTATTAAATTTGATCAAATTAGTCCTTTTTCAGAGGGATTAGCTGGCGTAAGAGTAGGTAATAAATGGGGCTATATTGATAAAAATGGTAAAATAATTGTTCCTATTAAATTCGATGCAATTAGTCGTTTTTCTGAGGGATTAGCTGGCGTAAGAGTAGGTAATAAATGGGGCTATATTGATAAAAATGGTCAGATAATTGTTCCTATTGAATTTTATGAGATTAGTCGTTTTTCTGAGGGATTGGCTAAAGTAAGAGTAGATAATAAATACGGCTATTTTGATCAAACTGTTGAAATAGTTATCAAACCTAAATTTATAGAAGCTGATGACTTTGAAAATGGACGTGCATTAGTGACAAAAAAAGGACTATTTAGCACAAAAAAAGGTTATATCAATAAGCAAGGAAAATTTATTGATTAGTTTCCATCTGATTGATTTTTAATTTAACGTGGAAACTGTTTCTAGTGACATCATGGATGAAGTGTTAGGGAAACTAGAAACATTGTTAACTTAAAACTAAAAATGATGCTAATATTTCTTTTAAATTAAAGATGGGAAGATCATTAAAATGAGTGAGCAGTGAGCAGTTATCACGTCATTAGTTTTTGAAACTCTAAAAAAACTGTAAAAATACGGATTAAGTGAGCAATAAGGGGATACAACCAAAGAATAAGTCATTAAGTATACCAAAACAAACCAGATGAAAATTGCTCACAATATTACTGAATTAATTGGTCACACTCCCCTTGTCCAATTAAATCGTATTCCCCAAGCAGAAGGCTGTAAAGCGCAGATTGTCGTCAAATTAGAAGGAATGAACCCGGCCGCATCCGTCAAAGATAGAATTGGCGTAAATATGATTAATGCAGCCGAAAAAGAAGGATTAATTATTCCAGGTAAAACCCTCTTAGTTGAACCCACTTCCGGTAATACAGGTATTGCCCTAGCAATGGCAGCAGCAGCCAAAGGATACAAGTTAATTTTAACCATGCCCGAAACCATGAGTCAGGAACGTCGGGCCATGTTAAAAGCTTACGGCGCACAATTAGAATTAACCCCAGGTAGCGAAGGGATGAGTGGTTGTATTCGTCGGGCCCAGGAGTTAGTAGAAACCCTGCCCAACGCCTATATGTTGCAACAATTCAACAATCCAGCTAACCCCGAAATTCACCGTTTAACCACTGCCGAAGAAATTTGGGAAGATACCGATGGACGGGTAGATTTTTTGATCGCTGGTGTTGGAACCGGGGGAACCCTTACCGGTGTAGCTGAAGTAATTAAGCAGAAAAAAGCCAGTTTTCAGGCCATCGCAGTTGAACCCACTACCAGCCCCGTTTTATCAGGAGGAAGCCCCGGAGGACACAAAATACAAGGCATTGGTGCCGGTTTTGTACCTGGGGTGTTGAAAGTAGAATTGATCGATGAAGTTGTCACAGTCACCGATGACGAGGCCATGAGTTATGGCCGACGGTTAGCCAAGGAAGAAGGGCTATTATCCGGTATTTCTACAGGGGCAGCTTTATGCGCTGCCATCAAAGTTGGTCAAAGACCCGAAAATATCGGTAAACTGATCGTAATGATTCAACCCAGTTTTGGAGAACGTTACTTAAGTACACCTCTTTTCCAAGATGTAGAACCGCCTCAACTGGCCATGGTTCATTAAGAAAGGGTTGGTTGCTGTCCTCATTCCTTAGACTGTCATGAAATCTACGAATCATTATCATATCCTCCAAATTAGCCAGACTGCCAGTCAAACGGAAATTAAACAGGCGTATCGCCGTTTGGCTAAACGGTTTCACCCTGATAGTCGACGGGAAACGGCTAATCATGAACAAATTATCCGCATTAATGCTGCTTATGAGGTTTTAGGCGACCCTCAAAGACGACAAACCTACGATCAGCAGTTGATTCCTAATTATCCTTCTTTTCGACGACAAGAGAGGACAGCCCAAGCCCAGTCTTATTATCATAATTGTCGCGCTGCTGAACAAGTTTCTGTTGGTTTAATTGATCAATGGTTGAAAACTGTTTATCGTCCCATTGATCGCTTAATTTCGGGGATTTTATCCCGTTTAAATAAGCAAATTGATGATTTAGCTGCCGACCCTTTTGATGATGAATTAATGGCTGTTTTTCAAGATTATGTTCGTTGTTCTCGTCATGATTTACAACAAGCAAAAAGTATATTTTCAGGGCAACCTAACCCTCCGAAACTAGCTAAAATAGCAGCTATTCTTTACTATTGTTTAAATCATATTGCGGATGGAATTGAAGAGTTAGAATGGTTTTCTTGTAATTATGATGACTCTCATTTACATACTGGTCAAGAATTATTTAGAATTTCCTATCGATTATTAAACGAAGTTCATCATAATGTTGCTTCAATTTCTAACTGTTAAAATAAATATAAAATAAACATAATGACTAACACATCCAACCTATCAGAAAATATCGCTAAATTTTATGACACTTCCAGTAATTTATGGGAAAAAATTTGGGGTGAACATATGCACCACGGTTACTATGGAAGAGGAGGCAACTATAAAGTTGATCGTCGTCAAGCACAAATTGATTTAATCGAAGAACTATTAATTTGGGCTAATATTAAAGAGGTTTCTAACTTAGTTGATGTAGGGTGTGGTATTGGAGGAAGTACCCTCTATTTAGCTGAAAAATTTAACACCAAAGCAACAGGAATTACCCTATCTTCTGTACAGGCAAATAGAGCCACGGAAAGAGCTAGTGAGGTCAAATTAGAAGAAACAGCACAGTTTCAGGTGGCTGATGCCCTAAATATGCCCTTTCCAGACGATAATTTTGACCTGGTATGGTCTTTAGAAAGTGGGGAACATATGCCGGATAAAACGAAATTTTTTCAAGAATGTTATCGGGTATTAAAACCAGGTGGAACTTTTATTTGTGCAACTTGGTGTCATCGTCCTACTAATTCTTGGGCAGGGGAATTAACGGAAGATGAAAAACAACATTTAGAAGAAATTTATCGGGTTTATTATTTGCCTTATGTTATCTCTTTACCGGAATACGAAACTATTGCTAAAAACTGCGGTTTCAGTAATCTTAAAGTAGATGATTGGTCGATGGAAGTGGCACCTTTTTGGGATATTGTCATAGACTCGGCTTTAAATTTAGAAGCGATCTCAGGGTTATTAAACAGTGGTTGGCAAACCGTAGAAGGGGCATTATCATTAGGGTTGATGAGTCGAGGTTATGAACGGGGTTTAATTCGTTTTGGGTTGATTTCTGGACAAAAATAATGAAATTTTGGTTGGGTTTTTTAAAAGCTTTATTTGACAAAAAATTGAGTAAAATGGCAATTAAAGTTGCTTTAGTCGTGGGTTCAATTTTGTTTACTATTAATCATGGAAAAGCCCTTATGGAGGGAAAAATGACCCGAGATCGTTGGCTTTCTGGACTGTTAACTTATTGTGTTCCTTACATGGTTAATATTCACGGACAGTACGTCATAGGTTCTAGTGAAAAGTAGAAAAAATTATATTCATTAAATTTTAATGGTATCTAGATAGTAATTTGATACTAATTAATGTTATGACATTTTATTTATTTCTGTTGCCTGTTCCCTAAAACAAAAATTTATGTGTTCTAACGATTTTGTTTAATACGATAATTAATATTATGGTTGACATTGTGATAAGATATTCCAAAAATTATTAAGTGCGTACTCTTTAAAAGATATTGACTTAGTATTCTTAAGGGTTTTTATTAATTTGACGGGAGAACAAACTTGATTTTGGTACAGGTCAGAGACCATAATATTACCATCATCTGTAGCTTGAATGTAAATTATTTTTTGTTCATTTGAATTCAATAATAAACGTTCTAACTCTTGTTGAACAATATTGAGAAATAAGTTTATAAGAGCATTAGAGTTTAAGGTTAGATTTGTAACTTTCATCGAAAAATTGGGTATGAAACCCCCTCCTTAAGGATGGCTTGACATTAATTGTGATATAGTAAGAACATACCTAAAGGGAAAAACCACGCAGTGGGCAAAAGCACCTTAAAAACTGGCTATAAGAAGTTCTGTACACAAATGCTTGTACAGGTAAAATATCCAGCAACAAGTACAAAAAGCTTTGCCTGAGTCATACTGATGGGCTGTCGGGACGTATCTCTGAAATGGGATAAAAGTCTGTGGAATCTGTGTAAGACGCTTAAACTTTAAACTATGGTATGCAAGGGTGAACGAACCAGAAACCTAAATTGTGAGGTTTAGGAATCACCACCCTTTCAGAGTGCGATCTGGAGGTCAACCTTTTAAATCCTCATCCAACTTAAATGTTGGTAATTCTCGTCCCTCTATAGGGATGTTAGGGGGACGAGAATTACCGACCAATAAATAAACTGGGAAGCATCCATTTAATCAGGGTTTTTGGGTAAGCGTTTAATGTAATCTCGAATGATCTCAGCAACAGATAAATCTTTGCTTTTAGCGTATCCGTTGATTTTTTCATATTCATCTTGATTAACTCGAACGACTATCCGTTTATTCCTGGTCATTGTGTGCCTTTATGTGTTAACATAATTTTATTAAGAGAGTCTGTAATACGCGCCTGTGCGCACCATAAAAACAACAAAGACTATTAGGTTCAATTCAGAATTTCTAGTTAACCCGTGAAACGGTAAAAGTATTGAGGGAACTAGATGATTACAGAATTGTTCGGTACAAAAAGACGGTGAGTCTCATAGTCTCTGCCTGCGGAGGGTTAAGTGGTTGCATTCCCTGCGAAACAGGAAGCCCTATCCGTGAGGTGGGGAAGCCCTCGGTATAGCGTCAGCTTACCGAAAGGAGAACGTCACAAAATAGCATTGTGCCAAGTCGAAACCCTGATAGTTCACAGTATAGTCAGCAAAAATATGAAGACGCAGTGATTAGACTCACAAAGATCAATTAGTGAACTACCCCAACTTTTGAGAAGTTTAAGTATCAAGGAAACCGATTTTGCTCAAAAATCTAACAATAACCCATTAATTCCTCTGTTTGCCATTCTAAAGTATCCCCAATAGTTGAACCATTATGATAAGCTGCCAGTAAAACTTCGCTGGTTTTGCCCCAACTTATCACACCATTATGATCCAAAGCGATCGCACCTAAATCTCGATCGCGTTTTTTAGACTCTGCCATCGATTTTTGCATCGCATCGGGCAAAGATAAACCATCTCCCACACGAATAACCACCCGTGCAGCGAAACATTCGTTAATAATATCTTCCCCCACACCGGTACAACTTACCCCTGTGTCTGCGGTAGCATAATTACCAGCCGGCATCGCTGAATCACTCACCCGGCCAATTCTTTCTAAACCCTTTCCTCCCGTAGAAGTACCGGCCGCAATTTTACCCTGACTATCCAACGCAACCACACCAAT
>JAAUYK010012819.1_pt1 | contig 17298 bp, 14 predicted proteins | sample 7278021 | NCBI WGS metagenome assembly JAAUYK01 (sample SAMN14350223, study PRJNA611818) | marine sediment metagenome | isolation source: surface marine sediment (1.8m) | place: French Polynesia: Moorea | collected 2018-08
GAGCGGGGTGGCCCGGCGTTTCCTGCCGTACTGTCCGTCGGCCTTCTACCCGAGTCCGATCTCGCTCAGGTCGTAGTAGAGGAACATGGTCACGAGGCCGGCCGCGCCCATCACCAGGATCGACAAGAGAAGGTGCTTGAAGAGTTCCCGGTGACCCAGGGTGTAGACAAAGAACAGCTTTACGAAGGTGTTGGACAGCGCGCCGAGCACGACGTTGAACGCCGCCCAGTCGAGCGAGATCAGTCCAGACCTTTGGGCGTCGCTCAGTGAGAAGGCGATGGCGTCGGCGTCGGTCAGGCCGCTCACGATCGCGACCACCGGCAGCCAGGCCTCGCCGAGGTAGGTGATGGCCAGGCGCGTCGCCATCAGGATGGTGGCGAAGACCAGGCCGAAAGTGATTGCGGACTTCAGGCTGAAGGGGTTGTCGAAAGCCATCTCTGCGCCGTCGCCTTCTTCGGTCGCCAGCTTTTGCGAGCGCAGGAAGAAGATGGCGGCCATGATCACGCCCGCGGCGCCGGTGACCAGGATCGGGACCGCCATGTTGCGCATCAGTGCCTGGTTGAACACGCCGATCTGAATCAGCAGCCGCGGGAACATGATGGAGGAGGCCAGCAGGATCGCGACCGCGAAGAGCTGGTTCCACGCCGGCAGCTCCTTGCTGCGCTTGGCGAAGCTCAAGGTCGTGACGGTGCTGGACGCCAGGCCGCCGATCAGGCCGGTCAAACCGATCCCGGCACCGCTGCCGAGGACCTTGACCAGGATGTAGCCGATGAAGCTGATGAAGGAGACCAGCACCACGATCAGCCAGACCTTGAAGGGCTTCAGCGCGGCGAGCATGTGCATCACGAACATCGGCGCCAAGGGGCTGTAGAGGGCGGTGCCTTCGCTGAGCGCCTCCGACTCGGGTTTGCTGAACCGCCCGGAAACTTGCTCCTCGGTCGCGCTCTCGATCTCCAGAACCCCCAGAAGTTCGCTATCGTCGTAGAGGTTCAGGCTCTGATCGACCTGGAAGACCTGCCCTTTCATAGGAGCGAAAGCGAGCTCGCCCGTGCTTTGCTCGATCGAGATGACCTCGCCCACTTCATAGGTGAGCAGGTTGTCCAGGGACCGGGACGGCAGGACCGGCAGGACGATGAAGGTGATGATCAGGAACTTGACCGCCGCATCCAGCTCGAAGGACTTGATCTCCGAACTGAAGCTGTAGAGGGCTCTCTTCTGCGAAAGAATGGCGAGCATGGCGATCGCCAAGGCGATTGCCACCGCGTGCATGCCTTGGATTGCCAAGACGCCCAGGAAGAAGGTGACGATCGCGGTCACTTCCGTGGTGACGCCGAAGTCTTCGAGGTCCCTTCTTCGATCGGCCCAATAGGAAATGATGAGCAAAGCGAGGAAGCCGAAGAAGCCGACGGCGATCAGCCAGGAGTTATCGAAGGACTGCGCGACGAAGGCGCTGATGGCACCGACCAGCGCGACGATCATGAAGTCGCGCAGGCCTGTCTTGGCCTCCTGCTCCGTGGTCATCGACCGCTCGAGGCCGATCAGGAAGCCGATGGCTCCCGCCAAGCCGAAGCTGATGAAAAGATCCAGGAGTTCTTTTTGTTCCATGCCACCCCCCTCATGCGGCAAAGTTCGACCCTCGCGCTAGCGGCAGAGTATAGCTGCTGGACCTCCAGGTGCGGCGGCCAATAGGCGCCACCTGCGAATCAGTTGCCTAGGGTCGCTCGCAATGCGGGCTTGGAAGGCGCTCGAGTGTTCTGGTGCCTAGAGCAGCCCGCGTTCACTTGAAAGCGGATAGGCTGCTCTACCTATATGAAATAGATCAAATTATCCCCGCTCAATTGATTCCAATTCAGCGGGGTTTGATCTAGGGCCAGAGCTGGGGAAAGAAGTCGCCGGCGATCGCATCGCCGTCCCGGTAGCCCTGGGCCTCGAAGATCGCGCGCTCCTCCTTGGCCCAGTCGCCGCGGTAGCGGATCTGCCCGTCTTCGGCCGTCATCCGCAAGGTGTAGCGCCGCACGGTCTCGCTCGGGGTGACGGTCGACAGGCTGCCGTGCAGCGTGCGCATGTCGAAGTAGACGCAGTCCCCGAGGTCGAGATCGAAGCCCAGCAGGTCGTAGGCCCCGGGATCGGCCTCGATGTCCGGCGGCGCTTCGTAGCGCTGGCCCCCGACCTCGAAGGCCTCGCCGTCGACCCGGTGGCCGTCGTCGAAGCGGACCCGGAGGAAGAGCTTGTTCCAGAGGTGGGAGCCGCGCACGAAGGCGATCCCATTTTCCTTGGTTACCGGCTCAAGGGGGAGCCAGAGCACGCACATCGAGCCGGTGAAGTCGAAGTAGGAGATGTCGTGATGAAAGGGCGGTCGCGAGCGCGAGCCGGCCTCGCGCAGGAACCAGTTGTCCATGACCAGGTTGATCCGTTCGGCACCCAGAAGCTGGGCGGCGATACCGGCGCAGGGCGACTCGCGGACGAAGCGCTCGAACTCCGGAAAGTGGGACCAGCACCAGAAGTCCTCCCAGTAGGCCGGCGCCGCCGGGTCCTTGCAGTGGTTGCCCAGATTGGGGGCCGGGCTCTCGAGGTCGGCCTCGATGCCCCGGCGCAAGAGATCGATCCAATCTTCGGAAAAGACCTCGCGGAGAGCGACCGCCCCGTCGCGCCGGAAGGCGGCGATCTCCTCTGGCGAGAGGCGCTGTCCACCGGCTTCCTTCTTCATCGTAACGACCTCGGTCAAGCACATGATCGAATGAAAGAAATCATCTGTCAGATACCGGGGCCTGGCAAGCGGATGCTCGGTTGACTGTCAGCCCTCGCGGTCTGCGATGCTTGCCGTCGCGAGGCGGTGCTGGTCGGGAACCGGCCGGCCGCCCAATTTTCGGTGAGGAGATATCGAACCTGGCCGCGAATGGAGGTTGCCATGCGGGCGATCCAAGAGTTCATCCGATTGCTCTTCGCCGCGATAGACGTTGGCGAAAGGGCGCAGTCCGTCCAGTATCGGGGGCCGGAGGCCCTGCAGGCCCTATCGGAAGACTTCAGGCGGCAGGCCGGAATCGGCCCGAAAACCGCCGCCGGGCAGGGCGAGTGGGACAAGGTGCGGCCGCAGCGGGGTCATGCAGAGCTTCGACATCGTCACCATCCGCTTGTTCTTGGCGATTGCTGAGGCGGGCAGCATTGCCGGCGCCGCACGGCGCGAGCACATCGCGGCCTCCGCGGTCAGCCGCCGCATCCAGGACCTGGAGCTGATGCTCGGGGCGCCCTTGCTCGAGCGCCGGCCCCGCGGGGTCGTCCTGACGCCCGCGGGCGAGGCCTTCGCGGAACACGGCCGCCGGCTGTTGACCCAGGTCCGCGATCTCGACGCAGCCCTCAAGCACTTCGCCGAGGGCGACCGGGGCCGGGTCCGGATCGCCGCCGTCACTTCCGCCATCGTCGGCCGGCTGGCCGATCTCCTGAAGGATGCCAGCGAGCGTTGGCCGGACATCGGCCTGGAGCTGGTCGAGCTCTACAGCGCGGAGGCCGTCGCCGCGGTCCGGGATGGCGACTGCGATCTCGGCATCGTTGCCGACTCCGAAGACCTGGCGGGTTTGGCGGTCGCCGACTTCTGCGCCGATCCGGTCTGGGTGGTCGGCGCCCGCGACCATCCCCTCTTCGACGGCCGCGCCGCGGACGCGCCCATCGCCTTCGCCGCAACGCTTGATCATCCGGTGATCTCCCTGCACCAGGGCGGCGTGCTCGACGAGATGCTGCAACAGGCGGCCGAGAGCATCGGCAAGCCACTGGAGCCGAGCCTGCGCGTGACCCGCTTCGATTCCCTGCGGCGCCTGGTCGAGGCGGGGCTGGGCGTCGGCTTCCTGCGGGAGAGCAGCGTCAAGCCGTACCTCACGGCCCTGGCGATCGAGGGCGCGCCACTCGGCGAGACCTGGGCGCGCAGTCGCCTCAAGATCGTCACCCGCGAGGCCGCCCCCCTCGCACCGGCCGCTCGGACCCTGCTGGATTTCCTCGAGGCCGAGACTGCCGCCCTCGACTAGCGCACGTCCCGATCAGACGCAGTCCCGTCTGGCTGGCCGGGACTCATGGTCTCCCTGCCAAACGTCGGGAACTCAGGACCATCGGTTTGCGGCGCGGTTGAGCTTCGCCCAGGAAGCTGCAGCTCGAAGCGCGATCCTTTTCCGAGGCGGCCATTGCTGAAGTGGATGTTGCCGTCGTGAGCTTGGGCGACCTCGCGGGCGATGGCGAGGCCGAGGCCGCAGCCTTCTGGGACCTCCTCGGTCAGGCGAATGAAGCGGTCGAAGATTCGTTCGGCGTCCGCTGGCGGCACGCCCGGGCCGTCGTCTTCGACGACCACGACCACCTTGTCGGCGTGGGGATGCACTCCGACCTCGAGCCGGCCGCCGTCGCGCCCATATCGGATTGCATTGTCGATCAGGTTGGAGATGGCCTCGCCCAGCATCAGGCGGTTTCCGGTGATCTCGACCGGCGTCTCCGGCGCCTCGAAGGAGATCTCCATGTCGCGGCGGAGGCCGCGCGGGCTGTGCGAGCGCAGGATCTCCGCGGTCTCGGCGGCCAGGTCGAAGGGCTTCTTCGGTTCCTCGGCCTGGCTGCGCGTCCGGGTCAGGCTGAGCAACTGGTTGGTCAAGCGCCCGCTGCGCCTGGCCGCCTCGGCTATGCCTTCGACCCGCCGGCGCAGCTCATCCTCGGACTTGGCCTTGGCGGCGGCCTCGGCTTGGCTTTGGATCGCCGCGATCGGGTTGCGCAACTGGTGCGAGGCATTGGCGATGAAGGCTTCGCGCTCGGCAAAGGCCGCTTTCAGGCGTTGGAAGAGGTGATTCATCGCGGCGACCAGACTGGTGACCTCCGCGGGCACCGGGCGGCGGATATCCGACAGGTCAGTCGGTGAACGGCGCTCGACCGACTCCCGAAGCTCGGCAAGCGGCCGGAGCCCTCGGCTGATGCCGAACCAGAGCACCAGAGCCGCGCAAACGATGATCACCAGCATCCGCAGTAACGAATCGAGCGCGAGGCTCAGGGACAGCGCCTCCCGCTCGTTGAGTGTTTGCCAGACCCGCACGGTCACCCATCCCTGCAGCACGCCGTCAGATATCAGCTGCCGCAGGGCTGCGACCCGAACCGGCTGGCCGAGGTAGCTGCTGTCGAAGAAGCGCGTCTGGCCGCCCTCGAGAACCAGACCGGAGGGAAGGGGTGGCGGATCCCCATAGCCGGTCACGAAGGCGCTGCCGGGACCTGTCGCGTGATAGTAGAGCGGGTCGCCGAGGCCCTGAGTGAGAGATTCCAGGACCGTCTCCGCGAGCAGATCGCCATCGGTTGCCACGACCTGCTCGGAAATCGTCAGGGTCACCGCCAGCAGCGTCTTGTCATAGAGCTGGTGGACGGTCTCGCGCGCCGAGAGATAGCTTTGGGCAATCGCCGCCGCAGCAATCAGCACCGTCGGTACGGCGAGCAGCAGCAGCAGGCGCCCGCGAAGTGAGCTGAGGGGCAGAAACATGGCAGTGCCTCCCGGCGGTCAGGATTTTTTCTTCTTATTCGATGATATACCCCAGCCCCCGCACGGTGCGGATCCCGACTTCGGCCTGAACGAGCCGCTTGCGCAGTCGGTGGACGTAGAGCTCGATCACCTTTACGTCGACGTCCGATCCGGCACCATAGAGATGGTCGGCGATGGTCTCCTTGGAAACAATCTGACCCTGGCGGTCGAGGAGGCATTCCAGCAAAGAGAGCTCCTTCATCGGCAGTCGGATCTCTGCTTCGTCGACGAAGGCGCGCCGCGCCGCGCGGTCGTAGCGCAGCCGTCGCAGCGCGACCTCGAGGCTATCGCGCGCCGAGGCCCGGCGCAGCAAGGCGCGGACCCGCGCCTCGAGCTCGGCCATTTCGAAGGGCTTGACGAGGTAGTCGTCGGCGCCGACATCGAGGCCCTTGATCCGGTCGCCGAGGTCGCCGCGGGCGGTCAGGACCAGGACAGGGGTCGCATTGCCCCTTTGTCGCAGGCGTTTCAGGACCTCGAGGCCGTCAAGTCCCGGTAGGGCGAGGTCCAGGATTATCAGGTCGACGGAATCGCTCTTGAGATAATCGTCCGCTTGCTCGCCGTCCTGCAGGAGGTCGATACCGTGACCCTCGTCGCCTAGGGCCTTGGCGATTCCGTCCGCGAGCATTTCGTTGTCTTCAACCAGCGCAATCCGCATCCGGCCTGCCGATCCCGGACAGTCTGAGGAGGCTCCTAGAGTGAAAGCTTGATGAAAGCTTGCCAGATCAGGATGATGGCAATCAACCTGCTGCCTGGCCGAAGGGCCAGCCTGGGAGCCGAAGGGCGGCGGGAGATCGCGGGAGGCGCAGCACACCCTCGGGACCTTCTCGGCGAGCGCCGGGAAAGTGCCAGAGAATCTCGCCTTCCGCCGTTTTGCATTTGCCTTTGGGAGGCGATTTCATGGCCAGCTTTAAGAAATCACTGGGCGTCGCTTTCACGCTCTGCGTCCTTGCCACCGTCACCGCTTTGTCCGGTCCCCTGCAGGCGGCCGACTTCTCCGGCAAGACCATCGAATGGATCATCCCCTTCAAGGAAGGCGGCGGATCGGACAAGTGGTCGCGTTTCTACGCGCCGCTGTTGGCCGATGCCTTGCCGGGCAAGCCGACCGTTGTGGTCAAGAACATGCCCGGCGCCGGTTCGACCAAGGGCGCGAACTTCTTCGCCTCGCGGGCCAAGCCGGATGGCCTGACCATCTTCGGCACCTCGGGATCGACCCAGTTCCCTTATCTGTTGAACGATTCCCGTGTCCGCTACGAGTACAAGGACTGGAACGTCGTGCTCGCCACGCCCACCGGCGGCGTCGCCTACGTCAATCCCGAGCTCGGGGTGAAGTCCGCGGCCGATATCGGCAAGCTTTCGGATACCGAGCTGCTCTACGGGTCGCAGGGCGCAACCTCGCTCGACCTCGTGCCGTTGCTGGCCTTCGAGTTGCTCGGCCTCAAGGTCGAGCCGGTCTTCGGCATGAAGGGCCGCGGCGCCGGCCGCCTCGCCTTCGAGCGCGGCGAGACCAACATCGACTACCAGACATCCTCGGCCTACCTGTCGAAAGTGACGCCTCTGGTCGAGCAGGGGCTGGCCGTGCCGGTCATGAGCTGGGGTGCCCTGGACGACGCCGGTAACATCGTCCGAGACCCAACCTTCCCGGATCTGCCGTCCTTCAAGGAAGTCTACATACAGTTGAAGGGCGAGGAGCCGAGTGGGCCGGCCTGGGAGGCCTGGAAGGCTTTCTTCACCGCCGGCTTCCCGGCCCAGAAAATGGTCTTCCTGCCAAAAGGCACGGACCAGGAGATCATCGATGCCTATTCGGCGGCCTTCAGCGCCGTCATCTCGGCGCCCGGTTTCGCGGAAGCTTCGAAGAAGCGCCTGGGCGTCTATCCGCAGTCTACGGGAGAAGGCGCCAAGGCGAAGCTGGCCCAGGCCATCGGGGTCAGCGACGAGGCCCGAACCTGGGTGAAGGGCTGGCTCAAGGACCGCTTCGGCGTCGAGCTCAACTAGCGGCCTGCGTCGGCGCCTCGCCGGTTCGCATCTGAGCCGGCGAGGTGCCCGCACGCCTTCCTTTGGCTCCGGCAGGAGCGTGAACCATGGATGCCTTTGCGACGGCCCTTCCCGCCCTGGGCGAGGCGCTGTCCCTGATCTTTACCATCGACCACATCGGCTATCTGGCGCTGGGCGTCGTCCTGGGCTTGTCGATCGGCGTCTTCCCGGGGCTCGGCGGCATCGCCGGACTGTCCCTGCTTCTGCCCTTCCTCTACGGCATGGATACGATCTCCGGCCTGGCGATGATGGTCGGCCTGGTCGCGGTCATTCCGACTTCGGACACCTTCGCCTCGGTGCTGATGGGCATTCCCGGCTCCTCCGCCTCGCAGGCTACTGTACTCGACGGCTTTCCGCTCTCGAAGCAGGGACAGGCGGCACGAGCGCTCTCGGCCGCTTTCATCTCCTCGCTTTTCGGCGGCCTCTTCGGTGCCCTCATCCTGACCTTCTTCGTCCTGATCGCGCGGCCGCTGATCCTGACCTTCCGCACGCCCGAGCTCCTGATGCTGACCATCCTCGGCTTTTCCATGGTGGGCGTGCTGGCGGGACGCAGCCTGCTCAAGGGACTGGTCGCGGCCGGCCTCGGCCTCGCCGTTGGAGCCATCGGCGAGGCGCCGGCCCAGGGCTCGCCGCGCCTGGACTTCGGCTCCTGGTACCTGCAAGACGGGCTCCAGCTGGTGATCGTCGGCCTCGGAATCTTCGCCGTGCCCGAGATCGTCGCCCTGTTGCGCCAGGACAGAGCAATCGCCAAGGATGCCAGCCTGGGCGCCGGCTGGATTGACGGCGTCCGCGACTGGTTCCGCAACCTCGGGCTCTCGCTGCGCTGCGCCGGCATCGGCACCATCGTCGGCGTCATTCCCGGCCTCGGCGGCTCGGTGGTCGACTGGATCGCCTATGGCCACACGGTGCAGACCACCAAGGACCGCTCGAAATTCGGCAAGGGCGAGATCCGCGGCATCATCGGGCCGGAATCATCCAACAATGCCAAGGAGGGCGGCGGCCTGGTGCCGACCCTGCTGTTCGGCATCCCGGGTTCTGGCTCGATGGCGGTGTTTCTCGGCGGCATGGTGCTGCTCGGCCTCGAGGCCGGCCCGATGATGGTGCGCAACGAGTTGGGGACGACCTACACCATCGTCTGGTCGCTGGCCCTGGCCAACGTGCTCGGGGCTGGCCTCTGTCTCTTCCTCTCGCCCGGCATCGCCCGCCTGACAACGATCCACTTCCCGCTGCTCGCGCCCTTCATGTTCATGATGATCGCCTTCGCGGCCTTCCAGTCCAAGCAGACCCTCTGGGATCTGCTGGCGCTTTTGGCCATCGGTGTCTTGGGCATCTTCATGCGGCGCTTCGATTGGCCGCGCCCGGCCTTCCTGATCGGCTTCGTGCTGGCCGACCAAGCCGAGGTCTACACTTACCAGGCCGCACAGTTCGCGGCGCGCAAGGGCATCGATTTCCTGATTTCGCCGACAGTGATCATCCTGCTGGTGATCACGGTCGCTTCGGTCTGGCTCGGCGCCCGGCAGTCCAAAAAAATCGGCCATGCCACCGAACCCGGTAGCGAACCCACTCTTGCGACCAAGACGCCCACACTGATCTTCGCTGGCGGTGTGGTCGCCTTCCTGTTCCTGACCTTCGCCGACTCGCTGAGCGTGACGGTTTTCATCGACAAGATCTTCCCGGCAATCGTCTCCGGCTTTGCCTTGCTCGGGGCGATCATAGTGTTCCTGCAAATGCGCCGCCGTCCGGTGACGGATCCGATATTCGTCGATTCGGAGCAAGTGGGCGAGGACGCGACGGCACCGCACGGACTGTGGCAGACCCTGGGCTGGCTGGCCCTGCTGGTCGCTCTGACCGCGGTCTTCGGCTTTGTCATCGCGCTTGGGGTCTTTTTCGTCGTCTTCCTGCGCCTGCGCGCGCGGGCCGGCTGGATGCGTACGCTGATCTTGACGGTCGGCGGAATAGCGGCGCTCTTGATCATCGCGGGCGCCTTGAACCGCGATTTCCCGCCGGGGCTCCTGCAGGACTTGGTCGAACTGCCCTGGCCCTTCCGGTAAGTGAGAAGCGCCATGTCGCAAACCGCAATCCCTTGTCTCTTCATGCGCGGCGGCACCTCCCGTGGTCCCTATTTCCGGCGCAGCGACCTGCCCGAGGACCAGGACAAACTGGCCGAGGTGCTGATCGCCGCGGTCGGGGCCGGCCATCCCTTGACCATTGACGGCGTAGGCGGCGGAGCGCCGGTGACAACCAAGGTCGCCATGCTGTCGAAATCGGACCACGACTGGGCTGCGGTCGACTACTTCTTCGCCCAGGTCTCGGTCGAGGAGCGTCGGGTCGACTTCTCGCCGACTTGCGGCAACATCCTGTCCGGCGTCGGGCCGGCGGCAATCGAGATGGGACTGGTGGCCGCAGAGGCGGGCGTGACCGAGGTCCCGATCCGCGCCACCAATACCGGCGCCCTGATCGAGGCTCGCGTGCAGACTCCCTGCAGCGCCGTCGAGTACGAAGGCGACGGTAGGATCGATGGTGTTCCTGGGACCGCCGCGCCGGTCCTGCTGAACTTCCGGGACGTCGTCGGCTCCAAGACCGGGGCGCTCTTGCCTTGCGGCCAGGCCCGTGAGGAAGTGGAGGGCATCGAGGTCAGCTGCGTCGACGCCGCAATGCCGATGGTGATCGCCCGGGCCGAGAGCTTCGGCCTCACCGGAGTCGAGACCAAAGCCGATCTGGACGACAGTGCGGATTTCTTCGTCCGTATGGAGGCCATTCGCCGCGCAGCGGGTCGGCGCATGGGCCTGGGTGACGTCGCCGGCAAGGTGGTGCCCAAGTTTGGACTTCTTTCTGCGCCCCGGCAGGGTGGCGCGATCACATCGCGCTACTTCGTGCCGACCAGTTGCCATCCCAGTCACGCCGTCACGGGTGCCATCTGCGTCGGTGCCTGTTTGCTGGCGCCGGGCAGCGTAGCCGAGGGACTGGCGCAGATACCGGACGAGATGCCCGCCACCCTCGCCATCGAACATCCCTCTGGGCAGATCGAGGTGTCGATGGACTACGAGCTTCGCGATGGTGCACTCGATCTCAAGAGCGCCGGCCTGCTGCGCACCGCGCGCAAGCTCATGGCCGGCGAGCTCTTCGTGCCCTCGCGGGTTTGGGACGGTCGCTGAGGTGGGCCGCTATCCGTCGATCACACGGATCGGCGCGCCTTCCAGGAAAGCCAAGACGGCCTCCAAGGTTTCCTCGTAGAAGACCCGATAGGTCTCGCGCGTCACATAGCCGATGTGTGGCGTCAGGAGGAGCTTGTCGCTGCCGCGCAGCGGATGATCCGGCGCCAGGGGCTCCTCGTCGTAGACGTCCAGGGCGGCGCCGGCCGGCCGGCCGGCCTCAAGCGCCGCAAGCAGGGCCCGCCAATCCACGATCGGCCCGCGCGAGGTGTTCACCAGATAGGCGTCGGGCTTCATCAGCGCCAGGTCCGGCGCCGAGATCAGGCCGCGTGTGCGCTCGGACAACCGGGTATGGATGGTCACGAAGTCGGCCCTTTCCAGCAGCTCCTTCTTCTCGACGCGCGCAACACCGAGGGACGCGCAGCGCTCGACCGTTAGGTTTTCGCTCCAGGCGATCACGGTCATGCCGAAGGCCTGCCCGAAGCCGGCGACCTCGGCGCCGAGCCGTCCGAGGCCAATGACGCCGAGGGTGGCGCCGCGCAGGTCACGGCCGACGCCTTCTTGCCAGGTGCCAGCGCGCATGGATTGGCTCTCCGGCGCGAGACCGCGCGCCAGCGCCAGTATGAGCCCGAAGGTCAACTCGGCGGTGGCATGGCCGGGCGAGGCCGTGCCGCAGACCAGCACGCCCTGGCGCTTGGCAGCGGCGACGTCGATAGCGGCGTTGCGCATGCCGGTGGTGACGATCAGCCTGAGCTTCGGCAGGCGCGCGATCAAAGCCGCCGGAAAGGGCGTGCGCTCTCGCATCGCGCAGATGATGTCGAAGGGTGCCAGGCGCTCGACCAGCGCTTCGGGTTCGGTGATCGTGTCGTGGAAAACCGACAGCGTGGTGGTCGCGGGAAGGCGCCCCCAATCCGCAAAGCCTTCCGCCACGCCCTGATAATCGTCAAGAACGGCGATTCGAACCGGCTCGTTCACGCCTCTACTCTCCTTCGGATATCATGTTGTCCCCTGCCTACAAACAAGCTCCACTCGGCGGCAGGAGCTTCACCCAGTCAGCGTCGAAGACACCATGCTTCGAAACCACGGCCAACCCAGTAAAAGGGTCAATGATTGGTGGCACCAAATTCCAGTCATGGATTACCCGATTTGCTGCTCGCAGGAGATCCGGCAGGCGGGAGCCAAGCTAAGTCGATTGCGGAATGAAAAAGAAGGCCGAACCCCGATGTGTCAACAGGAGTGATCTGATGCCCGCCGAAGCGCAACCAGTCAAACGCCTGCGCAGCTTCGCCCGATCTGCATTCCTGGCCCTTGGCTTACCGCAGGATGATGCAGATCTAGTCGCGGATACGCTTGTCCAAAGCGACCTCTGGGGGCACCAATCTCACGGCGTGATGCGCACCTGCTGGTATGGCGCGCGCCTTCGCTCAGGTGCCATGAGGGCGGTCACGAAACCCGCCTTGCTTGTCGATGGCGGCGCGATCGCGGTGGTCGATGGCTGCGATGGCGTAGGACAGGTCGTCGCGGCCCACGCCATGCAAGAAGCCATCAAGCGTTCGAAGAAGCACGGCATCGGTGCGGTCGCAGTCCGCAACTCGGGTCACTTCGGGACGGCAATGTACTACACACGCCTGGCCAGCCTTGAAGGCTGTGTGGGCATCCTGTCGACCAATTCCAGCCCGGCAATGGCGCCCTACGGGGGACGCGAGAAGCTGATCGGATCCAATCCTTGGTCGATAGCGGCTCCGGCCGGCCGCTATGCTCCGATGATGCTCGACATCGCGAACACGGCTGTCGCCCGCGGCAAGCTCTACCTTGCAAGACAGCGTGGCGAAACTATCCCGGAAGGCTGGGCGATCGATCGCGAGGGGCGTCCGACGATCGATCCTGCTGCCGGTATCGCGGGTAACATTCTCCCCTTTGCCGGCCACAAGGGCTACGTGGTTGCCACGATGATGGACGTGCTTTCCGGGATCCTGAGCGGCAGCCATTTCGGGGCCGATGTCGTTGGCCCCTATGTTCCGAAAGGACGAAGCGGTGTCGGCCATCTGGCGATCGCATTGAACATAGGATCGTTTCGGCCATTGACCGAATTCTGCCGCGACATGGAGCACCTGATCGAAGCGATCAAGGGCAACCCGCCCGCACCGGGGACCGAAGAGCTCTTCTATCCCGGCGAACTGGAAGCTCACGCAGAGGCGCGGAACCGCAAGGCCGGTATCGTCATACCCGAAGACACGCTTGCCGAACTCGACGCTGCAGCTTTGGACCTGGGCATTCCAAAGCTCAGCGATTTCGCGCACAGGTAGACCACGACCTGCAAGACAATGTCAGCCGCTTCGGGAACCGATGAAACTCATGAGCGGAGTTCCTTTACCTTCCCGACCACAGGAGGTGGCGCAGCGCCGCGTCGCGGGCTTTGCTTCTGCGCCTCCTTGACCAGCGCCGTCAGACGGTAGAAGCCGTGCGCCATCTTCGAATAGGGCGTCAGCAGGAAGAAAGCGAGCACCGACCCGAGGTGCAGGGCCATCAGGGCGGTCAGCGCCCCGGTTCCGCCGAAGGCGTAGAGCGCCAAACCGGAGGTGCTGACGAAGAACAGCAGCAGGATGAAGGCCATCTCGCCGCCCCAGACGCTCGAATCCGCCAATTCGCGATCGGATTTCATCTTCAGCTGGATCATCGCCAGCGTTCCCACTGAAAGAAGTATGCCGCCCGGAACGCCCAGCAACTTCGGCGGTGAGAAGAAGCCATAGGGCGCCTCGAGGCCGAATCCGTAGTGCATCACCGTCGCGACAGAGGTGGCGGCGAAGCACAGAAGGAAGCCGTACATCACCATCTGGTGGCGCCAGCGACGGGCGTTGGAGAAGCGGTCTTCATCCTCGAAATTGCAACCATCGCCGTGACCGCCGGCGAGGTTCTTCATCCGCGCGGCCGAGCCGAAGGCGGAGACGACATCGGACAAGCGAACGGGGCCGCCGCCCACGGCATTCCAATACCTTCTGAGGCTGAGGAAGATGCTGAAGAGCGGAAACAGGAAGGCCGGCGCAAAGATCGCGACCAGCGCGTTGTGCGAGATGACGGCATAGAAGCCCTCGCCGCCCTGCGCATAGTCTCCGAGCGCCCGGATCGCCCAAATGATCAGCGCAAAGCCAAGGATGGTGGCGAGAGCGATGGCGACACCGCTAATGTGGAATGCCTTTGAAAGAACCGACGGTAGGGCGAATTCCTGCCAGCTCTCCTGCCGGACCTTGGCCAGGGCCCGCGGTAGGTTCAACGCGAACTCGTGCGGCTCGGTGTACTGGCAGGCGTAGTAGCAGCCGCGACAATTGTGGCAGAGGTTGGCGAGCTGCGTGACGTCGCCGTCGGCAAAGGCCCGCTCACGGTTGATCGCGGGAAAGACCGAGCAATAGCCTTCGCAGTAGCGGCAGGCATTGCAGATTTCGATCTGGCGGCGGGCCTCATCGATAGGTTCAGTTTGCATGGGCGGCGGCCTCGCGTCCGGCAATGCGTCCGAAGACGGTGCCGATGGTCATGCCGAATCCGGCGAGATATCCCTGGCCCAGGATCGAGCCAGCCATGATCTCGCCCGCGGCCCAGAGGTTTTTGATCTTGCCAGCAGCGGTGCTGGTCTGAGCGTTCTCGTCCACCTTGAGGCCCAGATAGGTAAAGGTGACCCCGGTTCTCAGGCTATAGCCGTAGAAGGGCGGATCGCAGATGCGCCGGGCCCAGTTGGTCTTGGGGGGTTCGATCCCCGTCGTGGCAACTCCGTCGAGTTCGGTTGGGTGAAATTCGCTTTCGTCGCCGCAGGCGGCGTTGAAGTTGTCGACCGTCGCGCGAAGCCTTTCCTTCGGCAGTCCCATCTTGTCCGCCAGTTCCTCGATGCTGTCGGCTTTGATCGGCGGAAAGACCGAAGGCATGAAAAGCTCCAGCGATTTGGAATCGATGATGACATAGCCGATCTGATCGGGCTGGCCGGCCACCAGACGGCCCCAGATCGCGTAGCGCTTGGGCCAGACATCCTCGCCCTCGTCATAGAAGCGCTCACCGTTCTTGTTGACGACGATGGAATAGACCACGCAGTCGAGCCGGGTGACGATGCCGCCGTCGTATTTCGGCGCCCGCCCGTCGATGGCCACCGCGTGGCACTGGGTGGGGTCGCCGACCGACTGAACGCCCTGATCCAGGAGGTCCTTGAGGACTACCCCGCGATTGTAGGGCGTGCCCCGAATGAGGAAATTCTTCGCCGCTGGACCCCAGGCGCGCGCCAGCCAGTCGGTATCCGCTTGGAACCCGCCCGAGGCGACCACAACGGATCTCGGTTCGATCCGATGCTTGGCGCCCTGATGTGTGAATTCGAGGCCGGAGACATAGTCGCCCTCGAGTTCCAGGTGCGTCACTTGCGCCTCGTAGAGCACGTCGACGCCCAGATTCTGGGCGGTCCGGTAGTAGGCATTCACCAGCGACTTGCCGCCGCCCATGAAGAAGGCGTTGGTGCGCGATAACGATAGCGTGCCGGAGAGCGACGGCTGGAAACGAACGCCATGCGCTTCCATCCAGGGCAGGCACGCCTCGGAAGAGCGGATGGCAAGCCGGGCGAGGCCCTCGTCGGTCTGGCCCGCCGTCACCTTGATCAGATCGTCGAAGTACTCGTCTTCGCCGTAGCTGTCGGTCAGGACCGAAAGGGGCCCGTGATGCATGCAGCGGAAGTTGCGGGTGTGGCGCGAATTGCCGCCCCGATAGGGCTTGGGCGCCCCCTCCAGCAACAGCACCCGGGCGCCGGCCTCACGAGCGGTCATCGCCGCGCAAAGGGCCGCATTGCCGCCTCCAATGACCACAAGATCATAGGTTTCGCGCTTGTCAAACATGGTGTCCTAATTCCGAGGTCAAACGGATGATGGTCCGAAAGAACACGCCTGCGGGGCCGTGGAGCGGCACGCGTCAGTGCTGCCAACCACGCAATGATAAGGCGGGTCTGTTTATTTGAGAATTGCAATTTCTTTATCTATTATTGCGTAATGCGCATAACTTTCGAGTTCTCCGATCTTGAGGCCTTTCTCGCCGTCGCTGACCTTGGTTCATTCCAACGGGCGGCGGAGCAGCTGAACCTCTCGCAGCCCGCCCTCACACGACGCATTCAGAAACTCGAGGCATCTTTAGGCGCAAAGCTGTTCGACCGCACGACGCGGTCGCTGAGTTTGACGCTCGCTGCCAAGCGCTTGCGCAGCCGGGCGCAGGCGATGGTGGATGACGCGGCCGAGGCGATCATGGCGCTTCAGGACGAGACGGCTCGGTTCGAGTACGAGCGTAACGCAATCGTAACGGTGGCCCTGGTCCCGAGCGCCACGCAGCAGATTCTGACCGGCGCGATCAAGGAGTTCCGCAGACGCGGGCACAGCGCACGCATGCGCATTCTCGACCAGTCAGCCAATGATGTGGCTGAAGCTGTCGCGCAAGGCGAGGCGGATTTCGGCATCAGCTCGATACCCGCGCTGGAGCCCAATATCAGCTTCCAACCCATCGCGGACGATCGCTTCGTTCTTGCCTTCAGGCGCGACCACCCCCTGGCGGAACAGGCGGAGGTCCATTGGAAGTCATTGAAGGGCCTGCCGCTCATCGTGGCGATGAAAGGAACCGGCAACCGGATGGTGGTAGACGAAGCGCTAGCGCGCGCGCGCCAAGACCTGAGCTGGTCTTATGAGGTGCGGCGCTCAACGACTGCCCTGTGCCTAGCCGAGGCTGGAATCGGCGTCGCGGTGCTGCCCGAGACGGCAACACGCGGAGATCCCGAATCGCTTATCGTCTCGCGCCCGCTGATCGCGCCCAGCGTGTCGCGTACGATCGGAACTGTTCGGAGGGTCGCGCAGCGGCTCCCGAAGTCGGCCGAGGCGCTGATCGATATCTTAGCGGAAGGCGCGAGCCTGAGCTCATCCCAGGCACCATGATTTCGCTAGAACAATGGCCTTTGCCGACATCGCGTCGGTTGGCATCGCGATTGGTTTTGTTGAGCCCGATACCCGGCCTGCAGCGCCGCGCCTTCCTCTTCGTCCGGCTCGATAAGTCTCTGAGCGCCGTTCGATATTCAGCGATTGGGGGACCATCGAGCCAAAGGCCATCATGGAGTCGATGGACAGGGGGCAAGACTCTATCGCGCCGGGGTTTATCGCCGCGTCGATCCTTGTTTCTACACTACTTGAACCAGATCGCCGTGCCCGGAACGAAGCTTACAACCATCAGCACGGCGAACATCGCCAGGATGAACCACTTGCCGTAGCCCATGACCTGCTCGATGCGCAGGCCGGTCGCCGAACAGACCGTCAGCAGCACCGAAGCGACCGGCGGGGTCTGCTGGCCGATGCCGAGGTTGAGGCAGACGATGATCCCGAAGTGTACCGGGTCGATTCCCATGTCGCGGGCCAGCGGCAGGAGCATCGGCACGACAACGATGATCGCCGCCGAGGCGTGCAGGAACATCCCGAGCAGCAGCAGGAATGCGTTGATCATCAGCAGTCGCAGCACGTAGTCGTCGGTGATCCCGCCGAGGCCGGCCGCGAGCTTCTGAGGCAGCTGTTCGTTGGCCAGGAACTGGCC
>JAAUYK010050779.1_pt1 | contig 17295 bp, 18 predicted proteins | sample 7278021 | NCBI WGS metagenome assembly JAAUYK01 (sample SAMN14350223, study PRJNA611818) | marine sediment metagenome | isolation source: surface marine sediment (1.8m) | place: French Polynesia: Moorea | collected 2018-08
GAACACAACTTTCATGCCTATGTTTGTCTCTAGGCCATTTCTCAGTTCTATCAGGTACCAACAAGCTTCTTTGATGTCTATATAAAGTAAAATGGCCTGCTGAATCCATATCTGGCAACAGATTGGAGCTACAGACTTCACAAAAGACGATAGTCTACAGGGCTCATTTAAAAAGTTATGCACCTCGTACATAGCTTTAACATTCGCAGCAGACCTGCTACGCTTCGGAGCGTGAATGGATATTCAGCAAATCCTTTGTGTGGCTATTGTCCACTTGAAAAAAGCAATTGTATTGTACTGTGCTATTACACGCGGCAATACGCAATCGGTACTATGTACGTATGTATACAGAGTGCAAGTGTAGATCCACTTGGCAACAGAGAATATAATACGCACGCTCGTACATTGAATCCTCAATTTTTGCCCAAAATGTCAAAAAATGCATCGCAACTATAATACCACACTCGCGGAACCTCGATATAAAATCCTCGGCTTTTCATTATAACGGACTTCTCGCAGTATGAAGCAAATTCTTTGGACGTATAGGATGAAATTTGCTTCATCATTGACGCCTTTTTCCCACCGTCGGCGGCGTCATGTCAATGATTTTGTATAATCTGCTTTGCACCTCCCACGTGCATGGGCGTTTTTTTGCCTCCACGCTCAGGAGCTTTGCAAAAATCGTCGACGTGTGTTTCGTTCTGGCGCCGGCCAACCAGCCTGTGTCATCTCCGTAGGCGTAATCAATTGGACAGCAGCGGCGCAGATAATGCCAATGCGCACGCGACGCGACGCAACGCACGTCCAAATCGCAAAACACATGTGGATGTGGTGTACTTGACTTAGTACGCGCATATTCCGGTTGAAACACGTACACGGCCGAAAAAGACCTTTTTAGTCGGTAAGGTCCTTATTCATTTCGTTTTTTGGCCATCCCAGGCGGAGTCCGGTGGTGAGCAGTCACATTCCTGGGAGTCATCCAGCGCAGTCAGCGTCCCTCTCCCTGCTTGGTGCCATAAATTGTCCTCCGGCCGGCCCGGCAGACCAAGGGCGAGCGAGCGAGCGAGTGAGCAGAGCCACCCCTAAAGAGAGACAATAGGTATTTGTTTTAGCCGCTGGCTGGTCGCTACGTACGTCGGCGTGTCTGCCCCTGTCAAAGCACAGCCCCCAGGCGAAAACGAAGCTTCTTCAAGCACCAATTTTAACACAGGTGTGCCGACAGACAGCGGGCAGCAATCACAGAAAGAAAGAACTCGAGATCGGGTACAGTTGAATATTTTTAAATGAATGGGACATGAGGAAGACAAACTGTTTTTGAAAGGCGGTAACTCGCGATTTCGGCCGGCTGTCATCATTGTCGATTTCAGTTACGGCAGGTGTTGCGAACCGACCTCCATCCGTCCATCCATCCATCAGCCGACTTTCTCGAGTTTCGCCACCCAACGAGGAGCGCTTTAATTGTTTGTCGTCAGTCAGTCAGTCAACGGCGGAATAAACGTCCTCTGACGATATGACAATATTGACCCAACGCGCGGAGATGTCCAAACACAGCGGCAGATGGATTCACTGTTAATGCGGATGTAAGTGGCCGCGGTGCAGTGGTGGTCCGACTGCTCCGGATGGAACAAACAGTCAGTCCATCAAACGGACGGATTCTACAGAATAGCTTCTTCTTCTCCTCCTTCTTCTTCAAATTGTCTCTTATCTCTCTCTTCTTTCCGTTGGCCGCCGCCGCCTCGTTTTATGAGGGGACACGGATTTTGCATTACGCGCATGCAACGATCGATCGATCGGTTGACGGTGGCGGAAAATTCTCAGGAACTACCGTCTATCGCCATGCACTCTACCTCCATCCTGTTTTCATCGATATTTCTGAAAGATAAGACGTCGATCTCTGCACTGCTGTGTTCTCTATGAGAAAATGAGAAGAAAGGGGGACCTTAAAACTCTACGTATACTGCGTATATCGCACGACTTAAAACAATCGTCGTTTCATTCCTTTGCAGCTGGTGGCCAGATTTCCTTGGCAGATTACGCGGGTAAAGAGGTCTAGCTGGCCAGCCCTACTCAGTCAGATGGACTCCGATGGACGGACGGCGAAATATTACGATACAATCAGATCCCATTTTCGTTTGTTTTTCGGAAACTCCCTTTCGCGGTTGACTGGACCGCGGATTCCCAGGTCAAGCCTTTACCTGGACATTTGGGGAATCTTTGTTTTCATACTCTGTAGGGAGGGAATTTCGTGTTTCGTTGAGATTCTAAAGTCAGCATATGGGATCCCTGGCCGTCCGACCGACCGACCGGACGACGAGCACTTGGAGCTAGGGAGCGAGCGAGGCGATCGTTATCTACACTTCGGCCCGTAATGGTGACTTATCCCAGATTTACAGTCGAAGGAAGAATGCCCGCAATCCGCAGCTAGCTCTTTCTTTCCTCCCCCAAAAATCGTGGATGGAACATGCGTTCTTGCAACGCCCGTTTTCGGCACCATGCAAAGTCGCGTAGCTATATAGCGTTCGTGACCACCGCGAAATTGATACGTGCTTTCCACGGGCGGACGGACGCGGACGCGGACGCCGACCGGTCTAGACAAATTGCAGAGTTTTGCCAAATTAAAATTGCTGGGAAAGTGGAGAGAGATCGATGCGCTCTTACGTATTGTTACGTCTCTCTGATTATGGTCATTTTGGGCAGCATATCAGAATAGCAGCGCCGAAAGAGGCAAAAAGCGTTTCGTGACCGCACGGAAGGAAGGAAGGAAGGAAGGAAGGAAGGAGGGGAAGATGGAATTGAAAACCCAAAATAATGGGCTAGAAATGATGTTTATAGCTGTCGACAACCAACCATCGGCAGCTGCTGCAGCTGGCCGGACTAAAATAGGGGGTGCGTGCATTTTCGCTGGCTGTGGCTCAATCGGCGGCGGCGGAAGTTTGAGGAGCGATCGACGAATGAAAGACTTCTGCTGCTGTTGACAAGGATGGGATTATGATGAATACGGAGCAAAATTGACTTCTTAAATTGATCACAACAGAAAATAGAAGCCGCTTATTCACTATTCGGTATTAATGCTGATAGCGACTATCCCTCTAAAGTCTTTGATTCGGCTACCCTGACTTCCTCCCAATCCATCCATCCCACAATGGCATCTGCAATTGGTGTTTGCCCTTTCCTTTTGTTTCGACGACAAGCGGGTAAACCAACAGAGTCCGAACGGACGGACGGCGGTCGATTTGCGGTCGGAGTGGAAGCGACCGAGAAATATATACATAAATACTTGACAGGAGGATTTTGGAGCTTGAACCCTGCGTGCGTCCGCGACCTTCTTGGAAGGATCGAGCTGAGACATTCCTAGTAGATATAGGGCTTGGTCGGAAATTGTTTCTTCTTCTGGCGCGGCGGCCATAAACTTCGCTAATAGTATTCTGGGGGTACTTCAGCCTATTAACCGCAGCTAGCAGCTTCGTTCGACCTGTCCTGGTGGTCGTCTATCTGCATTTCTAGATCAACTATCAGATAGGAGGGAGGAGGGAGAGAGCTAAGCCGTCTGACCGCCACGCCGCTGATATCTTTCTCTCTCTCCTTCTTTACCCACCATGCAGACTGTCATCACCTGCTGCTCACTCCCCGACCAAGTGCTGGCTGGGCGGTAGTACTACCGATTTAATTGGCAGTGGCTCGGTTGTACGACAGAGCACATTAAACGACCCAACAAATGCCTAGCAATGCTCTGGGGTTTGCTGGTATGTGAAAGAAAAATCGTCAAGCGTGCCCATCATGTGCCCATAGTGAACAGCACAGCAAACTGTCATGGTACAAAATGGTCCCTAAAGGTGGGACAGTTTGTGCTACAGACTCAACAAAATAAGAAAAGTGGCCTTTCTGTAGTTACGGGGAACCATGACGCAAACTGTCGAGGATGCAAAGGGGGGCATATAGTTCGTATGCTTAAAGCACAGCAAATTTTTGTGTGTTCGCGCAAACTGCCTATCCATGCAAAGAGCACATATTGTTTGCAAGTTTAAAAGGCAGCAAATGTACACAAAAATCAAAAGGGCCATCTTGTTCTGACGTTTGAATATAAGTCCCGTTAAGGATGGAAACAGGCAGGAAATTTGTGAGGACAACGAAATGGGCCCGTTTGGACAAGCCAATTACGTATGCCTAAAAAAGACACAGATGGGTACCAATTAGCACCTCTCAAACAATCGAAATGATTACATTTGTTTGGCCAAACTGAGTGTCTACATAATGGCCCCGCTTCAGGTAGGCCATCAAGAAGCACTACTGGCGGCGTATGCTCACCCAGGGGAACAATGAGGGCATGTGGCAGTTCACCACCAGGATGTTGAACGACGTACGTCACCCGGTGGCCCCTTTCTCGCTAAGTGAAGCATCCAAGGGCTTGGATACATGATGACCACATTTCCGTTGCATTGTCCCGTCAGGAGAGCCCTTGCTGGCTGCATACACAATGACTCCGTTATTACAACCTGTTTCAGAACAACCCCGTTTGAACAGGCAGAAGCATCCAAAATGGGCGCATGCAGGCGTCTTGGTTAGCCCACGTAATGGTCCGTTGCAGCCACCTGAAGGCGACTGTTAGCTCACCTTTGGCTAGTACATCCAATGGATACAAAATGGACAAATTAAGTGCAATAAATGAGGTATACAAACTGCCATTAAAGCATAGTACTTTTATTCATTCTTCATGCGATCCTTTGTATTGGGATGGATACTAGATGTACACATTATGTCAACGTCTAAAGAGTGAAGCTGGATCAGCACGTGCACATAGAATTTAGCGGGTGAAAGGATACTGGTCTTAGAAATCAAGAGCCTTTCCGGTGAAGTCAGAGGAGGATGCAGGACCAGAAGTGGCCTCGCGAATAACCGTCTTCTTCTCCGAGATGACGACCATCTCTCTCATCATGGGGCCTTGGCCTGACGGTGTTGTAGGTGTGGCGGACTTGGATTCTCCTTCGAATGAAGACTTGATGGGCGTCTCTGGGCCGGTCTTGTTGGGTGCCTCCGAGTCCACCGCAGCCATCATGGGGGCATTGACAGCAGGCGCACAGACGTTGCTCGGGTGAGAGGAGACCGGCGCCTAAAAGAATTTACTATTATGTTAAACTATATGTGTACATAAAGCATGCAATATTTACTTACACCGCTAGCGGCCGAAGCCTTCGAAGCAGTCCCTTCAGTGGCAGGAGTGGCCGACGAGGATGTTGTAGCTGTGGAGGCCTTGGTGGACGAAGAGGCAGATGAAGGGAAAACATCTGCTGGGCCATCAACCTGCGGTACCCTTTTGGGGGCCTGGTCCCTCTTGCCCTTGGAGTCTCTCTGTAGGAAGAAATGTTATTGTATGCATGCAATATGTAGGCATTTAGTCAGCTACTCACCATCTTCTTCCTCTTGGAAGCCCTTGTACGTTTCTTGTAGGGAGCCTCCTCACTGCTGGAGTCAGTGATGACAATCTTGAGCTCGCCCTCGGAGGAGTCATCGCCCTCCCCTTCGGCCTCGGCCAGGACGGGGTCTTTCTCATCATCAGGCGGGTTCTTGATGTTCTCACCCTTGACATTCTGAAGGCGGCGGTGGAGGCGAGCAACAAGGCTAGAGATGACGATGGGGCGGCCCTGATCTGTGGCCACCTGCTGAGCAAGCGCCAGGATGTACTTCTGCAGGGCTTTGGCCACGTAGGCTCTTCCAGACGTCCTAAATGGATACATATTAGACACATTCACATTAGAAGTAACTGCATTAGACTTACTCGACTTCTCCAAGCCAGTAGTGATCCTTCTGGTACTCGGGGCTCAGCAGGAGGTTCAGGATGCGGCGGGCATAGGCCACAGCATCGAATGGCGGATCGGCTATGCCAGAAAGGTGCATGATGTACCTAGTAAGACGCTTGACATCCTCCTCCCTGCAGAAGAAGTCGTCGATCTGCCTGTTGTCGCCAAACGGGAGGCCCAAGTCCTCAAGGATGTTCATGTCGCTCAAGATCATCTGGGCGTTTCTGTCGGCGAGGACAGCGTCCATCTTGTCCTCGAGTGCCTTCAGCCTGTCGAGAACGTCCTTCTCGTGGGTCTTGACCATATCCAGCCTGCTGTTTGCAGCCTTGATGTAGTTCAAAGCAGCGTGGCTAGCCTTGGCAGAGATGATGCTGTTTCCTGGAGGTTTGTATAAGGTGAATAATAAATACTAAGGAGGTGTTTAGGCTACTTAATGGGTACTTACTGAGAAGGAGCTTGTTCTTCTCATCATCGCTGTAGGAGGTCAGCTCGTCCAGGATGGAAACGCCACGAACATCAGCGCCATCAGGCAAGTCCTCAAGGGACAGGTCTGACTCATCATGGCCCTTTTCGCTGCCACTCCTCTCGTCTTCACCCTTGGCCAAAGATGCGCACTCATCCATGATGCCCCTTAGAGCCTTGATGGAGTCGACATCTCGCAACTTTTTGGCAAGAACTTGCAGCTTGCTGGTCTCGGACGCGGAAAGGCTCTTTTTCTCCCTCTTCGCGAGGGGCTCGCCAGCATCAGCCCCAGATGTGCCCTCTTTAGGCCTTTTCTGGGCCTTCTCCTTTTCCTTGAGGCTGGCAATTTCGGCCCTGAGGCGCTTGATGCGCCCATCCCAGTCATCAATATCCTTGTTGATCTCATGGAGGTCATTGAGTTTGGCCTTGATTGCGTCCCCGTCCTTCTTTAGGACTCTTCTCTCGAAGACCTTGTCCCTCTCTTCAGCGGGGCGCCTGGAGAAGTCCGCAACATGGCGGTCCCGGATGCTCTCTAGCTCGCTCAGGTCCTCATTGGCCAAGGCGCGTCGCCTCTTCGTCTGCTCTAGGAACCCCACGAAGACCTCAAGGAGCTCGATGGGGTCGGTGATCTCTTTAGCTGGGAACTCCCAGTCTTCCTTCAGTTGGGAGACCTCCTCGTGCCAACTCTCGTCCATGATGTAGGCCGAAAGGGGCAAGACGACGAAGAGGAATTTTTCCGCACTGCAGATGTAGACTTGATGTAGTCTCGAAAGGATACCGAATGGGCTGTTTCGCCGGAGCAGATGAGGTGAGACCTGGGGCCATGGGGTGCCCAGGCCCCCTATTTATACCCAGAAGGCAACCTCATGGCAGCAGCCCAAAAGTAGAAACGACAACCAAGTTGCTGGGCACGCAGTTCAGAAATAAGTAGGCTACATGTACGCAACATAGCTACGACATAAGGTAGTTTGCGTTGAGAGCTATTTAGGTAGACCATAGATTTATTTCTGAGTTGAGTATGTTGAATGTAGGCTTTAGTGTAGGAAAGACCTTGTAACTGGTAGCGTTAAGCATAAGAAGCGTAGGTACTTTAGATTTTGTACGTAGTATAGAAGATGGTGCCTTTGTGAGGGCAAAAAGTAGTCGTTTTGTATACATGGAACTATTGCATATATCTTTTGCAGTGGACTCTGCCACGTCTTCAAAATGGGTCCATTATGTGGCGGGACGCAAAGACACCCATTTCAGGTGGACGTCTCGTTTGTCGGGGGCTGAAAAGGAAAGAAACAAGGGTAAGGTAAGGTTTTTAGTTGCGTGCTAAATGGAGGTATTTACCGTTGTAAGCGAGGCTATAGCCTCTTCTGCTGCCATGATGTCAGCATTGGAGATCGGGTCCTCCTCTTCGGCATCCCCTTCATTGACCACAGGGGCTCCGGTGTCGTTGTTCATGGTGGCGGCTTCCCCGTCTTCATTGTTAGCACAGTCTTTGTCGCTGTCTTGGGCCTGGGATGTGGCCATGCAGGAGGTATTTACCTAAAGCAGATGTTTACATGTGTGCAATAAGCCGGCATGCTAAGTCTAACCTCTGGCTCGTCGATGATTACATCAGCAAACTTTGGGGGCCAGTTCTTCTTTAGATTTGGGGGAATTTCCATAGGCGCATTCAGTCCGTCTCCATTTGGGGCACGTTTTGCGTCCGCGGCCGACGGCTTGTAGTGGTCGTTAATCTCCTAAGAGGGAAAAACTTATTATGATGTACTCATAATGCAAACGTTCTATCTTACCGTCTGCTTCATTTTCTTAGGCGGTGTGTTGGTCGGCGGCTCGACGATTAAGGGCCCGACGCCTGATGACACCTTTCCTGTCTTGCTTTGGAGACTCGTCACCTTGGGCCCCTCTGTCTGAGTCTTCGTGCTTGATGCGCCCTTCTTCCCCACTTCTTTCTTCTGGAAGACCCTTTGGAAGGAGATTCTCAGGCTGGTGGAGTCGGCCTTGTCCCCTGAAGCCAGAATGGCGATCTTGGTGCAGAACAGCTGCATTGTTTCGGGGACCTTGTTCGTAATGTGTGACCTAAAAGTAGACAACTAGATTGATTCTTATATAGGAAACCACACCTTACAACTTACTTGCAAGCGGGTCCACTCCATGAGGCCGCCTTTCTGTACTCCTCCGTCACGAGCAGCTCCACCAGAAGGCGAGGGAAGAAAGTGTTCCATGGCAGCGTGCTCAGAATGTAGATAGCAGCGGCCTTGCACCTTTCCTCGCTAGCAAAGAAGGCCTCTACCTCATCGCCAGAGTTTAGTTTAAGAGCCTTCAGAGCAGGGTTGGTATTGCGCAGGATGTGCCCACGTACCGCGATCCAGACACTGTTTGCTTGGGAAATGTGCTGCTTCTTCAGGATGTGGCCTTCTAGGGCCGTTACGCGTTCGACGATGGCCAGACTAGCGAGTGCTTGGACTTCTTTGTACTTAGCCCACTCACTCAGGTGCTCGTTCAGCTTGGCGCCCATGTAGTCCACTTGATAGTTGATGCGAACGAGAAGATCTCTGTCGGACAGGTCTTTGTAGTCGCTCATTGCGGGCATCTTGCACACTGTGGGCAGGGACTTGGTCGACTCTCCGAGGGCAAAGCGCAGCTTCTCCAAGTTGTTGTCCAGATCGTCCTGAAATGAAAGGGAGGGGAAAAAGGTTATAAGGCGGCCCCTACCATAATGAAAAGTAATTAGTCTAAATACTCACTTCAGTCATGGGCTCAGGAAGGTCACGTTTGGCGTCGTCTGATGGACCTCCTTTGGCTGCTTTAGGGATCAGGCTACAGATTTTCTCAAGCTTTTCAAGAATGTCCGGATCCTGTAGATCAACAAGTGGCTCAGACTTCCCGCCCTTCTTCTTCGAGGAGTGTGGAGTCCCTTCGAGAGTGCGCTTTTTGTTTCCATCTTTGGTAGCCGACCCTTCCTTCTTAGGCATCGTGGAGCTTGACTTCTTGCTTCCGTCCTCGGACTTGGGCGTCTCTTCAGCTTCTTTCTTTCCACTCTTCCTGTCTCGCTTGCTTTTGGACGGTGACTCCCTACGAGATGTATCCATCTTGTGCCTCTTCGCCTTCGAATCGTCTCTGCCTTTCTCGCTGACATCACTGAGGCGCTTCTTCTTGGCCTCATCATGGGCTTTGGCTTTCTTCTGGTTTTCTTTGATCTCTTCCTGGCGATTGATCACGCGGAGCTCCTCCTTGTACATGGACGCCTCGAACGGGTGGCCTGGCATCTGGGGGAAGAGATCCTCCTTCGACTTGGACACATGTGTCTTCTTCGTATTCGTCTCCTTTCCGAGTTCATCGGGCTTGGCGGAATGTTCAGCAGATGGGTCCTTCTTGTCCTCCTTTTGGGACACTTCAGTTTGCGGAGGCGGGTCGCAGACTTTCGACTCTTCCTAGGAAAAGATGAAAGACCCGATAAATCTTTTGACAGGCACAATACACACAATTCTAAAAAACTTGCCTTGCCCGAGCTTGGAGTAGGATTGTTTGCGCCCATATTGTAGCCACGTTGCATCTGCATGAGCTGCTGCTGCAGGTGCCACATTTGCATTTGCATCGGGTTCACCATGCCCGGCATGGTTTGCATCCCCGCTCTGGGGAAAGTTCCCATCATGGGCACTTGCTGGCCGGGCCCATTCTGAGGGGTCACGAAAGGGGGCATCATGTTCATGGCGCCGCTGACGCCGTTCGAGCCGTTGTTCGTCTGGTTGGGCGGGGCCTGCGGGTTGGGCATTGATGTCACTCCCATTGGAGGCGCCGTAAATGGTGACATAGTGCTCATGGCACCGTTGTTGCCGCTCGAGCCATCAGCAGATGTGTAAGATGTAGCCATGGTGCTGTCGCCTGGGCCGGGGTTGAGGATCTGCTGCAAGGGGCCGCCGGGGTTCATGACGGACTCGGCCTATGCGAAGAAAAGCCTGTATTGCGCACATTAAGGGACTAAATCAACTGCACACTTACCACCGACGTGGCCGTGTTGGTTGAAGGCATTTCCGCCCCCGATGTAGGCATGGTGTTCATGGTGAACGTGACGCCGTGGTTCATCGGCGCCGCCATCGACGTGTTGAGGCCAGCGTTTGACTGCGCCTACACATTGGAAAACGCGAGCATATACAGCCGATTATTGCTACGAAAATGCTGCTAATGCGCTTACCGTGCCGGGATTTTCGCCTCCAAAACTTTGCAAGTTGACTTCAACGGGGAGAGACAGAGAGAACGGGGCCGAGGAGTCCTGGTTGGGCACGGCAGACTGACCAGTAGACGGGCACAAGACGTTGGTGTCGGCGGAGGAGGGAATGGCCCCCGCGGCCATTGGCGACGGCGTCGATGGATCCATTTTGGACCATGAATGAGCACGATTGGAATCGCAACTCTCTTCCAAGTTGTCGATCAGCTCTTTTCTGTCCTCTTCTCACCATAGGCTAGGGGCAGGCGGCCTCGGCAGACGTCAGCTGACATGCTCAGGGGTCCTTTTTGCAAGCATGCATTAAAGCTCCGTCAGCATATTTGTGGTGAGAATTGAGACAACTCCTAGAACCAGAGCGCCTTTACCACTGATGTCCTCGTGGCGCACGATGTACTTCTTGCTGTTCGCTGCAGCCTCCGTCTCGTCTTCAACTTCAAACACCAGCACGTCATTGAAGTCCAATCCAGGCAACAGAAAGTACCCCTTCTTTGTTGACAGCTTCGTACCGCGGATGGTGGCGTTATTTCGAGTACTCTTATCTACCTTGAGTAGAAGGCCAGTTTTTGTGTACACGATTGAATCATCTCGCTTTGATGTCGTCTTTCCATTGATTGTGAGGCTACGAGTGCACGCATGGCGGTCAGTTTGCTTTATGTAGGCTGCTTGAAGGGCTTGTTTGCCTGTGGAACATGTCCCCGCCGCAAAACACTCCTTGAGGAACCCATATAGGGACTCAAACTTGACAGCCGATGACGCAGTGAGTGGCCCGTGCTTCCGAACTTCGAGAACGTGGAGGAATGTGTGCACATTATAGCTGCATGCGTACTCGCCGTAGGCATCTTTGAAGGAGAAGTACCACTTGCGGACTAGCGGTGGCATCGTGTGCTCAATTGATCGGTAGAGCTCATCGGGCAGCATCAATGCACGCATTATGTAGACGGTTAGTTTCCAGACCTCTTGCTGCTCCGGTCTTACCACTTGTAGTACGCAAGGGAACATGAAAAGGTACAAGTTGCGCCATTCCTCAGATTTCCAGTACCCCAAGTGCATCGGGCGTGCTCTTCTGCTGCACTCACATGGTGTTCTGACGCGTTGTAGCAGTCTATTCAGATGCTTCATGTTCGAAGGCTTGTATGGCATTTTGTACTTTACTTTCCCCTCAAAGCTCAGGCGCGCCATTTTTCGGACAATGCCTAAGTCGCACAAATGCATCCTCTCAGCTGGAACCTGGTGGATGAGGTCTATATCGCGTATAGCTGAGAGGACGCTCACTTTCTTAACGCCAGACATGCTTGGAGTCACTCTGCGACGCATTCCTGTTTGCTTCTGGTTCACCCGCTGTAGTGCTTTTGCGGCTCTTCGAAGGCCTCGATTAGTACGCAATTTGCAATTACTATTGCTCGCAGGAGGAAAGAACTTGTGGGAGCCCTTTGTTGTCGCTTTTGCGTAGCAATACTGACAAGGCATCTTCCCACTGTGTCCGACCATTCCCAAAACTTTTGCCCTCATGGGAGCATCACACACTGTGAGGCGCACAGAAAGGCCGCATGATGACAGCTCACGCAGAAATGGCTCGAAGATGATGCTTTCAGAAAGGCTCATTCCGGAACGAGAGGGCCGCAGAATAGCTAACGGATACACTGTTTTGCAGCCCACAAAGCTCAAACTGAATACATCAATTGAGACACCGCCTGACTTGGTTTCGGGCACTCCGTCAATGGCGATGTCTATAATCTTGTCATTTGTGCCCATTGGGTGGCACTGCTGGTGAAACGTGACGACATCTTTCAAGGAGACGTAAAACAGGGTGTAGTCAACTTGCAAGTCTCTAAGCTCAATCTTCTTCTTTGGAAATTTAGACACCCGCTTCATGTGCACATCACGGCCGTCCTGAGTGCTGGTCTTGATGTCTATATGCACTTTTGGTGTGCCACTAATTGCTTTGCTGTAGCACGAATCGAAAGATTTTTTCCAGCCACTCGCTAGGTCCTCAGCAATTAAGGCCCCATTTGAGCACATGTAGGCAAGAATCTGTCGGCAGAAGTCTTTTGACACGTGTTTTCTCGACTGAAGCTGAATGACAAAGTCAACAAATGAGTCCATTCCGCAGCCATGCGGAGCAGCTTCACTGCTTTCATCCTGACCTTGTTCCAGACTCTGCCCACCTCCGTCACTTAACAACAGAATGTCATCCTGTGGGACAGCTTCACTAATGTCTGACAGTGGATTTTCAAAGTCCAGCCCCGGCTCCGAACGCACACTTTGGGCACAACTGTCGTCAGATGTGGCCATGTTCGGCCAAAGATAGGGCTCATCAGCTTCAACGAAAGCGTCTATTTCGGGCACTGGCGCACTCGGGCTGCTTAGGGCTTCTTGAGGCACTTCTTCTGAATCCTTAGAGTCTTCTTTAAGACAAAATGCAAGGCTTTCGTCTGCTTTATGCCTCTTGCCGACATAGTCTTTGAATTTCAGGGCCCTCTTCTTGCCTCGCTGCCGCCCCATTTTGTTTATTGTGGACACTGCAGGATTGACAGTTGCAAGATTCCTACAAGCATGATTGCAAATTGCCAATAAAACTACTTGTAGCACATATCTGTGCCCTCTGACTGCAAACTTGAACTCACCAATGACAACAAATTCGATTTCATGGGCTCTTGAGTAGCATAGTTAGAACCGGTTGGGGCAAAAAAGTTTTTTGTATTAAAGAACAGCCTTTAATGTGGCCTTTTCCTAAAAAAAGACCCCAGATGCTGTCTAATTGCGCCCATTCCGGTTGCTATTTGCTACTCATATTAGTTTTTCTTTTCAGCAGCTGACTACCCGAGTATAAAAGGGGCAGCTCAGGATCTCCTTGCGCCATTCGTGTGTCAGAGTCCGGACAGGACGGACCTCGGAACCATGTCCGGGATAGACGCATCAACGCCCCATCGGGTCACGTATGACAGGCTGCTGGTATTCGATCACCAGCCACGTGACAACCAGTACATTTACTTTGTGAAAGCATCTGATGCTGAGTGCATCAAGAAGGCGATTGAGGAGTTAGTCCTCTCGCAAGTTGTACGCAAGAAGACACGAGAGTTGCCCATATGGGAGCCTCCGCACCGCCACAACGTCCTTGCCAAAATCGAGACCGAGGCAACAGACAAGGAGGCAAGAAGGGCGCAGTCAATCCTCCTGGACAGATTCAACGCCGTGGCTAGGAAGCACGGCAAGGAGACGGCGCTCAAGACAGTCATCGAAGAGTACCCAGCAAGGGTACGTCATGGCGTCGACTACTGTCTGAAGTGGGAGACACCAACAACAAACAGGCGCGTGGACAGGACGAACTACGTGCAGACTGCAACATCAGAAGCCGAAACCGGCACAGAAATGACACGCGAGTCCTCCAAAGTCCAAAAGAAGGCTACAAAAGTTTCCAGGTAAACCTACCTTTTTGCCTCAATTTACGCTATGCTGTCATTATGTTCCCATCCTATTTAGCGCTGAGAAGTCGACTCCTGCAAGCTCAACCAAAGGGCCTCACGAACAGAGAAGGTATTTATGAGATGTGTCTTTAATGCTTCCATGTAGACTACTGTTTCTTTAGGTCTTTCCAATTTGGAGTGATAGAGCGCACTACTGAGGATCTTGACGAGATGGCAAAGGGCTACATGTTGTCTCCCACAAACAAGCCTGATCGTGCCTCGACCAACACAGATAAGGCTCGGAATGGGTTCGAAGAGGCCAACTTGAATGCCCCAAAGACACCTCCACCGCGCGGCCTCTCTAGAGGCGAATCCTCGTCCATGGGGGGCTCTCTCTTGAGCCGGGCAAGCGAGCACACCCTCAGGTCTATGGAAGTGGACTTAGGTAAGATTTTGTGTATGGTCATGTTGTGTAGAGTAAATGGCCCCTTTTTGTAGGTACGCTGAAGGACGACATGAGAGACCTCAAGAAGTCGATGAAAACGATAGCCCTGTTCATGAACACCCTTGATGAGAAGGTTTCTACAATCAACGACTTTGCTAGCCATCTTGGCGCTCAAGCAATCAAGGTACAGGAAGGTCAGCTCGGTCTACTACCCTTCAAGAAGATAGAAGAGGTCATGACGTACTCCATCAAGGGAGACATGACCCTTCTAAGACACAAGTAACTGACTCTACTTCAGTTTACCTCCTAAATGTACTCATATGTTCTACATACTTAGGTGCTATGAGGTTGAGTTCATCAGCGGAAAGAGCTACCCGTCAGACCTGCTTCTCGCCATCTTCGATGCTCCCCTTGTTCTCGAAATTACGTGGCCTGCCAAGCAGTAAGTATCCTCAAGTTTATAGCTAATGTCTACTTAATGTCTCCATTCATAGCAATCACTCGGACAAGTACCACATCCCGAAAAACATCGTCAACACAGTCAACTCTGTCGCCAAAGCCAAGACAAATGCCAACGGTGTACCGTGGATCGACTTCAAAGATAGGTGGAGAAGACGCTTGACGAACCCATATCAATTCTTCGCCGTGAGTACATAATGGGCATGTTTTGTGTAGTCAATACATAGTAGCTCCTTCCTTTAGTCACTACTCCCCAAGAAGTCTGAGTACAAAGCCAGCAAGAAGAATTCAACAGCCAAGAATCAGACGAGACCATTGGAAAAGACAAAGGTAACACGAAAGTCTGAAAATATGCATTCCTATAAAGACCTCTCTTGTGTCCTTCTAGACCACCAATGACGAAGACTATTCCTCCCCGTCCCCACCACCTCCACAGAGGCCAACTGACAAGAAGCCTGAGTCTCCAGTAAGCCTATTGACTCTAAATGCATGCACAAAGCCTAATTATATCCATTACAGCCGGGGGCATCATGCACGTCCAGAACTGATTCATATCGTCCCAAGATGGGCACAAAAAGGAAGAGTGCCTCTACAACCGATCCCTCCCCTGCCAAGGCAAGGCCGTGGGGCGAGAGGCCCCTGAAGGCAGCAAAGGTGTGCACTCCTGGGGCCACACTACAGTCAAGAAGGGTCCAATCTACGGATGAAGAAGATGACGACCCTCCCTTCCAGCAGAGCCAGGCCTACTTATCGTCCACCGATGAGGACAGGATGAATGCATTTAGTGATGCAACTGAGTAAAATATGCGCACAAAATACCTACTTTTCCCACACACAAAGCAAATAGAATCTTACTAGCATATACGTGACCTTCTTATATATGTAATGCATGTTTACATGAAGGCTCTAATAGCCCACTGACGTGGTAATACCGCAAGGCTTTTTTTAAGCCTACCAGTCCCTAAAGGCTCCCCTCTCCTGGACCTACCCAATGGATTCATTTCTATGTCTGTCTCCAATATGTGGCACAGATGCGTGCCTGCCCAATGGTTACATTTCTGCTATCCTGCACAGATGCATGCCTACCCAAAGGATCTGTCTCAGCATTGTCATCCAATCCGGGTGCCTGTTGTGGGCCTACCGTATGGTCTCATTTCAATGTCTGTCTCCAACATGTGGCCCAGATGCGTGTCTACCCAATGGCTACGTTTCCGCTATCCCGCACAGATGCGTGCTTGCCCAAAGGCCCTGTTTAAGCCTTGTCGCCCATTCCGAGTGCCTGTTGTGTGCCTACCGTATGGTCCCGATTCTTCATCTGTTTCTATATGCGGCACAGATGCTTGCCTACCCAATGGTTACATTTCTGCTATCCCGCACCGACCCAGTGGATCTGTTTCCGCTCCATCATGGCGATGTACCCACCGTGCATGCCTACCCAATGGATTCATTTTCCACTAACCATAATAAGGTCATTTGATTGGCTAATCTGGTTGTCTACATAATGGCCCCATCTCAGCTTTCTTGCCAAGCTACACGGCAAGGAGCTTGCATGCATGATGGCCACATTTCCATTTCATTGTCCCTAAAGGAGAGTCCTTGCTGGCTGCACACACAATGACTCCGTTTTTGCTACCTGTTTCTTCTACAGGAGTCTGTTAGGTGAATACAAAAAGGCCCCATTTGGACAGGCAGGAAGCATCCGGAATGGGCGCGTTGCTGCATTATTGCTGACCAGCGCTTGCACCATGGTTAGCCTCCGTAATGGCCTGCTTTGTGGCCACCTGACGGCGGTTACTAGCGTGCGTTTTGCTAGGATCAGTGGCTGTATGCGCTCTAGTTGAGCTCTTTCTACATATGGCCGTAAGGCTTATACGAGCCCTAAATGTGCTTTCATAGTTTTTGTGACCCAAAGATAATGCAGTCTTCGTGTAGCCATATGTGCACGTACCAGCCACTAGTGTACAAAATGACTGATGATCCACCGGCACTCAAACCCCCGACAGTTTGCTACGTCCTTTGCACCTAAACTGTTGATCATTCTGTGATGTTAAGTGCCCACCCCCTATTACGGTAACTGCTCAGCGTTAATATTATCAAAATGATCGCCTAAATTTGGTCGGGTTGACAATTCATTTCATCAGGCGACATCATGCCAGTACCCAAACCAGTGATCACGCCGAATCAATCTTGGGCCATTGTCGTCGGGGGCGGCAGTCGCGCGGTGGAGCTGATCTACCTAGATCCGAACGGGGGCGGACCTCAAAGTAGGTGCTTAATTCATTCCGAAATTAACTCTCGCGTCTTCATTGAGTATGTCTCAGCTCCGAGTTGCCTCAAGCATCCAGGCCCACTTCCACGCTCGAGTAGAAACCTTAAGGCCGCCGTTGTCAATGGTAAGCTAGGCTGCCCGTTTCATCCAAGCAGGGAATTCATTTCAACCACAATAGACACCATTCTCGTGTGTGACGCCGATCCGAGATATAGAGACTGCCACAGACTGAATAAAATCAC
>JAAUYK010054674.1_pt1 | contig 17294 bp, 17 predicted proteins | sample 7278021 | NCBI WGS metagenome assembly JAAUYK01 (sample SAMN14350223, study PRJNA611818) | marine sediment metagenome | isolation source: surface marine sediment (1.8m) | place: French Polynesia: Moorea | collected 2018-08
CGTGGTCGTCATGGGCGTGGCGGGCTCGGGCAAGAGCACCGTCGGTCGCCTGCTGGCCGATCGGCTCCGCGCCGAGTTCGTGGAGGGCGACGATCACCACCCGCCCGGCAACGTCCGCAAGATGCGCGCCGGCCAGCCCCTCACCGACGCGGATCGCGAGCCGTGGCTCGAGGCCCTGGCGCGCGAGCTCGACGCCCGCAGTCGCTCCGGACGCGACGTCGTGCTCGCCTGCTCGGCGCTCAAGCGCCGCTACCGGCGCGCACTCCTCGAAGGTCGCGAGGACGCGCGGCTGGTCCATCTCGAGGGACCCCGCGAGCTCATCGCGGCGCGCATGGCCGCACGCCGCGATCACTTCTTTCCGCCCGGGCTTCTCGACAGCCAGCTCGAGGCGCTCGAGCCGCCGGAGCAGGACGAGGCCGCGTTGGGGGTCGATGCGGCGCAGCCGCCCGACGCGATCGCGGCGCAGGTCGCCCGGGCGCTCGGTCGCTGAGCGGCTCCGCGATCTCCTGACAGCCGATCTCCTCACGACCGATCTCCTCACAATCGGTACGCCTCCACCACCAGTCGGTAGGCCAGGTCCACCGCCAGCTCGGCCGCCTCGTCCTGCTCGAGCCGGTGCTCGGCGACGAGGCCCGCGAGAACCGCGCAGTCGACCCGCCGCGCCACGTCGTGACGCGCCGGGATCGAGAGGAACGCCCGCGTGTCGTCGTTGAACCCCACCGTGTTGTAGAAGCCCGCCGTCTCGGTGACCGCGCGCCGGTAGCGCAGCATGCCCTCCGGGCTGTCGAAGAACCACCAGGCCGGCCCGAGTCGCAGCACCGGGTAGTGGCCCGCCAGCGGCGCCAGCTCCCGGGTGTAGGCGGATTCGTCGAGGGTGAAGAGGATGACGCGCAGGCGCGGCTCGTTGCCGAAGCGGTCGAGCAGCGGCCGCAGCGCCTCGACGTAGTTCGTGGGGGAGGGGATGTCGGCGCCCACGTCCCGGCCGAAGCGCTCGAAGAGCGCCCGGTTGTGGTTGCGCGTGCTGCCCGGGTGGATCTGCATCACCAGGCCGTCGTCGAGGCTCATGCGGGCCATCTCGGTCAGCATCTGGCCGCGGAAGCGCTCCGCCTCCTCGGGCGAGAGCAGCCCGCGCAGTGCCCCGGTGAACAGGCGCTCGCACTCCGCGCGGTCGAGGTCCGCGGTGCGCGCCGAGGGGTGGCCGTGGTCGGTCGCCGTGGCCCCCATCTCCGCGAAGAAGGCGCGCCGTCGCCGCAGGCCCTCCAGGTAGCCGGACCAGCGCGTCGTGTCCTCCCCGGTGAGCTCGCCCAGTCGGGCGACGCTCTCCCGGAAGCCCTCGAACTCCGGATCCACCACCGGGTCGGGACGGAACGTGGTCACGACGCGGCCCTTCCATTCGCTCGCCTGCAGCGCCCGGTGATGGACGAGATCGTCGAGGGGTGATTCCGTGGTGGCGAGCAGCTCGATGCGGAAGCGCTCGAAGAGCGCCCGCGGTCGGAAGGCGTCGAGGCGGAGCTGCTCCGCGACCCGATCGTAGATGCGGTCGGCACTCTCCGCGCTCAGTCGTTCGCGCACCCCGAAGACCTCGTGCAGTGCGTGGTCGAGCCACAGCCGCGATGGCGTGCCGCGGAACAGGGGATAGTGCTCGGCGAACAGCCGCCAGATGGCCCGCGGATCCGACTCCACGACGGCGCCGTCGCGACGCGCTACGCCCAGCCGCTCGAGCGGGACCCCCTGGCTGTAGAGCATGCGGGTCAGGTAATGGTCCGGGACGATGAGCAGGTGCGCCGGATCGGGGAAGGGCTCGTTCTCGGCGAACCAGGCCGCATCGGTGTGGCCGTGCGGACTCACGATGGGCAGGTCGCGCACCTGCTCGTAGAGCCATCGCGAGAGCGAGCGCGTCTCCGGGTCGGCGGGAAACAGCCGATCCGGATGCAGGCGCAGCTCGGGTGTGCGGGCCGCCATGCGAGAAGAGATACCACGGTCGCTATGCGTTCCCCAGCAGGGCGGGCAGCCACAGGGACAGCGCGGGAAACAGCGTCACCAGCGCCAGCGCGGCCAGCATCGCCAGGTACAGGGGAAGCAAAGGGCGGATCAGTCGAGCCACCTCGGTCTCCCCCACCGCGCAGCCCACGAACAGGACCGTGCCCACCGGCGGCGTACACAGCCCGATGCACAGGTTCAGGACCATCACGATGCCGAAGTGGATCGGATCGACGCCGAGCTGCATCACGACCGGCAGGAAGATGGGCGTGAAGATCAGCACGGCCGGCGTCATGTCCATGAAGGTCCCCACCGCGAGCAGCGTGAGGTTGACGATCCACAGCACCGCCAGGGGGTCGGAGCTCAGCGAGAGGAGCGCCGCCGCCACGGTCTGGGGAACGCGGTCGTAGGCGAGGATCCAGGACAGCCCCACCGAGGTCCCCACCAGGAGCATCACGATGCCCGTCGTGCCCCCGGCCTCCACCAGGATCCCGGGCAGATCGGACCAGCGCAGCTCGCGGTAGAGCAGGGCGAGGGCGAGGGCGTAGACCACGGCCACCGCGGAGGCCTCGGTGGCGGTGAAGATCCCGCCCACGATGCCGCCCATCACCGCGACCGGAAGCCCGAGGCTCGGCAGCGCGCGCAGGAAGGTGCGGGGCAGGTCGCTGCGGGGCGCCGGCGCCGCGGACCGCAGGCGCAGACGGCGCACGCGGAGGGCGACGGCGCCCATCAGTGCGAGCCCCATCACGAGTCCGGGCAGATAGCCGGCCAGGAACAGCGCCGCGATCGATACGCCGCCGCTCGCCAGCGAGTAGACGATCAGGATGTTGCTCGGCGGGATCACCAGTCCGGTCGTGGCGCCCGACACGTTGATCGCCGCACTGAAGTCGCGGTCGTAGCCCTCCGCGCGCATGCGCGGACCGAGCACGCCCCCCACCGCCGAGGCGGCGGCCACGGCCGAGCCGGAGAGGGCCCCGAAGAGCATGGAGGCGAGGATGTGGACGTGGGCGAGTCCGCCCGGCAGGGTGCCCAGGATCGCGCGCGCCAGGTCGATCAGTCGCTGCGCGATGCCGCCGCGATTCATGATCTGTCCCGCCAGGATGAAGAACGGGATCGCGAGCAGAGCGAACGCGTCGAGGCTCGTGGCGAGGCGCTGGGCCAGGGTCACGAGCGTCGGCTCGAGCGGGATGCTGCGCAGCATGGCGAGCAGCGTGGCGAGGCCGATCGCGAACGCGACCGGCACCCGCGCCAGCAGCAGGAGCGCGAAGGCGAGGGCGAGGACCGCGGCGCCCGTCACGCCTTGCCGCTCCCGTCGCGCGCGCGCCCCGTCTCGAGCAGGCCGAGCACGGCGTGGAAGCCGATCACGAGTCCCGTCGCCGGCACCACCAGGTAGACCCATCCGAGGGAGATCCCGAGCGCGGCGGTGGTCTGCCCGAGCTCGAAGGAGAGCCAGACGAGCCGGGCGCCGCCGAGCGTCATCACGAGGAGCGCGAACACGAGCAGGGCCACGTGCACCCCCCATGCGAGGGGAACGGCCAGCCGCGGCTCCCAGCGCGCCGGAACCAGGTCGACCGCGATGTGGAGCTTACGTCCCGCCGCGTGCGCGGCGCCCACGAGTCCGATCCACACCAGCAGGTAGCGCGCCGCCTCGTCGGTGAAGGCGCTGGGACTTCCGAGCAGGAAGCGCGACGCGACCTGCCAGACCACGTTGACGACGGCGACCGCCATCAGCACGGCGAGCAGCGTCGCCACCCCCCGATCGACCAGGGCCTTCGCGCGCGTCACGGCGCCAGCGCCTCGACGCGACGGACCAGGTCCGCGAGCTGCGGGTCTCGCGCGAAGCGCTCGCGCAGCCCGGCCGTCTTCTCGACGAAGGGACGCTTGTCGGGGCGGAGGATGGAGACGCCGTCCGCCGCCACGGCGCGCAGGGCCTCCGCCGTGGCCTGCCTCCAGAGCCGACGCTGCGTGATCGCGGAGGCGCTGGCGGCGTCCTCGAGCCACGCGCGCTGCTGCGGCGACAGGCGCCGCCACCACGCCGTGCCGATCAACAGCACGTCGGGCACGGCCGTGTGCTCGTCCAGGCTGTAGTGCCGCGCGACCTGGTAGTGGCCCGACAGATGGAACGAGGGCGGATTGTTCTCGGCGCCGTCCACCACTCCCTGCTGCAGCGCGGTGTAGAGCTCGCCCCAGGCCACCGGCGTCGCGGAGCCGCCCAGCGCCTCCACCAGCGCCACCGCGCTCGGGCTCTCCTGGGTGCGGACCTTGAGCCCGCGCAGGTCCTCCGGTGCGAGGACGGGCCGATCGCGGCTGTAGAAGCTGCGGCTGCCCGCGTCGTAGTAGGCGAGCCCACGCAGCCGGTAGCGCTCGGAGGAGGCGAGCAGCTCGCGGCCGATCGGGCCGTCGAAGACCGCGAAGCGGTGGGCCTCGTCGCGGAACAGGTAGGGGACGCTGAAGAGCTGGTAGCCGGGTGCGAAGTTCTCCATGACCGCCGCCGAGACCTTCGTCATGGCGAGCGAGCCGATCTGGAGCAGCTCGAGGCACTCGCGCTCGCTGCCGAGCTGCTCGCTCGGATGGATCTCGATGCGCAGCCGTCCCTGCGAGCGCGACGCGACGCGCTCCGCCATCTCCTGCATGGCGGCGTGCACCGGATGCGAGGGATCGAGGCCGTGGGCCAGTCGCAGGATCCGTGGCTCCGCGTCCCGCTGGCAGGCCAGAGAGAGGAGCGCGGACGCCAGCGGGAGCACGAGGCGAAGCGGGAGCACGAGGCGAAGCGGGCGAGGGGAGGGCGGGACGGCCACGACGGACCCTATAGTACGCATCGGCGAGGCGGGCCGGCTCCGGCTCACGCACCCGCCGCATCCGGGAATGCGTGTCGATGCTGAGCGAGATCCTGGAGAAGCGCTTCGGCGCCGTGTCCTACCCGCGGTCGCTCCGGCGCGCGGACGGGCTGGAGCTCGCCCTGGCCCGCTTGCGTGATCGCGCGAGTGCGGAGGTGGGCACCGAGGCGAACACCGGTGAGGACGCGAGCCGGCGTCTGATGGTGCTGGCGGAGGGCGCCGGGGCGTCGGGCTTCGAAGGGGAGCGCGAATCGTTCGAGCTGGCGGGCCGGAACCGGACGCTGCTCGCCTGCCCGCTCTCGCCGGGCAATGCCCAGGCCCTCCAGCGCCGCCTGCCGGAGCTCGTTCCGAAGCCCATGGGGAACGCACTGGCTGCCGGCTGCGGCGATCGGCTCGGTCTCGCGACCCCCGGCCACCTGCGCGCCGCGCGCGACCGGGAGATCGTTCCCTTCGTCGCGCAGCAGTCGATCCGGGAGATGGAGCGGAGCGGGCGCAGCGCGGAGCGGGTCATGGCCGACGCGGTCTTCGGCGCCCTCCAGGAAGGCTGGGATACGGGCTTCGGGTCGGACGCCGACCACCTGAAGCGGCCCGAGCACATCGATCGCTGTCTCCGGGCCGGCTTCACCAGCTTCACCCTCGACCCCAGCAATTTCGTGGAGGACGACGCGGATGCCGCACCGCGCGCGACGCTGCGCGCGCGCTGGGACGCACAGGACTGGGACGCCCTGGAGGCGAAGCCCAGCGACCTCGTCTCGCACTACGTCGGCCGACCCCTGCCGCTGCCGCGGGCTCCAGCCGAGGGGGTCGACGAGGAGTCGCTCCTGAAGTCCCTCGTGAAGTACGGGCGCGCGCTCGCGCACGTGGCGGCGCTCTCGCGCCATCTCGCAGAGGCGGCTGGTGCGTCGCCCTTCGAGATCGAGGTCTCGGTGGACGAGACCCGCTCCCCGACGAGCCTCGTCGAGCACTACATCGTGGTCTCCGAGCTGCGGCGACTCGGCGTCGACTTCGTCTCGCTGGCGCCGCGCTTCGCAGGGGAGTTCGAGAAGGGGGTCGACTACCGCGGCGACCTGTCGCGCTTCCGGCGCGAATTCGCGCTGCACGCCGCGCTGGCGCGCGAGCTCGGCGACTACAAGCTCTCGCTCCACTCCGGCTCGGACAAGTTCGCCCTCTACCCCATCTGCGCCGAGCTCGCCGAGGGGCGCTTCCATCTGAAGACGGCCGGCACGAGCTGGCTCGCCGCGCTCCAGTGCGTGGGCGAGCTCGCGCCCGAGCTGCTGCGCGAGATCTGGGGCTTCGCGCGAGAGCGCTACGCCGGGGATCGCGCCAGCTACGCCGTGTCGGCCTGCGTCGACCGAGAGCCCCGGCCCGATGCGCTCTCCGACGCGGAGCTGCCGGATCTCTTCGCGCGGGACGGAGCCCGCCAGATCCTCCACGTGACCTTCGGCTCGGTGCTCCTCGCACGCGACGCCGCCGGCGCGCCGCGCTTCCGCGCGCGGCTCGTGTCCGCGCTCTCGGCTGGCGAGGAGCGCCATGCGGAGATCCTGGAACGTCACTTCTCGCGACACCTCGAGCCCTTCGCTCCCAGGGGATGACCATGGCTGGATACCTCGATGCCCTCTTCGACCTGCGTGGACGCACGGCCGTGGTGACCGGCGCGGGGGGCACCCTGGGCGGCGCCATGGCGACCGCCCTCGCGCGCGCCGGGGCGCGCGTGGTGCTGTGGGGGAGGACGCGCGGGCATCTGGACGAGCGTGCCCAAGCCATCGCGGCCGAGCTGGCCCTGCCCGAGCCCCCTCTTGCCATCGAGGTCGACCTGCTGGAGGAGACGGCCGTGGCGGAGGCGCAGCGCGCGACGCTCGAGGCCAGCGGGGGCTTCGAGATCCTGGTGAACGCCTGCGGGGGCAATGTGGGGCGCGCCGCGCTGCTCGAGGTCTCGCCTGCCGATTTCGAGAACGTGCTGCAGCTCAATCTGCTGGCCGGCTGCCTGCTGCCGATGCAGCAGGCGGCGCGCCACTGGATCGCGAACGGCACGCGCGGAGCCGTCGTGAACATCGCCTCGATGGCGGCGCACGTTCCGCTGTCGGGCGTCGGCGCCTACTCGGCGGCGAAGGCCGCAGTGGTGAGCGTCACCCAGTCGGCCGCGCGGGAGCTCGCGCCCCACGGCATCCGGGTCAACGCGATCTCGCCGGGCTTCTTCCTCGCCCGCCAGAACCGCGCACTCCTCGTGGATGCCGAGACCGGGCAGCTCACCGCGCGCGGCCGTCAGGTGGTGGAGCGCACGCCCTTCGGGCGCTTCGGCGAGCCCGACGAGCTGGCCGGGGTGTGCCTGCTCCTGGCGAGTGAAGGCGCGGGGGGGTTCGTCACCGGCGTGACGATCCCGGTGGATGGCGGCTTTCTGGTGGACAACCTGTGAGCGCCCCCCGTGCCGCCGCGCTCCCCGCGCCGCCGCGCTCAGCGTTCGAACACGTACTCGCTCATGGGGTGCGAGTCCACCCGGTCCAGCGCCAGGAACGCCGTCACGCTCTCCAGCATCTGCTTCGTGTGGCGCGCGAACTTCTCCGCGTCTCCCTCCGCGGCGAAGAAGACCGCGGGGTCGCCGAGCGCGCCCTGCGGAAAGCTCTCCTCTACGATCGCCACCCAGGGCGGCGCTCCCTCGCTGAGCGGGCGCACGATCTCGTTTCGCACGTAGGCGAAGGTGCTCTGGGTCTCGATGGCGGCCTTGCGGTGCACCGTGTGCCAGTGGCGCACGAAGTCCTCGTAGGCGAGGCCCGGCTTCGGCTCGATGGCGGTCACCAGGCTGAATCCGGGCGTCCGCTCTCCGAGAGGCGCCACCCGGTCGGTGTTGCGGATCGGCTCCGACTCGACCACGAGATAGCTGACGATCCGCTCGGCCACACCGGAGAGCACCGCCTCGATGGGTCCCCGGTCGTCGGCCTCGTGAAGCCAGTAGCCGACGATCGCGGACTTGGGCGGGTCCATCGGCGAGAGGCGCAGACGCGCCCCGGCCGCCACGTCGTCGTCCACGACGCTGATGCGCAGCCGCATGGCGCCGCGCTTCTGGAGCTCCTGCGCGCAGCCGCGCAGCGAGCGCGCGAACTCCGCATCGCTCGAGGACTCGGGCTTCCACAACACGCTGACCAGCTTCTCCATGAGGTCTCCTCGACGGGTCGGTCGTCCCGCACGCGGCGCGTGGTGCCCGGTGTGCTCTCAGACTCCCGCTGCGGGCGCGCCGACGCTATCCGGCCGCCCGCGTAGCCGCCACCGCGGCGGCCCGACTCGGGGCCGCGGCCGGACCCCCGCCGCCCCGAGCCCCGGGATTCGGGATCCGCAAATTATTTAACTTGAGGATTAAATATATCGTGTGTACTCTGGCCTCGTCGCGCCGCCCGCGAGGCGCGGCCCTCGAGAAGGAGACGTCATGGCGAGCAATCCCCCCGAAGGCACGCAGCGAGTCGTTCCCTACCTGACGTACCGGGACGCCCCCGCGGCGCTCGAGTTCCTGTGCAAGGCGTTCGGCTTCGAGGAGCGCTTCCGGCTGCCCATGCCCGATGGACGCCTCGGTCACGCCGAGATCGGCTATCAGGACAACGTGCTGATGCTCGCTTCCGCGTTTCCGGAGATGGGGCTCGCGAGCCCCAGCGAGCTCACCGGACTGCACGCGCAGGTGCTCTGCTACGTGGACGACGTGGATGCCCACTTCGCCCGCGCGCGCGAGGCCGGCGCGACGATCGAGGCCGAGCCACAGGATCAGTTCTACGGAGATCGCAACTACCGGGCGGTCGATCCCGAGGGGCACCGCTGGATCTTCGCGACCCACGTGCGCGACGTGGCCCCCGAGGACATGAAGCCCCCCGCCGAGTAGCGCGTGACCGCACGCAGCCTCGACGCGACGCTCTCCGCGCTGGCGGATCCGACCCGACGTCGGGTGGTGGACCTGCTCCGCAAACGTCCGCTTCGGGCCGGCGAGCTGGCGGCTCGCTTCCGGGCCAGTCCCCCGGCGATGAGCCGCCATCTCCGCGTGCTGAAGGCCACGGGTCTCGTAGAGGAGCGGCGCTCCGAGCGGGACGCGCGGGTTCGCGTCTACCGGCTGCGTCCGGAGCCCTTTCGCGACCTGCAGGCCTGGCTCGGGGAGGTGGAGGCCTTCTGGTCCGACCAGCTCGCGGCCTTCAAGGCGCACGCCGAGCGGGCGCCCAGGGGACCGCGTCGGTGAGCGGGAGCGACAGCGTCTCGGTCACCACGGTGGTCGCTGTGCCGCCGGAGGAGGCGTTCCGCGTCTTCACCCAGGAGATCGACGCGTGGTGGAGAGGCGGGCCGCGCTTCCGTTGGTACCCCGAGCGGAAGGGCAGGCTCCGCTTCGAGCCACGCGTCGGAGGCCGCCTGCTCGAGGTCTACGACGAAGCGGAGGGCGACGCCTTCGAGGTCGGCATCGTCTCGATCTGGGAGCCCGCCGCGCGACTGGTGTTCGGCTTCCGCGCCCGCAGCTTCGAGGAGGGCCAGCTCACCGAGGTGGAGGTGCGCTTCGAGCGCGTCGAGGGCGGGAGCCGCGTGACGGTGGAGCACCGGGGCTGGGACGCGCTGCCCGCGGACCACCCCGCGCGGCACGGCATGGACGCGCCGGGCTTCCGGAACACGATGATCGTGTGGTGGGGGGACCTGCTCCAGGCGGTCCGTCTCCACGTCTCGCATCGCAACGACAGCCCAGGGAGGCACATCCATGGCTGCTGAGACCGCCGGGCCGGGCCCGGTCTTCGACTTCGTCGACACCTACGTGCACCTGGAGGACGGGCCCGGGGCCGTTCCGCTCGAAGTGGGCGACGACTTCTGGCAGACGATCGGCAGCCGCAGCGACCTCGGAGACGGAAGGCTCGTGAGCGCGTTCCGTTTCACCGAGGACTGGCCGGGCTGGGAGATGCACCCGGCGGGCGACGAGATCGTCTACCTGCTGTCGGGCTCCGTGGACCTCGTGCTCGAAGAGGGGGCCGGAGAGCGGGTCGTGCCGCTGCGCGGTCGCGCCGCCTGCATCGTTCCCCGCGGCGTCTGGCATCGCGCGGTGGTGCACGAGCCGAGCGACGCGCTGCACATCACCCGCGGCGCCGGAACGCAGCACCGGCCGCGCTGAGGGTCTGGCTGGAGGGCGCCGGGCGCGGAGCCCTCCCGCTTGTGTTCCGGGTCGAGGGCCGGAACACTGTGACGATGCGCCAGCGACCGACGTCGACGAGCGGCTGGCTCCTGCTGCTGCCGCTGCTGTGGGGGTGCGTGTTCGCGCAGACCACGAATGGCACGCCGCTCTCCTGGGCCCAGATCGACGAGATCGTGCCCGGAACGTCCACCCGCGCCGACGTCACCGCGCTGCTCGGCGCGCCCGACGAGATCATCTACTCGAATCTCGAGCACGATCCGCTCTTCGAGCGGGCCTACGAGTACCGCCGGACCAAGACGCGCAGCACCTTCTTCACCATCATCATCTTCTCGACGGCGCGGCGCGACAAGAACTTCGACCACGCCGTGATCTTCTTCGACGACGAGGGAGTGGTCGAGGACGTCTCCGCCCGTCTCGACATGGATGCGCCGCGCTATGGCTCGCCCTTCAAGTAGGGCGGTCCTGCTCTGCGTCCTGGTGCTCGCGCTGTCGGGCTGCCGGCTCAACATCGCCAGGGTCCAGTCCGGGGCGCCGTTGTCCTCCCGCAGCTTCGAGGACATCGAGCTGCAAAGCCACGGTCGCACGGAGGTGCTGGCGCAGCTCGGCCCCCCGAACCGGATCCGCTACATGCGCGAGTACGAGGTGCTGGAGTGGGTGGCGGCCGAGCATCACGGGACCGATCTCAACTTCTTCGTACCGGGCGCCCTGGTCCCGGTCGCCGGGCCCGGGATCGCCCTCTCGATCGTGCGGGGCTTCTTCTCGCCCTTCGAGGAGGAGGAGGAGTTCCGCACCCCCCTGCTCTTCCGCTTCGTCGAGCTGGTGATCGGGACGCTCGCGGGCTTCGCGCCCTTCGGGCAGAGTCAGGACGTCGTGTCGGTCTTCGGCCGCAACCTCGACCACGACAAGCTGCTGGTGGTGGTCGATCGCAGCTCGCGCCTCGCGGTGGCGAAGCGACTCGAGCTCTCCCACGGCCGCGTCGTAGAGGAGGGATTGCTGAAGCGCGCCTTCCTGCAGGCCGACTGAGTGCAGGCCGACTGAGCCGCGCAGCGGACCGCGTCGTCCTCAGGCGACCGCCCGCACCAGCCGAAGCAGCCGGGGAGGCTCCCGCCGGGCGATCTTCGCGAGGGCTTCGATCCCCGCCGCCACGCCCGAGGCCAGCGCGTCCGGGTCGGGCACGGCGCGCTCGCACGCGAGCACGCCGACGTCGATGGAGCCCGCGTAGCTCATCACGGTGAGGTTCAGCCCCGCGCCCTCGATCAGCGGGCCGTGGGGATACAGGGCCTCCACCTGCGCTCCCAGCAGGGACAGCGGAACGGGCGGACCCGGGACGTTCGAGAGCAGGACGTTGTAGAGCGGACGGTGAAGGGCCGCGAGCTTCCAGCGCGCGTAGAGCTGCAGCGCGCCGGCGAGGAGCGGAGCCGGGCCGGCTTCCAAGAGCGTCTGCAGCGTCCGGGCGCCCAGCACGCCCTGCAGGCGCTTCGCCGCGGAGGCGCTGCGACTCACCTCGGCGAGCTGGTGCACGGGGTCCGGGAGGTGCACCGGGAGCTCGACGAGCATGGCGGAGAGGTGGTTGCCACCCGGCTCGCAGCTCGCGTCCCGCGTCGAGATCGGGACCGCCGCGACCAGCGGTGCTTCGGGCATCTCACCGCGCTCGATCAGCAGAGCGCGCAGCGAGGCGGTGCAGGCGGCCATCACCACGTCGTTCGTCGTGCCCCCGAACGCGACGCGAATGGACCGCACGTCGGCGAGGGCAGCGCGCGCGTAGGCGACGCCGCGCCGGCCCGAGAGCGACCCGTTGAAGCGCGTCGCCGCCGCGGCGAAGGGAAGCGCAGTCCGACGGGAGAGCGGCTCGGGGCCGAGCTCCGAGCGGAACAGCCCCGCCAGCGAGCGACCTCCCGCCCAGGCGGCGCGGGCGCGCTCGGACCAGCGCTCGGGCGTGCGCCGCAGCGCCCGCGCCACGAGCGCGGCGGTGGAGGGTTCGGGGTCCGGATGCCAGGAATCCGTGTCTCGATCCGCACTCGTGGGCGCCGCCTCCCCGCGGTCGAAGAGGTGGAGGAGCATGGCGGCGCCCGACACTCCGTCGAGCGCCGCGTGATGCGCCCGTATCAGCAGCGCGATCCGGTCGTCCTCCAGCCCCTCCACCACCCAGAGCTCCCAGAGCGGCCGCGAGCGATCGAGCCGCGTCGCGGCCGCCCGGGCCACCAGCTCGGCGAGCTCGGTCCGCGTCCCTGGCGCGGGCGCCCTCACCCTTCGCACGTGGCGTTCCAACGCGAAGTCCGGGTCCTCGACCCAGACCGGGTGATCGACCGCCAGCGGTGTCTCGACGAGCCGGCGTCGAAAGGGCGGCAGATCCCGCAGTCGCGCCTCGAGACGCGCCACGATCGACGCATGGTCGAGCGCGTCGCGGGCGTCGGACCGATCGACCACCACCGTGGCGATCACGTTCATCGGTGCGTGCGCGGTCTCTCCATACAGGAACGCGGCATCCAGTCCCGAGAGCGGCTTCATGGAACGCGTCTTTCTTGGACGGGGGCGGGGCGCGGGGGGTGTCGGCTCTGCGACATCCAAGCAAGTCGCATGCCGTGTCCGGTCGCACCGGACGCCGCTCAGCTGATCCCCTTCCGGCGCAGTTCTCGGGCCCGCGCGCGTGGCGCTGCTCGCTTTCCGAGCAGCGCTCGACCAGATCGGCAGCAGGCGGGCGCGAGGGGCCCACGGCGACGTGCGAACGCGTCGTGTCGAACGAAGCTCAGTGAGGGCTCAGCGAGGGCTCAGCGGGGCCTGCCGACCGGCATGACGGCGACGGGCTCCATCCGGTCCGGAAGCTCCAGGATGCGCTGGATCGCGCGGTCGCGGAAGGCGCCGACCATCACCGTGCCGAGCCCCCGGGCTTGCGCCTGCAGGTAGACGTTCTGCGCCGCGTGTCCCACCTCCATGTGGACGTAGCGCGGCGCGCGCCGGCCGTACTTGCGGGCCGTGCGCGCGTAGACGGCCGCGAAGACCAGCAGCAGCGGCGCCTCCGCGACCCACTCCTGCTCGAGGGCGGCATCCGCCAGGGCTTTGCGCAGCGGGCCAGCCAGGTGAGGGATCAGCCGGTGGCGTGCCGCCTCGTAGCGGTAGGCGCCGGGCGGGAGACCCGTGACGCTTCCCGCGACCACGAAGAGCTCGAGCGGGTACAGCGCACCCGCGGACGGTGCGGTGCGCAGACCGTCCTCGTGAGTGATTCCCTGCGCGGCCCAGGCGAGCTGCGACACTTCCGCGACGGAGAGCGGGGTCTCCGCGTACTCGCGCACCGATCGCCGGCGCGCGATCGCCGTCTCCACCGACACCGTGCCCGCGCGCTGCGGCGCGGGGAGCGCGATCGCATCCTGCCCAGTGGCCTGCGCGACGCGGGGTCCCGCGCCTCCGAGGCACAACGCTGCGTTGACGATCGCGAGGCTGCGGTGGGCGCGCTTCGGCATCTTCCTCCGTCCCGTGCGTTGCGGTCCGCCGGGGGGACCGCTGCTCAGCGACCCGGCGTCTCGATCCGGACCGCGCAGACCTTGTACTCGCCGGTTCCGGTCACCGCGTCACCGGCGTCGTTGGTGAGCAGGTTGGCGCGCGACTCGGCGAAGTGCATGGGCATCCAGACACAGCCCGGCCGCACCTGGTGCGAGACCAGCACCCGAGCCTCCACGGCGCCGCGCCGCGAGGCCACCCGCACGGCGTCGCCGTCGCGCACGCCGAGGCGCCGCGCGTCGCGGCGGTGGACCTCGACGAAGTTGTGCGCCTGCTTGGCGACCGGCCCGCTCTCGCGCCGCGTCTGGGTGGCGGCGTTGTAGTGGTAGAGCGTGCGACCGGTGGAGAGCACGAGCGGGTAGTCGCGGTCCGGCAGCTCGTCGCTCTCGCGGTAGGTCACCGCCTGGAAGGGCGCCCGCCCGATCGCCGGCCCGCCCTCGTGGAGCGTGGGGGTGCCCTCGTGCCGAGGGTCGGGGCAGGGCCACTGCAGGCCCCTGGGGCGACCCTCGAGGCGCGCGTGGGAGATTCCCGAGAAGCGCGGCGCGAGCGCCGCCATCTCGTCGTAGACCTCGTGGGGCCCCGCGTACTCGGGCATCGGATAGCCGGCCGCCCGGGCCACGTCGCACAGGATCTGCCAGTCCTCGCGGGCCTGTCCCGGCGGCTCCACCGCCTTGCGCACGCGCTGGACGCGGCGGTCGCTGTTCGTGAACACGCCGTCCTTCTCCGCGAAGCAGGAGGCCGGGAAGACCACGTCCGCGTAGCGGGTGGTCTCGTTGAAGAAGATCTCCTGACAGACCAGGAACTCGCAGCGATTCAGCCCCTCCTCCACCTGCGACACGTTGGGCTCCGAGATCACGATGTCCTCGCCCATCACGTAGAGGCCCTTCACGCGGCCGGCGGCCAGCTCCTTCATCATCACGTTCAGGTTGAGCCCTTCTTCGGCCCCGAGCGGGACGCCCCAGGCCTGCTCGAAGCGCCGCCGCAGCGTCGCGTCGGTCACCCGCTGGTAGCCCGGCAGGAAGACCGGTGTCGCCCCGGCGTCGTTGGCCCCCTGCACGTTGTTCTGGCCTCGCAGCGGGTTCATGCCGGCGGAGCGGACCCCCAGGTGTCCCGTCATGAGCACCAGGTTCGCCAGCGCGTACACGTTGTCGGTGCCGTGGGTGTGCTCGGTGATGCCGAGGGTGTAGTAGATGCCCGCCTTGCGCGTGGTCGCGTAGAGGCGCGCCGCGGTGCGGATCTGCTCGGCGTCCACGCCGGTGACGCGCTCCGCCTGCTCCGGCGGGTAGTCGAGGACCGTCCGGCGCACGGCCTCGAAGCCCTCCGTGTGCTCCTGCACGAAGGCGTGGTCCACCAGGTCCTCGCTGACGATGACGTGGGCCATGGCGTTCAGCAGCCACACGTCGGTCCCCGGGCGCAGCTGGAGGTGCATCTCCGCGATGTCGCTCATCCAGATCGCGCGGGGGTCGGCGACGATCAAGCGCGCGCCGCGTCGTACGGCGCGCTTCATCTCCATGGCGATGATGGGATGCGCCTCGGAGGTGTTCGAGCCGATCACGAAGAGCAGGTCCGCGTCGCGGATCTCCTCGATGGAGTTCGTCATCGCCCCCGCTCCGAACATGGTCACCAGACCGGCGACCGTGGGAGCGTGTCAGGTGGCGGCGCACTGATGGACGTTGTGGGTCCCGAAGCCGGCGCGCGCCAGCTTCTGCATCAGGTAGTTCTCCTCCACCGTACAGCGGCTCGAGGAGACGAAGCCGAGGGCGTCGGCGCCGTGCCGCGCCTTCACGCCGAGCAGCCCCTCGGCGGCCCGCGTGATCGCCTCGTCCCAGCTCGCCGGACGGAGCTCCCCGTCCGAGCCGCGCACCCAGGGTGTGGTGAGGCGCTCGTCGTGGTGGATGAAGTCGTAGGCGAAGCGTCCCTTCACGCACAGGTTGCCGTCGTTGACGGTCTCGCCCGGCGGAGGGCTGGTCACCTTGGCGATGCGTCCCGCTGCGACGTGCAGGTCGATCTGGCAGCCGACGCCGCAGAAGTTGCAGGTGGTGCGGACCGGCTCCGCAGCGTCGTCCCGCACCGCGGGGGCCTTCTTCTCGATCAGGGCGCCCGTCGGACAGGTGTCGATGCAGCCGCCGCACAGCTCGCAGCTGGTCTCCAGCAGCCCCCGCTCGCCGGCCGTCGAGATCGTCGTCTCGGAGCCGCGCCACGCGAGCGAGATCGCGTTGACGGCCTCGACCTCGTCGCAGTAGCGCGTGCAACGCGCGCACAGGATGCACAGCTCCGGGTCGAAGGCGATGTAGGGATTGGCGTCGTCGGGACGGCCCCGGCGCGGCGCCTCCACGGGCTCGAGCGCGAGCGGAGGCGCCTCGGCGGCCAGGGCCCGGAGCTGGTTGCCGTTGCCGGTCGCTTCCGGAAGCCCCTCGGCGTCGAGGCGGTGGTCGGCGAGGTAGAGGCCGTAGAGCACGCTGCGGTGGCGCCGGATGCGCTCCGAGTCCGTGGTGACACGCAGGCCCGGCTCCGCGCGCCAGGCGCAGGCGGGCTGCAGGCGGCGCTGCCCCTCGATCTCGACCAGACACACGCGGCAGGCGCCGGCGGGCTCGAGGCGCGGGTCGTCGCAGAGCGTGGGAATCGCGATCCCCTCCCGGGCCGCCACCGCGGTGAGGGTCTCGCCGGAGCGTGCCGCGCAGGCACGGCCGTCGATGTAGACGCTGAACGGCTCGCTCATGACGCCTCCCGTACCGCGAACGCCTCGGGAAAGTAGCGCTTTGCGCTCTCCAGCGGCTTGGCGGCCGCCATCCCGAGTCCGCAGATCGATCCCTCCTCCATCTCCCAGCCCACGTCCTCGGCGCGGGAGAGCCGCGCCGGGTCTCCGCTCTCGAGAAAACGCTCGATCTGGCGCCGCAGGTAGCGCGTTCCGATCCGACACGGCGCGCACTGCCCGCAGCTCTCCCGCTCGAAGAACTCGAGCTGCCACGCCACGGCGCGCGCCAGGTCCACCTCGTCGTCGAGCACCACCACTCCGGCGCTGCCGAGCATCGACCCCACGGCGGCGAGCTGCGCGTAGTCGAGCGGCCGGTGACGCTCGCTCATGGGCAGGAAGCCCGACGACGCGCCGCCCGGGCTGAAAGCCCTCGGGGTGCCGCGGTAGCCCCCGGCGGCTGCCACCAGCTCGTCCAGGTCCACCCCGAGCGGAAGCTCGTAGACGCCGGGCCGCACCACGTGACCCGACACGCAGTAGAGCTTGGTGCCGGGTTCGGTCCGGCCGAGCTCTCGGAACCAGGCGCCGCCCCGTCGCACGATGGCGGGCAGACAGGCGGCGGTCTCCACGTTGTGCATCAGGGTGGGCCTGCCGAATAGCCCGCGCTCGGTGGGGAAGGGCGGTTTGAGGCGCGGCATGCCCCGCTTGCCCTCCATCGACTCGAGCAGTGCCGTCTCCTCTCCGCAGATGTAGGCGCCGTGGCCCGTCACCACGTGGAGCGCGAAGTCCTGCAGCGCGTCGCGCGCCTCGTCGAGTGCGCGATCGAGCGCGCGGCGCTCGGCGCGGAACTCGCCGCGCAGGTAGAGATGGATGTCGCGTGCCCCGACGGCGTCGGCGGCGATCGCCAGCCCCTCGAGCAGCGCGTGGGGACGGCGCAGGAGGATCTCCCGATCCTTGAAGGTTCCCGGCTCGCCCTCGTCGGCGTTGCACACCAGGTACCTCTGTTCGCCCCCCGCGGCACGTCCCCCCGGAGGGGGGCCAGCGGCACGAGTGAACTCCCACTTCATGCCGGTCGGAAAGCCGGCGCCGCCGCGCCCGCGTAGGCGCGCTGTCTTGATCTCGCCGATCACCTCGGCCGGGCTCATGGCGA
>JAAUYK010187916.1_pt1 | contig 17261 bp, 17 predicted proteins | sample 7278021 | NCBI WGS metagenome assembly JAAUYK01 (sample SAMN14350223, study PRJNA611818) | marine sediment metagenome | isolation source: surface marine sediment (1.8m) | place: French Polynesia: Moorea | collected 2018-08
CAGGATCGCCTCCGATTCTGAATCGCGAATCTCGAGAACGATCGTGGCCTCACCGACTCGGCTCAGATAAACGTCCGCACGTCCGACGGGTTCCGGGGGTACATACGAGACGACGTCCAGAAGGCCGCCTCTGATCAGCAATACGTCGGGGCCAGCCTCGTCGACCAATTCAAAATGTTCGCTGCGGGCAAGTTCCTCTTTGAAGATATCCAGCAACGTGCCTTCAAGCCGACGTTTCTGCTCATCGGTAAGTGCATAGTGATCCGAAGAATCCGTGGGCCTGAAGAAGCGTCCCGTCTCACCGCCCGGGCGGTATTCGATACCCACGCCCTGGAGTTTGATCTTCGAGTAAACGGACAGATCGACATCCGGCCTCGCCCAGGCGGCGTCTGCGGTACCGCCCTTAACCGGGTACAGTCCGTCAAAACTCACCTCGGCGTTAGCGCTCGTATCAACCACGGGGTCTGACGTCGCACAACCAGCCGCGAATAAAGCGATGACGAGCCAGATAGCCGGCCGAGTTCTGGACATGAAGTCTCCAATCATTGCGTGTTCTTCTGTCTGTCCTTTCTACAGAGGTGGGTACCCCTCAAGGATAGCGGCGACCGCCGCGCGGATGGTCTCTTCGATGTCTTTCGCGTCTGCTTCGCTGATGCGCTTTGAAGCGACACCGTGCCAGACAGGCCGACGCTCAGCAACGTCAAACATATCGATCGCGAGCATGCCTTCCGTGTACTGCCGGACCGAGGTTTCCATGCTGGTGCCGTAGTACATGCTGCCCCAGCCCCAGTGTGTGGGGCGCGCGACACCAACCCCGACGCTCATGCTTGGATATGACGTCACGTTGATCTCCTCGCGAGACCCGACCGTGAATGAGACGACGAAATCGGCGGCCGCGGGTTCGTCGACGAACGTGTAGCCACCTTGTTCCAGCTGCAACCGGATTGCGCTCATGATGCGCGGCTCAAGCAACGGGTTCGGCACACGTGTCGTTTGCCCGACTTTCATCGGGTTGGCGGAGATCCATGAGAACGACTCGTACCGGGAGAAATCGTTGGCGCTGTCGAAATCATGCGTTGCCTTGAACGTCGACGCGCATCCAGACAGAAACGCCAGGATGCTCACGAGGCATAGCAGCCAACACGTGGAATTTGTCGTCTTGTTGAGGTGTTCTGTCTTGCTCACGGTAGCCTCTGATGTCAGGGAGTAGGTTGGGATGGTGGCAGGATTTTACCGCATCCCGCACAATACTCATGATTGTTTCGGCTGTTTCCAACAAGGCCTCAATGCCTGAGAAGGCGCTCAGTACGTGCTTGAACGTGACACTCCGCCACTAAACCGATAGATTTGGCTTCGCTTAACCAAGGGGTAGCTTCATGACCTTCTCAACCAACCGCATTCGGCGCGTCACTCCGCTAGTCGCGATTGCCGCCGTGCTGGCCGGTTGCTCTACAACGACGACGCAGAGTTTCAATGTTGTCAAGAACGCTAATGTCGAGGCAGGTTACATCGCAGCAGACGCTGATTTCGGCAAGTACGATCGCTTGTCGGCGGCCGACATGGGGATCTTCTTTCCCGCCAATGCTGCCCCTCCGCCGGCGGACCAGCAGCGTATTCGGCAGATCTTCCGCAAGGCGTTCATGGCCGAGCTGACAGGTTACGACGTGGTGCAGAGCGAGGCCGGCCCCTCGACGCTCCTCGTGCAGGCCTCCCTTATCGACTACCGGAATTCATCGGTGGCCGGAGAGCAGTCGTTGCGTCGCGAAGTCCGTGACCTCGCGCAGCCCGGCGCAATCGTCTTCCTCATGGAACTCAAGGACTCGGAATCCGGCGAGGTGCTGGCGAGGGCAGCCGACAGTGCGGCCGCTCCTGCAATTTCAGCGTCAGCCGGTACGCCAACGGACTGGACTTCCGTCGAGGCGGCCGCTGCCCGGTGGGCCTCATTATTTCGTAATTTTCTCGACAACAACCTGAATCAATAGACCCCGGGGGTACGCCGTGCGGCACGTTTCCAAACTGAGTATTCTTTTCTGCGCCACCCTGGCGTTGGCGGCCTGCGGCACGACAAGTCGTACATCTTCGACTCTTGAGGGCCCCGCCTACGAGGGAGCCGGTTTCAGCAACGTGTTAGTTCTCGGCATTGCCGACAATTACAACAACCGGGCGACCTTTGAGCGAACGCTCGTCAAGGAGATCGAGTCAGATTCCGTTGCCGCGACCGCGCACTATTCCCTTACGAAAATGGACGACGAGATAGACCGCGCGTCGATCGAGAAACTCGTCGAAGAGGGTGGATTCGACGCCGTCCTGATCACGCGCGTCCTGAATCGTGAGTTCGACAGCAAGCTGAAGGTCGGGTCCTCATCGACGAAGGTAACGCGCAAAGACGCCGATCGTGTTGCGGACCTGTTCCGCTACGAATACCAGGAATTAAATGAGCCAGTCTCGTTGACGACCGAGATCAACGTCATCATTTCGAGCGAGTTATTCTCGACGGCATCACGCTCTCGCGTCTGGGCAATCGAGTCGGACATTTCCGATGCCGAGAGTGTTGGCCTGCTCGTTCTCGACGCCGCGGCGATCGTGGCACGGCAGCTTCGCAGGGACAATATGCTGGCCGAGTGAAGCGTTACTCTGATTCGATCAGGGGAATCGCAACCGCAAGTTGTGCGTCGATATCGGCGTCGATCTTGTTTTCGAGTTGGTAAAACCGCGCTACTTTCAGCGGCGGAATCACTTCCTTGAACTTGGGAAGGTACCGAACCTTTACTTCAAGTAACTCACGCTTGATCGCGAAGAAACGATCCATGAGTTCACCTGCGTAGTCATCGGACAAATCGCCATTGTCATAGCGCTCGACATACTCGGTGATCATCGCCGTGTAATGGTCCATCACGGCAGTCGTCTCAGCCGCGTATGCAGCATGAAGTGGCCAGAACACGGCGGCTTCTCCCTCCGTCAGGTGGAGTTCCTCGCGAATGATCTTCGAACGCGCTGCCTGCACCATCGCGCGACCTTCTTCGACTTCGTCCTGTGCGTGCAGCGGCGTGGCGAAATAGATGGCCGACGCAATCAGTGCGGTTACGAATACGTGTTTCATTTACCTGACTCCGTGATTCAAGTATTCAGCGCCTGCGCCGTATCTGGCCGCCCCGTGGCCTTTGCGCGCCGGAGGCTGCGCTCCTGCTGCGTTGATTGTAGCGCTGGTAGCCATTGTTCCGGGCGTTGTAACTGCGGTTCAGTTCATTGCGACGAGCCGAGTCGAAACTGCGGCGTTGGCGATTGTTGTCAAAGTCTGTCGTGGACCAGCGGTTGCCGGCCTCTTGTCGCCTCCTCTCTAGGTCCCGTCGTGCTTGTTCAGCCTGGGCCTGCCGGTCTTCCGAAACCTCGACCTTGTTCCATCCGTCATTGTCGTGTTGGTACCAGCCATCGTCGCCGCGCCGGTACACTTGGCCATCACGGCCCGCGTAAAGATCGCCGCTGTCGGACCTGCCAACGCCCACCCGCGAACCATCGCCGGTTTCGAGGCCAACGGCAGTGCCAACTTCGCCACGCATCGAGCCCGTCGAGAACGAGCGGTCGCCGGATTCGAACTCACCCGTGCGGAACACTGTCTCGCCCATATCGCGCCTCTGCAACTCACCGCTAGCGCCCCCTGACGTTTCGAACTCGGTGCGTCGCGTGCTCGTGTAGTCGTTCCACTCGCTGCGCGTCTTCAGCCACTGATCGTTGTGCGTCACGAGCGACTCGCCCCAGCCGCCCCCATCTGTCGCATAGCGATTCGTCGCGATGCCGGTACCGGTGCGCGGGTTATACGCGTAGCCGGACCCGATTATCTCATTGCTGTCCCACATCGCGGCGCCGCGCGCGTAGGTGCCGGTCTGCGGGTTGTAGCTCGCACCACGTCCGTAGCCTCCGTAGGGCCCATATACGCTGGCGGAGCGCCCGTACATACCGGTCCTGGGGTTGTACCAGGCCGATGCCCCATAGCTGTACGGGTACGGGTAGTAATACGGGTAATAGGGGTAGCCGTAGTAGGCGCCGTAGCCGTAGTACGGTGGGTAGTACCAGCCGCTGCCGTACATCGCGACACCGTAGCCGACGTGCACGCCGTAGTAGCCGCTCGTGTAGCTGAACGACACGCTAACGTTGCTGCTTTTCTCTACCTCGACATGAGTCACGTGGTATGACGGCGACGATGCCGGTATCGAATAGATCGCACTTGGAATCGTGTCCGCAATCATCCAGGGACCGTTCGCCGATGACGAATAGAACCAGACCGCTTCCTTACAAAGGTAGTACATGCCTTCGTGCAGGATCACATCGAACGGGCTGTTGACCGCGCGTGACACGGTTGTGCCAGGAATCGGCTCGAAAGACGGTTCGCCCTGGTAATGAACCTCGAACTCAAATTTGGCGTCCCTCGCTATGGTCGCGCGCCGCGGTATGACGGCCTCGAGCACCGCAAGACGCGCCTCCTCCGTGCCGGGAACGGCGGCCAGAACATGCGCTTTGGCGTGATCGGGCGGGATAGACGCGAATACCGCTGGTAGCTCGGGCACATGGCTCCACGGCCCGCGCAAATTCATTGCGCTGAACCAGCGGCCTGATACGAGGTAGTAAAGCTTTCCCTCGTGCCGAAATACGTCGCTCTCGGTGTCGTAAATATATTCGAGACCTTCGCCCCCGACGGTGCTGTACGTTGGCTTGCCGTCGGTGACAATGAGTTCTGCTGGCTGATCGCTGAAGAAGATCGTCGGAACGTTCTTATCGCCCTTGGCCGGCGGCAGGGCACTTTTCACCGCGTCCCAGTTGCCGTCATCAGGCAGTTTCTTGAAATCGCCGGGTAACGAACCGTCATAACGCCACGGGCCTTCCAGTGCTTTGGCTTTGAGCCAGCGCTCATCGATCCGCAAGTACCATTCTCTCTCCCTGTACTCGAACAGGTCCCAGTTCGTATTTACGACGTACTTGAGTCGCGAATCGGGCAGCGGCGCAAGGATAGGTTCGCCGTCCGTCATCAGCAGGAATGCAGGCGACGAGGAATAGAAGATCGTCGGTGGATCGAAGGACAATCCCTCGGCATTGGGTACCGTGGCGTCAGCAGCGACATACGACAGGACCACATCGAGAGGAACGTAATGGGTTCGTTCACGGATCGCGGCCCGCACAATCTCATCCAGTCTCTCGCCCGCATCGGCCGGAGCGCCTGGGAAGTTCGTCGCGGTGATCGCGACATCATCGACCGCAACCATGCGCATCTCGACGTTTACATCTGTCGATGCGCCGAATTCGGCGACACCAACCGTCGGCTCTGAAGAGCCAGACTCGACGATCTCAACAGCGATACGACCTGTGACGCTCGAGAACTCCGGCCACGTGTCGATCTGCGGCTCATGCAGGATCACCGTGGCGTCCTCGACGACAACCTCACGCGGAAACTCAACCGGCGAATCGACTGTCGTCGCGAGCTGTGCCGCTGTCGGTGATACGGCTATCGCGAGGTACGCGAAGGCGCCGAAGAAGCGCGCGGCACTCACGGCGGAAAGTCCGACAGCAACGACCGCACGACACCCCGGATCAGGCTGTCCATGTTGTCGCGATCGGCCTCGTCAATGCGTTTGCCGGTCACGGCATGCCATACGGGTCGTTTCTCGTCCGCATCGAAGATATCGATCGCCAGCACGCCCTGCGTGTACTTCGCGCCCTCTTCACCGCCGTGGTACTCGGTACCCCAGCTCCAGCGCCCGCCTGGATCCGGTTTCATCGAGGGATACCCGACAGGACGCACTTTCTCTCGCGATCCGACGGTGAAAGAAACAACGAAATCAGGGCTGGCGTCGCGCTCAACTATCTCGAATCCCTTCGCCTCGAGGCTTGCGCGTATCGCGTCCATGATCGACGGCTCGAGCGAGTCGCGAGGGTCAGCGAGGACGGGACCTACCTTCATCGGATTGTCCGATATCCAGGCAAACGTCTTGTAGCCGGAGAAGTCGTGCGAGGTGTCGTAGTCAGCGTTCTCCTGACCCTGCGTCGCGCAGCCCGATATTGCCAGCGCGGCGATACCGATCAAAAGGAGAAGCTGGCTAAGCTTGTTAGGCATATATCACCGTTACTCGAAGTTGAAGCGTGCACCGATAATCGGTCCGCTGAAACTGAAATCCTGGATCAGGTCTTCGTCTCCCTGATCATACTGGAGATGCCGGTACGCAATGACCAGGTCGCCCCAACCGAATTCCCGCGCCGCTGCTGCCATGACACTCCATGTCAGGTCCGAATCGCCCGTGCCGACATCGACGTAGTAAGGGATCGACCATTTACCGCTGTCGGTATCGATCTCGCCACGAACGCCGACTATCGCGTCCCACAGTTCGACGTCGGCGCCGACCTGCCCCTGCGCTGGCAGGACTACGCCGGCACCCGGAATCGAAATCTCAGCCTCGAGCTCCCACGAGGATTTCACGTCAATGGAGAACAGCCGCGCGCCGGCAAAGGCCACCATTGACGAATCTTCGCGCGGCATGACGTCGTAGCCCGCAGCAATCGTCCAGGCGATTCCGTCGAGATCGGTCCGGGAGGCCAGCACCGCGTCGGCGGAGATCGGAATCGGAATGCGCGTCCCCGGCACCGTGATCGTGTCGTCAACCGACAGGACTCGACCGTCGTTCTTGGACGTCATACTGAGTACGACGACATCGGAGAACAGCGTCAGGCGGTCTTTCGACGCGCTGCCGCTAAGCAGCAGGCCATAGTTAAGCAGGTCCAGCCAATCGGTCGGACCGACCGAGAACTCAGGACTAGGTCCGCTGGAAGGAGGAACTGCGTAATTGACCGATCCGTCGATCGTCGGCAGCCAGAGGTAGGGGGTGAGGCGGAAATCCCATTCGCCATCGTCGGCATGAGCGCCTGTACCTAAGGCAAACGCAAGAAACGAGAAGAGGACGAGCCGGCTAATTATCTTTTTCATTGCGGTATAGTACGGCCACAAAAAAACAGTTCCAACCTATGCGACTCATCCGCACTGCAATAGTTGCCGCAATCCTCTCGCTCCTCGCTGCCTGCGACGGCGGGCCGTCGACCTTGACAATCGTGACGCCCACCGAGGTTCTCGACCGCAGCATCGTAGAGGATCTTGATCGAATTCTTGGACCCGACACCTCTGTCGACCTGCGAGCGACGGCTGACCAGTTGTCTGAGGAGGAAGCTCTCGAGGCCGTTGCCACTGGTGCGGCGGACCTGGCACTGATTTCGAACTACCTGCCCTATCGCGATGATGTCGCGACGGTGATGCCGATGTACCTGACAGTGCTTCATGTCGGCACAACCGGAAACGAAGAGACTCTCGCCGAAATCGGCGTCTCGCGAGGAGCGACTGTCTTCGCCGGACCGGAAGGTTCGGCATCTCGCGCCGTGTTCGACCGCTTCGCCAGGCGAACCGGGTTTGCGTCAGGCGATTATCGCTATGTCGGCGGCTTCGAAACGCTGCCCGATATCGTTATCGTGTTCGCGCCAATATCAGCCGATACGGTTGCGGCAATGCAGGAGCTGCTCGGACAATCCGCTGGGTTTCGTCTGACTTCAATGGGTCAGCCGGAGGACATCGGTGCGGGAAGCATCGTAGACACCGCGGTTCTTTTCGACCCGAATTTCCACCCGTTTGTCATTCCCGCCGGGACTTACGGCGACCTGACGACAAAGCCCGTGTTGACACTAGCCGTCGACAAGCTGCTCGTGACGCGGCCCGACCTGCCGGACTCGGTCATCTACGACCTGATCAACGAGCTTGTACGCTTGCGACCGGCACTGGCAGCCAAGCGACCGGGCCTTTTCCAAGGGTTGGCCGGCGATTTCGACGCCAGCCGTTCGAGCTACGTGGTGCATGGAGGCGCCCAGGCTTACCTGCAGCGATCCGAGCCGACGGTATACGAGCGTTACTCGGGAATAGCCGAAGTTCTCGTGACTGCGTTTATTGCGCTTGCCAGTGCGACTGTTGCCGGTGTCCGGATATTCCGCGTACGACGCAAGAACCGTATCGACGAGTTCTACGCGAAGGCGCTCGAAATGCGAAAGGCCGCGTCCGAAACGAACGATGCAGGCGCGCTTCGGCAACTCGATGAGGACGTGTGCGCGCTCCAGGAACGGGCCTTCGAGCTGCTGATCAACGAGAAGCTCGCGGCCGATGAGAGTTTCCGGATTTTCGTCACTCTGACGGACGACATCTTGTCCGAAATTCGTCAAAACTAATCATGAGCAAGCGGATGCAAAACCGCATTAACGACCTTTTCGTCGCCGCGATATTGCTGGCAGGCATGGGCTTTGCTTCCGTGCCCGGTGAGGCGTTCGCCCAGGCGGCTGACGCCGGGTTCGAGATCACGCCGTGGGCCGGCTACCGGGTCGGCGGCAACTTTGACGACACCGATAGCGATGCTGAGATCGAATTGCAGGAGTCGAATTCGTGGGGTGTGACAGTCAACGGCGCCGTAAGGCCGGATGGCGAGTGGGAGTTCCTGTACGCGAAACAATCGACGTCGATCGATGCGTCCGGCGCGATCACGTTGCCTTCCAATCTGGACGTCGATGTCCATTATCTGCAAATCGGTGGAACCTACTTGTTCGATGGTGATAGGGCACGCCCCTTCATCGCATTGACGATCGGCGCTTCCCGGTTCGAACTGAATCCGGGCGATTTCGGTGCCAAGACATTCTTTTCGGGTTCTTTGGGCGGAGGATGGAAGGCCGGGCTTGGCGAGAACCTCGCCGTCCGTATCGAAGGACGCGTTTACTCAACGATCGTTGACGACGACAGCAGCCTGTTCTGCGAGAGCAGTGGGGGCACCGGCAGCTGTCTGATTGTTTTGGACGGCAACCTGTTCACGCAGTGGGAGGCCCGTGCCGGGTTTACCGTTAGATTCTAAGTGATGGCACAGCCACTATAGCTGCCGTTCCGGCACCAGCTTCAGAAACCATGCCTTCACCTTCCGCCAAGCATTGACGCCCGGTTCGCTGGTTGCGATCGTCTCGCTGTCGTTGATCGTCGTCGTCCATTGCAGCCGACCACGCTTGTCACGATCAACTCGCCATGCACGCGTTTCAAGTGCAGCAAACACGGCGTCCGCCATCAGGGAAGCGAGCGGCGGCGACTCAATGATAAGTCCCATCTCGGAATTGAAGTCCAGGGAGCGCGGATCGACGTTCAGCGAACCGACGAATGCCCGCTCACGATCGATCGTGAACGCCTTCGTGTGCATCGTTACACGCATGTCCGGTGACTGCGGCGAGAAGCCGTTGACTTCGTAAAGTTCGACGCCGGCGTCGATCATCTTCTTCCTGTACTTGCCGTAGGCAGAGTGTACGGCCGTGTGATTGTTCGCAGCCAACGAGTTGGTAACAATCACTACGCGGACGCCGCGGCTCGCGACACTCTCCCAGAATCTAACGCCTTCCTCTCGTGGCACGAAGTAGGGCGTCAGCACGATGATTTCAGACTTAGCTGCATCGACGGCTTTCCTGAGTTCGGCCGCCATTAGCATAAAATCCCTGTCGCCGGCTGGGTTCGCCAGTTTTGCCGGATCATCGGTAATGACCGAGCTGACGGCGGAGAACAGCTCGACTTCGCCATCGAACAAGCCCTGCACGAGCGCCGCTCTATTTGCATGCTCGACAGTCGCGCGAGCAGATGCTCGCTGGGCTGCCGAGACTTTCGTCCGCGTTTCATCGAGGGCGGCATCGCTGTAATCGTGGCTCACACCGGCTAACGGGATCGAGCGCGCATCGTTCCAGAATAAATCGAATGCGCCCGACACTCTCGCGGCGACAGGGCCCAAACCAACCACGTCAAAATCGAGAAATTCGCCGTCCGCCTTGATTCCGAAGTACTCATCAGCGATGTTTCGCCCGCCAACAACCGTTACCTGGTTATCGACGGTAAACGACTTGTTGTGCATGCGGCGGTTAGCGCGCCGGAAGTCGCCGAGAAAGTTGAGCGCGCGGATACCACTACGCGCAATCGGGTTGTATAGGCGAATCTCGATGTTCTTATGGTGATCGAGAATCATCAGTGCGGGGTCTTCAACGGTCGTAAATATGTCGTCGAGCAGGAAACGAACACGAACACCTCGGTCCGCGGCCTCGACCAGCCCCGCTGCGAACGCGATACCGGCAGTGTCAGGTTTCATCAGGAAATACTGGACGTCGATCGATTTCTCCGCACGCGCCATAAGCGCAAGGCGAACATCCAGTGCGTCAGCGCCGTCCGCAAGGGGATAAAAACCCGACGGACCAGGGTTTGACTGCCGCCACTGGTCAACCTCTTGCTTGAGCGCTGTAGGTGTATTTGCATCGATCGCGTACGACGCGTCTCGAGGATAGTCGAGCGGGACCGTGGCGCAGCCCGCCAGGAGAAGTACGAGGAGAAGCAGTACGCGCCGAAGCACTTACACTAGTCGGCGAATTCGACCAGGTTGGTGCGAACGACGATGTTGCGCGCTGCGAGTTCTTCCGCAGTGCGCTCCGAAACGTCGCCAATCAGCCACAGCTCGAGCGCCCGATCAGGCTCGTCGCCACGCAGCGCAGCATAATTGTCTGCGGCCTCAGCAACGGTCTCCGTCCAAAAGACGTAATCCGCGGCAAACAGGAGTGTCGCGGTCCCGTCCGTGGCAATGCCCCGCGGGATGACAAACTCGGTTAGCACCCTCTCGAGTGGCTTTTTGTTTAGGTGGTACCAGGCCAGCATCGTCGTCGACTTGACGAAGAATCCGACTTCAGCTTCGTTATCCGCAACGAGCGCTTGTCGCAGGATACCGTCTCGTCCTTCCACGCCGTCCATCTCCGTCAATGCGGCCGTCAGGTAAGTAAGCTGCGTGGGCGTAAAGTGCGGACTTGAGAGATACGCATCGATCAACTCATCATCGGCGCCCGTAGCTGCAAGGCGCGCGCGATTGAGGTCTTCGAGTTCGTAAGGGTTCTTGCTCCAGACGACATCGTTGACCTCGCCGATGACGTCGGCGCCCGGAATCGTCGGGATCGACGCGAACTTCATGCCAAACCGGCCCAGCCTGTCCGCCCAAGCCACTTCCTTGATGGCCGCCTGAAGCACTTCATTGCCCGTGTAGGGGTCAGTGCCAAGTTCCTGTGCCCACGCGCGCTGCGCGCTCGAAACGCCGAAGTAGCCTTCGGTCAGCTCGACAACCTCATTCGTATCGTCCTGGCCGTTGCTCTCGCCCTCTTCGGTATCGTTCTCGCCGGAAACGTATTCCTTTGCAGCATCCACAGCGTCTCCGGCTTGCCGGGTATAACGCTTGAACATGTTGCCGATACCCTTAGGGATGCCGGTGACAGTTTCGACGGGCTGGGTCGCGAACTGTTTGACTGCCTTGAGCTGCCCTACACCTGCGTCCGCCGCGGCCTTGATAAAGACTTCCGTCTTGGACACGTCTTCGAGCGCGACCAGCGCTTCGACTTCGCGCACGCGCTTGGCCAGCAATGCGGTACTCGTCACCTTCCATTCACCATAGTCGGATCGGAGGATGTAGTAGTTCAGATAGCCGTCGCTACGGACCGCCTCGTCGACGCGGTGGTGCTCGCTCGACCGCAATGCATCACTCAACACATTGGAGGCACGCAGGTTCCCCGGTTGTTCGAAATCGCCGGCGTTTGCCGATCCATTGGCGAAGATGAAAACAAGAAAGAATCTGACGAAAAACGGATAGAGTCTGGGCGTGTTCATGGCCGTATTTTATCAGACTTGAACGACTCCAAACGGTGCTAGAATCGCGTACACAATAACAAGGAAGCGATAATGGCTCTCGATTACGTCGCGTTAGTTCTTCTCATTTTCGTCGCGCTGGTCCTGTTCTACGGCATCATCGTCATCCACGATATCCCGTACGAAATCGCCGTAAAGCGCAATCACCCGCACCAGGACGTCCTGCACGTCGCCGGCTGGGTCAGCCTGTTCACGCTGCACGCGCTGTGGCCGTTCCTCTGGATCTGGGCGATGCTCTATCACGAGGATCGTGGCTGGGGCATGACGGGACATCTTGATGAAGATGGCGGCGGTGGCGATGGCGGACTCGCACAGCGGCTGGAGTCAATTGAAGCGCGCCTCGCCGCGCTCGAACCCGTGAACTCGGCTCCGGCGGAACCTGCCGCGCCCGAAGAACCTGCCACGGACGAGGAGGACTAAGTCATGGATCTCCTTCTCATCCTGACCTACACCGCACTCTGCGTCTTCATCTTCAAAGTCTTCAAGATTCCGCTTAACAAGTGGACGGTCCCCACAGCCGCGCTCGGTGGCGTCATCCTGATCGGGACACTGGTCCTGTTGATGAACTACAACCACCCGTACACGAACGTGGCACGGGAGTACTACGTCACAACGCCGATTGTTCCCGCTGTCGGCGGTATCGTGAAGAGCGTCGACGTTGAGCCGAACCAGCTTGTCGAAAAAGGCACCGTGCTCTTTCGTATTGATCCCAAGCCCTACGAAGCCATCGTGCGCCAGAAACAGGCGCTGCTGGCGGGCACTCGGGAGGGCGTTCGCGAACTTGAACAAGCCGTTGCCGCGGCCCGCGCACGCGTCGTTGAGGTAACAGCAGCACGCGACCGTACGGAAAGCGTCTTCCGTCGTTACGAGGCGATCTTCGACAGGGGCGCGATCAGCGCGAACGAACTCGAACAGCGACGCCAGGCGTATTTGGGTGACGAAGCCGCGCTTGAGCGCGCAGAAGCCGACCTCGAACGTGCGCAGATCGCGTTTGAGGCCGGTATTGACGGCGAGAACCCTGACGTTGCCCGACTGCAAGCCGAGCTCGAGAAAGCCCGCTACGACCTCGAGCGCACCGTGGTCCGCGCACCGACCAGCGGCTATGTGAGCCAGCTGATTCTGCGCCCGGGCATGATGGCCGCGAACCTGCCGTTGCGGCCCGTCATGGTGTTTATCCACGACGAACCGGCACCGCTGGTCGCAGCCTTTCGCCAGAACTCATCGCTGCGCCTGCGCGCGGGTTTCGAGGCCGAAATCGCATTCCCGAGCATTCCTGGTCGCGTCTTCAAGGGGGAAGTCACGCAGGTCATGCCAAACCTAGGAGAAGGCCAGCTGCAGACCAGCGGTAACCTCGTCGGCACCGAGGCGTTCGCGCGCATCGGTCGCGTACCTGTCATCATTGAAGTGACGGACGACATGACGGAGTTTGATCTGCCCACAGGATCCCGCGCGATGGTCGCCGTGTACTCCGATCACTGGCATCACGTGGCAATCATGCGTCGAATCCTGCTGCGCATGTCGAGCTGGCAAAACTACCTGTACCTCGACCACTGATGGGCGAGTACAAGCACACGTACTGGGGGCGGCAGCTCGACAAACTTGCTCACGAGCTGTCGCGCCTCGCGCTGATCTGCGACATCGAACTCGGGAAACCGGGCCTCGCGGAGCGCATCCTCAAGAACGACGAAAGCGTCTGCGGCAAGAAGAACCCAGAGGCTTTCCGGCAGCTCCGCACGCACCTGATGGCGTTATTCAATGTCGAAGGCCGCGCAATCGAACGCGTCGGCGCCGACGACACGAAAGAAATTCTCGACCAGGTGCGCGCCGCGATCGTCAGGATCCGCCAGGCGGGCAGCCCTTCGCACAGTCTGCCCAAGCACCCCGACTAGTTCTCGCGTCTGCTTGCTCCATAGCGCCGGCTGAGCGGCGTTGCCGTGATGCCGTGCGCGAACACGCTGATCATGATGGTCAACACGATTACGGACATCACTCGTTCATAGCCCTCGAACCCGATCGCGGCGACGGCGATTAGCAGGTAAAGGACCGACGCAATACCGCGCGGCCCGAACCAGCCCATAAACGCGACAGTCTTCCCGTCGAAACCACTGCCAATCATCGAGATTGCGACCGGAACCATGCGAATGAGCGTCAGGCTCAGGACCGCGTACAGAAGCTCCAATGCACCCCAATACTGCGATGCGATGGGCACCATTACGAGGCCAAAGATCAGGAATACCACCAGGATGAGCTGAGTACCCTCCGTTTCGCCGAATTCCTGGATCTGGTGGCGCACGTGGTCTGACGTCACCGCGATGGTCAGCCCAAGTCCCGCGACGAAGGCCGAGATGAAGCCGTTGCCGCCGACAATCTCCGCCAGCGCGAAGGCGACGATGGCCATGGGCAATGCCGACAGGCGCTGGAAGGTCTCTTCCATCCAGCCGAGATCCGACATCTTCTGGATCAGCCAGCCGCCACAAAATCCGACCAGCAAGCCGACCAGCGGCCCGAGCGTCACCTGTTTGAGCACGAAGCTCCCCCATCCGCCGTCGTGGTGACCGGCATCGGCGCCGAGCATGGCAAGACAGATAAGAATTGGCGGCAACGCGATGCCGTCATTGAGCCCGCTTTCGACGCTGATCGACTGACGAATATCGCCGGGAACGTCTTCGCTCTTGACGACTGCTTGACCGAGTGCCGCATCCGTCGGCGAGAGAATCAACGCCATGAGCACAATAGCGACGATGCTACCCGTGCCGAATAGCAGCACGCCCATTCCTGTACCCAGCAGCATTGTCAGCGGCAGACCAATCAACAGAAGTCGCGCCGCGGTTTTGGCGGGTGGCGTACGGAAGAAACCACGATCGATCAATGTGGCGTCGATAAACAGGATCAGCGTCAGCGCAAGCTCTGCAACGAGCTTTATCGGCCCCATCTCCGGGTTAAATTCGAACAGCCCGAAGACCAGGCTACTCGCGAGTATGCCGACGGTCATGAAGAACATCGGCCCGGTAATGTTGTTGCGCTCCGAGAGCCGAGAGAACAGCCCGAATGAGAGAAGCAGAATGGCGAAGAAGATGAGCAGGTGATGATGATGCATGGCGGTCCCGTCTCGCTATTTTTGTTATCGTGGACGCCATTCATCGTAGCACTTTCGGTGCCGGGGAGCGGACAGTGAAGAACCCGAATTTCATATGGCTGATCCTGGCCTTGCTCGTGTTCCTGCTCGGTGTGCCGCTTGCCGACGACCTCGGCGCAGCGGGCGGTCCTTTCGTTCGCGCGTTCCTGTTCTCTTGCATGCTCGGGATCGGCGTGATCAGCCTGCGTGGTGCAGGCAAAGTTTTCCTCGTGGCCATGACCATGGCCGCGCTGGGTATCGTTTTGAGCATCGCCGCCGCACAGTCTGCGTCGACACCACTGGTCTACGTTTCCTTCCTCGCCATCCTCGTGTTCCTCGTCATATCAATCGGCTTCACGTTCAGGCAAATCGCGCTGGAAAAAGACATCAACTCGAACCGCATCGTCGGAGCGATCGCCGTCTACCTCATGCTCGGTGTGGTCTGGGCCATCCTGTACACGCTCGTCAACATGACCTGGCCAGGTGCGTTCCGGGGGTTCGACGCAGGCGCGAGCACTCTTTGGGCGAGCGAATGGCTGTACTTCAGCTTTGTCACGATGACGACGCTCGGCTACGGCGACATCGCTCCTGTTACCGCGCTGGCGCGGTTCCTCGCGTATCTCCAGGCCATTGTCGGGCAGTTGTATATCGCGATTCTAGTCGCGGGCTTGGTCGGCAGTTACGTTTCGCGCGAGAGTCATGCCGGCGACGACTAGGCGCGTAAACTGAGCGACTTCTGTACGCTGAGCTAGAGTGCCACTCTTACAGAATACGGTGCGCTCCAAACCCCAGGGAATCAACATGTGTCGATTAGTTTTCGCCTCGATCGCTATTCTTCTGCTGCTCTTCATGGTCTCCGATGCAGGAGCCAACACTGACGTCGTGATATTCGACAACGGCGACAGACTGACCGGCGAGGTAAAGTCGCTCGAGCGCGGCAAGCTAAGGTTCAAGACGGCCGCAACCGATACCATTTCCATCGAGTGGGACGATGTGGCCCTGCTGAGCAGCAACCAGAACATCCAAGTCGAAACTGCGAGCGGCGACCGCTATCTCGGCAAGTTGCTGCAAGGGGCAGGGGAGTTCGAACTACTCGTCGAAACCGGCGACGGTCCCATGATCCTGACGACAGACCAGGTCGTATTCATGACGCCGATCGAGGAGACGCGGATCGATCGACTCGATGGCGACTTCACTATGGGCTACAACTTCGCCAAAGCGAGTGAAGTGCAGCAACTAAGGCTTGGCCTCGATGCGGAAATTCGTAGTGAGACTCGTTATTTTGGTCTGCAGGCGGACGCCGTTCGCTCCGACAGCGAAGGCTCGGAGTCCAGCCAGAGGCAAAGCCTCGACCTCAACTACAAACGCCTGAGAGCCAATCGCTGGTACACGGGCGCGCTCGTTGCTCTCGATCGTAACGACGAACTCGGGCTGGACTTACGTACTTCCATCGGCGTTGGTGGGGGACGTTTTTTGCGGCAGACGAACAGCTCCATCCTGACCGTCGGTGGAGGGCTGCAACTCAGCCGGGAAAATCTGGCGGGCGATGTTTCGGACGAGGACACGGTCGAGGCGGTGCTGGCCGTCGACTGGGACTGGTTTCGGTACGATACGCCAGAGCTCGACTTGTCCACTTCATTGCAGATCATCCCGAACTTGTCCGAGTCGGGACGCGTACGTGGGGAACTGGACGTCAGCCTGAAGTGGGAAATCGTCGACGACCTGTTCTGGGAACTCGGCTTCTACAACAGCTATGACAGCGACCCGGTCGTCGAAGGGGCCGAGGAAAACGACTATGGTGTTTCGACGTCCCTGGGTTGGGACTTCTAGGGCACGAGCTTGCCTGAGCGGCGGGTGTGGAGAGGAGTGGCCGCTCGAAGATGTGTCAATTAGGCACAGGAAATTGTGACCAAAATCGACACGTGCCCGACGAAATTGGTGCTAATTGGGATCAAGCGTTGATTTCAAGACTTTGACTGCGTAGAAAGAAACCTAGGAATGGCGCGGCTTCCAAGGTAATTGCCCCACTTCCTTCGATACACCCCGATCAACACCGTCTATCTGGGTTGCCCTCCGAAGGCAGGGGTCAGAGGTTCGAATCCTCTCGGGCGCGCCAAACGACAAAAGGCACCCCCGTGTGGGGTGCCTTCTTCGTTTAGAGTCCTTATTGGGTTCGAACCTCAGGTTCGAGCCGAGGCGTTCGCAGAGCGCCGACGCGCCGAGCGCAGCGAGGCCATCCTCTCGGGCGCGCCAAAATCTGAACGGCCCCTTCATGGGGCCTTTTCCTTCGGTCTCGACTATCCCTTCGCGGACTGACCCGTGCCGTTGTTTTCCCTGGCCTTGTCCTGCACCAATTTCGCTATGGCGTCCTCGAGGTCGGCA
>JAAUYK010126865.1_pt1 | contig 17253 bp, 10 predicted proteins | sample 7278021 | NCBI WGS metagenome assembly JAAUYK01 (sample SAMN14350223, study PRJNA611818) | marine sediment metagenome | isolation source: surface marine sediment (1.8m) | place: French Polynesia: Moorea | collected 2018-08
CCGCGCACGGCACTGCTCTCCTATCCCGAAATCTTCTGCGTCTGGACCGAGCACTCCCAGCCCTTTGCCCACGTGGCCTTCGCGTTCCAGATCGGGGGCCGCATCGAGTACTTCCGAACGCGGACGGACTGCCCGGATCTGATGGGGCTGGACGTCGAGGGCCGCAAGCCGGTCCTGGGCGAGGCGGTGACGCTCTGGGGAGGCTCGAAGCCCGCCCGCGTACGCCGCGCCGACGGCAGCGACTACGCGCTCGAGCCCGCTCCGCCGATCCGCAGCGTCTTCCGACGCGGAGCGGGCGGGCGCTCCGGTCCGCCGGTCTGGGCCAGGAGTCCGCACCCGGACCGCTTCGAGGCCGAGTGCCGCAAGCTCGTCGACGAGGCGGACCGCGCCGCCTGTCTGCGCTTCGTCCCGGGACCCGCGCAGGAGCAGGAGTCGATGCCGTCGACGGCGATGCCGTCGCTCGAGTAGGCGGGGCCGCTCCGCCGGGCGCCGCGTGCCCGCGGGCCTGGGAGGCCGACCCGAGACGGGTCACTCTCCTAGCGGAACAGGTCCGGAGACGGCCCCGCGAGCCCGGGGAAGGTGTGCTCCGGGGGGGCACCGCCCAGATGGGCGCGCAGCACCTCGCGCAGCACCCCCCGGTAGTCGCTGGTGACCGGGAGATCGCGCCCTTCGAAGAGCGCCGCGTCCGAGAGCCCGCGCCAGTCGCCGTGGAGGCCTGCCTTCACGTCCGGGGCGGCGACCAGCATCAGCGAGCCGTGCCCGTGGTCCGTCCCGCCGCTTCCGTTGGGCCGCACGGTGCGGCCGAACTCGGTCATCACGACGACGCGCAGGGTGCGCCGGCTCGCGCTGCCTCCGAAGTGGCGCACCAGCGCGGCGAGGCCGCCCGCAAGCCCTCCGGCCACGCGCGCGAAGGGCTGCGCCTGAGCGGCGTGGTGGTCCCAGCCGTCGAGGTCGAGCACCGCCGCCTCGATCTCGAGCCCCGCCGCATCGAGGCGCACCAGCCCCTCCACCTGTCTCGAGAAGAGCGCGCCGCCAGCCCGCAGCGGACCCGAGGCGTCCGGATCCATGTCCGCCATCCCCGCGCGCGGGCGCAGCCGGCCGTCGAGGGCCGCCGCGCGCAGCGTGCGCGCGGCCTCGAGCCCGCGTGCGCCGGCACGGCGCACCGGGTCTTCGCTTGCCCCGAGCGCCGATACGCCTTCCGCGTAGCGCTTCTCCACTGCCTCCAGGGCGGCCCGTCCAGCTCCAGCGAGCCGGAACGTCTGTGGACGGCCGATCGAGAACGCGTCGGCGCCGTGCAGGCTGGCGGGCGACGCGAAGCCGAAGCCGAGCTGGCGAAACGGCGCCTGCGCCTCCACCTCACCGAGTGCCCGCGTGAGCCAGCCCCCCTCGCTCCAGCGCGGGCGATCCCCGCTGCCGAGCTCCATCCGGTCCTGGGCCTCGAAGTGCGAGCGGCTAGCGTCGTGCGACCCCGCGCAGTGGACGACGGCCAGTCGTCCGTCCTCGACGAGGGGGGCGAGCGGCGCCAGCGCCGGATGCAGCCCGAAGCCCGCCGCGAAGGGCAGGGCGCCCTCGACGGCGAGCGCACCGCGGCGCCTCGCGTAGAGCGGGTCGCCGACCGGCGGCACCAGCGAGAGCGCATCGGCCCCCCCGCGCAGGAACACGACGACCAGCAGCGGTGCGCCGGGCTCGGCCGCGCGCGCCGATCGCCACACCGGCAGCCCGCCCAGCACGACCGCGCCGCTCGCGGTCAGGCGCAGGAAGTCGCGTCGCGTCACTGCCATTGGAACTCCGGGTCCGCGACCGCCGCGGCGATCCGCTCCGGTGGCGCGAGGTCGGGAGCGGGATCGAGGCCGTCCGGTCGCGTGCCGCCGAGCCGCGTGCCGGGGATCGCGTCCGACGCCAGCTCGAAGGCGAGGGCGATGCGGCCGAGCATCCCGGACGGCGTCGCCCAGGCCCGCACCTCGTCGGGGTGGCCTTCGGGCGTGCGCGCCAGATAGGGGAGCTCGCCGAGGGTCAGCAGCCGGCGCCGGATCGCCTCGCCGCCGTCGGTCTCGCCACCCGTCGCGCGCAGCGCGCTGGCCAGCAGCTCGACCGGCGTCTTCAGCTTGCGGTGCTCGGGCCGGGCGAGCTCGTCCGAGAGCAGGATCGTCCGCAGCACGGCGGCGATGGAGCCGCCGGTCTGCTGCCAACGCGCGGCCGCCCGCTCGACCAGCTCCTGCGGCGGCTCGTCGCACACGAAGCGGCGCGCCAGCTTGTGCGACACGAAGCGCGCCGTGGACGGATGCCGCGCCAGCTCGCGCAGCAGCCAGCGCCCCTCGTCCTCCCCCGAGCCGGGGACGCTGCGCCCGAGGAAGTGCTTCTCGCCGCGATCGTGCAGGAAGGGTCGGAACGTGAAGCCGGGCGATCTGCGATCGATGCTCCACCCGGTGAGGATCCGCGCCGCCTCGACGACGTCCTCCTGGGTGTAGCCCCCGTCGACGCCCAGCGTGTGGAGCTCGAGCAGCTCGCGCGCGTAGTTCTCGTTGATGCCCTCCGGAACGAAGCGGCGCCGCTCCTCGTCGACCAGGCCGAGCAGCCTCGTCGCCCGCGGCACGCCCGAGCGCACGTTGTCGAGGTAGAAGAGCATGGCGGGGCTGCGGGCCACCGCGAGCAGGAGATCCTCGAAGCGTCCCAGGGCGTGGGGACGCAGGGCCTCGCGTTCGTAGGCGTCGAGCCAGATCGCGACCGGTCCCTTGCGCGCCGACACGCTGAAGTGACTGGCCCAGAAGTCGACCATCACCTCGAGCAGCTCGCGGCGGCCGTACACCGCGCGCAGCAGCCGCGCGCCGGCCGCGAACCCGCCCGCGCGGCGCAGGCGCGCGCGACGCTCCCGGACCTGCTCGCGCGAACGGGCCTCGCCGCGGCCCGGGGAGGGCCGCCTCAGCGGGGCGTCGAGGTCACCCGGCGCGAGCGTCGTGCGCGCCAGGGCCGCCACCCGCGACTCGGCCTCGTCGTCCGGGATCGTCTCGGGGGCGAGCTGCCGCGCGAGCCAGGCCTGCCCGCCCTCCGCCTCGAAGGCCGCGGCCTCGCCCGGACGCGGCCCGAAGCTCGCGCGTGCCAGCAGGCGTCGCTCTCGTCTCGCTTCTTCCGCACGTCGCAGCATGCCCGTTCCAACCCGACGCGGGGGCGAAGGTTGCGCGACGCCACAGGGTTCCCCGCGGGGATTTCCCGGCTCCGGGATGTGTCACCCTCCCCGGACGATGGGGGTCCGGGTCGGACGCGTTCTGCTCGGGGCGGCGGTGCTGCTCGCCCTGGGGACACTGGCGCATCGCTGGGGTGCCGCGCCCGAGGTGCGTCTGGTGGCCCCGGCACGGGCGCTCGCACCCGTCGCCGCGCCGGCCGTCCGGCCGCCGCTCCCGACGCCGCCCGCGCCGGAACGGCCCGAGGCCACCCCGTCCGTGTCCGCGGAGCCCCTTCCGCAGGAGGCGCCCTCCAGCGTGCGGCACAAGGTCGAGCAGGTGCTGGTCTCCCTCGAGACGCTGTTGGACGTCGGGCAGGAGCCCCCCCGCGAACGGGGGCTCGACTTCGACGCCAATCCCCATCTGCGGGCCGCTCCCCTGAAGTACTCCAAGAAGACGCAGCGGCTGCACCTGGAGCACCACGAAGACGAGCTCGGGCTCGCCACGCGCGAGATCAAGCGCCGTCGCACCGAGGTGGAGCTCAGCCTGCCGGTCGACGAATCCGTGGAGCTGCGCGGCGGACTGCGGGTCGACCGGCACGAGCGGGCCGGGCAGGACTCCAGCGAGCGGGACACCACTCCGACGGTAGGCGTCGAGGTGCGCTTCTGAGCGGCCGCGTCGGGGCGGCACCGGCCCCTTGGGGCGAACGGGTTTGCAGCCCCTCCGATCGTGCGTACCCTCTTCCTCTATGGGGGCGATCGGCTTCGACGGGTGGTCGAAGGCTGTCGCTGCGTGCCGAGGGCGTCACCTGCCTCGTTAATCCGGTGGCACAGTTGGTAGCTGATAACTGCCGACGACAACTACGCCATCGCTGCCTAGCTGATACCTGGAGTAGCGACGCCCGTCCGTGACGCCTTCTAGCGGGTCGCGGGCGTCATCAGAAGGCTGGTCCCCGGCCGCTGGCAGACCGCATCCGGGGACGAGAATCAAGTCTGCCTGGACGTGGCTTCTCCCGGCTTCGCGACGGGTCACGTCGAGATCGAGCGGAACCTACGCACGTAGACGCGCTGGCTGGACGCCATGCGGACGCGGGTTCGATTCCCGCCGCCTCCACCACATATCTTTTTATTTTCAGTTACTTAGCAGGCGTAAGACTGGCCTGCACTCCGCTTGCACGCCGGCCATCCACCGCGACAGCCCGCCCGATGCTCTCCGAGGTCCTCACCGCCTTCCGCCAGCTGACTTGCCGCGTCGCCGCCATCGAGGCCCTAGCGAGGCTAGAGGTGCGGGAGGTAGTACGAAACGAGTAGGCGGGTCAGTTGCTCGCCTCGACGGGACAGCCTGTCGATGTCCTCGTCCGTCATCGGGCTGAAGTCTGTCGGATAGCGATAGACCTCTTCGCGATGGGGCAGATCTCCTGGAATCCACGGGAGCTTTGCGTCGTCCTGGCCCAGGTAGGCGAGTACGAAGCCGGACAGCTCGCCATGTTCTGCGAAGCGGTGTAGGCGGCCCCGGGTTCCATCCTGGACCTTGCGAAACGTGGTCAGGAAGGACCGGTGCATCCGGGAGGGCCACCAGGACGGGAAGGCTTGGTCGTCCAACAGGCCAGCTCCAGCGTCACACGCAATGATGAACTCGGGCCGGAAGACGTTGGTACTGACAGACTCGTCGCGCCCTGGCTCCATCGGTGAGACTCCCAGATTCTCGAACACACCCCCATCCGTGAGCACGACCCGCGTCGGCCGCGAACACTCGCCAGACCGCCAGAACTCATAGTCTCTATCTAGAGCCGGCAGGAGAGCCGGGTACGCGGCCGAGGCTGCAACGGCATCCGCGACGGTAGCCGCAGCCTGTGGAATCGTGCCGAAGCGCCAACAGCCGCTCTGGCCGCTACCGAATCGAAACGCCGAGCCCGTCCTCAGTTCGGTTGCGTTGATGACGACGTTCAATCTCTCACGTCCCACGTCTGCGACACGTGTTTCTCCGAAGAGCTGCGACGCCAGAGCGTCCCGGAACGCCTCAGTCCGGCTGTATGACCTTCGAGGAGGCGGCAACCTTCGGTCCAGTAGCGCTGGCCGGGCGCTTTCTGGAACGAGGAGGCCGGCGGTTCTGAGGCAGCTGGAAAGGCCGGTGCTCCCGACGCTCCATGCCATCCGCGCAATGTTTCTAGGCGTGGCGATTGCGGAGAAAATGTCCCGAACCAGTCCCCGCCTCAGGACTCGAACTACTCGCTCCTCGAAATCTGAGAACGAGTCGTTTCTGTATGCATACATGGCGGCTAGCACGGAACCTCCCGAGACGCTGGAGATGACGTGTAGCCGGTCCAATAGGTCAAGGTCGGTCAGTGCCCTGAAGCAGCCGAGGTGAAACGCGATTGCACGCGACCCACCGCCAGAGAGGGCAAGTCCGACGTTGCGCGCACGGCTGGTCTCAGGACCCACATCGACGATCGAAGCTGCGTTCACCGCGATGGCGAGCACTTCGTCGGTGTGCAGCTCCTTCCGAAACGCGTGTGCCCCTAGGGCTGGATTCTCGGGATCGCCTGAGAGAATCAGGAGGAGACAACTCCGGCGAGTCGATGTGGCGGCTCCCAAGAGCTGGGCAACGGCACCAATATCAATGCCACTTGGCTCCGCGCTGGAGTTCGGATGCGTGTGCCAGCTCCCGATACAAGAGACGGCTCCGCGATAGCGGTCTTGCTTCTCAGCGGAAGCATCGGCCATGCCTGCGATTCCGCAGGTGAAGTGACCTTCAGAGGCATCGCTGTCGGCGGGAGGTCCTTCTACCTCGGTCACCCACAAAACGCGCGCAGCTTCGCTGAACTCGCCGAAGATCAGTCCCCCTGTCTCGTAGGCTGGACCGAACCGTCGCGTTGACGTGCGTGCCCATGCCCGCATCGCGCGCATTGCCTGCGGCGACACTCGTACCGCGTAGCCTTGATTCGACTCCCCCACGGTCGTCTCGGAAGGCCAGGAGAACGAATGCAGCGGCCCCTGCGCTTCGCCAAGCCAGCCGGCTCCGGTGGCTTGCGATTCGCTGCCCGAAAGGTGCTCGGCTACTGCATTGAGCATCCGAGCCGACAGTCCGGCAATGTCCGCGTCAGAGCCGACGAACGTGGGCTCGGAACAGCCGGGCTCGGGCTGAAACCGCTCGCCGCGCGCCTCTATTGGCCAGAACGTATCGAGAAGGCCGGCGAGGGCCTTGCTTCGGCAGGCTTCGAGCTTCAGCCTTCGTGTCAGATCGAGTGGCCCACCACTGTGCCCGGGGCGCGACAGTGTGGCGATGGCTGCTTGAGCATCATGGCTCACCCCAAGCGACGCGATGGGAGGGCGCTCCGCTGTCTCGATAACTGCTCGCTCTAGCTTCGCACGGACTGTGTTGGAAGCAGTGCAATCCAGAATGAGGTCTACCGACGCAAGCGGTTCTTCCTCTATGCGCCGCAAGAGGTTTCCGACGTTCGGTACGACTACTGCGTCTGGATTGATGCGTGCTAGACGCTCAGCCGTCGCTGTTGCCTTTGGCTTCCCGATATCGGAGTCTTCGAATGACTGGCGGACGAGGAGACCGGGTGTCACCACGCTGTAGTCGATCAGCGAGATCCTGCTTGCCCCAGCTCGAAGGACGTGTTCGGCGACTTTGCTGCCAATCGCACCACATCCCCAGACCTCGATGTTTCGCCCCTTGAACCAGCTTGCGGTTGACCCCTCGTCGCGTCGGCGGGTCACCTCAGGGCGCATTTCTCGAACGTTGCACCATGAGGTCTTGGCAGACATCGACCACTTGACGACCTCGCTGAGGCATTCCCTTCCGAACTCCTCGAATCTCTCGCCCGAGAGGTTCAGCGCGTTCAGCCCGCGCAGGCTGTCGGCAGCGCCGCCCTCGATCTCCCAAACCTCAAGGTGTTGCAGGCGATTGCCGCCGGCCGCCACGCGCCGCATGGGAGAGCCGATCACCACCAATAGTGGCGTGCCGAGGTCGCTTCCGAGGGCTGTCCTGGCGAGCATCCAGATCAGCCGTGCGTACTCGACTCCGTGGCGTTCCAGCTCAGTGGTGAGGGCGGTGACGGAAATTGGGTACTCGAACGGAAGGGGCTCATGCAGTAGAACGACCGGAGCAAAGCTGTTCTCGGGTTGTTCGGCGGACCAGCCGACAATCTCCGTTCGCGATCCCCGTTCAATCAGAGTGGCAAAGCCGAACCAGGGTTCCACTGTTGGGCTCGGCGTGTCTGCTACGGGCACTATCAGCCGAGCATCGTGTGATCTGTAGGCGACCGGCGGATGGAGTGGGGCATCGTCCGGGTCAAGGCTTCCAACCGCAGCATCGCGAATCCACTGGTCCAGACGCGCGACGAGTCCATACATGCCGTCGTCGGGGTTCCAATCTGCGACGCTCTGGTAGAGGCAGATGGAGTATCCCCATTGAACGTGCGGGTAGCCTGCGAATCGGCGGTGGCGTGTGTAAACGCTCGGCCTGTCGAACGGGAACCCTGGTGGCACTTGAACGAGAAACTCCTCGCGAGCCCGGACCGGCAGCCCATCAGCCGTCTTGGGAATACCCTGAAATGGCAGGCTTACATCGAAGGTGATGTACCTGCCGCTTTCATCGACGCGTTCTGAGGCGCACTCGATGGTCCCGTCGGACGCATCAACGATCTCGCGAATCTGCCGACGTGCTAGCTGGTGGCTATCGAGTGTCCCGGCCATAGGTCGTCGCGCTGGGAGGGGGAGCGTTCGACCCGCGAGCATCCTTCACGGAGGCTGAAACCGCTTTCGCCGTTGCAGCCGCCGCCGTGAAGGTGATCTCTCCCGCTTCGAGTGCTGCGACCACGGGTTCGGGATCGTCGGTGTTGGGATTCTCCATCGTGCAGGTGAAGGTGTCCGTGAGGGTCTCGTACCGGTTCTTTGCCTTCGCGTGCGGAGGATTGTCGCCGCTCTGGTTGGAGGACGGCACGGGATTGGAGCTGGAGATAACGCGGTTCGGCGTCTGCGACGCCGCATCCATCTTGTCGAGGATGTCCTGCTTCAGCCTCTCGTCGTCATCACCCTCCTCCTGCCAGTACATGACAGACTTGGAGCAGTGATGCGGCGCGAGGAGGACGTTCCAAGCCACGTCATCCTCTCCGCTTACATCGAAGATTCGCTTGACGATCGGGTACTTGAGGTCACCGAGCAGCAATGCGCGGAGCTTCGCGGCTCCTTCGTAGAGCGTGATCTGGAGGCCGAGACTCGTATCGTTCCGTTCGCCAGAATCGTCGTCCTTGAACGGTGCATGGACGAACGCTCGGAATTCACCCGACAGCTCGACCTCATCTACAACTGTCAGTTCACCTCCCGGAACAGTCAGTCTGTCCTCGGGAAACCCGTTGAAGTCCTCGTCGTCAGCAAGGCGGTCGGAGTACCCGAAGACGCGAACTCTGTCGCCGGCACCGGGGTCACCCTTGGCAGCGACGGTCGCCTTGACCCGACGCTTCGCCTCTTTCTTGAACGCGGTCGCATCGTCGCAGAGGTCTTTTGAGAACTCCGAGAAGACTCGGGGCGTGAACCACAGCTCACCGATATCGACCTGACTGAGAAGCTCCTCAAAGCCCCTGCAATGGTCCTGGTCAGGGTGGGTCAGAGCAAAGGCTGAGAGGTAGGGTCGGCCGTCTCTCTTGGGGAGTCTGTCCACCAGCTCGTCCACGATGGTCCAGGTCGGGTCGTCGTCATCATCCGACCGTTCGAGATGGTTGAGGTCAACTTGGACGAACGTGTCCGAGTCGATGACGATGGTGGTCGAGTCGCCGTTGCCGACTGGCCAGAAGACGAGGCCACGATTGGGGAGGTCGAAAGACACTGCTGCTCCTCCGTGATGAGTGCTCGCTTAGCGAGAGTGTATGGTTGATAGCTCGCCGAATCCGACGCGGGGGCACGAGACTCGATAGCTCGCAGGCGTGTCAGAGAAGGTCACAATGCTGGGCGAATCGAGTTCGGGACCACGCGCCCGGACCGTTCTCAGTGCTTCTTGTCGCGGGGAGGAAACGGGTCCCGCCCATAGCTGTCGGAGTCGCGAATGCGGCCGTCCGGTCGGTGAATCACGACCTCCACTCGATCACGTCGAGCCCGTTCCCTCGCTGCGTCGATAGCAGCTCCTTGAGTTTGGTGGGTCGATCCGACCCTGCTGGAGCCCTCCCTTCGAGTGGCCCAGCCAGCGGCTCGCGGCACGACGTGGATGTCCTTCTTCGACATCTTCTGCTCCTTGTAGATGATGGCTCCGTAGCCTAGGGTGTGACGAAATCGTCAATAGCCCGGGCCAGAAAAACAGCGCCGGGCAGCGCTGCTGAATTCGTCACGTTGGAGTATACGGAACCGTCATGAGCCGCACAACCACCCCCGAGGCCCAGTTCCCCGACCGCCTGCGGGAGGCCCGGGAGCTTCGAGGACTCAGCCAAGGGGACCTCGCAGACCGCGCTGGGCTCCAGCCCTCAGCGATCTCGCACTTCGAGACGGGTGGCCGGAAGCCGTCCTTCGAGAACCTGCGCCGTCTCGCGGACGCGCTCTCCGTCTCCACGGACTTCCTGCTCGGCCGGCGTGACGAGCCCGGGGCCGTGGGTGGCGAGGCCGAGGCCCTCTACAGGGATCTCGAAAACGCCACGGTCGAGGACCAGCAGTTCATTCGTGACCTTCTGGCGACCCGGCGGAAGCGCAAGAAGGAGGAAGGATGAGCCGCCTCGATGCTGTGCCCAGCCGCAGAGCCGACACAATCCTGAGCGAACGCGGCATCGACAGCCTGCCGGTGGACCCCTTCGCCATCGCCGAGGCCGAGGGCATTGAGGTGGTCGCGAAGCCGGCCGAAGGGGCTGGCGTGTCGGGGATGCTGATCCGAGACGGCGACGACTTCATCATTGCCTACGCCACCTACATCCAGAACGACGGCTTCAAGCGCTTCGCCGTCAGCCACGAACTGGGCCACTACTTCCTCGCCGGCCACCCGGAAGCTGTCCTCGGAGCTAGCGGTCTCCACCAGTCCCATGCTGGGTTTGCCTCCGCCAATCGGTATGAGCGTGAGGCCGACCACTTCGCGGCCGGACTCCTGATGCCCAGGAGTCTCGTCAAGCGCGAGCTGACCCGATTGGGCAGTGGTTTGGCAGCGGTCCAGGCGCTCGCAGGCCGGTGCGGCACTTCCCTCACAGCCAGTGCGATCCGATTGGCCGACGTTACCGAGGAGCCGGTCGCTGTGGTGGTCAGCGAAGGACCGCAGATCTCATACTGCTTCATGTCGGAGTTGGTGCAGGACGCCCCGGGGATCGAATGGATCAAGAAGGGTGAGCCAGTGCCAGCCGGCACGATCACGGCGAAACTCAACGCCAGCCCCGATCGCGTAGCGGCAGCGGAGCGGCTTCAGGGGGCTGCCGGGCTGCGCGACTGGTTCGGATCTGGGCCTGACGTGGAGGTTCATGAAGATGCCATCGGCCTGGGACGCTACGGGAAGACGTTGACGGTCCTTTCCGCGCAGGATTGGCCAGATGCGGATGAGGATGATGAGCCCGAAGACGACGAGCCTAGGTTCCACCGCTCGCGCCGGCGATAACCAAGCTGATGTAAGAGTCAAGATCTCTGCGAGGGGCTGAGGAGCAATGAGCGAGACACTATTCAAAGAAGTCCGATACGACCTAAGCTCGCTGATCAATTACATAGAGATCGGAGATATCGGCCTACCCGACATCCAGCGGCCGTTCGTATGGAAGAACATCAAGGTCCGAAACCTCTTCGACTCGATGTATCGGGGCTATCCAATCGGATACCTGCTCTTCTGGCAGAACGCCTTCACCGACGACAGCAGGACCATCGGCACCGATCAGAAGCAGAAGGTCGCGCGACTCCTCATCGTAGATGGCCAACAACGCCTCACATCCCTGTACGCCGTGGTTAAGGGAATCCCGGTATTGCGCGAGAACTACAAGGAAGAGCCGATCGAGATCGCATTCAACCCGTTGCTGGAGAGATTCGAGGTGGCGGATGCTGCGATCCGTAGGGACAAGTCGTTTATCCCGAACATTTCAGTCGTTTGGAGCAAGGAAACAGATCTCTTTGAACTCGTAGACGAGTACCTCTCGAATCTTGCATCCGATCGCGAGGTCTCCGAGGAAGAGACAAAGCAGATCCGAAAGGCCATCCAGAAGCTCAACGGCCTCATGAGCTTTCCATTCACGGCTCTCGAACTCTCGGCGCAGATTGACGAGGAGCAGGTCTCGGATGTTTTCGTGCGTATCAACAGCGAAGGCACGCCGCTCAATCAGGCCGACTTCATTCTGACGCTCATGTCAGTTTTCTGGGATTCGGGCCGTGCGGAGCTGGAAGACTTTTGTCGGCGCGCACGGGTCCCGACTGCCGGCGAGGCTTCGCCGTTCAACCACTTCATTCAGCCGGACCCTGACCAGCTACTTCGCGTGAGTGTGGGAGTCGCGTTTCGGCGGGCACGCTTGCAGTACGTCTACTCCATCCTACGAGGAAAGGATCTGGAAACCGAGGAGTTCAGCGAAGAGCGACGTGACCAGCAATTCGAGGTCTTGAAGCAGGCGCAGAGCCGCGCACTCAATCTTCAGTATTGGCATGATTTTCTCAAGGCGATCTTGCAGGCTGGCTATCGCGGCGGCCGGATGATCAGCTCGCAGAACAATCTTCTCTTTGCCTACATCTTCTATCTGCTGGGCCGCACCGAGTATCGAGTAGATGAGTACGATCTTCGCAGGCTCATCGCACGCTGGTTCTTCATGTGCAGCCTGACCGGGCGCTACACGGGGTCTCCCGAGTCGGCGCTGGAATTCGATCTCGCGAGGCTCCGGGATGTGAGTGATGCCCAGGGCTTCACAAAGGTCCTAGAGCAGGTCTGCGACTCCACGCTCACCGGCGATTTCTGGTCAATCACCTTGCCAAACGAACTCGCCACATCGTCCCCGAGGAGCCCGTCACTCTTCGCATACTACGCCTCTCTGAATCTCTTGGAAGCCAAGGCTCTCTTCTCGAAGCAGAACGTTTCAGACCTCATGGACCCATCGGTCCATGCGAAACGAGCGGCGGTGGAGCGACACCATCTCTATCCGAAGGCGTATCTCAAGACGCTTGGGACTACTAGTACGCGCGAAACGAACCAGATTGCTAACTACGCGATCACCGAGTGGAATGACAATGCAGAGATTGCCGATCGGAGCCCCGCCGACTACCTGCCTGAGCTTAGGGAGCGAGTTAACGCCCAGGACTTGAAGCGCATGTACGAATGGCACGCACTGCCAGACTCCTGGGAGACTCTTCCCTACGAAGAGTTCCTGCTACAGCGCCGAGAGCTGATCGCAAAAGTGATTGCTGATGGCTATAGCCGACTGAAGGACGCGACGAGCGCTCAGCCAGCCGAGGTCGCCTCGCTCGAAGAGCTGATTGGGACGGGCGAGACAACGACCATTGAGTTCAAATCAACGCTCCGCGTCAACCTCCATACGAGTGATACGGACCCCCGGATGGAGCTTGCCTGTTTGAAGACGGTGGCGGGCTTTTTGAACTCGCACGGTGGCACCCTGATCATCGGTGTTTCAGATGACGGGACGCCCGTTGGCATCGAAGCGGATCGCTTCCCGAACGAGGACAAGATGGACCTTCATCTGGTCAACCTGCTACGTGATCGCGTGGGCGCGCAGCATATGATGAACATTCATCCTCGCTTCGAGGACTATGAGGATCAGCGTGTCCTGGCAGTCGAGTGCTGGGAATCGAAGGCACCAGTGTTCGTCAAGGATGGCAAGACAGAGCGCTTTTACATCCGAACCGGCGCGGCCACCACCGAACTGTCGGCGAGCCAGACGCAGGAATACATCGGGCAGCGCTTCCGCTCGCGCAGGTAGGACAAGCGGCAGGCGCGTTCGTCGCCGGGTACTAACTGAAGCAGCCTCGTCCAATAGGTGCGAACGCGGGAACCGAACCCGCGTGCATCCAAACAGAATCAGCCACGTACGGCCGAAACAGGTGCCTCAGAAGTGCCTCCGGGACTTTCGCTCCCGACCCCGCCGACCCGGCAGGTTCCGTCAAGCTCCATCCCCGTAGGACGGCTCGGACTCCGCAACCATCGCGAGTTGCTCGGGCTCGCCCTGGCACGGCACCCCGTCCCCGTCGAACACGGTTGGCCACCCGCCACTGCTCTCGATCACCTCGTCGATATCGCTCATCACTCGAATCGTTCCGGTGAGAGCCGCAACGATTCGCTGATAGTGGTTGAGGTCATCCTTCGACAGCACGAGACCCGGACGAGGGGTCTTCCCTCCCTTCGCCTGCCGATCCTTGAGCCACTTGGCGCAGACCTGATAGCCACCTATGTGGAAGTTCCACACCGCTGGCGGCACACCTCTAAATCCCTGGGTCTTCGCCCTATCAAGCCAGACAGTCTCGTCAGAGTACGAGACCTTCTCAACTTGGAACTCGGCCGAGCCCACTAGGGTGGTGGTTAGCTCTGGGTGACGTTCGAGTAGGTGTAGCTCCACGAGTTGGTGGCCCAACTTGGACAACTTCCGAAACAGTTCTATCTCGCCGGGCAGTGACACGCGGGGAAAGTCTGTCTTCAAGAACTCAGCGTATCGCTTCCGGTAGGTAGGACTGTGCAGTATGCAGTAGCAATACGCGAAGATGTCCTCGGGTGACACGCCACTGGGGAGACCGAACGGTTCAGACGCCTCCCGACCCAATGCGCCCGAGAGCGCTCGCAGAAAGGACTCGCTCAGGTTCGGTCGCGCTTCGCCCTCAAGCCCAAGCCCAGCCTTGGCCGGCACTAGATAGAGAGGAAGAATGTACGTGCGCTCTTTGCTAGCAGTCGATAGCGCGCAGTCATTCACCATTGTTCGACTGCAAAACACATGACGGAACTCACCATTGACCTGCCGGTCGGTGCAGAGCGCCAGATTCGTCATTCCGGTCATGTGCCGCAGCACCCTCTCGCGCCGATGGACCGCCACGTTCGAGTCGTTAATCGTAAAACGCACATCGAACGGTCGATAGAGAACAGCCAGCGGTTTGTTCTTCCAAGAGCCGTCTGCAAGATCTGCCTTTGCGGTCGCATAATCCCATTGGCTCTGGCTGCATAGACGGAAGATGCCTCGCGCTTCCTTCTCGCTCTTCGTCGCCAAGAGGGCCTCGACATTGGCGAAGACCTCTCCTTCTGTGAACCCAAACGCAAACTGATCATGCGTACTTACGATCCCAGGAGCCGGGTCGCCTGCAACACCCATGATCTCTGGGACGCGCCAACCTCGCTCATACTCGGGCAGCAGCTCTTCATCGCGTGGGACGAACAGCATAAGCGGTGCAGTTGGGTGAATCCGCTCAGTCGCTTGCGGCTTCCCAAGCGTTAGGGCCTTGTACTTCTCAGCCCTTGTACCCCTCAGGTCACCGTGCAAAACCCTTAGCGATGAGTCCGCTTGCCCCCCGGAGTGACTCAGCTGTATCGCGACGCCCTGCTGAATATCGAAGACGTTCTCATCCTTCTTCCCGGGCTTGCCAGACTGAGCGCGCTTGATATTCCCATGCAAATCGATGAAGCGGAGGGATTCAAACGTCTCACACAGGTGCCTTCGCATTCCGCGAAACGTGGGATTGTTCAGATAGCTGTGGTTAGTGATGTAGCCCAAGACTCGACAGGGGCTTCCTCGAAGCACTTCCTCTGCAAAGCGCAGGAACTTCACGTAGTCATCCTGAAGCCACTTGGCCTGAGCCGGCTTGTACAGTTCGGGGCAGCCCTCCTTGTAATCCTCCATCAAGCGCCCGATGAACGTCAGTGAGTTGTCACTACGGCGACTTGGATTCGCGGAATGCCCAGAATACGGGGGATTCCCGATCACCACCGTAAACCTCTGACCCCTCTTCACGGCATTTACAGCTTCCGACTCATGGGCGAGCGCCGGTATCGCGAATGCGAGCGTTCCCGAAAAGTCGTGCGGAGGCTCCAGCGCGTTCGTAAGATAGACCCGCGCGCGCTCGTCGCTCTCGAACAGGTATCCGGTCTCATAGAGTTTGAGTCCGATCTTCATATGAGCAATCGCGTAGGGAGCCATCATCAGCTCGTAGCCATGTAGCCTCGGGAGAAGGTGACGAGGCACGTAGTCGTTCCACCGCTCCTCAACCTTCCTCGCGTTGCAGCCTTCTGCGGTCCACTTGTCTCTCAATGTTCGGTGAATTAGGTCGATCACCTCCACAAGGAAGGTCCCAGTGCCAGTGGCAGGGTCGAGGATCTGGACGAACCCTTCATCGGGCGTTGCGCTCTCGGGCACTTCGAGGTGGGGAAACCGTTCCAACATCTCGCCCCAGGTCGTCGTGTCTGCGAGGCCGTCTTCGAGCTCGAACTCGGTGCGGAGAACCTCATCCACTCTGCGAACAATGAATGAAACTACGGGCCGAGGCGTGTAGAACACGCCCCGCTGCATCCTCTTCTGGGCGTCATACTCCTTGAGGAAGAGCTCGTAGAAGTGGATGACAGGATCTTCCTCCGGGTTCTTGTCCCCGAAATCTCGGATCACCGCCTCCATGTTGGCGGCGTCCAACAGCTCTACAACATCGGCGACACCGAGCTCGTCGAAATCGAGCCCAGCCTCATGGCCAGCCTTCCCGTTGCGACCGCCCACAGCAAGAAACGTCTCCATCAACTCCTTCAGGAATGGATTGGTAACTGGCATCGAGCCAGCGATTTCATCAGCTGTATCTCCCGAGGGGTTCGACACACGAGCGGAAAGCAGGCCGTACGCGATCGTCTGAGCGTACATATCTGCGAAACCGTCCTCGTCGAGGTCGTGAACAAGAGCCTGCTTGAACGCAGCCATTAGCTGCGATACCGGGCCTCGCTCGGTCTCGATTGAGAGAACGATGTTGATCCTCTCGCGGATACTTCGGGCCAGAGCAGCGAGCTCTACAGAGAGCTTCTTGGAGGTGTGAATTACTTCGCGATGGCTGAGGGTGAAGGCCGAACGCCACTGCTTTCCCCAACCTTCAACGTCCTCTTCATCCGCTGGCCAAGAGAGGCGCTCCTTTAGGAGCTCGGCTACTCGATCGAGGTGGAGCGCGGTATCTCGATTGTCCCACCCGAGGACCTTTAGAGTAGGGAGATCCCGCTTCTCGTCGCTCTGGGAGAAGTGGGCGAAACTGATCTGCCTCGTATCACCTTCACCATAGTTCGAGACAAAGAGCAGGTCGTCCGGCGACCATGCTGCTCGTTCGGCGCTGTTCGCCGACGCGCGATTCTTGAGGGCAACCTGACTAAGGAGCCTCCGAAGCGCGACTACGGGGAGTTTTTTCGGCTCAAACTTGACAAAAAAGATCCCCCACGGCTGGTTGGTCGAGAGTGGCCGCAGGCGTTTGATCTCTTGGATCTTCGCAGCGTTCTTCTCATCGATGCCGAGCTCTTCGGGAGTAAAGTCGTAGAACAGGTCATCCACATCATCGAAGGAATCCCGAGCAATCGGCCAGCCCATCTCATCACGCAGGTAGGCGATCAGCTGGTCGAAACGCTTGACCTTCGCGAGAATGGATCGGTGGTCAGTCGGCATCGCCCTACCCCTCGTTGAGCTCCATCCAGCAGCGAAGGGCAGGCTTTACGCCGACGGGTGCATCAACGCGCTTCAGATAGCCATTCTTGATGTGTTTCTCGACCTTCGTGCGAATCTGCATCAGCTCCTTCTGGTCAGTCGTACACTTCCGGGGCGTACTAGCCTTTGAGCGGATGCTTCCGACGATTTCCGCTGCTTCTTCGAGGATCGAGTCTCGGTCGATGTCGTAGAGATACCAGCGAGTGACGCCAGCCTCTTCCGTAAACTCGCCCCTTTCCTTGTCAAGAGCGGGGAGCGCGTAGCAAAGGAACACTCCACGTGTGCCCTTCGCGGGCCGCTTGCGACCACTGAAGATCGATCCCGGAAAGCACCTAAGCCGGTCCTCCAGCCCCGCGTCGTCTTGTAGTAGGGCTTGGTATTCGAGGTGCATATCTTCGACGACCGTGCGGGCACCTTCGTAGGCGTGATTGAACTCTTTGAGGGCCTCGTAGTCATCTTCCGGCGTAAGGAGTTTCCTGCCCTCAATTCCGAGCGTCTTCGATA
>JAAUYK010100313.1_pt1 | contig 17212 bp, 14 predicted proteins | sample 7278021 | NCBI WGS metagenome assembly JAAUYK01 (sample SAMN14350223, study PRJNA611818) | marine sediment metagenome | isolation source: surface marine sediment (1.8m) | place: French Polynesia: Moorea | collected 2018-08
GGCGTGGTCACCGGCCTGAAGGACATGCATCCGGGACAGACGGCCCTGGCCGACTTCGGCCCGCTCGGCAGCGTCGAGCTGCGGGCCGTGACATGATTGCTCTCACCCAGGGCGGTTGTGAAGCCCGCTCAATGAGTTTTCCGATAAACTAAAATCGTTCTAAAGAATGTTGTATCTGACCGGCATCGCGACCATATACTGGTGGATGTCCGGAATTGTGGACAGCTGAATCCAGCATGGGGGTCACGATGAGCTTTCCGATCGACACCGGCATTCCCGCCGATAGTCGGACCAAGATCGCCGACGGACTGTCCAGCGTCCTTGCCGACAGCTACACCTTGTACCTGAAGACGCACAACTACCATTGGAACGTCACCGGCCCGATGTTCCAGACGCTGCACATCATGTTCGAGGATCAGTACACGGAACTTGCCACTGCGGTCGACGAGATCGCCGAGCGGATCCGGGCCCTGGGCGCCTATGCCCCTGGCAGCTACGCCGCCTACGCCAAGCTGAGCGCGATCGAGGAGTCGGAGAACGTGCCCAAGGCCGAGGACATGATCCGCGAGCTGGTCAAGGGCCACGAGACCGTTGCCAAGACCGCCCGCTCGGTCTTCCCGGCGGCCGAGGACGGCAGCGACGAGGTCACCGCCGACCTTCTGACCCAGCGCATGACCGTGCACGAGAAGACCGCCTGGATGCTGCGCAGCCTGCTCGAGTAGCGGGATTCCGCCGGTTCTCGGTTTCAGCTTCGGCTTACCTTAACGGCTTCGTGGTCAGCTCGCGTTTCGCTCGCGGATCGTTGAATTGCGCCGCGTCGGGAAAGCGACTAGCTCTGTCGAAGTCCTAGAGGGAGACGTGCCGAATGCTCATCAGGATCAAACGTGGCTGGGAACTGCCCGAGAGTGCAGCGACCCCCGAAGAGGTCTTCCGCAACCGCCGTCGGATCATCAAGGCTGCCGCGGCCGGGCCGATCGTCCTCGGCGCCTCCGGCCTGCTGGCCGCCTGCGGTGAGGACGAGCAGGTCGCGTCCCAGGCGGCGCCCGAGACCGGCGGCGCGGTTTCCAGCGCCCAGGCCGCCGAGACCGATCCCTCGGCCGCGCTCTATCCCTTCCAGCGCAACCTCCGCTACAAGATCGTCGGCGAGCCGACGCCGGAGGAGATCGCCACCACCTACAACAACTACTACGAATTCGGCTCCTCCAAGAACATCTGGCGCAAGGCTCAGGACTTGCCGATCCGGCCCTGGACGGTGGCCATCGATGGCCTGGTCGAGAAGCCCTTCGAGATCGGCATCGACGACCTGCTGGCCAAGATGCCGCTGCAGGAGCGGCTCTACCGGCACCGCTGCGTCGAGGCCTGGTCCATGGCTGTGCCCTGGAGCGGCTTCCCGCTCAAGTCCCTGGTCGAGCTGGCCAAGCCCCTGGCCTCGGCCAAATACGTCAAGTTGGTCAGTTTCCACAACCCGGAGGTCGCCAGTGGCCAGAGCGCGCCCTGGTATCCCTGGCCATACGTCGAGGGCGTGACCATCGAGGAGGCGACCCACGACCTGGCCTTCCTGGTCACCGGCATGTACGGCAAGCCCGGCCCGAAGCAGAACGGCGCCCCGCTCCGGATCGCGCTGCCCTGGAAGTACGGCTTTAAGTCGTCCAAGGGCCTGGTCCGCTTCGAGTTCACCGACAAACGTCCGGTCAGCTTCTGGGAGGAGGTTCAGCCCAAGGAGTACGGCTTCTGGGCAAACGTGAACCCAGAGGTTTCGCACCCGCGCTGGAGCCAGGCCATGGAGACCGATATCGCCACCCAGCAGAAGGTCCCGACCGTGCTCTACAACGGCTACGGTGAAGAGGTCGCCGACCTTTACACCGGCCTGGAAGGCGAAAAGCTCTACATGTGAGGTCGCGGGTGGCAGGCGGGTGCAGAAGCTGCCCGGGCTCGCGCCGTCAACGGGCCGGCGCCGCCTCGGCCGCCTCCTCCGAAGCGCCGTCTCCTTCGGCCCAGGCGAAGGAGGGATGGAAGCGCAGCGCCCAGCCGACTCCCTTCCAGATCGCGACCACCGCCAGGATCGAGACGTAGCCGTCGATCGCGTAGTGCCAGCCCAGGTGCACCGATCCGATCATGATGATGACGCAGTAAGCGGTCAGTATGATGCCGGCGCGTCGGCTGATTTTCCAACCCAGGAGCGCCTGCAGCGCGGCGATCGCCACGTGCATGCTCGGCATCGCGGAGATCCCGCTGGCCGCCTCGAGCGTCTCTTCATGCTGGTAGGCTTCCCAGAGGTAGTTTTGAGCGAAGAGCGACCAGTTCTTGTACTGCGCCTCGGCGTCGTTCAGATAGGCCATCAGGGGCGCGTAGGGGTTCGGACCCTCGACCACGTAGCCGTAGAAGCAAGGTCCCGCCGACGACAGTAGCAGGGCGGCGAAGCTTCCGATCAGAGTCCAGCACAGCAGGTAGCTCAAGAGGTAGCGGGCCCTAAGCGCGGGATCGCTCATGCTGAAGGCCATCCAGAAAAAGATCAGATAGAAGACGCCATACCAGAACTTGTAGGCGAAACTGATCACGGAAGTGACGATCGGATAGCCGAAGATGGGCTGCAGCCACTGCCAGGGTTGCGTCCCGAAGTGGAGCCACCGGTCGATCTCCATGAAGAGGACATCGTATGCGAAGGGTTTGACGTCCGTGATGGAGGATTTGAAGGACGTGAAGGCGGACTGGAAGACGATCACGATGAGTATCGGGACCAGGGCGTAGGCGATCCGGCTCAGGCGGAACCTTTCGTCGTTCCGCAGGCTGCGAAGTAGATCCTTTGCGCAGAAGGGCCGCACATGCAGCAGGTTGTAGACGGCCTGCCCGATGACCACCGAGAGTCCGGCGATCACCAGCGGGAGCATGGCGGTCAAGAGGTAGAAGCGGTCGGCAAGCCTGTAAGGCCGATCCAGGGCCTCGAGCAGGAGCACGACGCCGGCAGCGTAGCCGCCCGCGACCAGCACGAACCAAGCATGATGCCGCAAGGTCACACGGGCGAAGCTCAGGCTTCTTTCTAGTCGACTGGGCGAAGGTCTCTCCAGGGCGGCGGTCGCCATCTTGCTCCTCATCTCCCTTCGCTCGGAGGTCGGCCGGTCATGGCGGTGCCGATTTCGGCATAGGCCGGCCGAAGTTCGGGCTTTTCGGTCTGGTTTTCGTAGCGGCCTTTGGTGAAGAAAATCCTTCGCTACCCGGGCGTGCGGCGGCGGCGAGGGCCCGGCGACGCGACCACTCGAAGGGCGCAGAGCGGCAAGGAGGGTCTTTACCGAGGTTTAAGGTCACAGTGCTATTGCAGGACCTTCCGTTGGAGCCCGGATCGCCGGAAATCCAGCGCTTTCAGCGAGGGTGAACACATGGGTTCCTCGGCCGTTTTCAGACCCGGGCTGCTGTGCTGGACGCTCCTGGCCGTCTTTGCTTATGTGCCGGACGCCTTCGCCTATCTGGATCCCGGTACTGGAAGTATTCTCCTGCAAGGCCTGATCGCCGGCCTGGCCGGTGGTCTCATGTTCCTTCGGCTCTATTGGAAGAAGCTGAAGGAAGTCTTCACCGGCAGGACCGCCGAAACCTTGGACGCCGACCGCGAACCCCAGCAAGAAGAGTAAATCTCACGTGGGAATCATCGCCGGTTCGTTCCGGGATCCGTCCGGACGGGTCTATGCCGTCGACGGTCGAATTCTCCGGACCGTCACGCCTTTCGCCGCCGCAGACTACGAAGCCGTGAAGGCCAGCCGGGCTCTGACACCCTTCATCGAGGCCGGACGGTTGGTTGCGGCCGAGGAGGTCGACAAGAGCTGCCTGGGTCCGGACGGGCAGGAATCCTCCTATGTCCTTGAGCACCCGAGGCTGCCGCTCGTCTCATATCCCTACGAATGGCCCTTCGAAGGCTTGAAGGCGGCGGCGCTCGCGCACCTCGACCTCCAGCTTGAAGCTATGGAGCGCGATGTCGTCCTTTCGGACGCCAGTGCCTACAACGTCCAGTTCCGCGGCGCGGTTCCGGTCTTCATCGACTATCTTTCCTTTCGTCCCTACCGCGAAGGGGAGTATTGGCAAGGCCATCGCCAGTTCTGCGAGCAGTTTCTCAATCCGCTGCTGCTGAGGGCGCTTTTCGGCCTGCACCACAACGCCTGGTACCGGGGCGGTCAGGAGGGCATCACGGCGGTCGAATTGAACCGGCTGCTGCGCTGGCGCCACAAGATCCGCCCCAGCCTGCTGATGCATGTCGTCATGCCGGCCCGTTTTCAGCTGGCGGCGACCTCCGGCGACGCCGCAAAACTGCGCAACGCCAAGCAGCGCCCGCTGCCGAAATCCGCTTATCTGTCGATCCTGACCCAGCTGAGGACCTGGATTGCGAAGCTGCGGCCGCAGGACAAGGCGCCGAGCGTATGGTCACGCTATGACCTCGAGAACAACTACACGGATGCGGACCACAGGGCCAAGGCCGACTTCATCCGTGACTTTGCCGCCGCCACCAAGCCTGAGATGTTGTGGGATCTCGGCTGCAACACCGGCGAATACTCAGAGCTGGCGCTCAAGTCCGGTGCCGCACAGGTGGTCGGCTTCGACATCGATCATCAGGCCCTGGATCAGGCTTTCAGACGCGCGACGGAGCGAGGGCTCAATCTGACGCCGCTCTATCTGGATGCTGCCAACCCGAGTCCCGACCAGGGCTGGAACGGAGCCGAAAGGCAATCCTTGAAGGCGCGCGCCAGGGCCGATGCGCTGGTTGCTCTGGCATTCATTCATCACTTGGTCATCGGCAGGAACGTTCCCCTGGCCGATGTTCTGCGCTGGCTCCTGGATCTGGCGCCCCAGGGTGTGATCGAGTTCGTGCCCAAGACGGATCCGCAGGTGGCCCGTATGCTGGCGCTGCGTGAAGATATTTTTCCGGACTATTCCGAAGAGACCTTCCTCGGTCTTCTGCAGGATCACGCCGAGATCGTGCAACGCAAGCACTTGGCTGCCGATCAGCGGCTTCTTGTCTGGTATCGGCGTGCCTGATCAGCCTGACCGAGCCGGCGAACGGAGCTTGGGTGAAGGTCCGCTCGCCCTGCCGCTCTATCCTGTTGTCCTGGGTCTCGTTGCACCACTCGACCTTTTCTCTGGCAACGTCGACAGGCTGCTCCTGCAGGACGTTCTGCCAAGCGTCGCTCTATCGGTGCTGATCGTCGCCGTCATCCAGACCCTCCTGTCGTTGCTCCTGCGGGACCGGCACAGGGGGGCGTTCGCGGCCGCTGTCTTGGCGGCGATGCTGTTCTATCCGCGGTATCTGCTGGAATGGGGTGCAGAAGTCGCTGGCTGGCCAGGTCTCAACGCTTTGCTCTTCGTCGCCTGGTTCACCGTCTTCACGACGCTGTTCTTGTTCGCCCTGGGGTCGCGCTTTGCCTCGGGGAACGTCAGCCTCTTGGGCAATGCGTTCTTTTCTGCGGGCTTGTTTGTCACCCTGTTCGAGCTCTCGGCGTTCTTGATTCCCAATTCCGAGAACCCCAGTGACGATCTGGTCGGCCTAGTGGCCGGCCCGTTGCCCCAGGGCCAAGGAGAGGTTACGGGGCCGAAGCGCGACATCTACTACATCGTGCTCGACCGCTACGCCAGCGCGGACCAACTGCGCGAAGTCTATGACTTCGAGAACGTCGATTTTGTCGAGGCGCTCGAAGCGGAAGGGTTCTTCTTTCCGGATCCCGCCTATGCCAACTACCAGCGGACGGCGCATTCACTGGCGTCGAGCCTGAACCTCAACTATCTCGATGATCTGACCGCGGTGCTCGGCGAGAACTCGGGCGATTGGCGCCCGCTCTACCATCTGCTCGAAGACACGCAGATACACCGCTTCCTGCGTCCTCAGGGATACCGCTTCCTGCATTTCGGAAGTTGGTGGAACCCGACCAGAACCAATCGCACGGCCGACGAAAACTATAACTGGTGGGCCGCGCCCGAGTTTTTTCGCGTCTACTTCGGCAAGTCGTTCGTCGGCTTCACCGGCCAGCTCTTCGGCGCCTATGCCTTCAACACCCGCCAGCAGCAATGCGACCGCGTCGAGCGCAAGTTCGCTTGGCTGGATGAAGCGTCGCGCACGGAGGGGCCGAAGTTCGTCTTTGCCCACTTCTTGCTGCCCCATCCGCCCTTCGTCTTCGGGCGCGACGGCAGCTGTCTGGATCGAAGGGTCGTGGCGGGGCGGAGCCGGCAGGAGAACTACATTGCCCAGGTCGAGTTCACCAACCGCCTGATCCTCGATCTGGTTCGCTCATTGAAGCGGAATGCGCCTGTGGAGCCCATCATCATTATCCAGGCCGACGAAGGGCCCTGGCCGGCGCCCTACGCCGGCAACGAGATCGACGGTCTTGGAAAGGACGTCAGTCCCGTGAACTGGACCAAAGCCACGGACGCGGAACTGCGCGAGAAGATGGGGATCCTGCATGCCCTCTACCTGCCGGGCTCGGGAAGTTCGCTGGCCTACCGAGACATGACTCCGGTCAACACCTTCAGGCTCGTGTTCAACCAATACTTCGGCACGGCCTTGCCGTTGCTTCCCGACCGCAACTACGCCTATCGGGACAACGATCGCCTCTACAGTTTCATGGACGTGACGGAGCGGCTTCGCGGCCAGGCTGGAACCCTTCTGGGCCAACGCGAATTCGAAAGTTCCACACCCGCGACGGAGCCGGGCCAAGGCGACTGACATCGGCTCTCTGCAGAAGATCCCGATCGTGCACCGGCGTCCGAACTGAATCCAACTCCCACGTTGCGTCGGCGCCTTCGCTTTAGCGGTTGGCGGTCTTGCTGAGGTCTCCGGATCAGCAAGAACTGCGCAAAATGACGTTTCGGCTCCAGCGGTTGAATCGGTTGCAGATTGTGGTGCAGGGGCCCTAAGGCACTGGACGATCGCGCACGCGCGGCCAGTTCCTCAGCATGAGGAAAATTCCGGAGATCCTCCGCCGGCCGAAGCTACCTCGAGCGAAGATCCGCAGGCTTCCCGGGGCCGGAGTGAGCGAACACCCACTTACGGCTCAAGAGATAGGACACAAGGGGCACGGTCATGAGCACTGCCGTCAGGGCGATGCCGTAGTGCATCCTCAGGACCTCGACCACGACGAACATGATCGTCTGGCTGCTTGCGAAGCCGAAGGTCTGAGTACAGACGAAGCGGGGAACCCTGCGGCCGTGCTGTCCCTCGGCGGCAAAGGTCCAGTGGAAGTTCCCGAAGTAGGACACGGGCAAGGCAGTGAGAAAGGCGAGGACATTCGCCCAGACCGGCTCAAGGTCCGGCACTTCCACGAGGAACACCACCATCCCGACATGAACGAAGGTCGCGACGATTCCTATGACGCCGAACCTCACCATCTCTCCGAGGGTCTGCCTCATCTTCTGCGGCTCGCTGTGATCGGCTGATTGGACGGGCTGTCGGACCCCGGCCAGTCTAGGTGCGGTCCGGTAACGTCCCGTTAATCACGGGCCGGGAAACACCGGAGGTGCAGGGCTGTCGAAGGCCCAGCAATCAGGCGCCTGCACCCGCTGGCAGCTTGTTTGGGCGGACCATCGACGGCGTGATTTATTTAACCAGTATACAACTTTATTGATTTTTCACAATTTAGATACCTAATAGCTCAGGCAAATAAGCCGTCGGGGGCTAAGTTGTCTCAATCGAGTACATTGAACATACTGGAATCCGACATCGCGGTTATAGTGCCCTGCTTCAACGAAGAAGCCGCGATTGCCAAGGTGGTCGAGGACTTCCGGGACGCACTGCCGGGCGCCGAGATCTACGTCTACGACAACAACTCCACGGACCGCACCGGCGAGGCCGCGGCCGCGGCCGGCGCGATCGTGCGGCGCGAGCCCCTGGCGGGAAAAGGCAATGTCGTGCGGCGGATGTTCGCCGATGTCGAGGCGGACATCTACATCATGGTCGACGGCGACGACACCTACGATGCCGCCGCGGCCCCGGCCATGGTCGACAGGTTGATCGAAGAACAGCTCGACCTGGTAAATGGGCAGCGCGTGACGCGCATCAAGAAGGCCTATCGTCCCGGCCATCGCTTCGGCAACCTGCTGCTGACCGGCCTGGTCGCCGCGATCTTCGGTAAGCGGATCGACGACATGCTGTCCGGCTACAAGGTCATGTCGCGGCGCTTCGTGAAGTCGATTCCTCTGCTCAGTTCCGGGTTCGAGATCGAAACCGAACTGGCGGTTCACGCCCTGGAATTGCGGATGCCCATTGCCGAGGTGCCGGTCGCCTACAAGGATCGGCCGGAAGGCTCGGAGAGCAAGCTCAATACCATCAAGGACGGCATCAGGATCCTCCAAACGATCCTGCAGCTGGTAAGGGAGGAGCGCCCGCTCAGCTTCTTCACGGCCTGCGCGGTCCTGCTCGCTGCGACGGCTCTTGGCCTTGCCCTGCCGATCTTCGTCGAATTCTTCGAGACCGGCCTGGTCCCGCGCCTGCCAACGGCGGTGCTGTCGACCGGGATCATGCTGCTCGCCTTTCTGAGTTTCGCCTGCGGCTTGATCCTGGACACCGTGACCCGGGGCCGGCGCGAGGCGAAGCGCATGAACTACCTGAACCAGCCGGTGTTCCAGCCTCGGATCCACAAGCTGCTGGAAAAGCGCCTGGCCGGCTGAGAAGCTTTCTTTAGCCGAGCACTCCTGCGGCCGCGGCGGGCGTCATCTGGCGGGGGCGGGCCTCTTGCGCCGCAGTGCCTCTGCGAGCCCTTCTGCCTCAAGGCCTTGCCGCAGCTTCCGCACCTGCAAAAAAAAGCCGGGCCACGCGGGCCCGGCAAGTCGAACAGGGAGGCTTCACGTCTGGGAGACGTGAAACGGGTCCTAAGACCCGTGCCTCGGGCTCGCGCCCGAAGCGGGTGATGTTGCGCTGCAACATCGCTCGAATAATAGATAGAAGCTTTCGGCCGGAAATCCACTTGTAAATTCGTCAGTGGAGCCATGCATGAGGTGCATGACTGTCCCAAGCCGGAAGAATAACGTGGAATCAAGGGGCTGGGCCCCCGGCTCCCGCACCTCGGCGGTCCGGTAAGCCCGGCTCAGAACTTCGCCTCGGCCACCTCGCGCAGCAGGAAGTCGCGGAAAACGGCGATTCGCTTTGAGTGGCGCAGCTCCTCCGGGTAGACGAAGTAGGCGTCGATCTGGGGGCCTTCCATCTCCGGCAGCACCGGTACGAGGTCGGGGAAGCCCTGGGCCATGAACTCGGGCAGAGCACCCAGTCCGCCACCGCTCTGGACAACCCGCAGGATCGCATAAACGTTGTTGATCGTCAGGGTCGGCTCGCGCAGGTCGTTGTTGCCGCGGCCCAGCTGCATCAGCCAGTTGACCCCCGGCACCGGTGGCCGGGCATCCTCGCCGTAGACGACGATCCGGTGGCCGTCGATATCTGCCGGAGTCTTGGGCATCCCGAAGCGCTTGAGATAGGACGAGGCGGCGTAGAGATGCATGTGGGTGGTGAAGAGGTGGCGCTGGATCAGGTCGCCCTGGCGCGGCGGCGACAGGCGAATCGCGATGTCGGCCTCGCGCATCGAGAGGTCGAGCTCGGTGTCGGTCAGGATCAGGTGCAGCTCGATCTCCGGGAAGATCTCTATGAACTCGGTCATCCGCGGCGACAGCCAGGTCGAACCCAGGGCCACGGTGGTGGTGACCTTCAGCGGGCCGCTCGGCCGGTCCTTGCTCTCGGTCAGCTGGGCCTCGACCATGGCTAGCTTGCCGAAGACCTCGTGTGCGGTCCGATACAGCAGCTCGCCCTGCTCGGTCAGGATCAGGCCGCGGGCGTGGCGGTGGAAGAGGGGGACCTTGAGGCTCTCCTCCAGGGCCGAGATCTGGCGGCTGACCGCGGACTGGCTGAGGTTCAGGACCTCTCCGGCATGGGTGAAGCTGCCGGCCTCCGCGACGGCGTGAAAGATCCTCAGCTTGTCCCAGTCCATCATATCAGGGATATCGCTTTCGCTTGCGGCGCCCCCGGGAGCTTGCGGGGCGCCTCGGAGGGTCGGGTGATCTACTCGGCCGCCTGGGCCGCGCTCGCCTCCTGCTCCGCCAGGTAGCGCTCGGCTTCCAGGGCCGCCATGCAACCCATGCCGGCTGCGGTCACCGCCTGACGATAGACCTTGTCCCGTACGTCGCCGGCGGCGTAGACCCCGGGCACCTTGGTCGCCGTCGAATCCGGCGCGGTCAGGATATAGCCTTCCTCGTCCATTTCGAGCTGTTCCCGGAACAGCTTGGTTGCCGGATCGTGGCCGATCGCGACAAAGACGCCGTCGGCCGCCAGTTCGCCGGTCTTGCCGGTCTTGACGTTGCGGACCCGGATCCCGGTGACCCCGGGCGGGTCGGACTCGCCGAGGACCTCCTCGACCACGTGGTCCCAGAGCATTTCGATCTTGGGGTTGGCGAAAAGGCGGTCCTGCAGGATCTTCTCGGCGCGCAACTCGTCACGGCGGTGCACGACAGTGACTTTGCTTGCGAAGTTGGTCAGGAAGATCGCCTCCTCGACCGCTGTGTTGCCGCCGCCGATGACCGCGACAACCTTGTCTCGGTAGAAGAAGCCGTCACAGGTCGCGCAGGCCGAGACGCCGAAGCCCCGGAAGCGGGACTCGCTCTCAAGGCCCAGCCAGCGGGCCTGGGCCCCGGTCGCGATGACCAGGCTATCGGCCGTGTAGACCGTGCCGCTGTCGCCGGTGCAGGTGAGGGGCCGCTGCGCCAGATCGACCTCGACGATGGTGTCGGCAACGATGTCGGTGCCGACGTTGCGGGCCTGAGCCTCCATCTGCTCCATCAGCCAGGGGCCCTGGATCGCCTCGGCAAAGCCCGGATAGTTCTCGACATCGGTGGTGATGGACAGCTGCCCGCCCGGCTCCATCCCGCGCAGCAGGCGCGGCTTCAGGTTGGCGCGGGCTGCGTAGACCGCCGCGGTGCAGCCGGCCGGGCCGGAGCCGAGAATCAGGACTTTGCTGTGAATACGTTCTGCCATGCTGCGTATCGTCCGGGTTTTGAGGTGGCGCGCGCCCCTAAAATAGGTGCCGGCGGGCGGCGAGGCAACGTGGCAGCGCGCGCGCTCGGACGGGCCTGCGCAACCCCGTCTTTGCCGAAGTTCCGAGCTTGCGGCCGGCTCGCGCTTGGGTAACATTGTTGCGCGACAGGGAGGAGGCAGCGCGACGATGCGGCGGGTGAAGCTGGACGAAATCGACCTGCGGATTCTTCGGGACCTTCAGAACAATGGCCGGATCACCAACGTCGAGTTGGCGCGGCGCGCCGGAATCTCGGCGCCGCCCTGCCTGCGAAGAGTGCGGGCCTTGGAGGAATCCGGCTATATTCGCGGCTACCACGCCGAGCTCGATACCGAGGCCCTGGGCTTCGAGGTGACTTTCTTCGTCCTGGTCGGCCTGGACAGCCAGAGCGAGGCGGTGCTGAACGAATTCCAGGACCTGGTCACGGACTGGGCCGCAGTGCGGGAATGCCACATGGTCCGCGGCGCCGGGGACTTCGTGCTTAAGATCGTCGCCCGCAACACCGCGCACGAGAACGAGTTGACCGAGCAGCTGACCGCTGCCCCCCATGTCACCACCGTGCAGACGATCCAGGTAATCCGGACGTCGAAATACCGGCCCGGAGTCCCAATCCGTCCGGACGGCCAGATCTGATCCTTGTAGAGAGCGAATCGGGCAGCCGCCATGAGCTGCCCGTCGACCGGTCCGCGCCTTAGCGGAAGCGAACCTTCAGGATCTCGTAGCCCTTGACGCCCTTGGGCGTGGTGACTTCGACCGAGTCGCCGACGGTCTTGCCGATGATCGAGCGAGCGATCGGCGAGGTGATGCCGAGCAGGCCCTGCTTGACGTCGGCCTCGTCCTCACCGACCAGCTGATAGGTCATCTCCTCGTCGGTGTCCTCGTCGACCAGGGTAACCTTGGCGCCGAACTTGACCACCTTGCCTGAAAGCTTGGAGACGTCAATCACCTGGGCGCGGGCCATCTTGTCTTCGAGCTCGCCGACGCGGCCTTCGATGAAGCTCTGGCGTTCGCGGGCCGCATGGTACTCGGCGTTTTCGGAGAGGTCGCCGTGCTCGCGCGCCTCGGCGATCGCGGTGATCACCTCGGGCCGGGCGACGTTCTTGAGGTGCTTCAGCTCCGCTTCCATTCTGGCGAAGCCGTCTGCGGTCATGGGTACCTTATCCGTCATGGCTGGCAATCCTGCGCCAACTCCGTTGTCAAAAGTTATTGAAAAAGATGGAAAATCGCTGAACCAATCAAGAACAACGACACTTCATCCTGCGAACGATCCATTAAAATAGGACTGGAGCGGCGCGACTTCAAGCTGGCCGGCGGTCAGCGCCCCGATCGCCTCGGTCACGGCGACCGCTCCGGCGACCGTGGTGAAGTAGGGAATCCCGTTGGTCAGGGCGGTGCGCCGCAATGCGAAGCTGTCGGCCATCGCCTTGGCGCCCTCGGTGGTGTTGAAGACCAACTGGACCTTGCCCGAAATCATGGCGTCGACGATGTGCGGGCGGCCTTCGCGCACCTTGTTGATGCTTCGGACCATCAGGCCGCGATTGCGGAGGTAGTCCGCGGTCCCGCCGGTGGCCACGACTTCGTAGCCGAGCTCGATGAGGCGGCGCGCCAGGGGCAGCATGGCCTCCTTGTCGCCGTCCTTGACCGAGATGAAGACGCAGCCGCCCGTCGGCAAGTTATGGCCCGCCCCGACCTGGGCCTTGGCGAAGGCGCGACCGAAGTCCCGGTCCAGGCCCATGACTTCGCCGGTCGAGCGCATCTCGGGACCCAGGATGACGTCGACGCCGGGGAAGCGAGTGAAGGGGAAGACCGCCTCCTTGATGGCGACGTGGTCGTTGCGCTCGGGGGTGGTGTGGAATTCGCTCAGCTTGGCGCCGGCCATGACGCGGGCCGCGATCTTGGCGATCGGTATCCCGATGGCCTTGGCCACGAAGGGGACCGTGCGCGAGGCCCGGGGATTGACCTCCAGGATGTAGATCTCCTTGCCGAGGACCGCGAACTGGACGTTCATCAGGCCGATCACCTCGAGGGCGGCCGCCAGCTTGCGGGTCTGCGCCTCGATCTCTCGGATCACCTCGGCGGAGAGCGAGTGCGGCGGCAGGGAACAGGCCGAATCGCCGGAATGGATGCCGGCTTCCTCGATGTGCTCCATGATGCCGGCGACGACCACCGATTCGCCGTCCGAGACGGCATCGACGTCGACCTCGATGGCATCGCGCAGGTAGCCGTCGATCAGGACCGGGTTGCGGCCCGAGACCTTGACCGCGGTGGTGATGTAGCGATCCAGGTCGGCTTCGTTGTGGACGATCTCCATGGCCCGGCCGCCCAGGACATAGGAGGGCCGCAGCAGGACCGGATAGCCGATCCGCTCGGCGGCCGCCTTGGCTTCCTCGGCCGAAGTCGCGGTGCCGTTGGGCGGCTGCCGCAGGCCCAGCTCGCTGAGCAGGGCCTGGAAACGCTGCCGATCCTCGGCCAGGTCGATGGCATCCGGCGCGGTGCCAAGGATCGGGATCCCGGCGGCTTCCAGGGCATGGGCCAGCTTCAGCGGGGTCTGGCCGCCGAACTGCACGATCACACCCAGGAGCCGGCCGTTGGACTGCTCGACCCGGGCGATCTCGATCACGTCCTCGGCGGTCAAGGGCTCGAAGTAGAGCCGGTCCGAGGTGTCGTAGTCGGTCGACACCGTCTCCGGGTTGCAGTTGACCATAATGGTCTCGATCCCGGCCTCGGCCAGCGCGTAGGCGGCATGGACACAGCAATAGTCGAACTCGATCCCCTGGCCGATCCGGTTCGGGCCGCCGCCCAGGATCATAACCTTGTCGCGGGTGCTGGGATCGGCCTCGCACTCCGCACGGTCGGGTCCGTCGGTCTCGTAGGCCGAGTACATGTAGGGCGTGGCCGAGGGGAACTCGCCGGCGCAAGTGTCGATCCGCTTGTAGACCGGCGCGATCCCGGCGTCCCGCCGGCGGCGTGACGTCTCGGCCTCGTCCAGGCCGGCGAGCTCGGCCAGGCGGGCGTCTGAGAAGCCGAGCTGCTTGAGGTAGAGCAGCTGGTCCGGTGTCTCGGGCAGTCCGTCCCGGCGCAGCGCCGCCTCGGCCTCCACGATCTCGCGAACCTGGGCGAGGAACCAGGGATCGAAGTGGCAGATGGCCTGGATCTCTTCCAGGCTGAGGCCGTAGCGGAAGGCCTGGGCGATGATCAGCAGGCGGTCCGGAGTCGGCCTGGCGAGGGCGTTGCGGACCGCGTCCACGTCGACCGCGCCGCCCGCTTCCACGGCACCCGGGATCTCGACCTCGTTCAGGCCGGTCAGGCCGGTCTCCATCGAGCGCAGGGCCTTCTGCAAGGACTCCGGAAAGCTGCGGCCGATGGCCATGGCCTCGCCGACCGACTTCATCGCGGTGGTCAGCAGGGGCTCGGCGCCCGGGAACTTCTCGAAGGTGAAGCGCGGCATTTTGGTCACGACGTAGTCGATCGAGGGCTCGAAGGAAGCCGGTGTGACCCGGGTGATATCGTTATCCAGTTCGTCCAGGGTGTAGCCGACCGCCAGGCGCGCCGCGACCTTGGCGATCGGGAAGCCGGTCGCCTTGGAGGCCAGGGCCGAGGAGCGCGAGACCCGCGGGTTCATCTCGATGACCACCAGCTGGCCGTCCTCGGGGTTGACCGCGAACTGGACGTTGGAGCCGCCGGTGTCGACGCCGATCTCGCGCAGGCAGGCGATCGAAGCGTCGCGCATCAGCTGGTATTCCTTGTCGGTCAGGGTCAGCGCCGGCGCCACGGTAACCGAGTCGCCAGTGTGGACGCCCATGGGATCGACGTTCTCGATCGAGCAGACGATGATGCAGTTGTCGGCACGGTCGCGCACGACCTCCATCTCGTATTCCTTCCAGCCGAGGACCGACTGCTCGATCAGGACCTCGCCGACCGGCGAGGCGCGCAGGCCGCTGCGCACGATCTCCTCGAACTCCGCCGGGTTGTAGGCGATCCCGCCGCCGGTGCCGCCCAGTGTGAAGGAGGGCCGGATGATCGCCGGCAGGCCCACCATCTCCAAAGCCTCCCTGGCCGCCTCCATGCTGTCGACCAGGCGCGACGCCGGGCAAACCAGGCCGATCTTCTCCATCGCCTCGCGGAACAGCAGGCGGTCCTCGGCCTTGGCGATGACCTCGGCGCGGGCCCCGATCAGCTCAACCCCGTGCTCCTTCAGCACGCCGGTCTCGTCCAGTTTGAGGCCGGTGTTGAGCGCGGTCTGCCCGCCCATGGTCGGCAGCAGGGCGTCGGGGCGCTCCTTCTCGACAATCCGGGCGACGATCTCGGGCGTGATCGGCTCGACGTAGGTGGCGTGGGCCAGGCCCGGGTCGGTCATGATGGTGGCCGGGTTGGAGTTCACCAGGACCACCCGATAGCCCTCGTCCTTCAGCGCCTTGCAGGCCTGCGCCCCGGAGTAGTCGAACTCGCAGGCCTGGCCGATCACGATCGGCCCCGCGCCGATGATCAGGATCGATTCGATGTCCTTGCGTTTAGGCATGCTGTTCCATCAGAGCGACGAAGCGCTCGAAGAGGTAGTGGCTGTCGTGTGGGCCGGGCGAGGCCTCGGGATGGTACTGCACCGAAAAGATCGGCCGGCCCTCTACGCGCAGGCCCTCGTTGCTGCCGTCGAAGAGCGAGACATGGGTTGCCTCGACGCCCGGCGGCAGGGATTCCGTGATCACCTGGAAGCCATGGTTCTGGCTGGTGATCTCGACCCGGCCGGTCGCCAGGTCCTTGACCGGGTGGTTGGCGCCGCGGTGGCCCAGGTGCATCTTGCCGGTGCGCGCACCCAGGGTCAGGGCCAGGATCTGGTGGCCCAGACAGATGCCGAAGACCGGCAGGCCGCTGTCCAGCAGGTCCTTGACGATGGGCACCGCATAGGCGCCGGTCGCGGCCGGGTCGCCCGGTCCGTTCGACAGGAAGATGCCGTCCGGTTCGTGGGCCAGGATCTCGGCCGCCGACAGGTCGGCCGGTACCACCGTCACCCGGCAGCCGAGGCCGGCCAGGCTGCGCAGGATGTTGCGCTTGGCGCCGTAGTCGACCGCGACCACGTGGAAGCGGGGTTCGGCGAGGCGGCCGTAGCCGGCGCCCAGCACCCAAGGCGTCTCCTCCCAGGTATAGGTCTGACGACAGGTGACCTCCTTGGCCAGATCCATGCCTTCCAGCCCGGGCCAGTCCCGGGCCCGGGCTTCAAGCGCGGCGAGGTCGAAGCCGACCCCGGACACGCCAACTTGGGGATCGTGCAGGAGGCAGCCCTTGGGGGCGCCGCGGTCACGAATCCGGCGGGTCAAGCGCCGGGTGTCGACGCCGGCGATGCCGATCAGGTTCATCGACTTAAGCCAGGCATCCAGGGGTTGGGCCGCTCGCCAGTTGGAGGGCGCGGTCACGTCGCAGCGCAGGACCAGGCCGCGGGCCGCCGGCGTCGCGGTCTCGATGTCCTCGGGATTGGCGCCGACGTTGCCGACGTGCGGGAAGGTGAAGGTGATGATCTCGCCGGCGTAAGAGGGGTCGGTCAGGATCTCTTGGTATCCGGAGATCGAGGTGTTGAAGCAGACCTCGCCGACTGCGTGGCCCGTGGCGCCCAGGCCGTAGCCTCGGAAAACGCTGCCGTCCTCGAGCACCAGAACCGCGCTCGCAAGAGCCGTCTGCCCGGGCCGTTCGGCCAAGGCGGTCGTCGAGGCAGCCTCCGTCATGTTTCGGCAAATCCTTCCGAGGCAGGGAGCACCGGCCCGTGGCGAAATCTGTGTCCGCCAGCTTGGCAATTGGCCTTCGGAGCCCCTACTTAAGCAAAAGGCATGCCGCGGTCAAGCGCAAGCTTGTAAAATTTTGTTCTTTAAATCAACAGCTTATAGAATATCTGGGGTTTGCCATTTCGCGGATTTTCGGCTAACGTCACGACCCTTCGCCCTAGCGGGAGAACTGCCCATGCTGCGCGCCCGCCTCAACGACGCCTTGAAAGACGCCATGAAAGCCAAGGACCAGTGCGCCACGGCGACGCTGCGTCTGATCCTGGCGGCCTTGAAGGATCGCGACATCGCCTCGCGCAGCAACGGCGCGAGCGAAGGGGTGAGCGACGACCAGATCCTCGAACTCCTGCAGAAGATGATCCGCCAGCGCCGCGAGTCTATCGAGGCCTTCAAGAAGGGCGAGCGTCCCGATCTGGTCCAGAA
>JAAUYK010066554.1_pt1 | contig 17193 bp, 12 predicted proteins | sample 7278021 | NCBI WGS metagenome assembly JAAUYK01 (sample SAMN14350223, study PRJNA611818) | marine sediment metagenome | isolation source: surface marine sediment (1.8m) | place: French Polynesia: Moorea | collected 2018-08
CAGACCTCGCCCGGCCGGCCGCCCGGCCGGCTGGCCCTCCAGAGACCACTGCCCCCATCTGGGAGCAGTGGACAAGAGCGGAGGGGGGGGGGGAATGAGAGAGCCGGGCTGGCTTCCTCCGCTCCGCTCCTCACCGCACCAGACCGTCCTTCCCCCTCCCGCTCTCGCTGCCGCCACTGTCCGCCCGTCCCGTCCGGGATCGTCCCGCTCCCGCACCGCTTCTCTTTTGCTGCCGCCGCCGCCACCAGCTCGATTGGTGCTCGCGGGAGGAGCTTCCAAGATGGGAGAGGAGAGGAGAGGAGAGGAGGCGAGGCGGTGGCGGACTGCGTGCGGAGGAGGAGGAAAGGTTGCAAGTGAGAGACGATTTAGGCGTTGGCTCAGACCAGGTCCCCGTTCGTTCGCTCGCTCGCTCGCTCGCTCCATCCCATCACTTGCTTTGCCTTCCTTGTGCGAGTGCGTGCGACCGAGCGATCGAGGGACGGTCGGTCGGTCGGTCGGTCGGTCTGTGGAGCGCGCGAGCGCCGCTTGTTCGCTGGCCTAGCTCATCGAACGAGCGAACGAAGAAACAGGCGAGTGGCGGCGGCGGCGAAGGCGGCGAAGGCGGAGGCAGGGAAGAGCAAGAGGAGCTAGCTTCACTTGTGCGAGGTGTGAGCGACGCGACGTACGTACGGCTCGCTTGCCCGACTATTACACGGGACGACTATAGCTAGCTAGCTAGCTCGATCGTTGCCGCCGCCGCCGCCGTCAGGGAGCAAGCCGGGCGAGACTCTATGAAAGAGAAGACAGCCGGCTGGCCGGCCGGCCCGGCCTTCTAGTAGTATAGTATACGTATTATACTGCACGGACGTAGTGCGCGTGCACCGTACTAGCGATCGGGAGGGTAGACTAGCCTGGCTAGCATACGACATACCGACGTTTGCGCAAGCAAGGATGGCGATGGCCGCGCGGAGGTGGAGGCGCCTCTCCTCGCCGCTTGAATCCAGCTGCCGCCGCCGCCGCCACCGCCGCCGTCGTCGTCGTCATCGAAGCTGCTCCTGTCAGCATGCAGCTAGCGGTCTGTCTTCGGTCTGGTGGCGTTCGCCGCCTCCGCCGTGCCGCCGCTAGAGACTCCACTCCAGTTGACTGACTCGCGTGCGAGCGAACGAGCGCGGACCGATGTGATTTGTGACAGCTTCCCCCGCGGAGGCGAGGTAGGCAAGCAGGCAGGCAGTAAGATCGTCTTCTTTCCCTTGCTTCGCAAAGGAAAGGAGCCGGGCGGACGCTCTACTCTTCTGCTGGCCTGCTCCAGTCGTCTTTCTTCGTCAGTCCGTCTGTCCGATCCAGCTAGCTACGTACGCGTACGTACTATAGAAGAACGGGGAACGCGCTCGCTCGTTCGCTCACACGCGCAAAGCATTCGCCGCCCAGTCAGTCCCTTCTTCACTGCGGCGCGGCCTCCTGTCTGTCTTTCTGTCTCTGGCCATTCAGACAATCCCGCTGCGGTGCTGCCTCTACCTAGTCCCATACCGGTGGCTGCCTGCCTGCCTGCCGACAGCTAGCGAAAATTTTTTTGCGACAACGATGACGATGCCGCCGCCGCAGCCGCTGGTGCTGTTGACAACCGGCCTTATACGAACTGAGAGATGTAGCCATGCAACGGCGAAAGCAACAAGAATTTCACGAGACATATTTCTCGCGGGAACTTAATGCTCTTTCCCCACTGGGGGAAATCTCAAACAATGCCGGCCTGGCATGCGGCGAACGACGCCAACCTTGACCCGGACGAGTTTCGAAACGACAATCGACACTCGACAGACAGGCAGGCGGGTAGGGACCAGCTCGCTCCGCCTTCTGCCTCCTCCCCCGATCGGACGGAGGCCGTCGAACCGAGCTGAAACCACTTTGCTCGCGCACAAGCAGCGCACGATCCGCGGAGGGAAGGAGGAACGCACGCGCGGCTGCCGAGCGAGCGAAAAGAAAAACCAGGCGAGAAAAGTTGGCCGGGCGTAAGCGTAGGGTGCGAGTTATGGATGGATGGATGGAGGGGGGTGCGACGTCGCGGCGATGGCTTGGCAGGAAATGGTAGGAGCGGCGATACGACGTAACTTAATTTCGCCTAGCGCCGACGACGGTGATTAGCATCGGCGGCGCGGCGTCAGCCTTCCTTCCAGTATGCTGTGACACATGCAGCTAGCCGCGTCTCCAGCCTGTGGCGGCCTTTAATGCAAGCTAAGAGCCGCGCAAGTCGGCCAACTGTAGTTTGGTTCACATATCAACAGCGTAACGAATAAATCATATGCGGCCTACATATACAGGTGTGGTTATAAGTAACATTGGCCATTTCAGTAGAAAATGCATACAAAATGCCTAGCTCCGAGCTTGTTTAGGAGAGCCAGGCTGATGATTACGTACGGACCCAGCTTCCACGCCGCGCCGCCGCCGTTAACTCAAGGCCTTTTTGTCCTCCTAGCAAGCAGCTACCTCGGGCCTCTCTGTCGACAGCCGCGGCCTCGGTGCAAGCAGTGGCACGGCGGCCGCGGCCGGCCGACCGGCCGGCCTTCCCTAGCTTCTCTATAAAAACCACATCTAGCTTGGAGGGGCGCTTACGTAGGCGCGCGGTGGAAAGCCGGCGGCGGCTCCCTGAAGGACGAACGAATGACGATCCCGCGGCATTGGAGGACCGACAGATTCGGCGCCGTTCGCTAGTTGGCCAGAGGCTGGCTTTCATGCTCTCACTCGTTCCCTCCGTCCGTTGCGGTGTGGAACTAAGGACTTCCTTTCATTGAAGCAAGCGAGCAAGGTACATGGGCGGGCGGCCGACCCAGGCAGCAGCAACATGAGAAAAAGGAGCATGAGGGGAGGGAGCCAGAGCTAGAGCTTTCGAGGCATTTGTGCAAGACGTCCGTCCGTCTGCCGCCGCTCACTTAGTACTCGTAATGTAGTACGTAGTAAAAGAAAGCAAAAAGAGCTAGTTTCATCCTTGAGCTAAGGAAGGACGCCAATAGCTGCGCGCGCGTACCTCCTCCACCCGTTGGCGGCTAGCTCCTCGCAGTTATTCCTCGATCGCTACGGTCTGTTCCAGCATCATGCACTTTTATCTGTCTGGTAGATCAGTCGATCCATCCGCCACAGCCATGCAATCCCTCCATCCGGATAAGCTTTTGTTGCTTTAGAGGTTTACTTGGCTTTTGCCTCTCTTTAACTCCATACAGCACGGCACGTGATGGCCCCCAAATTTTATTAGATGCCAAAAAAGACCGCCATCATTAAGAGAATTAATTGACATCAAACTTACGTTTCTTGCTATAAGTATGTCTCCAGGTTATCATGAAATTACCACGGCTATCGGAAACCGCAATTAATTCTAGCTGAGCAATCAAGTTAATGACTGATGTTGGCAAAAGTTAATTCTGATTGGAAGTTGGCGAATGACATGTGTTAAATCGCAGCTTTTGTACGTATTACATTATGAATAACTATTGCATGAATGTCGTCAGGTCACAGATCGCGACTGTTGCGTAGGACTTCCAGGGAACCCGGGCATGTATTGCTATTCCCGGCAGGCAGACCAACTACCTAGGTCCAAGTAGCGAGTTCGACGCTTCCCTCGCTGAGGACGTCATCAAGTTTTCGAACGAAGCCAGCCAGCTCGGAGCGAGTTTGTCGCTCGCTCAGGAGATGGATCGGCGGACGGACCAAGGTGGGCATTATGTCAGTCGGTCGGTACGCCGGTCCACGTCCGATCGGCGGAGGATCGGCGAAGTGGTGGAGGCGGCGGAGGCAAAAGAAGGAAGGAAGGAAGGAAAGGGAAGATCTGTATAATGTACTATATGCGAGCGAAGAAGGAAGGGGCGGGGGGATCGGTCCTTGTTTTCCAAGGAAATTTTAAGATCACTTACTATGCGTACCTGTGGTGTACTAGAACCTGTCACCCATGATCAGGTGTTACATTCCTTCCGTTTGTCAGACGGCGTTTGGCCTGCCGACGCGCCGTTAACGAGTCGAGAAGGACCTTGGAACGAGCGCGGAAGACGAGCAGGAGGCCGCAAACGAGTTGGAATCTCGCCAAAAGGAAAGAAGCGCGCTAGATGGCGCTACCCGACAGCAGCCTGTTATGGTCTCTCTTCTCTTTGTCAAGTCAACTGCAGTTGCGGTAATCGCTCAGTCGCTGATCGCTCGATCGCCTTCAATGGCGAAACTGCGGAGATTCGCAAAGTCGACAACGGAGACGCCAAAGTGGTTGCGTTTGGACTAATTCGCGCCCCTCCGGCGGCGGCCGCAACGGCCGGGGCCGGCGGCGGCAAAACCAACGGCATCTTTTCTGCCGGGAGGCCTCGCGTCATCGGCGGTGCGTGGTCCCGACTGCGCGCGGCCGCCGCCATCGCGAGGGTCGTGGTCGTCGGTGGCGGCAGCGTCGGCGGCCTGCCGTCCACCCACAATGCCCTCATCTCCGTGGGAAGAAGGTTCCTCAACAGGTTCAGGCACTTCTACGGCGGCCGCGCGGTGGGAGCGCCGTTGGAGGAGGCCAGGTCCAGCAAATTCACAAGGACGTTGGAAGCCCTGAAAAATCAGGTATATGTGTGAAAGAGGATCTTACTTGTTGTAAGGGCCCAACTTGCTACCTTCATTCCACTGTACATATATAGTATACGCATTTATGGGTATAATACTATAAATTTTACGATAACGTGTATGACGCAATACCTACCTTCTGTTTTAGACTCCTGGCGGACGTCATGGGCTCTCGGGACGGCGCAGTCTGTCTCTCTCCGCCCTGTCCACGGTCTCGCCACTGCAGAGCCTGAAGAACGGCTTCGCGCACAGGTTCCTCGTGGACAGCGTGCTGAAGAGGGTGACCAACACCCAGGCGGCACTACTGAGGAGGAAGACTGCGAAGCAGCTCTCCAGCGGTCAGGCGGGACCCTTCCTGGCCTTGCTCGGAGTCAGTTTGGCCTCGGGAAATGGTACGCCCATACAATACATGCATGTAGCAAGTTTATGTAACTCACATGGTAGGTAGTCTCCATTAATTATACATTATTATTAGGCATCGTCACAAAGGAGGACGAAGTTGAGTGCGTCTGCAGCGAGATCAGGCAGGCGGCCAACAAAGTTAATCTGAGGAACGCGGCCGTCGCTTCCGGCGCCGCTATGAACCAGCCTCCTTCAGAAACATCTAGGATAACCGGCCTCTCAGACCTCGAGATCGGATCCGTGATTGCCAAGGGCTGCAACGCTGTCGTCTTCGCGGCTAGGTGGGCGGGAAGGAAGATTCGAGAGGTCTCGGACGGCTTCGAACACATCGAAGGCGTCGCCGAAGACTCTCCAAAGCGTGGCAGCAAAATCGACAATGACGACATCGCCGTCAAGATGATGTTCAACTACGAGGCCGAGTCGAACGCGTTCGCCATCCTGACCGCCATGCACAGAGAGACCCTTCCGGCCAGGGAGCTTCATCTCGTCGACGAGAGCATCCTCGAGTGGTCGGACGAGCTGGCCAGCCGAAGCGGGAGGAAAATCCCCGCGCACGCCAACGTGGTCGACATGAGCGTCGCCTTCACGGACTTCGTGCCTGACCTGAAGGAGGCCATGGCTCAGTTCCCAGATGCCCTACCACGCCGCCTAAACCCCGACGGTTTCGGTCGCAACATGAGCCTGTTTCTCGTCATGAAGAGGTACGACTGCAGCCTGAAGGAATACCTGCTGAGGCAAAGGGGGGACCAGGCTTGGAGGACGTCGCTGCTGCTGCTCACGCAAGTCCTCGAGGGCGTGACGCACCTCGTCTACAATCAGGTGGCGCACAGGGACCTCAAGACGGACAACCTGCTGCTGGACCTCGCCGGCGGCGTCGACTTCCCGCGACTGGTCATCACAGACTTCGGGTGCTGCCTCCCGGGATTGAGTCTGCCGTACGCGACGAGCGACGTCAGCCGCGGCGGCAACGTCGCCCTGATGGCGCCCGAGGTGTCCACAGCGCGGCCGAGCCCGTTCGGGTACATCGACTACTCGAAGGCGGACGCATGGGCCGCCGGGGCCATCGCATACGAAATCTTTGGCCAGCCGAACCCGTTCTACGGCGATAAGCGTCTCGACAGCAGAACCTACCAGGTCGGACACCTACCGAGCCTGGGCGACGATTCCGTCCCCGACGTGATGACCCGGCTCGTGCACGACCTGCTCCGCCGCAACCCGAACAACCGACTGAGCGCCGAGCTGGCCGCTACAGTCTGCCAGTTGCTGCTGTGGGCGCCGAGCTCCTGGTACAGGGGAGAAACGGCGAGAAAGCCCAGCTCGCAGGAGATCCTTCAGTGGGCGCTCACCCTGGCCACGAAAGTCATCTGCGAGTCCAGGTACTCCAACTCGGGCGCCGCGCTCAACGAGTACCAGATGGTCGCCACCCTCCTAAGGCGGCTGTCGCTGCAGAGAGTGAAGGAGGCCATTCAGTGGCTGCAGAACAACTATTAATTATATATGATGTAAAGTACGTATACTATAACTTCAATCAGAACGGTAAAATCTGGAACAAGTAATATTGCCTAGCAAATTCGTACAGAAATATATATATATATAAGCAGCAGATTGCAAGTAGAAATGCGTCACAATGCTTTAAGGCGGAATAACTCCAACCCCCCTCCGCCCAAGGCTATCATCACAGCCATTTGCTCGCCGCCGCCGCTTTTCCAAACAGCCATGGATTGCACGTCGGCCACGTCAGAGCATCTCTGTACCTTAAGAGTCAGGTCTAATTTTTCGTCGCCGCCGTCCGCTTTCAAGTTCCAGATGGCTAACCGCTGGTCAACGCTGCATGTCAGCAGGCACCCGTTCAAGTATTCCATGCCGGTCACCTGGCCAGAATGCAACGGAAGGAATCGTGTCACGCTCATAGTGTCCAAATCGGCCACTGCCACTGATCCATCGTCGCCGCCAATGGCCACTTTAGCAGCTCCACCAGGTAAAAAGCACATGGAGTTGCAGCCAGACTGGTTGACGGCTAGCTCCTGTTCTAGAATGATATCTCCTTTGCGAATTGTATAAGTTCGCAGAATTCCGTCTGTGCTTGTGGTCACAAAGTGGTCATCTAGCGACCTTGCAACCGTTAAGAAACAGTGGTGGATGGAGTCAGACTCTGCGAGGACGGAAATGCCGGACAGGTCTCTGTTGAACTTCAGTAGCCGGAGAACGCCGTCCGAGCAGACCGCCACTATCAGAAAATGTCCGTCCGCCTCCGCAATTTCCACGTCCATGTACCTCATCTCGGCGTCATAGACCACGTCCTTGTCTCTCCAAGTCTTTCTCCGCCTCTTGTCGCCGCCCTTGAACATGTGCGAGGACTTCTCGGTCGCCACGATCGCGCCTCCGTCAGGCGTCAAGGAGAGTCTCCAGACTTTGAGCTGCGCTCGTCCTCCGGCGCTCACCATGACGAGAGAACGGTCGCTTTCGCGCAGCGTCTTGATGGTCTTCACACTGGACAAGTGGCTCTTTAGTGAGGCGACTTCGCTCCGTCTCACTAATTGGCAAGCACTAGTTTCCACTCGGTGTATCCTAATGGTGACGTCTTCGCCGGCTGTTGCCAGCCACTCACGGCCCCCCAGCTCGAAGTGATGCACAACGGAAATCTCACGAGAGTGAAAGTGAGGCTTGACCGCCGCCCCCGCCTTTAGGGCAGAATCATTAATGGCAGTCACCTGGGTTTCGTTGTCTTTGATGACGACGAGCGCTGTGCCGTCGGAGAGCAGGTCCCAAGACCTGTGTCCGCCTCCGCAGGGTATGCTCACGAAGGACCTCCGCTCGGACGGGTCGAAAAGGACGAAATCGCGCGAGTGAAAGCCGGCCACCAAGAATGTCCGGTCCGGCCTCGTGACGATGCGCTCAATCCAGGGCAGAGCGAGCTTGACGCACGTGATCTCCACCAATTGTCCCGATTCACTCAGCGCAAACGACTTCACCAGCCCGTCTCGACCCGTAGTCCAAACGTCCCCCGGGGTGTCATCGGTCACCCAAATGTCGCCGATGCCTCTCCGTCCGTGGGCGTGAGGAACGGAGTCCACGGGGTGCTGCTCTCCGACGTCGAACGCGTGGAGGCCGCCGTGTCGGTCTCCTACCAGGAGGAATTCCGAAGCCGCTCTTTTTAGCCAGCGTGCTGCCGACGGCCATCGCTGGTCACCGCATAGCGGGAGAAAGAACGATGCTGAATTACCATCATCTGCGGCCAAATTACGGCGCAGCAGCATTTTGCCCTCCGAGCCGCATATCAGTATTGTTTCTTGATTGATGGCGTGCAGGGAAAATATCCGTGAATCGATAAGGCTGCGCTCCACGCGTTGACGCACCGTCAACTCTTTCCCAGCTACATCCAGCCGTATGACCAGTCCACTTATTGTGGCAAGGAGAATCGAGTCCCCGGTGACCTCCATGAGGCCGTAGTTCTGCAACTTGTCGTCTTTGTAAAGCACCCGAAACTCGCTCTGATCGTCGTTCACGTAGAGCACTCGTCCGCTGTCGGTCAGGCATAAGAAATTTTCCTTAAAGCATCTGACGACTTTCGGGTGATCATTGGGATCATCTAGGCAAATGGCCCTCTTCACGGTGGCGGCCTCGGAGTCGACGGGCCACCTGCGAATAGCGCAGTCTCCGCCTCCCGAGTAGACACATCGGCCGCTTGCTGCCAAGCTCCACACGGGACTTCCGCCGTGGGCTTTCTTATTCATGACGGGCTCATCCCAGTCGCCAACTCTATACACGCAGAGCGTCGAGTCTTCGCCGCCGACGGCCAGGTAGGAGGAGTCCAGGAAACAGGACCTGAACACTCTGGCGGCGCTGCATCGGAGCACCTTAAACGCGTTGATCTCCGCCTCCTCCCAACAGCCGCCCTTCTTAAACTCGACGTTCCACAGTCTCGCGGTTCGGTCGTCCGACGTGGAGCAGATCAAGGCAAGGCCGGGGTCGTAGCTAATGGAGAATATGACTCCCTCGTGGCCGTGGATTCTGTGCGCAATCTCGCCGACCCTGTACGACCAGACCACGATCTCCCTGAAGACGGTTCCGGCGAGCACGACGCTGTCAGACGCCACGACGCGTCCCGAGTACAGAATGCACTTCTCCTCGCAGCCCGCCTCCGCTCCGGCGTCGACGAAGAGGATCCGGTTGTGGGCGGTGAGAGCGACCATGCCGCGATTCTCGTCCCAGCCGACGTCCAGGACCCAATCGGGTGTATGCTTAGAAGCCGAGATCACCTTCAACTTCTTGCCTTCGTCGAGGCTTAGAAGGGCGATCTGCTTTCCTCCGAAGGCCGCCACCGTCCCGTCCGGTCCCTGCCGGAATCCATGGACTGCGGCGCCTCGAAAGACGTCGTCGACCACCTGCAGCAACGGCGTCGTCTCCTCTTCCCTGTGGTCGTACACCTGGACGTGTCCGCCGACGCCGGCGAGAAGCAGGTGGTCGACGACGGCCATCGCCGTCACGCTCACCTCCGTCGAGGCTCGTTCGAAGTTCATCATCACGTTTTCCTTGCCCTTGCTCCACGCAATTTGATTAATGTACGTGCTACGTGTGCACTTTCCTCATACTAGGCAATGTATGTAATGTAATCTTCTTTTCAGTCACGTGCTAGCTCAGATTGCGCAGCTCTACGGATTGCAGCTGTTTTCTGTTTACATAGTCGAAAGCGGTGCGCGCTTGCTTGATGTCCGACTACGACTGTTTCCCGCGCAAGACGCAACTATTACAAAAGGGACTTTTTCTTTCTTTTCCTCTGATCTGACTTGAGGATCAACCAAGGCTTGACCATGCCGGGCACGCCGTCGACGCGTCGAAGAAAGAGGGCGAGGGGCGCGGACGCGGACGCGGAGGGGGAGGGGGAGGGGGACGAGGGCAGCCCTGCGATCTCGTCGCCGGCGACCAAGAAGCGGCCATTGATCGCGGCGACGCCAACCCCTCCGAAGTCCAAGAAGAGGCGCAGGCCGAAGGCAGCCGCCGCCATAGAGAATAAAGAGGAGGAGGAGGAGGAGGATCTGGACAATGGCAGTCCTTCGAAGAAGGTCATCACGCCGAGAATTGTGAAGGCGACGACGAAGAGAAAGTCCCACTACGCCGTTAGATTCATCGACGATGCGGAGGCCGACGACCTGATTAGGGACATCGAAAAGTTCTCCAAGCGGGGCAGGTCGGCGCAGAACGATGACGAAGCGGACGAGGAGAACGACTCCGTTGCGGTCAGTCATGCATTATACCTAATCGGCAAATTTCGAGCCTATTCCTCGTTCCCTTACAGATGTTCGGCAAGTACCCTCGTCAGGTTCATCGCAGCTGCGACAGGGGCGAGCTGAAGGGAAGTCAGGTGTTCGGGTTCAAGACGCCGGCGAGGAGGCCCAAGCCCGACGACAAGAGGAAGGTTCCCGCCCCCGTCGTGATGGCGATGGAGCGTCAGGGCGCGGACGCGTACTTCGAGGCCAACGACGGCAACCCCGACTCGCAGCAGGCGACGTCGGACAGGACGCTAGCGAGGCTGAAGACGCCACGACTGTCCCAGGAGATGGTGGACGAACTGCTGGCAGAGGTGCCCGACCGGTACGGGAGGGAGCGCGAGGCGCTGATCGACACGTACAGGGCCAAGTTCGCCAGGTGGTATCAGCTGCTCAGGCAGGATTTCAACATCGTGCTCTTCGGACTGGGATCGAAAAAGTCCCTTCTGGAGGAGTTCCGTCAGCGATGGCTAGACGACCAGGACTGCGTCGTCGTCAACGGCTTCTTCCCCTCCCTGACCGTAAAGCAGATCCTGAACGCGATCACTGCCGAACTGTTGGGCCACGAGGGCGCCTTCGCCAGCGTCCCCGAGCAGGTGGCCTTCGTCGCCGGGGCGGTACGGGACAGAGACGTGTTCCTCGTTGTGCACAACATCGACGGTTTGAACCTGCGCGGTGAGAAGGCGCAAGGTGTGCTCGCCCAGCTGGCGTCCATCCCGCGCGTCCACCTCGTCTGCTCCGTCGACCACATCAACGCACCCTTGATCTGGGACCAGCAGAAGATTTCTAAGTTTAACTTTGTCTGGTTCGATTCGACCACCTTCCTGCCGTACTCGGAGGAGACGCGCAACGAGAACTCGTTCATGGTGCGCCAGTCTGGGGCGCTGGCGCTCAACTCTCTCAGCCACGTCTTCTCGTCGCTGACACCGAACGCCAAGGAGATCTACCTGCTGATAGCCAAGTACCAGGTGGAGGCCCTGCAGGAGGCAGCGGCTTCGGACGCCGACGGCTACCGGGGCATCGCGTTCAATGACCTGTACCGCCGCTGCAAGAGCGCCTTCCTCGTCAACTCCGACCTCACTCTGCGCGCGCAGCTCATCGAGTTCAAGGACCACAAGCTGATCAACGTTAAGAAGGGGGCGGACGGCTACGACTACCTCTCCATCCCGCTCAACAGTGCCACCCTGAACGAATTCATGGAGCAGCAGTCGAGCAAGGAGTAACCTTTTCGCTAGCAATATGCTCCCCTAGGAGAAGAAACCTAAGTCCAATTACCGCCAGTGCAGTGTGACCCCGGAAGGAACCTCCTAACTGGTCGTATACAGACGCATAGTAGTAGTGTATATTTTCTGGTGGGTGGCACGTAACAGATTCATAAGGAGTTGAGTTATTGTAGCAGATAACAGCAGGGTATAACATCTTTTAATTGAGCACCTTTCTTACTTTCGGCCGACTGACGGTTGCCGGGGGCGGCATCAGTCTGGCCTCGTCGTTTTCAGCCCCCGCCTCCTCCACAAATTCATATTGTGGCTCAATCTTGATTGCGACCGGCATCGTCATTGCCCCGTGGCCGCGGTTCTTCCTTGCTATCGGCGGCATGTTTTGGGCCTCGCGGATGATCCCCGAAGCATCGTAGGGCTTGGATGCGGCTAACTTCACCCTGACCAGAGTGGAGTTGTCGTGCCTCGCCTCGTCCAGGAAGAGGTCCCTGTGGCCCTGTCTAGGCGGCTGCACCGTAGTCATCATGCACGGCCACATGAGAAGGGACTTGAGGCGGTCGAATAGCAGGCGGTCGGCCTCCGCAATGGAGGGATCCCCCGCCGCGCCGCCGCTGGTGCCCTCGTCGCTCGGAGCCTCACTGTTGATGTCGCTCGTCGTCGTCGCCGGGTTGTGGGGACCGATTCCGACCAGCACGTCCGGGTGGAAGATGCCTTGCTTCAGTGTCTCGTCGGTGTCGGGCCTGAACTTGTGCACCTTTCTTCCACCGGGATCTGCCAGTTGCATGAGGTAGCGGTTGTGGAGGGAGAGACCGCGGATGCCGACCAGAGTGGAATAGTTGGGCGGGACAAAGCTGAAGTCGAGAGCGCCGCCGCTGCCACCGCCGACCTCGTTGATACTGCCACTGTCCGCTACTTCGGCTTCTGCACGGGGAATGGTGGCGCGGCCGTAGGTCTTCTTCCTTTTCTTCGCCGGAGGAGGTCCGGGCGGAGTCGTGAATCCCGAAGTGGTGGCCGCCTGTGATTTTTCAGAATTAATTTGAGATAATGTACTAGTTCATATGGGTATCCTTCGCTTACATATGCCCCCTGGAAATAATGCCTCTTCCTCTTTACTTCGTCGATCAGCTGGATCGTCCTGTTGTCCATCGTTGCGAAGTCGCTCAAAGTGAGTCTGGCCAACACGTCCACGTCGAATTTAAGCACCTTGCTTAGGACAACGGCCGACGTACCCAGTCTGTGCAGATCGTCTGTCGTGTAATGAACTGGAAAAAAATCTTAATTAAAGTACACTATGCGGATTCTCGCCTCGCTAAATACTTGCCTGGTCGATACTTTTTAATAGGCCACGAGGGTCTAAAGAACTGGTTGAGCGCTCGATCCAGCCTCCTTATCTTCGACTCTGGATCGTTGGCCGGGCGACCGGGCTTCTTCCTCTTGTAGCTGGTCACCGGTTTTCCCCTTGAGTCCGTGCCGACGAACTTCGACCCCGGGCTCCACAGCATGCCCAGCTCCTCGCGTTCGGCCGCCGACGAGGTGCGCGTTTTCCTCTTGCCCCTGCCGCTCCCGACCGGCCTCTTCTCGTCTTCGTCGTCGTCGTAAGCGCGCGTTGCGCTCTCCGAGGGCAACTTGCTCCTCAGGTCGAACAAGAAGGCGAACATGTCCCTCTTCCGTATAAGCTTTCCGTCGGGAGTCTCATGGAACTCGCCCTTGAAGTACCCCGCCGCGCCGGCGTTCCCGTCAACGTCGCCTCCCGAGGCGGAGGGGAGCTCCCTCGCCTCCTCCTGATCCTTGATGAAAAGTTCAAGAGACTGATTCAGCTTGGAGTAGAGCTCGTCCTGGCGTCGCCTCTGTAGCGTCGGCTTCTTCACTTTGGACAGGTCGAAATCGTCCCCCTGTCTGTTGTGCGACTTGCAGATGGTGTTGAACCGGTTGCGGCACTGAGTGCGAGTCTTGTTCCCCATCTTCGCCGCGATCTTCGGCCATGCCTTCTTCGTGCCGAACTCCTTCGCGAGGTGCAAGAGCCTAAAACGAATAAGAGGATAAGTGCATGAAAGGCAATCACTCGGGGGTTACTCACTTCACGTCCTCCTCGGTGGTCCACGTGGAGAAGTTGGCCTTCAGGAACGTGTTGTACCTCGAGTGAATCTGGTTGGGCGTCCTGTGGGGGATGAAGTCGACGATCTTGGCCCAGTCCTGTCCGAAGAGCTTGACGCCGACCATGACGACAAAGTCCTCGTCCGAGTTGAAGGCGCCCTTGCGCAGATTGTCCCTGAGCGAGTAGACGAACCTCTGGTAGCACTGCTCCTTCGTTCTGCGCTCCATCAGGTGGGAGACCTTGGTCCACGGAACGTAGTTGTTGATCCTGCACTCGGCGACCAGCCGGCGCAGCTTGTCGTCCTCGCCGCGGGTCCAGCGGCGCTTCAGCTGCGACACGGCCTCGAACTTGCTCTGGTAGCGGTGGAAGCACTGGAAGCCGGTCCGGAGCGGGGCCCCTTCATTGAACACGCCGCCGCTAGTAATCTTGTTCAGCTCCCTGGCCACCTCGTCCCACTCTCGGGTCTCGAAGCGGTGCGCGAGCTCCTGCAGGGACAAGAGGAATTTAGCCGTTTCACCCGAGAAATGAGTCGCGGCTGGGTAGACAATCTTGCCTCGAGGGCCTTGTCCTCTCGAAGCGTCCACTTGAACTTGTTGATCTTGGGGTGCATCAGGTTCTTCCACATCAGCTCGCACTGCTTGGCAGTGAACACGCCATGAAACTAACGATGGAAAAAGTTTCAATACACAAATATGTGTTTAGTGAAAAGGCAGAGACGTACTTCTCTCGTGGAAATCCTCATCCAATCGAACTCCTCGTCGCGATCCTTGAAAAATAGCTCCAAGTCCGACATCTTGGTGGCGCTGTCGATCTGCGCGTCGATGTCAGCAAACTCCTCCTTCAGGGTCTTCTTTTTCTTGGCAGTGACTTTTTCAGCCTTAATCTCCCGATATAGTTCCTCCTTCTTGTCGTTCAGGCCTTTGCAGTCAACGCGGAGGGCGTCGTCTCGGACCTGCATAAAGTCGCCGTGCAAGACCAAGTTGGAAAGATCAAGAACTATCGCTGACATTACCGCTCTAACTAGTTTCGCCTTCTCGTCTTCTGTCCAGGGCCTGCGGTTGACAATGTACAGGTCGATCTCGCCCCTCTGCCTCATCTTGATGGTGTCCTCGTTGGGCGCGTGCGTGTAGCCGGAGGCGTCCTTGAAGTAGGGCGCCGCGAACACGCCGATCCCGCGCTTTGCCGGACCCAGACCGCCGCCGGCGTCCTGCACGAGGCCGAGAACGGCGATCGCCTCGCCGCCGGGGTTCCTGCCGCAGTGCAGCTCGTAGATGTCCTCGTCGAGCTGCTTCTGCCTGCGGAGGTTGTCCGCCAGCATGCCCTCCAGTTGGTTCATCTGCTCCTGTATCTTCTGCTTGTAGGCGTGGTTGATCACCTGAGCGTTGTAGTAGGAGACGGGGATGTCGTCGCAACCGAGCTCGTCGTCCACCAGCAGATTGGCGGCCTCGCTCTCCGGAATCCGGGTCGTTGCAACGGAGTCCGTACCCCCTGCGGCCATGAATTAAATCCGTCTCTCAATCTGATTCAGATCAGAGCGCGCATAGCCAACCACCTCATTCCTTTACTTTACTCACCAAACGACGTTCCCCTGTCTGCCTCCTCCCCTCCTTCTCCAGTCTCCAGGTCGAAATCCGAGTCGTCCTCGGAGTCCCAGTCGTCGTCGGCTGCTCCCGATGCGAACAGTGTCGCCGTCTGGATTTCGGCCTCCTCCGCCGACCAGTCGGGCACGACGGCACCCGAGGCCGAGAATGACGCCATGATGGCGCCCGCCCGCGCCCGCCCGCCGATGGTCGTGGTCAAGTGGACAGGAGTGGACAGACAGACAGACAGGAGTCACAGCACAGCCTCACTCTCACAGCAGGACAGGACAGGGCTAGAAGAAGCAATCTTCAATCACTGGCCGAGGCCGTCGACGAGGGTCGCGTCGCACAGGAAAAACTAGTGAGAGACGAGACGAGAGTGAGACTGTGAGTGCGAGACTGAAAGAAGATGAAGATGAACGAATTAGTGGCAGGAGGAGAATCTTTATGGCATCCGCATATGTACTGTACAACTAAACGCAATCGACAAAACTTTATCAATCTGGCAAAATGGCATTCCTTGAAGCCATTTGCGTAATTCTCAATCAGGGCAGAAGTCAAGACACTCGATCTCTGCTGCACAGTGCTCACCTGTTTCGCAGGTCTGAACTGGACGAATCGCCGACACATAGTCAAACTTGTTTACTTTTCTGCTTTGCTACCTATCCTTTACAGAGGCTATGAGTGACCAGCACGAGTGTCGAAATGACGCCGACGCAATGTTGTTGAACTTGACATGGCCAAAGCTAGTTGGCAACACTAAAAGAAATAAGGGCGCCAAAGAGGGAGTGCCGCCTGCCGCGCTGAACGGGCGAACTTTAACAACATATTGAACAAAACAAAAGCGGAAGCTATATATATATAGTACGGGTACGCGAATTTGACTACAGTCAACGGAACGGAAAGGTACCTGACCTGTCGAAACCAAGTGACCGCCCTGACTATAGGTACTCCGCTCATCAATCCATCCTCTTCGACAATGTCTCTGTGGTTGGACAAGCACCGGCCTCGCCGACTTGCCAAAATGGACTATCACCAGGACCAGGTATATACAAGTGCTGAAACATAATTAATTAATTATACTGAACAGCATGACCACGTTTTAATTAGGCCCGCCATCTGATGCGCCTGGTGTCGTCCGGCGACTTCCCCCACCTGCTGGTGTCTGGCCCGTCGGGCGCCGGGAAGAAGACTCGCGTGTGCGCCCTCCTCAGGGAGCTGTACGGGCCCGGCGCGGAGAAGCTGCGCATCGAGCACCAGACGTTCGAGACGAATAGCAACAGGAAGGTGGACATCGTCACGGTGGCCTCCAACTACCACGTGGAGGTGAACCCGAGCGACGTGGGCATGGACGACCGGGTTGTCGTGCAGGGCCTGATCAAGACGCTCGCGTCGACGCAACAGCTCAACGCCGAGGGGCAGAGGGAGTTCAAGGTGGTCGTCATCCAGGAGGTGGACCGGCTGACGAAGGACGCGCAGCACGCGCTCAGAAGGACCATGGAGAAGTACATGGCCACTTGCAGGATATTCCTCGTCACGAACTCGACGTCGAAGGTGATCCCGGCGATCCGGTCTCGTTGCCTGAACGTGCGCATCGCGGCGCCCACGCACGACGACGTCGTCTCCGTCATCCATGCGACGGCGAGGAAGGAGGGCTGTAACCTGTCCCCGGAGCTCGCCCGGAAGATCGCGGCCAAGTCGAACCGGAACCTGAGGCGCGCACTGCTGATGGCGGAGAGGTGCAAGATGCAGCAGGGAGGAGCGTTCTCCGAAGACCAGACGATCGAAGACCCGGACTGGGAGCTGTACTTGCGCGAGACGGCGCGGCACATCGTGCAGGAGCAGACGCCGAGGAAGCTGCAGGAGGTTAGGACAAGGCTCTACGAGCTGCTTACACGGTGCATCCCGCCAGACGTCATTTTCATGTAAGTTGCTATATCAGACAGCCTTAGCTACATGGCTTGCCCATTGAATAATGCGACTAGCAATGTTTCTGTAACAATTGCCCAATTGCGTGCAAAAAAATCAGGGCAATACATCCACTACAGCCTGAGCAGTGAACAAAACAGTGAGCATAG
>JAAUYK010045160.1_pt1 | contig 17183 bp, 17 predicted proteins | sample 7278021 | NCBI WGS metagenome assembly JAAUYK01 (sample SAMN14350223, study PRJNA611818) | marine sediment metagenome | isolation source: surface marine sediment (1.8m) | place: French Polynesia: Moorea | collected 2018-08
ACACAAGATAATAGAAAGTGGAGCCAGTGCGGTCTTGGGGTCTCCCCAAGTGGAGCAACTGGCGTGGATACTTCGTCGTTTATTTGTTGGTCGGGCATTCATCCCTAACCTATAGAGGATAAGGGAATTCTGCCCGACATTAGGTTAAACTATTCAACGTCAGTTTCGGAGGACTGGTGAATCCTGTCCAAAGGTCTCTTTCTCGGTTTCCTCCTGTAATGGTATCCACAGTCAAAGCAATGGCATCAAAGTTGGCCTCTTTGCACATTTCAATCATGGCATCGTTCAAACCTTTGTCTTTGTGATAATAGAATTGGAACATTTTTGGTGAGGAGATTGTTTTACCAATCTCTTCTAAACTCACTGTCCCCAAACTGGAAACCCCAAACAGTATGCGAGATTTTTCGGCGGCTAAAGCAACTGCTCTTTCCCCTCTATAATGAAATAATCGTTGTAAGGCGGTTGGGGAACAAAATAGAGGCAGATCTAGTTTCATTCCCATGACTTCCACGGAAGTATCTATATTTTCAACCCCTGCCAAAACATTAGGAATGAGATCACATTCTTCATAAGCTGTAGTGTTCCTTCTATAAGTGACTTCATCATCGGCAGCCCCATCTATATAGTTAAAGACAGGAGAAGGTAATCTAGCTTGAGCCAACGCTCTAAAATCATGGGTATTACGACAACTGTTTATATTCATAATCAATTAATCTTACAAAATAAATTCCTGTTGATTTTTTGTCAGGGATTTTAAGAGTTCCGACGATGCATTCCCTTGAGTTTCCATTATCTCAGAAAATGAAACAAGAGAATCTCTGTGATCACCAGTCGTGCCATTAAGTCCAGGGGTAACTTGAGGTATTGCTCACGAGCAATGGTTAACTGCCGCGAAATTCATCCCGTCAGCATAGCTGAGAGTGTTCTTTCGGGAAGAAGATAAATCCATCTCCGATATCTTACCATGAGAATGATTATCGTTCTCATAAATAGTAGTGTAAATTGATAATCATTATCGTTGGTGAGCTTAGCTTGAAGATTTGCTTAAAATTTCCTAAAAAACATATCCCTATCCAAAAAATACCGATTCAATAGAAGTAGATATAATCAACTAGGTTTATGCACGAACTGGGTATTACTCAAAATATTGTTGCTATTGTCTGCGAACAAGCTCAAGGGGCATCGGTTAGACGCGTTACCCTAGAAATAGGTAAATTATCGGCTATTATGCCCGATGCTATTCGCTTTTGTTTTGATATTTGTTGTCAGGATACAATTTTAGAAGGAGCAACCTTAGAAATTATTGAAACCGAAGGAAGGGGAAAATGTCGTAATTGTGGACAAGAAATTAATTTATCTCAACCCTTTGGACAATGCGATCGCTGCCACAGTTGTGAACTAGATATTATTCAAGGACAAGAATTACAAATTAAAGAAATGGAGGTAGAAGAATTATGTGTGTAACCTGCGGTTGTTCTAAGAGCAATAATGTTACTTTAACCAACATTGACACAGGAAAAACCACGGATATTAATGATCATCACACCCATACCTTAGAGGATGGAACCGTGATTACTCATTCCCACGATCACCAACATAAACATAATAACCATGACCATAACCATGCTTCAGAAATCCATGCAAAAATGCACAGTACTACCATAACTTTAGAAGAAAAAATCTTACAAAAAAATAATCTAATTGCGGCTGAAAATAGAGGTTATTTTAAAGGTCGAAATATCTTGGCCTTAAACTTAGTTAGTTCCCCAGGTTCTGGGAAAACAACCCTGTTAACACGAACCATCAATGATTTAAAAAGCAAACTACAAATTAATGTCATTGAAGGGGATCAAGAAACAGCAAATGATGCTAAAAAAATCAAAGAAACAGGCTGCAAAGTTGTCCAGATTAATACCGGTACAGGGTGTCATTTAGAAGCATCTATGGTCAAAAAAGGCTATACAGAATTAAACCCCGAACCTAACTCAATTTTGATGATTGAAAATGTAGGTAATTTAGTTTGTCCGGCCTTATTTGATTTGGGAGAAGCAGGAAAAGTGGCTATTCTTTCTGTCACGGAAGGAGAAGATAAACCGATCAAATATCCTCATATGTTTAGAGAAAGTAAGGTGATGATTTTGACTAAAATCGATCTCCTTCCCTATGTCTCTTTTAATGTTGAACAATGTCTGGAATATGCCAAAAAAGTTAACCCATCTCTCGAAATTTTCCAAGTTTCTTCCGTAACAGGAGAAGGGTTATCTTCTTGGTATCATTGGTTAGAAAATCAGTAATAAAATTGATAGACTGCCAAATAATAGCACTTTTCAATTGGGTGTATCAACATTTCGGTTGGGGGAGTGTGGGAAGTGTGGGAAGTGTGGGGGGTGTGGGGGGTGTGGGGAGTCAAGCAATTTTAATGTTTAATCTATACAAATGAAAATTGCTATAAGACCCCGTCATTAACGACGTGGTTTAAATGAGTACGAGAGAATACAAAAACTTTTTTAAATTTTCAGATAATCTTATAAAAGAGGAAATTATCGGTAGAATTAGGGTGTGGGTTTTTCGTAGTGCGAGTGTTAGAATTGTAGGACTTGCTTACTCAGGAGCAGAAAATTTATTCTCTTAGTTAACTTAAAAATCTATAAATATGTGGTTTAAGAAAGCCAGAAGAAATAGGTAAAATTAGCGATTTTTACATAATTTTACTCATTTAAGCTTATTTATATCCAACTGCTTATGCAAATCAAATCGTTAGGAATAAATTAATGACTATCACGGAAATAATTGTTTTATGCTAAAAAAATTATCTTTTAACTCAATCAAGATTGGTTTAGGACTGCTAGTCTGTCTGAATGCTTTTGATAGTCTCACTCTACAAAGCCAAGCAGCGACATTCCGTTTACTTCCAGGAACAACACAAAGCCTGAATATACAGGAAATAACAACCCTAGATTTTCTGGATGCTGATCTTCTCGCTTTATTGATTCCTGCGGAGGAAGGAGTAGCAACCGCAGAAGACCCCTTTGCCCCACAACAGACCGTTGTACAAGCATTTTCAGACCCAAAAGGTATATCTCTAGAGTCTATTGTTGCTTCTTTTAGTCAGGTCAACCTGGACCTCACCAGGGACGATATAATAGCACAAGAAGTTCCGGTTTTACCGCAAGTGGTGGTATCCGATGTATATAAAGATGTCTATGATTTTGGCACTACTGCAGCATCAGAACTGAGTAATCCTCTGAGTATCGCTGCATCACCCTCCCCAGAAGCACCTCCTACACCCAGAGGTGGAGTGGCAACCACAAGAAGTGGAGCATGGGGAATCCCTGGACTGAATCTAATTCAGCCCGCTTTACCTCGTTTTGGCGGACCGGTTGCAATTATTGGAGGACCTGCTCACAATTTTGTCACTCCTTTACGTCAAGTGGCTTTACCTTCAGTTAACCCTGTACAAGCAGGTAACTGGGGAGATAGTCAAGTAGATGTGTTTTTTGCCTCCCTACCGCAACAAAAAGTGGTAGATGTTGACACCTTTATGAGAACAGTGTATCGAACCAGTGTCTCTGATATGATTAAACAAATTGACGCTACTTTGGATTTGACCGTTGATACTGATTTCAATTCCATGCCCGCGGAAGTTTTTCCCAGGAATGCTATGCCCTCTGGACAATTTAAGCAAAATCTTTAAACTGCTCAAAAACTAACTAATGTTCTGGACTAACGCCCTCTCAACTCAACCTTCTTTAGAAGCTGCTGTAACAGAAGTGACTCAAACTATTCTCAGTAGTTTGTCTACTCCTGCTGATGTGGGTATTTTCTGGATTTCATCCGCTTATGCTAGTGATTATTCCCGCTTAATTCCCTTAATCTTAGAAAAATTACCCCTACCTATATTAATTGGTTGTGGTGGTGCCGGAATTATTGGTCAAAATGAGGGGAAAGAAGTATCTGAGATCGAAAATAATCCTGCCTTGAGTTTCACCGTAGGTTGTTTGCCCAATGTCAAGGTAAACCCTTTCTTTCTCAATTCTGACAGTTTACCAGATTTAGACAGTCCCCCGGAAATTTGGCAAGAATTAATCGGCGTTTCCCCCCAAGAACAAGCTGATTTTATTTTATTGTCTGATCCCTTTTCTACTCCCATTAATGACTTACTAGCCGGTTTAGATTTTGCCTATCCTCAATCGGTTAAAGTAGGTGGATTAAGTAGTAGTAGTTTGATGGGAGTTCCAGGAACTGTATTTTATTATCAAGCAGATAATCCTCGGAGTGGGTTTTATAATCAGGGAACTGTAGGACTTGCCTTAAGTGGGAATATTACTATTGATACCATTGTCGCCCAAGGATGTCGCCCCATCGGTAAACCCTATCAAGTGGTCAAAGGAGAACGAAATATTATTTTAGAATTGTCACAAGACGGGGAAACGAAATATCCCTTAAATTGGTTGCGAGAGTTGATAAACAGTTTAAACGACTCCGATCGCACTTTAGCCCAACATTCCCTATTTGTGGGAGTGGTTAGGGATGAATTTAAACAAGAATTACAACCAGGGGATTTTTTGATCCGCAATTTGTTGGGAGTTGATCCTCAATTGGGAGCTATTTCTATCGGCGATCGCGTTCGGCCTGGCCAAAGATTACAATTTCATCTCCGAGATGCTCAAACTTCTGCCGATGACTTAGATACCCTACTCAAACAGTTTAACCCATCCACTCCTATTCAAGGGGCATTGATGTTTTCTTGTTTGGGAAGGGGCCAAACCTTATACCAAGTACCGAATTTTGACTCTAAGTTATTGGCCAATTATTTTCCTGGGGTTCCCATAGGAGGATTTTTCTGCAATGGTGAAATTGGCCCCGTAGGAAAGGAAACTTTTCTACACGGTTATACTTCTGTAATCGCCCTACTAAGACAGTTAAGGATTGAATGAAACCTCTTGATTCTACTTCTTTAGAAGTAGGTTTACAGACAATCATTAGTCAATTGGGTCAGCTTTTAAATGTTGATTGCTGTATTTTTCGTTCATTTAACTCTCATTATTTAATCAATAAAAGTATTTTTTATAACAAAAATAAACAAGAAAATTATCATCAATTGTATTTATTAGAAAAAACAATTGTTCCTGTTGATAAAGTAGAGGTGATTGACTGTATAAGAAATAATTCTTTTGTAGAAAAGTCCCGAAAAAAAGCTTATCAACTGACGAAAATTGGAGCATCTTTATTACTTCCTCTGACCCTAGAAAATAATTTTCTTGCTGTGGTTGGATTACATCGAAATTGTGATTTTTACCACTGGCAAAAACAAGAAATTGCTATTACCAAAATGGTAGTAGAACAACTAAAATTAGCCATTACCCAAGCTCAAGCTTACCAAAAAGTAAAAGAATTAGCCTACAGAGAAGCATTAATTAATCGTATTACTAACGCTATTCGTTGTAGTCTCGATCCTCAATTAATTTTTACAGCCATTACCCAAGAATTAGGTAAGGGATTGAAAGTAGATGGTTGCGCCCTATCTTTATGGACAAAAGAAGATAACTTTGTGCAATGTGTCGGACTATATAACCAGGTTCAAGGTAACATTAATCCCCTTCCTCAATCAGTGGTTCCCATCGCTTTAAACCCCGTTTTACAACAACTGATTAACAGTCAAAAACCCGTGGTTTTAGAGGATATGGATAATTATCCTGAAATGACACAATTTGATTTACCCCTACAAAGGTCTAGCCAAGCTCTCTTAATTGTTCCCTTAATCGTAGATGGAGCAATTATTGGCAGCATTTCTCTACGACAAAGCACCCACCCTCGCCCGTGGTTAGGCACAGAAATTGAATTAGCTCAAACTGTCGCTTCTCAAGCGGCCATTGCGGTACAACAGTCCCGACTTTATGAGAAAACTAGACAACAAGCTCAAAAATTAGAAAAAAGTGAACAGCAGGTGAAACAACTGAATCGATATTTAACAGAATCAGTTTTAAAACGGTTTTTACCAGCTTCTATGGTCAATAAGGTCGCTACAGGTCAATTAAGTCTTGATTTGACCCCAGAACCTCGTTTAGTCACCATCTTGTTTACTGATTTAGTGGGATATACCTCCTTAGCTAGTTATTTGGGAACTCAAGGGGTGGCGACTCTTCTCAACGAATATCTAGAAGAAATGACTGCCGTTGTCTTTGATTATGGGGGAACGGTGGATAAATTCATTGGGGATGCGGTGGTGGCTTTATTTGGTGCGCCAGAAGAGTTGACCCCTCAAGAGCAAGGATATCGGGCGATCACTGTGGCCAGAGAAATGCACAAAAAACTCCATCGATTAAACAATAAATGGCAGTCTCAAGGTTTAATCAAGGAACCGGTTTGTTTTCGCTGTGGTATCCATCAAGGAATGGCAGTGGTGGGAATGTTTGGTGGGGGACAACGCTCGGATTATACTGCTATTGGTTCGGCGGTGAATATTGCCGCCCGTCTGCAAGAAGTGGCAGATAGTGGCATGATTTTGGTCTCAGCAACGGTAGCGCAGTTTCTACACTCCGGTGAAATTACGGCCATGAAATCTTTACAACTTAAAGGAGTTAAAGAGGAAGTAAAAATGTTTTCTGTTGCCGTCAATTACAAAGAAATGTAAAAGACGTTAAGATTAGTGTATAGATAAAAGTGCAATTTTAAGATGATGTCTCATAATAATCTCACTGAGCAAGAACTGCTCAAGACTATACTAGAACCTTTATTAGAGGATTTCCAATACTGGTTTTCTCGCTCTCGCCATTTATTAGAAACAGAACGCATTACTTTTTTATCTGTTGAAGAACAAGAGGAACTCCTAGAACGGGTCAAAACCCATCAACAAGAAGTGCAAACGGCCAAACTCCTCTTTGAAGCTACTGGAAAACAAGCTGGAATCGATACTAGAGCGTTGGTTCCCTGGCATAGATTAGTGGCTGAATGTTGGCAGGTATCTATGAAATGGCGATCGCATCAACAAGGAAATCCCCCTATTGCTTAATTAACTGGGGGTTGTTAACTGATGCAACAATCCCTATTTTCCCTTGACAATTCTTGGTAAGCTAGTTGAAGACAATCTTAAGAAAAGCTTACGTTGGTTGGGGGAATTTGACCATAGTACGTAGAAAAGTTGATATTTGCTCAAGATAAGAGTATCTAAAACCTTGCATTTTCTACTTTTTTGGGTGCTGACCTTTAAAAAAGGATGTTTTTCCATCAGGATGTTAATTTCTGTCAGAAAAACAGATTCTATGCGAGCTTAATATTATTAAGCTTTGACTACATTAGTGACTTCCTTAACGGAGAATTTCAAATGCTACATTTAATTTACATCGTTGCTTTTACTATTATTGCTTTCTTAGCCGTTAGTAATCTTATTCGCAGTTTAATTACTGTGAGTATGGACTCTCAACGTCGTTATCCTGATCGCTTCAAGTCTAATTCACCTCAAGCTAAAAAATTGAGAAATAGTCAAAAAACCATTCATCCTGAGTTGCTAGATGAACGAGGTAGACCCATCAATGAACCATTGTTAGTGATGCGTTCTGTTAGTGTAGAAGATGCCAGACAACAACTTGATGCAATCTATAATTCTTCTCCTAATACTAAAAAAGAAACAGAGGAAGAATAGAGCAACTTGTTGTCTAAAATTTCCTAGTTTTGACGTTTAAAAATCTCCTAAGTACACTTATTAGGAGATGCTTTATTTAAGTTGTCCATCCCTCAATTGCACCTGCAACAAAAGCACCAATAGGGTTATTTTTGAGGGTTTCTAGTAAGCCTTTTTGACAAGCTTCTATGGCCTTTTGTTTCCAAGTAGGATTAGTTTCAATTTTTTCTATTACTTGAGTAGCAATTTTCATAGCATCTGTTGTGCTATTAATAGAATTATTTTTGGATAATTGATCAATTAGTTGTTTAATTTCTTCTAAGCTTTCCTGTGAGTTAGAAGCACTGGAGTTATTTGTAATATTTTCTGTATAGTCTCTTCCTGCAAAACCTCCACCCAGTTTAGCATTTTGAAAGTTATATTGTTTAACGGGTGGCATAGGAATTTTTAATGAAGTTTTAGGCAGTTGGTATGACGGATTATTTTCTTGACCTTTTGACGTTTTATCATCAGGTTTATGGGTTGACATTTGTTGTTCCTCTAGTCTTTATCCCTCAAAACTAACTGTCAGTATCTTAACATACTTGTCATCAACTTTATGGTTATTTATGAACTACTATTTTTAGTATTTTACCATTACTTTATCTTCAGTGAATCTTTTGGATTTAACAGTGTTAAACCCCTACATAACATTAATAATTTGTAGATTGATAATATTATGATGAAACTAATTTTTTAACTAATTCTATATCAATTTGTAATAAACTAGCTGTTTTTTCGATAGTAAAACCTTGTTTAATTAAGGTAGGAATTAACTCTAACTTAGCCTCAAGTTTACCTTCTATTTTACCCTCATCACGGGCTTCTTGATAAAAGCGTGTTTGTTTTAAATCATTTAATCCTAACATTTCTTCAATTTCCTCCCGAGTTTTTTCTGGAAACTTGTAGATCACAATAGTTTCTATATAAATCAATAATATTAATGATTAATTTTACAATAAAAAAGGTGGGCATTGCCCACCCTACGAGTTAAACGGTTAACATCTCAGAAGTTAGTCGTTTAAAGGTCAATCTTTCATCTTCAACGTCTACAAAAATTGTGTCTCCTGCTTTAAATTCTCCCCTTAAAATTGACTTAGCAATGGGTGTTTCTAAGTACCTTTGAACTGCACGTTTTAAAGGTCTGGCACCATAGACAGGATCATAACCGATATCTGCTACAAAATCTAAGGCCACATCTGCTAATTTGAGAGACATTTTTTGGTCTTCTAAACGACTTCTTAACAGTTGAACTTGTAACTTGACAATTTCTCGTAATTGTGCTTTTTGTAAGCTGTGGAAGATGATGATTTCATCGATACGATTGAGAAATTCAGGACGGAAACTATTACGCATCGCTTCCATAACACGGGAACGCATTTCATCATAACGAGTATCGTCTCCTGCTACATCTAAAATGTATTGAGAACCGATATTACTGGTCATAATAATGATAGTATTTTTGAAGTCAACTACCCGACCTTGAGAGTCGGTTAAACGTCCATCATCAAGAATTTGTAACATTATATTGAAGACATCACCGTGGGCTTTTTCTATCTCGTCAAAGAGAATTACTGAGTAGGGACGACGACGGATTGCTTCTGTTAATTGTCCTCCTTCATCATAGCCTACATACCCAGGAGGCGCACCGATTAAACGAGATACGCTATGCTTCTCCATATACTCGGACATATCGATACGTACTATGGCTTCTTCGGTATCAAAAAGATTCTTGGCTAAGGCTTTGGCTAATTCAGTTTTGCCCACACCAGTTGGTCCTAAAAAGATAAAGCTGGCCGTGGGACGATTAGGGTCAGAAAGTCCTGCACGAGAACGCTGTATAGCTTCTGATACTGCGGTTACAGCTTCTTCTTGACCAATAACTTTCTCGTGTAGTTCGTCTTCTAAATGTAATAGTTTTTCTTTTTCTGATTCCACTAATTTACTAATAGGAATTCCTGTCCATTTAGAGATAATTTCTGCAATATCTGATTCTATAACTTCCTCTCTGAGCAATGTTTTTCCTGTGGTTTGTCGCTCCTCAATTTTAGATTCTAGTTCTTTTACTTGTCCCTGTAATTCTGTGAGTTTACCGTAACGTAATTCCGCAGCTTTATTAAGGTCATAATCTCGTTCTGCTTGTTGAATTTCTAAGTTAACTTGATCGATAGTTTCCTTTAGTTGACGAATCTGATCAATAACTTCTTTTTCTGCTTGCCATTGGGCATTAAGTTGGGATTGTTGTTCCTTAAGATTAGCTAATTCTTTTTCTAATCTTTCTAAACGTTCACGAGAAGCTATATCTTCCTCTTTTTGTAAAGAAAGTCTTTCCATTTCTAACTGGAGAATTTTACGATCTGCTTCGTCTAACTCTTCCGGTTTAGAGGTAATTTCCATCTTTAATTTAGCAGCAGATTCATCTACTAAATCAATGGCCTTATCAGGTAAGAAACGATCGCTAATATAACGGTTAGATAACATCGCTGCTGCCACCAAAGCTGTATCAGCAATTTTCACCCCATGATGGACTTCATAACGCTCTTTTAGTCCCCGTAAAATAGAAATTGTATCCACTACATTAGGTTCATCCACTAATACTTCTTGAAAACGTCTTTCTAGGGCAGCATCTTTCTCGATATACTTACGATATTCATCGAGGGTTGTTGCCCCAATACAGCGCAATTCTCCCCGTGCTAACATGGGTTTTAAAAGGTTTCCTGCATCCATTGCACCTTGGGTTGCACCGGCACCAACAACGGTATGAATTTCATCAATAAAAAGGATAATATTTCCCTGAGAATCCGTTACTTCTTTTAAAACAGCTTTCAATCTTTCTTCAAATTCCCCTCGGTATTTAGCTCCAGCAATTAATGAACCCATATCCAAAGCAATTAACTTTCTATCTCGCAAAGATTCAGGAACATCTCTATTAATAATTCGTTGTGCTAACCCTTCCACAATAGCCGTTTTTCCCACACCAGGTTCCCCAATTAAAACAGGATTATTTTTGGTTCTACGGGATAAAATTTGAATGGTTCGACGAATTTCATCGTCCCGGCCAATAACAGGATCAAGCTTACCTTCTCTGGCTAATTGAGTTAAATCTCGTCCATATTTTTCTAAAGATTCGTATTTATTTTCAGGATTTTGATCGGTCACTTTTTGATTGCCTCTTACTTGTTTAATAATCTCTTTTAAGTTACTTTCAGTTAAACCAAAATCTTTGAACAATTTTTTACCAAAACGGTCATCTTTACTGTAGCCTAATAGTAAATGTTCAACAGAAATATAGTCATCTGTAAATTCTTTGCGAAACCTCTCACTTCTATCCAGTAAACTATCTAAACTACGGCCTAGATAAACCGACTCCCCAGGGTTAGAAACTTTGGGTTGGCGACGAATAAAAGCTTCGATTTGATCCCGCAATTTGGGAACACTAATCTTAGCTTTATTGAAGATACTTGTGGCCAGTCCATTTTCTTCGGTCAGAGATTTCATTAAGTGTTCACTTTCAATTTGTTGGTGACTATTTTGTTTAGCAATATCAGGAGTACGCACAATGGCTTCCCAAGCTTTTTCGGTAAATTGATTAGGATTGTTTGGTTGCATGGTTAGAATTATCTATAATTGATTATATTGTTATTGTAATCTAGCTAACTCCCCAAATAACGACGGTTTACCCCACTGCTTCAGGTTGGGTTTACATCAGTTTTTAATTTTCTCCTGCTTAAACAATAGTCCTACTAATAATTACTTATGAATAATCAGAAAGATTTGACATGAGTTGGATTGATTATGTTATAATACCTAGAGAGCATTATAAACTGAGAGAAAAATAAGTTAGTTAGTATTAGCAGTTTTGTCCGTTGGGTATCGCTAATGTTTTCTCTAAAGAACAAGCTCGAAATGTTGAAACTAAGATAGAGATAGATAGTTCATGTCAATTTACGTTGGAAACCTCTCTTATGAGGTAAGAGAAGAAGACCTTAAGGAAGTCTTTAAGGAGTATGGTTCAGTGAAAAGAGTCCATGTTCCCACAGATAAAGAAACGGGTCGTCCTAGGGGGTTTGCTTTTGTAGAATTAGAAACAAAAGCGGAAGAATCTAGTGCCATTGAAACCCTTGATGGTGCAGAATGGATGGGGCGAACCATGAAGGTAGACGAAGCACGTCCCCGTAAGTAAAATTACGAATTATTTACCTTCAAGAGATTCATCTTGTTTTAAGTGAATCTCTTTTTATAGTTATAGGATTTAACTATTATGATTCGGGACAGGGATCACCGAATATATTAGAATTTTGTGCTTGAATTAATTGTGATTGAGAATCAACCCAGTAATGATAATCTGTCAATAATTGATTAAGCAATCTTTGTTTAATACGACTGAGAACTCCTTTTAAAAGACTATTTCCTGTTACCTGTAGTAAAGGTTTAGGTGTTACCCATAAAGCGGGAGGTAAATCGACTTGAACAGTTAAATTAGCCTCTCCACGTAAATAGGTTTTACCCTCTTGTTCTTGAGGAGATAGTTTCCCTTTCAAAGTTAAAGAAAAGCGATCGTTAATATAATCAATTCCCCGAATTTCACAATCTTGTGACCGCAAAAAAACCGTTCCTTTACTATCAGATAAAACCTCTAAAACAACGGTAGGTTGAAAATGATAAATATCCAGAAAATTTAAAGGACGCATTTTCAAACGAAACTCATAGTCTGATAACTGTTCCATGAGTTGAGGATCGGCGATCGCCTTTACCAAGCGTTGTGGTTGTCTGAGATAATGATAGATCGGTGTGGGTGCATCTTGAACGGGCAAGGAGAGAGACTCAGAGGCTTTAAAATGAATCAGATGTGAAAATTTTTGATCAAGCATTGAGATATTATGAGTTCCATTGTAGTGTCATTAAAAATACACTACAAGAAAATTGTCAAAATCTATAATTTTGTTTAAGAATACATTGTAACACCCCTAGACTTAAGGGATCCAGGGGTTTATGATGAGATAGATTCCTTCTTGTTGGGAGAAACCGGCTTGTTGTTCACAAGTCAAAAGTCAAAAGTTCTGCCTCTTCTGTCAGTAAGAGGATTAAATCAATAATTGTTTTGATCTTTCTTGTTCTATAGGGCTTATTATTCACTTTTGTCTTTTGCCTTTTGCCTTTTGCCTTTGCCCAAAGGGCGCGGTAAGCCATAAAAAATTGTTGTTGGGAGAAAACTTTAATGCGAGATGCCGTTACTACGTTAATCAAAAACTATGATCTAACCGGTCGTTATTTGGATCGAGATGCGATCGATAGTCTCAAATCTTACTTTGACTCAGGAAGCGATCGTATCAAGGTGGCTGCTTTAATCAATGCTAGTTCCCCTGAGATCGTTAAAGAAGCAGGTCTTCAACTCTTTGAAGAAGTTCCAGAGTTGATCCGTGCAGGGGGTAACGCTTACACCACCCGTCGTTATTCGGCTTGTTTACGGGATATGGACTATTATTTGCGTTATGCCAGCTATGCTTTAGTAGCAGGAGATCCCACTGTTCTCGATGAACGGGTTTTACAAGGGTTACGCGAAACCTATAATTCTTTGGGCGTTCCTATTGCCCCCACAGTTCGGGGTATTCAAATAATGAAAGATAAGGTTAAAGCCATGGCCGCTGAGTCTGGGGTTGAAAACACCTCTTTTGTAGATCAACCATTTGATCACATGAGTCGTGAGTTCAGCGAAATCTCAATTTAATGGCTTTTGTTTATAAGACCCCGCCATTAATGGTGGGGTTTTAATTAAGGCGATCGCTTTTTCAGAGAATAGTTAATAATTGTTAATTGTTAATTTCTGAAAGAGGCGATCAATTTTTATCTTAATACCCATTAATTTAGTTGCTTTCTCTCCATTTTTGGGCTTGTAATTGTATTTTTTCTAGTTCTACTTTGTCCATTTTTTTGAGATTAGCTAAGATAAGGTTCATCCGCCCTAAACCTCTTAATTGTTGTTGATGACGGGATAAAAAGTCCCAATAAAAGAAGTTAAAAGGACAAGCTTGATTTCCAGTTCTTTGAGTCTGTTTATAAACACAACTTTTACAATAATCACTCATTTTATTAATATAATTCGCTGACGCTGCATAAGGTTTTGAGGCTAATATTCCCCCATCTGCAAACTGCCCCATTCCTATAACATTGGGAACCATAACCCAATCATAAGCATCGATAAATGCACTGTGGAACCAATTATTAATTGCTTGGGGAGATACACCAACAATTAAGCCAAAATTCCCTAATACCATTAATCTTTGTATATGATGAGCATATCCTGTTTCTTCTACCTGTTGTAAACTTTGTTTTAAACAGTTCATATCTGTTTTAGAACTATCCCAGTAAAATTCTGGTAGTTTTTCTTGATGATTAAACCAATTTTTTTGTGCATAATCATCATCCATTATTTGATAAATTCCATACATATATTCTCGCCATCCCAAGATTTGACGGATTAAACCTTCTACACTATTTAAAGGATAATCAAACTCATAATAAGCGTTGTCAATGGCTGTAATTACTTCTAAAGGTGTAAGTAATCCGAGGTTAATATAAGGAGAGATTAAACTATGCCATAAAGTATATTCTCCTGTTATCATGGCATCTTGATATGTGCCAAAATTGTTTAAATTATTTTCTATAAAATTATCTAATATCTGTAATGCTTGGGAACGGGTTACACCCCATTTAAAAGATTCAATTTTGCCGTAGGTTGTTATTTGATAGGAATTAATATCTTTAATTACTTGTTGAGTGATTTTATCTGCTTCAAACTCTAAAGGAGTGGGAGTATTTAACCCTTTTTTGGGAGGTTTACGGTTTTGTTTATCAAAGTTCCATTGTCCTCCGATTGGTTTATTATGTTTCATTAAAATATTGAATCTTTTTCGTCCTTCTCGATAAAAATCTTCTAGTAATAAGCGTTTTCTTGAATCAGTCCATTGTTTAAATTCTGCTTGAGTCCAGAGAAAATGATTATTGGTAATAAACTGTATTTTACAATCTAACTTAAAGCTTTCAATCAATCTTAAAAATGGGCGATCATAAGGAGTTACTAATCTTAATTCTGTGATATTATTTTTCTTAATCCAATAGTTTAAACTGCTTTCAAAATCTTTATTTATTTCGTAAGTAACTGGCCATCCTTGTAATTTTAATTCCTCGGCAAAATGACGCATTGCTGAGAAAACTAATACTAATTTTTGTTGATGATAGGGACGTTTTTTAATATAATTAAGGGATTCAATAAAAATAACAGGAGTTTTTTGTTTATTGTGTTGACAACTTAGTAAAGCTGATTGTTCTAAATGTAATTGATTTCCTAAAATCCAAATTCCAATAGTCATAGAAAAATATAAAAATAAGTTAATTTAATGTTATCACTTAACAGTGAGCAGTGAACAGTCAGCAGTTATCGTTTATCAGTTTTTTGGTTTATTACAGTACAAAAATACGTTAATTTAATTGTCATTCTGATCTATGAAGAATCTATTTTTCTATTTAAGCAGGAAGATTATAAAAATAATTGATCAATATAAACTTTAAACCATTCAATTTTTTCTTTTTCTTCATCCGTTAATAAAACATTAGGTTTAAAAATAAGCTCACCTTCGTCAGAAATATCAGCAATAACTCGGTTTCTTAAACTTGCTCCTAACTCTTTTTCTGCTGCTTTCCATAAAGAGACATCAGGACTTTCTAAAATGTCTAGATGTTGCTGTAAAAAGTCTTTTTGATAATCATAAGGTATCCAACCACTTTCAGATTTTAACGCTTTGATTAAGGTTTCCGATAAACTATCAGGATAAGTTTTTTCGCCTTGACTTTTTAACCATAAAACCCAAGAACAAAACGCTATTAAGGTAGTCTCTAAATTTTCGGGACAATAGACGATCGTTTCTAATAACTCCTGACAAAAGTTAACTCCTAAACGTCTCAGTCCCCACTTATATTTGTCAAAAATTTCAACAACACCATCATCAACATATTCGTAATAGATTGCTTTCCTTAAATTAATCATTTTTGATTTTTCCTAAAGCTTCTTTTGCTGAATAACCAGACTTAAGCAAACGCTTAATTTTCTTGAAATCTAATCTAGTTTCTAACCAAAGTTTAACTTCTTGTTCCATATCCATCTCTGAGTTTTTTAACTCCTGAGTAAACATTGCAGAAAAGCCTAACTCTCGCCATTTTTTAACGATTTCAATGGTCATATTTAACCCTTTCCACATCGCTGCTTCTCCTGCTGTAATACCTATTTCATGCCAAGCGATCGCTTCTGATAAAAGAAACTTATATTTGTTCCAATCTGTTGCTTGTTTCGGAATAACATCAAGATTAATCCAAGTGAGAATATCTCCTAAAGGAACACTATAGCGAATCCATTCTTGAATCTCATTACTATTGAGTCCATAATCAACTAATTTTTCCACAGCATTAAGATCAATATCTTTCGGTTTTAACCCAGATTGAAACCAAGCTATAATTTCATCAGTTGTTAAGTTTAAATCAGTGAACTTTCTAGCTATCTCAGGAGTCATTTTACCATTTAAAGGATGAAACCTAGACGTAGTTTTAAACCACTTTTGAGCCAACTGTACAGAAAAGCCATGATCTCGCCAATCTTTCGCTGCTTCTGCCTTAAACTTACCAATACTTTTCCAAACCAATGCTTCTTCTACCTCAAAATTATAACTTTCCCAATCAGAGTCTAAACCTAATGGCCAAAGCCAAAAAAATTTGATATCTTTATATTGAGGAAAATCAGCTAAATTAATAATAGTTTCTGGTTCATAAATTTTCCTATAAACCTCCCCAGGTTGGGGAGGCATAAAAAAGCCCAAAATTTTTTCAGTATCTATTTCTTCAACTAAAATATCATTGGGCCAAGCTGCAATCAATAAATCATTAGAATAGTTTTTCAATCGATATTTAACAACCATAATATCAGAATTAAGAATTAATAATATTTTTATCTATTATCACCTTAAAATGGGAAGCATGAAACCCTTTTTTCTATAAATTTTACTTCAAAAAATCAACTTTTGTAGTGGTTTATAGCAATTTTCATTTGCATAGATTACAAACTCAAAGAAAAATACTACCCACACCTCCCACCCCTCCCACACTCTCCACCCTTACTAAACCGAAATGTTTATACACCCAATTGAAAACTGCTATTAATAATATTAAGCCCTAACCACTAATGTTAAACTATCCCCTTTTCAGGTAGAATATTATGATGGCAAAAATGCTTAGAATAAATTGCCATTGCTATTCTTAGCAATTACTTCACCAACCCTGCCCTGAAAGTGCAGGGATTGCCTAGACCAATCTAGGTGACGCAAGAGGTGAATACCACATTGAGACACAGCTTGGCACACACTTGCGAATACCTCCCTAGTTCGGACTATCTGTAAACCCAATTGGTTGGGTGCTGTTAGACAGGACATCTTAGTTGTGTTGTGGGAAGGGACTTTAAACGAGTTTGCGAGTCTCG
>JAAUYK010037103.1_pt1 | contig 17160 bp, 11 predicted proteins | sample 7278021 | NCBI WGS metagenome assembly JAAUYK01 (sample SAMN14350223, study PRJNA611818) | marine sediment metagenome | isolation source: surface marine sediment (1.8m) | place: French Polynesia: Moorea | collected 2018-08
CCGATTTTCAAGATTTTACAGAAAAGTACTGCTAGCAGCAGAGCTTTAGGCGTAGCCTGATTGTGGGCTGTACTTATCCTTACTCCTAGCGGATTGAGCAGAAGTATGAGGATATTGTTAGTAGATGACGATCGATACTTAGCTGGAGTGCTCAGGAAAAATCTGGCGGAGCAGCATTATGCAGTTGATGTAGCCATGGACGGCGAAGCGGGTTGGGAGTATGGTTCAACCTTCGCCTACGACTTGATTTTACTAGATGTGATGCTGCCCAAGCTCGACGGCGTTAGCCTTTGTCGGCGATTGCGCGATCGCGGCTATCGCATGCCCATTCTCCTACTCACCGCTCGGGATAGTAGCACAGATAAAGTAAAAGGGCTTGATGCTGGCGCTGATGACTATGTGGTCAAGCCTTTCGACGTTGAAGAGTTGATCGCTCGAGTTCGTGCCCTCCTACGTCGAGAGAGCGATACCATGCCACCTGTGCTGCGATGGGGGAGCTTAAGCCTCAACCCCAGTACTTGCGAGGTGACCTACTCAGAGCAACCTTTACATTTGACTCCCAAAGAATATGCTTTTCTAGAGCTATTTCTCCGCCGCAGCCACCGCGTTTTCAGTCTCAGTGAGATTATAGATAAATTATGGTCGTCGCAAGAACTCCCTGGAGAGGATGCGGTCAGAACTCACGTTAAAGGGTTGCGCCAGAAATTAAAAGCAGTTGGTGCTCCCCCTGACTTGATTGAAACCGTTTACGGTATAGGTTATCGACTGAAGTCGCCGCCGATTTCCCCGGAGCCTCAGAATAAAGCAACAGAAACATTGAGCGCCCAAAAAACCAGACATTCAAAGCATTTAGCCGCCCTCGCTGAAGCTTGGGAACAATGTAAGGGGGAAATCATTGGTCGTCTAGGAGTCCTAGAACAGGCTGCCACCGTTCTCAAAGAGGGTACTCTAAGTCACGAACTCCAACGGCAGGCTAACTTAGCAGCTCATAGTTTGGCTGGAACCCTAGGGACTTTTGGTTTTGCTGAGGGATCGCGGCTGGCGCGAGAGTTAGAATATCTGCTGCAAACAGAAGACCTGCTCAAACAGAATCAAGGACCACTATTAGAGGGATTATTGACCGCCCTGGGTCGCGAAATGGAGGGGACACCAACGGAACAGACTCCCAATCCAGCCTCAGGGAATTCCCCTTTGTTGTTGATGATTGACAATGATGCCGAATTTACTCAGCAGTTAGGGGCAGTAGCTACAGCCATTGGCATCCGCACTGCGATCGCGCCTACTCTAGTGGAAGCCAAAGATTGGCTCACTCAAGATTGCCCAGATGTAGTGGTGCTCAAACTCTCCTTTACTGGAACTGAGTCTGTTGATTGGATTGCTCAGTCGGAGCGCTTGGCGCTGATTGAGGAACTCGCCCATCAGACACGACCGTTGCCAGTGCTAGTAGTTGCAGATGGAGGCAATCTCAAAGGTCGCCTCGCAGTAATCCGTCGGGGCGGGCATACCTTTTTGGAGCAACCTGTAACTCCGACTCAGGTAATAGAATCAGTGACCCAAGCGCTACGGCGTGACCGCGCTGGGATTAAGGTGATGATTGTGGATGACGATCCGCAACTGCTCAAGACCCTACCAACCCTCCTCAAGCCTTGGGGATTCAAAATCACTACCCTGGACACTCCCCAGCGATTCTGGACCGTCCTTGAAACCGTGCATCCAGACTTGCTGGTGCTAGATGTAGAGATGCCCCAAGTGAGTGGAATTGAGCTGTGTCAGGTGCTGCGCAGTGACCCGTATTGGAGGCGATTGCCCGTCTTGTTTCTCACCGCTCACACGGATGCCCAGACCCAGAATCAGGTATTTGCGATCGGCGCAGATGACTACCTGAGCAAACCTGTTGTCGGAGCGGAACTAGCCACTCGCATTCTCAACCGCTTAGAGCGGGTGCGACTTTGGAGTGACATACTCCCACACTTCCCTATCGGGTAAGTGTGGGCTTCCCAACGACTCCTGCTACTGCATAGGACATTGATTGGGCTTTAAGAACGGGATGCCCCACCGCTCTTTTTTCTATATTTATAGCTGCATTATGATCACGATCCAGGCTGCATTTACAATGAGGGCAGTTATGCCATCTTTCATGCAGCTTTTTAGGGACTTTCTCGCCACATTTGGAGCAGTTCTGTGAGGTATTATGGGCGCTTACCGGGATAACCAACAGACCAGCATTCTCGGCTTTGTTTGTCAGGATCGACAGAAAGCTTGACCACCCAGCATCCAACACAGATAAGGCCAGTCTGGTTCGAGCAAGTCCTTTGACATTCAAGTCTTCATGAGCTACAACGTCATATTTTGACAGCAAATAGTTAGCTGTTTTGAAATGAAAATCTCGCCGTTTGTCGGCAATTTTCTTGTGTTGCAACCCAAGTTGTTTGATAGCCTTTAGCCTGTTCTTTCCGCCTTTTTGACGACGAGAAACCCGCTTTTGAATTACCCTTAACCGTTTTTGAGCTTGGCGATAGTGCTGTGGAATTGGTACTGTTTCGCCTTCAGAAGTGGTCAAGAAATCCTTTAACCCGACATCAATCCCTGCAATTGAGTGTGGGTTGATGTTTGACGTGATTTCGGGAACTGTTGAATCTTGGAGTGAAAGCGTTACATAAAATCCATCAGCTTTTTTGGTGATCGATACAGTTTTAACTTTAAATCCATCAGGAATTGGACGATGGATAATTGCTTTGATTCTTCCTAGTTTGGGAAGATTGATTAAATTTCCTTCTAGGCATTCTCCTTTTATTTGAGGATAAGTAAATGTCCGATAGCGGCTGCGAGACTTGAATCTCGGTCTACCACTTCGCTTGCCATTACAATCACCTTTCAGGAATCTATCAAACGCTACCTTGACGCGCTTGACGATATCTTGAAGAACTTGAGAGTGAATCTCTTTATACCAAGGGTGAGTCTTCTTGAGTTTTGGCAGCGTTTTCTTTTGGGAATAGTAGTCTGGATTGTTCCGTAACTCTGGCAAAAAACAAACGAGAGGGCAAGCATTTAAAGAGGAACGGTTTTGCTCATACCAATTAAACCTATCAGCCAGCAAATAATTGTATTGAGCGCATAGCATTGATAGCCAGTTGTCAATTTGATTGACCTGTTGTTTTGTTGGTCTTAACTTGTATTGGTATGCCGTTCTCATGCCTTGCCGTTTTGTTTTCGACCTACACAGTATTATTACATGTGTACACACATTCTTCCAGGGCAAAAAAATCTTTGAGGTTAAAACCTCTCGGACTGGCGATTCATCTCACGCTGACCGCTATGCGATTCAGACGTGAGGCTTCTCGCCAACTAGCTAAGGACAAATAGCACGAAGAGAAGACATGGGTCACCCATTGGGTTTGCTAGTTGAGACTGATTTGTTAATTACCTAAAATGATCAGCAGGTGGAGTAATGAAGAGATGGGGAAACGATTTTCCTGACTTGATATAATTCCTGCTCCCTGCCTCCTGACACAGCCATGAACTTAGGTAATCAGTGGTCAAAGGTATTACTACCGCGCCTTAATCAAACAGACATTAAGACGTTAGTCCTGCTGATAATAGCCGGGGGGGCTGGCAATTATTTCCGCCTGTCCATGTTTTTTGGCATAGATTTTCTATTTGGCAGCATTGCCGTTTGGTTGGTCGTGCTCCTGTATGGCGGGCGTTGGGGTACGCTAGCGGCTCTGATTATCAGCTTGCCGACAGTTTTCTTCTGGGGGCATCCCTACGCAGTGATTATCTTAACAGTGGAAGCTCTGTTCGTCGGTTGTTTGTGGCGCCCTCGACAGCTAAACCTAGTGCTGCTGGATGGGATTTACTGGCTTGGTTTCGGTGTCCCCCTGATGGGTTTGTTTTATGCTGGGCTGATGCAAATGGCTCCTATCCAAGTCGGTCTGATCCTTCTTAAACAACCCGTTAATGGCATCTTGAACGCCCTGATCGTCAACCTGATCTTCGCTTATTTACCTATTCATCGGTGGGCAGGACGCCCACAGCCAGCCCACAATCTTACCCTCCAGCAGATCTTACTCAACTTACTACTCGCCTTTGCGGTCTTGCCCCTGCTGCTGTTAATGATTCTCAAAGATCAGTGGGCTTTTAAAGAGATGGAAAGCCAGGTGAACGCTGATTTAACTGCCATATCCACAGAACTGACGGCAGAAGTGCGCCAAGTGCAGCAAGAACGTTTAGGGGGGTTGCGGAAACTGGCTCATCTGGCGCGAGAGTCCCAGCTACAACCATCAGCTGAATTGGCTCAAATCACAGAATTTCTGCGGCAGAGGTTCCCGGCTATGGAGCAGGTCTATATAACTAACGCCAACGGTCAAATCATTGCCTCTGACCCTCCTCTCAATGCCCGAGGAGATTCAACTCCAATTGAGCAGGCAACAACATGCAGTGCTGAGAATCTCTTCATCCTTGATCCTTCCTCCTACATCCTTCAAATGAGAGTGCCAATATTAGAGGGCGCTCGCATCCAGGGCTGTGTTGTGGCAGAGATAGATTTAAACGACCTCTACGAGCGACTCCAATTCTATCAGAAGCAGCCGGATTGGCACCTAAGTCTCCTGGATGCTCAAGGTCAGCTGGTCACTAGTACCCATCACCAGGAAGGCGAATGGAGCATTCTACGTCCTCCTGAGTTTGTTCTGGATCGTTCCATCGAATCTACCACAAACCACTGGCTGCCGAGAGCCTGTAACAAACCACTGATAGTGCGTTGGCAGCAATCTTTTTATGGGCAACGGCAACCGGTCGGCGGCAACATTCCCTGGACGCTGGTGGTGGAAGTACCAGCAGCCCCCTATATCGACCCCCTGCAACGGCAGTATATCCTTGATTTGGTAACAATACTGTTGATTGCCGCCCTGGCGCTGTTCCTCTCCCATTTCCTCAGTCGCCGGTTGGTCAATCCGCTGTCGCGTCTGGCGCTAGTGACCACCAACTTGCCAGATAAGCTGCTCAATCACTTGGAAGTTTCTTGGCCCCATAGCGCCATAGCCGAGATGAACTCCCTGGTGCGTAACTTCCAGCTCATGGCAGGAACACTTCAGCAAAAATTCCGGGAACTCCAGGAAATCAACGACACTCTGGAACAGCGGGTTCGCTCCCGAACTCAGGAACTCTCTCAGACAAATCAGGAGTTGGAGGCTGAAATTGCTCAGAGAGCGCGGACGGAAGTCGCTTTGCGCGAGACTACTGAGGCATTAGAAAACTTCAGTGCCAGCCTCAAACACCTGCATCGGATTAGCACGGCAAGCTACGACAATTGTGATGACCTGTTTGCTGATTATCTAGAGGCGGGATGCGAAATTTTGGGGCTGGAAACTGGCATGATCGGTCGAATTGCCAACCAGTCCTACATTATCCGTTCCGTGAAGTCTGAGTTGGAATGTCTAGAACCTGGATTAGAATTTGCCCTAGAAGATGCTTACTGTGTCGCCGTTGTCCGAGGAAAAAAGACAATTACTTACACTCATGTGGGCGAGATGGCACAAATGCAGTCTCACCCGCTCTACCAGCGCCTGAAGCTAGAGTCGTACATCAGTACGCCTATATTTGCTAATGGGGAAATTTACGGAACCCTCTGCTTTTGCTCAACTCAGGTCAGGAGTGCCGACTTCGACCCCCGTGAGCGGGAAATTATTGAGTTGATGGCTAGAAGCATCGGCAGGTATATCGCTGAGCATCAAGCTAAAGAGGAACTTCAGCGTCAGTATCAGCGAGGGCAATTGCTCGCCGAAGTCACCCTCAAAATTCGCCAGTCTTTGCAGCTAGAGGAAATTCTCTCCACCGCCGTCACAGAAGTGCAAAAACTGCTCCAAGCCGATCGCATTTTGATCGTGGAGCTCCACGGCAATGTCGCTGGAACTGTGGTTGAGGAAGCAGCCTTTCCTGGCGGACCTGCCCTGTTGGGTCGAGCGATCGCCGAGCCTTTACTTCCTACAGATTACATTGAAAAGTACTGTCAGGGGCGAATTACAGCGTCCACTGACCTGCAGCAAGCAATAACTCACCCAGAGGACAGGGAACTGCTACAACAGTTTGCGGTTAAAGCCAGCCTCATCGTCCCGATTTTCGTCCAAGAAAAACTATGGGGTTTGCTCGTCAATCACCAGTGCCAAAATCCCCGGCGATGGAACGACTTTGAAATTGAACTTTCCAAGCAACTGGCCGATCAAATCGGCATTGCTCTATCCCAAGCGCAACTGCTGGAGCATCTTGAAGAGTTGGTGGCAGAACGCACCGTTGAACTCACAACAGCAAACAGACAACTACAACAAGAAATCAACGACCGCCAACGAGCTGAGAAAGCACTGCGCCGCAGAGAAGAAGAACTGCGCCTGATCACAGATGCCTTGCCTGTCCTGATTGCTTATGTCGATTCCCAGCAGCGCTATCGCTTTAACAATCAGGCTTACGAAGACTGGTTCGGACACTCGCCTGCAGAAATCTATGGACGGCATATTCAGGAGGTTCTAGGTGAGACAGCTTATCAGCAGATGAGAAAGTATGTCGAAACCGCCTTGTCAGGTCAGAAAGTCAGCTTTGAAATGGAATTACCCTACAAAGACAGTAACACCCGTTGGCTTAGCGCCGTCTATATTCCTCACCTTGACGAACAGGGAGAAGTGAAGGGATATATTGCCTTGAGCGGCGATATCACTGAGCGTAAAGCGATCGAACGGATGAAGGACGAGTTTATCTCCGTCGTCAGCCACGAACTGCGCACCCCCCTAACCTCGATTCATGGCTCCCTGAAACTCTTAGCAACTGGGCGGCTTGGCAACCTTTCAGCAGATGGTCAGCAAATGCTCAAAATTGCCGATGCCAATACCGAGCGTCTGGTACGCTTAGTCAATGATATCCTGGAGCTACAGCGCATCGGGTCGGGCAAAGTGAAGATGGATCGGCAGCTCTGTGATGCTGCTGATTTGATGGTGAAAGCTAAAGAGGCTATGGAGGGGATGGCTCAGCAGCAGAGGATTACCCTCTCGCTTACTCCCGTCGCCATTCCCCTGTGGGCAGACCCCGACTACATCATCCAAATCCTGACCAATCTGCTCAGTAATGCCATTAAATTTTCCCCCCCTGGTAACACCGTCTGGATCGCAGTTGAAGATCAGGAGAATGAAGTTTTGTTTCAAGTCAAAGACCAGGGACGGGGGATTCCCACTGACAAGTTGGAAAGCATTTTTGGGCGTTTCCAACAGGTTGACGCTTCTGACTCCCGCCAGAAGGGAGGAACTGGTCTGGGGCTATCCATCTGCCGCCAGATTGTCGAGCTGCATGGCGGTAAAATCTGGGCTGAGAGTCCCCAGGGTAAAGGCAGCACCTTCTACTTCACTCTCCCAGTTGTGAAGGAAGTAACTGAGATGTAGGTCTAAGATCTAGGTCTTTTTGAATTTTGAATTTTTTACAGCCATGACAGCCAAGCGCATCCTAGTCATTGATGATGAAATGGGTATTCAGGCAGTTGTCCAACTCGGTCTAAAAATGGAAGTAGGCTGGGAAGTTCTGAGAGCTTCTTCGGGGTCAGAGGGCATTACCAAAGCCGAAGCTGAGCAGCCAGATGCCATCCTGCTGGATGTAATGATGCCAGACATAGACGGGCTTGCCACATGGCGGCAGCTACAGGCTAATCCCGCCACCCAGTCTATTCCCGTCATTTTGCTCACGGCTAAAGTGCAGGCTGCTGAGCAATGTCAATTTAAGAGTATTGGGGTGGCAGGCGTACTCAGCAAACCTTTTAATTCCCTCACCTTGGCAAGTCAGATAGCAGAAATTCTCGGTTGGCAATTGTAAATAAAGATATGAACTACGCTTATCCGCTAAGGCTGAGATAAGCGTTTCTGGCGCTTCCGCGAACCAAGTTGCCGCATCGAGCCGCAGTCCTTTCGTTCCTTGGTCCTTGCAGTAGAGCTTTGTTCTCCACGCTTGATGACGCTCGTTCCAAGCGCCCATTGCAACATTACTTTCGCTGCTGCTACATCTCTATCTTCTGTACAGCCGCACTTCTGACATTGATGTATCCGCTCTGAGAGTGTCTTCTTTTGCTGATGTCCGCAGTCTGGGCAAGTTTGTGATGGCTTGACCTTGACAGTCGGCACCATTATGAGCACTCCCCCAGCTTCTGATAGCTTGTAAGCGATATTGTCTGTGAGCATCCCAATTGCAACATCGAGTACGCTCCGATTTAGTCCCGTCTTCTGCCTCCGCCGCTTTGAACCTTTTTTGGCTCGATTCGTCATTCCCTGAAGATTGAGCTTCTCAGTAGCCACCAGACTATTACTGTCTACAATTTGTGCAGCTACCTTGTGTGCCCAATCAGCGCGTCGATTGGCAGCATAAGTATAAATCTTGCCTATCTTTCGCTTAATCTTCTTCCAACGGGAAGAAGGTTTGGTGCGCTTGCGGGTTGACTTGTGTCTACGAGAGAGTTTTTGTCCGGTAGGACTACGCTTACGCCTTAGCTTCTTGGAATGTTTCCGAATCTTTTTGAGTGCGGCTTTTAGGAATCGAGGGTTGGAAATCTGTGTCCTATCACTCAAGGATGCCGCTGCGTTTACCCCAAAATCAATCCCAATTGCTCCTTTGCCAGTGGGTGCGGGCAGGTACACACTTAACTGTGATCCTCGCGTACCACTTGCTGTCCTTAAGCAGGATTGTGCAAGTGCTGGGAGTCCCCCAGGTGCGAGCCTGTCCCCGCATTCGGATGTCACCAATATTGCTGATCCTTAGCCTGCCATGCTTGCCATCGGAGAGGACTTTCCAGCCTGACTTGCAGGGGTATGTCCAGCCACGATAGCGGCGGAATGCCTTGAATTTAGGACGTTCGCTTAAGCCGTTTAAAAAGCGCTGGTATGCAAAATCCACTCTCAAGAGAGTTGCTTGCAAGGCATGAGAGCCCAGTTCCTTGAATTCCGGCCAGACTTCCTTGAACGCTGGCAAGCAGTTCTGCTGCTCAAAATAGTCAACTTTATGGTGAAAGCGCTTGTACTGGGTGCGACGATTTGAAAGTGCTCCATTGTATAAGTAGCAATGTAATCGTCGCCAGTTATGAAGCTTTTCGGTTTGTGATTTGTTGGGGTAAAGGCGAAAGGTCACTCGTCGTGTGGTCGCCAATACAACCTCCAGTCGATACTAAGGGCACATTACCAGCTAACATAACGCTAATCAAACTGTATAGGAGCAGACATCGAATCCGCCCCTATTACGCGCTATCCTTCCCCATTCCGCTGCGCTGAGAATGGGGACTGCCGCGCATTACGTTCAACAACTAAGTTCTTGAGGAAAATCTCAGGATCCTCATAAGTTCCTCAGATTTAGGTTCTAAACTCTAGAGCGAGTGGAAATAAGCTTGCCTCTGAGCCTTTTACTCAATCTTTAATCAAATCAGTTTTAGTCAAATTAGGTTGAAATAACGCTATGAGTAATTGCCCTTGTTGCGGTAGATTGTTGCTCCGCCATATTCATCATGGCAATCTTCATTGGTTTTGCCCAAACTGTCGGCAAGAAATGCCCAACTTTGATCAACAGAAGAGTTTTACCCGGATTCGCAGGGTGAATTTGGGGAAGAAGCCCATTAGAGGTTTGGCTTAGATTACCTAGTGACCTAAATTGGATGAAAAAAAAGACGAATCTTAATCTAGTAGATTTATTCCGTCAGATAGACAGTGATCTTCAGTCAAAGTTCACAACTTTCTCCCAGGGCGAGACGATTTTTTCTCCAGGAGACTTGGCTAGACAGGTCTATTTCTCACTTAGTGGCGTTGTTAAGCTCTCTAAAGTTGACAAAACAGGTGAAGAAATCACCCTAGCCCTGTTACCAGAAAGCAGTATTTTTGGGGTACTGCCCCTGATTACAGGTCTCCACGCCGACCGATTCTACCACGCGGTTGCTTTCACACCAGTTAAGCTGTTTCCCACCTCGATTGACCAACTAGAGCAAGCGCTCCATTGCAGCCCGGAGCTATCAATGTTAACACTACAGAGACTCTCAGAGCGAATCTTACAAGGGGAAAGGATGGTTGAAATCTTAGCTCGTCGGAGTCAGAGTTCCCGATTAGCCAGTTTCTTACTAATTCTTTGTCGTGACTTTGGAGTGCAAACCGCCTCTGGGATTATGATTGACCTGAAGATCTCCCATCAAGCGATCGCTGAAGTAATCGGATCTGCCCGCGTTACCGTTACCCGTCTCCTGGGTATTCTGCGACAGGAGCAAGTAATTTCTATCTCACCAGAAAAAAAAATTACCATCCACAACCCGACAACTTTGAACAGAGCAATTTCCCTATCTATATCTAAGAGCGACTTTGTTGGCGCAAGTAATCAATTTATCATTAAATGTAATACAAGTAGGATGGTAAATTCCTCCCAGTCAAATGAGCCAGGGATGAAACAATCAGAACAACACTCGCTTCGACTGCCGAGTATTATAGGTTAAAAGCTTGGCGTCAAGCAGAAAGTTTCCGTCTGACGGACCCAGAATTCTTGTAAAGTCATTTAAGGAGAAATCAACAGGCATTGGCGAGCCGCTTTGCGGACTCGCGCCTGCTGCGATCGCCCCTCCTATCGCCGCGTTCTTAGAAAGTGAAGGTCGTTCTCAATGCTCCAATTACTACAGTGTCGTTATTATCACTGTCCTGATTCGGCGCTGTCAGCACAATCACTCCCGGAGTCAGGGAGATATTCTCGGTTATCTGATACTTATAGGCAACTTCGATGTGGAATGGACTATCATTCTCCAATCTAGGTCGATCGGGAATCTCAAGACCTCCCAGATAAGGTTCTGCCCCAAAGACGACATAACCTAGATTTCCTTCTTTCCCTAAATCGGGGAAAGCGAAAACAAGGGCATAGTTCCAGATTTCAGCTTTGCCCAAGCCAATCAATCTAGCACTGGTAAAACCGCCCCAAGCCCTAATGCTAAAACTGGGGTTAATGTCAAATTGACTTTCTATGCCGTAGGTATTGCTGGAAACTCGCTGATTGGGAACGCCAAAATTTGTTAGCCGCAGGTTACCAGGAAGTGTGCCGGTCCCGCCAAAGGCAAAGAGGCGGTCGGTGGTGTCATAACCATTCATGTAGGTAAATCCGAATTTAATCCTATCAGTCGGCTTGTAGACAAACTGACCCATGGCAGAGTAATTACCGTTAAACAGACCCGATCCCGGACTGGGATCGTTACCTCCCCGCGCTATGTAACCCGCTGAGAGTTCGAAGAGATTGTTAAACTTGTAGGTAGCCCCGACACCTTGCCCTCCAAGACCCAGGCGATAGATGGGATTGCGCTCGGCAAACCGGGAAAGCGCACCATTAGCACCGCCACCGGCTTCCAATCCTGAGTTGAAAGTGTCAGCATAGAAGTGATGACCCCCCAGACTAGCCATGGTAAAGATTTTCAAGTTTTTGCCAATCGGGAAGTAGTAGTGTAGGCGATCGATAGTAACATCATTATCGAATTGACCGTCATAGGCAAAGCGCCCTTCAAAATCGCCAATTTCATCTTGGAAGGAGTTTTCGAGATTACCCGCAGTTAAACGGGTGAACAGCGTGTCTTTACCAGTAAAGCTAGTCACAAACTGGAGGCGAACCCGATTGGTGAAGGTTACTTGAGCGTCTAGATCTCTTCTTCCTGTTCCGTTATCTACCTGATCTCCAAACGCCTGTGCAAGGGTCAAAGCGACTTCACCTACTAGTTTGGTCGTAGTAGAAAACTGATGGTCTTCTAAAAATGCCACCCGACCTTCCAGGTTATCTATCCGCGCACCCAGGGCTGCTAGTTCCGCTTCAAACTCTTGCGCTAGCCGTTGCAGTTTTTCAATGTCCTCGCGCACAACAGCCTCAGTAGCAGCAATCAAGCGCTCCATCTGTTCCATACAAGCGTTCAAACCAGCGGCAAATTCCCAGCGAGTTAGGGCGCGGTTGCCTCGGAAGGTTTGGTCGGGATAACCGACAATGCAGCCGTAACGCTCGACTAAACTGCGCAGCGCCTCATAAGCCCAGTCTGTGGGAGCAACATCTCGCAACTGGGAGACGTTGGTCACTTGAGCCATGGGGTCACTTTCTAGACTCTCTAGAGAAACTTGAGCTACTTCTACCGGAAACTCAGGCATTGGTCCGGTCGCTTGTGCTGCTGTCCCACTCAGGTTAGCCTGGTTAGCTTGGGAGTTAATAGGCTGATATCCGAGATCCTCAGCGGCGATCGCCGAGGTTGAAAGTAAAAGAGCTGTTCCCAAAATTGCTGGGCATTTGAGAGGGAAAATGTTACTAATTTTAAACATTCTAAAGCTGTTTCCTCACACCAAATTGAGTTTTTTCTAGTCAAGCCAAGCTTAACTTCAACTTAACTCTCATGCCAGCTTTTGCTTTTTTGTATTAATTGATGCAAATATGGTCTTTATATGCTATTTATCGATGATTTTCATGCATTTTTCGCAAGAATCGGCTAATTTCTTTGATTTTTCTTACATCATCTTCTTTAAACCAGACAAATCTGCTTTCCCAAAGTGAACGCTGAAAGCAATATGGAGATTTTCCAGAGATTTGACTAACCAGGGAACTTCCTGTATGGAGGAGGACTCGTAGTGGCTCAACAGGATCGAGAAGCGTTTTTCTAAGTAAGGTTTGACCTTGGGGCACAGCAGCACCACCTTCAGTAGCAACCCAATGGTAGGGGTAGCTCCCAGGTTAGTAATCAGATCCAAAAAAACATAGTGGTTCATTTGCTGAGGACTTTCAACAAAAAAGTTCAATAGCTGGCTAGCAGTGCGCAAAATCAGAAATTCGCCGGGCTTATGGGCATTGCAGTGTGGCAGAGTGTTCTGTAGCTGCTGATAGAGTCTATAGTTAAACTTAAATTTCCCGTATTTGGGGTCAATCGAAGAAACTAGGTATTCGTATAGGTCTTTTTTGAAAGCTTGATAGGAAGAGGTTCCAGTACTGTGGGTAAGAAAGCTTTGGGCTAAATCCCTGTAGGTGTAGCCTCTTTCAACTTTACCGATAAAATGTTCGACGGCTGTACCTAACTCGCTTTCGCTTAGAAGTGTGGGATTTTTTACCGGCTGTATAATTCGCCCTGGGGCCGTTGACAACTGACGAGCGCGAGCAATTTGAACCAGCCGCACTTTATAAGTAACATATTGAGAAAGTTCAAACTCAAAACGGCGTTCCATTTGAGCTTTAATTTGCCTGACAGTTTTCCTAATTTTGTCACTACTGTCGTCACTGAGCAAACAATGCTCATATAAGTAGGGATAGCGGTTAATTAAGTTGCCTACAATCGGAGAACTGCTATCATTAGGCTCTTTGCTTGGACTGATCACTTTCGCTAAACGCTGCAGCTTTAGATATTCCTCAGTCTCAGTGAAATTCTTCACCAGGTTCCGCAAACGCCCCGAAGTGCGATTTCTAGAAGATGGCAGGTACTCGAACAGCGCTACTAACTCTGGAATAGCTGCTTGCAGTTGGGGTTCCCTGTACCAGTAATTGATCAGAATGTGGCAGCAGCGGCTGAGAACAAATTTAAATTTCTGTTCTGCCTGCTTAGATTTGATGATTTTTTCTAGCGCTAAGTAGGCGTTAGTGTCCTGATATCCCTTCCCCTCAATGAACAAACGGCGGAAGCGAGCGAGTAGCTCCCCAGGAGATTCCCTCTGTAGGCAGTCGAGTAAATGAGCGTAGAGTTGTTGTTCTTCTTCTTGCCTCGTCTGGCACAGGTAATTATCTATCGTCGATGCAATCACTCTGGTTAGCCTTCCTCATTGACGTTAGGGCTTTGAAAATTTCAGGTTTGATAAATTCAGTTTAATTGATTATTAATGTTGATTTATCTACATATTAGTGCAAATAAACTGAGAAATTGTAAGTTTTCTGTCAAGATTTTTGCTGACAAAAGTCTGTAAATTCATCTTTTTTTTACTCAAACTAAGAGCTATCACCTAAATTAATTTTAAAAGTCACATGATCTGCTTTAAACAAGACAAGTCTAAGCTTCCAAAGTGAACGCTCAGAGCAATATGGAGATTTTCCAGGGATTTGACTAACCAGGGAACTCCATCTTTGGCGAAAGACTCGTAGTGACCAAACAGGATAGAGAATCGTTTTTCTAAGTAAGGCTTGATTTTGCGGCACGCCAGCACCACTTTCAGCAGCAACCCAACGGTAAGAGCAGGACCGAGGTTGGTAATCAGGTCTACAAAAATATAGTGGTTCGGTTTCTGAGGGCTTTCTACCACTAAGAAGTTCAATAAATGGCTATAAGTGCGCAGAATCAGAAATTCGCTGGGCTTGTGAGAATTGCAATGCGGCAGAAGATTTTGTAGGTATTTGTAGAGTTTTTCGTTAAACTGATATTTTCCATATTTGGAGTCAATTGAAGAGATCAGGTATTCGTATAAGTCGTCTTTGAAAGCTTGATAGGAATTAGTGCCAACACTGTGGACAAGAAAGCTTTGGGATAAATCCCGGTAGGTGTAGCCCCTTTCAACTGTGCCGACAAAGTGTGTGAGGGCAGCTTCTAACTCTCGTTCGCTCAACAGTGTAGGATTTTTTACCTGCTCTATAATCGGTCCTGCTTCTGTTGACCACTGACGAGCGCGAGCGATTTTAACCAGCCGCACCTGACAAGTAACATAGCGGGAAAGATCTAGCTCAAAACGGTGTTGAATCCGCTCTTGAATTTGCCGTACAGTTTGTTGAGCTTCGTAACTGTTGTCTTCACTGAGCAAACAATGCTCGTACAAGTAAGGATAGCGGTTAATTAGATTTCCTACGGACTGAGATCTGCTGCGATTGGCTTCTGTGTTTTGACTGATTACTTTCGCTAAACGCTTCAGTGCTAGGTATTGGTCAGTCTCGGTGAAATCCTTCACCAGCTGCCGCAAACGCCTTGAATTACGAGAGCAGGCACTCTCAGGAGGGGATAGATGCTCGAACAGCGCCACTAACTCTGGGATGGAACTTCGCAGTTGGGGCTGCATTTGCCAGCAATTGATCAGAATGTGACAGCAGCGGTTGAGGACAAATTTAAATTCTTGTTTTGCCTGCTTGGATTTGATGATTTTTTCCAGCGCCAAGCAGGCTTTCTTGTCTTGATATTTGTTTCCCTCAATGAATAAATGACGGAAGCGTTCGAGCAGCTCACTAGGAGATTCACTCTTGACGCAACTGAGTAAATGAGCATATAGTTTTTGTTCTTCAAAGCTGGCGGATAGTTCGTTCATATACTAATTACAACTCTCAATTCAATCTCAAGGCTTGTTATTATATACTTTCTCAAAAGTGAGATATACTGATACAACCAAGTATATCTTAATAAACTGTTGAAATCATCGGCAAAATTGACTAAGTAATTATTTCGTCTACAAATAACTAGGAATATTCCCCAAGCAAAATATAGTAAAATTAATTGACCTCATTATTTCTACCATGTCTTTTCAGCTTTCTCTCGCTCAACTGAGTGAAATTATAAGTTCAACCGTGGTTAATCCATCTAATTATGATCTGGAACAATCAACCACAGGTATTGTCACTGACAGTCGCAATCTTAAGAAAAACGAAGTGTTTTTAGCCCTGAAAGGAAAGAAGTTCGACGGTCATAATTTTGGAGAACTTGCTGTCAAAAAAGGAGCGATCGCTCTGATTGTTACTCGACAGTTATCAGTAGATTTATCTCAAGATATTCCGCAATTTATCGTAGAAGATACTCTAGAGGCTTACCAGAAAATTGCGAGGTGGTGGCGCGATAAATTTCATATTCCGGTAATTGCCGTAACGGGTTCGGTCGGTAAAACTACTACTAAGGAATTAATTACTGCCGTTTTATCGACTCAAGGAAATGTCCTCAAAACTCAGGCGAATTACAATAACGAGATTGGCGTACCTAAGACGCTCCTGGAACTCAGTCGAGAACATGATTTTGCTGTGATTGAAATGGCAATGCGCGCTCCTGGGGAAATTGCCCTGCTGAGTGAGATTGCCCGTCCGACTATTGGCGTGATTACTAATGTCGGTACAGCCCATATTGGCAGGTTGGGTTCGGAAGCGGCGATCGCCCGAGCCAAATGCGAGTTACTTGAACAAATGCCTGACTCTAGCGTAGCGATTTTGAATCGCGATAGCCAGCGCTTGATGGAAAGGGCAGCGGCGGTTTGGCGAGGGCAAACCTTGACCTATGGCTTGGAGGGAGGAGATTTATCAGGGGAACTTATTGATTCTCAAACCCTGAAGGTGGAAGGAGTGGAGTTGCCCCTACCTTTGCCTGGTCGCCACAATGCCCTGAATTATTTAGCTGCTCTCGCTGTGGCAAAGGTGCTTGACATTGATTTTACCCCACTAGTGAAGGGCTTTTCTCTCAATTTACCCAGGGGGCGATCGCGGTGCTATCAGTTGGCAAACGATATCGTGATTCTCGATGAAACTTACAATGCTGGCTTGGAGTCGATGATCGCGGCATTAAAATTGCTCAAGGAAACCCCTGGCAAGCGCCATATTGCAGTGTTGGGAGCGATGAAGGAACTCGGAGAGCGATCGCCTCAATTTCACCGTCAAGTGGGAGAAACACTCAAGCAACTAGGGATCGATCAGTTGCTAGTCTTAGTCAATGACCCAGAAGCAGAAGCGATCGCCATTGGTGCTTGCGGAATTCCCACCCAGTGTTTTACCACTGATGAGCAGTTAGTAAAACAATTAAAGGAATCGATCCAACCAGGCGATCGCCTGTTGTTCAAAGCCTCTAATTCAGTGGGGTTAAACCGAGTGGTAGAGCAGTTTTGCGAACCGCCTTTTCAAATTTGAAGTACACCAGTAGTAAGTTGGGTTAATCTTCTAATTCAAAGGTAAAATTAACCTTTTGATACCGACCAAAAGTAATGGTGTCCCCTGCCTTGAGCTGTCGTCGGAAACGCGCTCCTGGTTTGAGAGCTTCCCCATTCAAGGAGGTTCCATTTAGACTGCCACTATCCTCTAAATAGTAAGCTTTCCCTTAAAAACTTATTGCGGCATGGATACGGGAAATTATGGACTTTTTGTCAAGGCTCAAAACCCCCTGAAATTAGGCAGATTACCGAATTTTGGCAAAGTACAGTTCTAAGCCGTCCGCAGTATATTTGACGCTCG
>JAAUYK010187393.1_pt1 | contig 17137 bp, 3 predicted proteins | sample 7278021 | NCBI WGS metagenome assembly JAAUYK01 (sample SAMN14350223, study PRJNA611818) | marine sediment metagenome | isolation source: surface marine sediment (1.8m) | place: French Polynesia: Moorea | collected 2018-08
AGTTTTAGGCACTAATCCGCCTGAAGATATTAGTAACCTAGAAGCAGGAATTTTTTGGAATGATTATCTCGAACAAGTTGATAAATACTTTGCTGAAAATCCTGACAAGTTTGACAGTTTTAATATTAATGATTTATCAACTTTGCCGACTCTGGAAGCGTTAATAAATTCTGGGCAAATACCAATACAAATTCCTAACATTGGTGGAGCTTTAGAAACTTTACCACCTCCGCTAATTGTGCTTGTAGACCCACCTAGATATGACATAAGTAGTGGTAGGATTAATGTTAATCTGAATCCACCTTTGCTGACAAATAATATTCCAGATATTAACCTCACAGCAGAAAAATCCTCACAAATCATAGATATTTCTGAGTTGTTTATTGTTCCCAAAGGAGGAGATATTGAATATAAAGTTATTAGCTACGACGATGAAATTCTCAATGTAAATTTGCAAGATAACAAATTATATATAGAAGCATTACCTAAAACTGGAGAAAGCAAAGTTACGATTCAAGCAACTACTGAAACTGGAGAAATAGCCACACATACATTTAGTGTTTTTAATAATTATGTCGCTCCAGAGTCTTTAGCAACTATTAATAGTAGTTTGGCAGAATTACAGAATTTTATTGATGCTAAACCTGAGAATTTAAGTGGTATTTTTCACAGCGATGAAGCCGGAAAATCTCTAGATTCATTGAGAGGAATTGCAGCACAAAATCCCGAACTTATTCAACTTTTAGCCACTCCAGAAAAATTAACTGATTTAGGTTTAGATAATAGTAGTGTTGCTACTTTACAACAACTTTTACAAAGCCAAGAATTAGCCAATGAATTTGATTCAGATATACCGCTAGGAGAAGCCTTGAGTCAGCCAGACTCTAGAATATTTGACAAATTTCTACTAAATGGTAATGATGCTGTTTCTCTATTGCCGGATAATGCAAAACAACCAAAAATTGGATTTATCGACTTTACCCAAGATAATCACATTCAGCAAGTCAGAAATACTTTTGCTTCGGTTAACCCCTTAGCAAAACATAAATCTTTTAAAGTCAGGGGAGGAAATTGGGCATCTCAACTGGTGAAATTTGTAGATAAGTTGAAGCGGGCGGGAGAAAATCATGGTATTGCCAACCTCTCTTTTGACTTATCCCAACGGGATGATGTGAGCGTAACTACTCGCTACGAACTAACTCCAGCGGAACAACAAGCCATTCAATATGCCCGCGACAATAATGTTTTGTTGGTTGTGGCGTCTGGAAATACAGGCGATGTAATGTCTGCTTTGGGGCAAGCGAGTCTGAAATTTGATAATATTATTAGCGTGGGATCGATAAACCACTTTGAGTCAAGAGCTGAATACTCTGCTTATGGAGAGGGCTTAAATTTGATGGCTCCTGGAGGAACTTGGCAAGATGACCCCAAAGCTTTTGTCGGTACTTCCAGAGCAACAGCTTATGTGAGTGGTGCAGCTTCTTTAGTTTGGGCAGCTAATCCCGAATTAAGTTTCCAGCAAGTCAAACAACTATTAATAGATACAGCAGCAGATTTGGATGTGCCTGGATGGGATGCTCAGACTGGTGCGGGGTTGGTTGATATTAAAGAAGCAATTTCTCGCGCACCGTTTGTCGAACCCCAAAATCCCAATTTTTCCCAACAACCGAATATTGGGCAGCCATTCAGTGGAGAAGGACGAGTCAAAATATTAGCCAGACCTGCTTCTCCGGGAACTGAGGCGGTAATTCAGCAACTGCAAAATACTCAGGAAACCTTGCTCGAACAGTGGGATGTTTTGGTAGAGTTGGGCAACCCATTGACGAATCTACCAGAGTTGAAATCCGAACTTGAGGGTAAGATAACTGAGGCGTTGGAGAAATATCGGCAAGTTAGTACGGATGCAGGAATTACTACTACCCAAGCACAACAGTGGGCAGAAGCTTTAGCTTTAGCAACTCAACATTATCAAATCGAACAAGGGCGACTCCTAGCACTTCAAGCACGACAACAAGAGCTTGAGGAATTGTTAGCGACATTTGGAGAACAAAAATCGGCTTTAGAAGCAGAAACACAACAATTATTGGCTGGAATTAAAGAGGAAATTGCCAGAGCAAAGTCGGATGTGGCTGAAGCACGGGCAAAATTGACTAATCCTTTTGCTGATGCGGATGACAATTTACAGACAAATTCCCAACCTTGGCATAATGCAGCAGCAGTTCAGCAACAGCAAGTTAACAATTTCCGGCAACAAGCGACAGCTTTGGCAGGGGAAAGTCAAAATTATCAGGCAAGAGCTAATAGTATTAATCCCACACGGTGGCAAGTTGTTGGGCGTGAATCTGGTCGAAGTGGTCGTACCAAGGAAATTTGGGGATGGGGTCAAAATCCGCAGTTGGTGAAGCAAAAGAATCAAAATCAATGGTTGGCTAGTATTACTGCTCAAAACAGTCAATTTTTACAACAGTTGGCAGGACAAACTGAACAACAAGCTGCTGCGTTGAAGCAATACGGGAATTTTTTAGATGACAGAAAGGATAATTTAGCTTTCGGTTCGGGTTCGACTGAGGATGGCACAAAAGTTTTACAGTTGTTACAACAGCAGACAGCACAAAAACAAGCTTTAGCTAATAAGTATTTCCAACAAGCTAATATTGCAGAACAACAAAGAACCCAAAGTAAAAATCTGGCTAACCATCACAATGGTCTGATTAATCGTCGGGAAGTTGTGGGAACTAAGCGAACTGGTCGATCTGGTCGGAATGTGGAAAATGTTTATGGTTGGCGACATTATCCCGAACATATTGCCCCACGAGACCGCGCCCAACAGTTGGCGAATGAAGCTAATGCCCGACGGCAAATGTATGCGCAGTTAGGACAACAGGCGCAACAACAAGCCGATATTTTACGGGAGCAAGGGCGAAAATTACAGGAAAGGTTGAGAGACTGGCCTGTGTTGAAGGAGGGTATAGATTATGAAATTGCTGCTGATAAATTACGTCTTCAGGCAAATAAAGATTTATTGGCCATGCACGACCCGGTACAGGAGCAAAAGTTAGAAACGTTGAATTTGTCTATTGCTCTAGCTGAGGCAGAATTACAAAGGCTAATTGCTGAGAAATTGCCCGACCAACAAAAATTAACTGATGCGACGGAGCAACGGTTGTTAGAAACTCAGTCGGAAATGGAGGAAATTCAGGCAAAGCGTGCAGAAGCTCAGAGCAATTTGCAAAACTTCCTAGAAACTGCTGGTTTTCTGTTGCCTTACCGGGAACGTTTGACTGCTGTAGAAAAAACAATTCAACAGTTGGAGGATGAAAAGTTACGAATTGAGGAAACCATGCAACTACTAACTGTTGCTTTGCTGCAAACCCCAAGCGATACTTTGACTCAGCAACTTGATGAGTGGCAGAATTATTGGGAAACTATAACGTTAGAGTTAGACTGGGCAAATTTACAGAAAGACCAGTTAGCTCTGGCGGTTGCCGACTCGCCGGAAAGGTTGGCTATTGCGTCTTTAATTCAAGATTTGGAGGCAGCTAAGGGTACTACTATTGCGGATAACATACCAGTAGAGCAATATCTTGATTTTCTCCAGGGTATTGAAGGTAGCGGGGCAAATTTCCTAGAAGGTTTCGATAATTTGGAGCAACGTTTGGCTGCTGCTGAGACTGAGAAAGTTCAAGCCCAGGAATCTCTCGGCGCACTCTATGATGAGTATCGCGACCTTGGTTTACAGAAAGCAGAATTGGTAGATAATCAAATTTTGCCAAAAGAAAATGAGATTGAGGTAAAAGAGTTAGAGATTTCTGGAACTGAAGAGGCGATCGCTCAAACTTATGACAGTTTAAATGTGTTGGAAAATCAGTTAACTCAGACTGAAAATGCTCGGACAGCAAAAGCGGATGAGATTCAACAGCAAGAAGCGGTAGTCGCTCAAACTCAGGGGCAAATTACTGATGTTCAGAATCAAATTGCTGCTAAAAATTCTGAGATTCAAGAACAACAGTCAGTAGCGCAAGGTTATCAGAATCAAATTAATCAAGCTTATGCTGTTGCTAACCATCACGAACAACAACGGCAGTCTCATCAGAATGCTGCTAATTATTGGAATGAAAGGATTCAGACTTGGGGAGTTGTTGGTCATCAGCGACAAGGAAAACGAAATGTTCCGATCTACGGTTGGGTTCACAACCCACAAGCAGAAGCAAACCGCAACGCTCATCAAGCAGCAGCTAATAATGCAGCACAACAGCGAGATGCAGCAACCGTACAAGCACAACAGTTGAGTGTTAGCTTGCAGCCAGAAATTGCTATTACCCAAGAGGAAATCAACAAACTCAATCAAGAAAAACAACCTCTAATTGAACAACAGCAAGCATTACAAAATCAACTAACAGACCAGCAAGCGACTCAGCAACAACTACAACAGGAACTCGAAACTATTGTCCAACAGTTAAATGCTATAGAAGCAAACATTCAGCAAGAGCAACAAAAAGTAGATGGGTTAAACAACCAATTACAACAACAGGAACAAGAGTTAGACGTACTAAACAGCGAACTAAATAATCTCAATCAGCAACTCTCACTCCTGGAACAACAGCTAATCGACAAATACCGCGAAATAGAAATTATCAATAATTATCTGTCGCAAGTCGAAGGAGAAATTAACCGCCTAGATAGTCGCCTAGAGTTACTAAAGCAGGCAGGAATCTATGAACAACAATATCAAGAAAATTGGCAACAATGGCAAACGGCCAACCAAGCCCGAACCACTGCTACAGAAGCATTAATTACCATCCGTCAAGCAGGAGCAAGCGATCGCTCAACTTTAGCATCCCTACAAACCCAATTAACTCAAACTCAAACAAATCTGGATGAAGCAAAAATTCTCCAAGAGTCTCTTACCAATACTCAGAAAGCACTGGCATTCAACCAACTACAACTAGGCAACCAACACTTACTGTTGCGCAGCCTCGTTGACCGCGATGCACCTCTGGCAGCAGCACAGCAATATTATGCCAACTTAGCCGAACAAAGCCGACAACGGATATGGGCCAACAACCGCTATAACCCTAGTGAAGCCTCAGCTTATCGCGCATATTTACAGCAAGCCTCTTTTATTGCAGACCAACGTAATAAAGCCTGGCAACAACGACAACAAGCTCAGACAAGAATTGGCGAACTACATCAACAGATAGCCCAACAACAGGCAGAAATTGGTAGTCAACAACAACAACTAGCCAATCTCGGAAGTATTGCTCAACTAGAAGCGCAAGTAGCTAATATTAATAGTCAGATAAATACTGTCAACCAACGTTTACAGCCATTACAAATTCAGGAGAACCAACATACTCAAGCTATTGCTGCTGCCGACGCTCAGATGCAAAACTTAGCCACAGAATTAGTACAAACAGCTCAACTTCAGGGAGATGCTTTACGTCAACTCGTTGGTTTTGGCATTCTGGCCTCTGAATCCGATGTGGATTTCTTCATAACACAAGTCGAGCCTAATGTCAATACTTCCATCGAACAATTACGGGCGCGAGACACAGAATTAACCGCCCAGGTAGAAAATGCCAAAGTTCGGACTGCCAACGCCGAGCAAGAATTGGCAAATAGTACCGATGAAACCAGCAAACAAGCACTGACTAATTTAATAGAACAGTTGCAAGAGCAGCAGACCAACCTCGAAGAATTAACAGCACAAAATCAGCAAGCTGCTGACGAACTAGAAAACTTATTAAACCAAGCAAATGCTGCTCTAACACCATTGCGCCAAAAGCAAGAAGTAGAAATTCGACAGAAATTAAATAGTAATTACAAACGCTTGTCAGCATTGGAATCTCAATTAAATTCCGATAATGCAGCCAAAACTGCACGAGAAACTGACACGGTGCAGAATTACGTTCAACTGACAAACCAAATTCGCCAAGACTTGACTGATAATGCGACGAATTGGACAGAACAATTATTAGCAAGTCATCAGCAAACAAAAGAATTGGGCAACAGTCAGGAAAATTTATCTGAGTCAGTTGATGAGTTTATTGATTATATCACTGGTAATTTGGCTGACCCCGATGGAGAATATAACCGCAGCGAGGCAAACTTAAGGGATGGCATTACTACCTTGGGAGTTGTGGAAAGTCGCGCCGATGAATTAGATAGCAGCGTTACTTCTGTTGATGATGCTATTGAAAAATTGAAGTTGCGGAGCGAACAGGATGAAAAGTTGTGGGAGGAAATTGCTCCTATTGCCATTCGTTATGGAGTTGAGTCCCAAGAATTAGCAGATTATCTGGCAACACCAGGAGATGAGAAAACTCGCCGAGCAGCATTTTTAGCCAAATATCCCGATAACGGTACGGCAGTTGATCTACTAACAGCAGCAACATTACAAGGGAACACTCCCAATGAAGAAATAGCCAGACAGGTGAATGCAACTAACCCAGATGTTATTCTCAATGCCAATGCTGTAGAAGGTCGCAACCCACTCCAGGGGTTATACGATAAAGCTAAAGCAGAAGAGTCAACCCACACAGCACAAGGTCATGCACTTTTAGGTCAAGCAGCGTGGCATGAACAACAGGCTGCATATCATTGGGCGCGTAGTCGGAAAAACGGCCCTACATGGTCAGAATGGCGTCGGGTTTGCAGCCGCAAGTGGACTGGAAAGAAAAAATGTAGGAATGAACTTGTCACACATACTGACCATCATTGGATAGCCTGGCGAAACCACTCCCAACTATTCCCTCAACTCCGACAACAAGGAACTGCTAATCTTGCCGAAGCGGATAAATGGCGCAAAGTCAAAGAACGCCTCGAACCTCTGAAAAATCAGTGGGTTGAAGCAAACAATGCAGCGAACGAAGCTCACCCTGCTGTCAAAGAAGCTCGTAACCTCTTTGCCGAACTGGAAGCTGCACGGAGCGACATTCCTCAAGCACAAACTCAGTTGGAAATTTTTGAGGAACTATTACCCACCCTCAGACAACAACTAGAAGAAGCAGAGGCAGAAGCAAAAGCACAAAATGCCAAAGTTAAACAACAGTGGCAAGAATACGATACCGACTCCGAGGAATATCGCGCTGCTGTTGCTGACATTTTAGAACGTCGGGGTGAACTTAATAAACAAGCTATTGAAACTCAACAACAAATTGCTGAATCTGAATTATGGGTAGAACGTCAGAGCGTGGCATTGAGTGAAGAGTTGGCAGGAGTAGAAGAGCTTACCACAAACTTGCAAAAAGAGCAACAGGAAAATGAGCAAAAAATTAACGATTTGGTCGCCCAAGGTCTCACCACTGGTTTAGACGACCTCAACACCAAAAAAGCCCAGATAGAACAATCTTTGCCAATGCTGACCAACAAAGCAGCAGTGTTAACCTCCCAACAAACCGCCCTCACTCAGAAACGCACCCTACTAACGGCGCAAAACGAAGTTATTCTCGCCGAACAACGACTGTTGGATGCCTACATCAAAGACCCTGATGCGGATACCAGTAACCTCAAACAACAATTACAAGATGCGCGGGAAGCTCTAGCAGAAGCTCAACGTTTAGCGGAACAAGCGGAAAAAGCCAGTCAGGCATTAACCGCACCTCTGCAACAACTCAAAACCGACTTGTTACTGCAAAATGACCAACACTTGCAAGCAGCCAGAGAAAATCAAGAAATTCTCCGCGCTCTCGTAGAAGCTACCCAGTCCAATGCTAACTATACCGTGCAATTAGCACAAAAGCAGCAACAAGTCAATGACCTAGAATTACAAATTATGCAACGTTTGCAGACTGTCACGGATGCTGGTTATCACGAAGCCAAACATTTATTAGACGTGGCCAAATATAACGACATCGCCACCGCTGCTGAAATTTACTACCGCGACTACGACGACTTAGCAAGCGACAAAGGTAGTAGTAGTGCCGGAGGTTTAGCGCGTCCCGAAGACCGGATATTAGCAGACCGCTACTATCGGGAAATGCTGCATAACCGAGAATTACAACGTCGCGCCCAAGCTCAAGCTGATGCGTTCGGGCGGGCAAAAGAAACAGCTCAAGCACAAATGCAGACATTACAAGCACAACAAGCAAATGCCCAACAAATATTGAATGAGTTAAATGCCAAAGTTGCAGAAACTCAGGCAGAGCGGGAGCAAAAACAACAAGAGTTGGCAATTGCCCAAGCGCGGTTAGACGGTATTACCCGTATCCGCGAACAAACTGAACAAACCTTTATCCACTTAGTCACCATCGAACAGTTGAATCTAGCCCAAGCCCAATTAGAGCAAGAAATTGCCCAAAACCGGGAGGCAGAAATAGATGCAGCAGTGGAGGCACGACAAGAGCGAGACAGACTAGAATTAGAAAGGAAGCGCTTAGAAACCCAAGCTCGTATCGAACATCTCCAACAACTGCAAGCAGAAGATGACTTGAGACAAAATTTGAATCAAGTACGCGGTAGTGTTGGTTTGGATGACTTAGAGGCAACAGAAAACCAAGCCCAGTTACAAACCCAACTCGCCGGACTTTTAACCAACCTGGAAAACCTAGAAACCAACCAACCAGACTTGCCAGATGATGTCAAAGCATTATTAGCAGAAGCGCGGGGTGATATTCATTTAGCATTGCAAGGCAAAGAAGCTGAGAATATTCAGGAAAATCTATTGACTGCAATGGATGGTTTGATTGGGCAAATAGAGCAGTACAAAACAGAGATTAACCGCATTGACTTAGAGGAACAGTTGGATACTCAACTGTTACAGGAGGCAGAGTCGGATTTGCAAGGTGCTTCCCGGAAATTATTGAAAGAATTAGAGCGATCGGGCGATTTGTCAGAGGAGCGGGATGTTATTGATCCGTTGTATTTGGAGGTATTGAATAAGGTTGCTTTAGCAGAGCAAGCGGTTGATATTTCTGAAGATTTGGCACAGCAGTCGCGGGGAATATTGGAGCAAATTATTGACCAACGTATTGCCCAACGGAAAGCTCGGAAGAAGGCGTTTTGGAATGAGCTATTGGGAGTAGTTTCTGGTGTTATTGGTATCGTAGGAACAATTCTCAGCTTTACACCACTAGCGCCGTTAGGAATAGGCTTAACTGCTGCCAGTGCAGGAATTAATGGTATTCAGTCCATTATGAACGGCGACTGGATGGGAGGCATTTTCAACATTGTCATGGCCGGGGTAAATGCCGTCACCGCTGGTATGGGCAATGCTCTCAGTCAAGGTACTAAATTAGCAATTCAAGGCTTACAATCTGTTGCCTCCAGTGCTTTTAGTAGCGCACGTTCCATTATGTCTGGCGATAATATTATGGGATTCTTGCAAATCCTCGGTGGTGTTGCGGGAGCAGTTACTTCTGGATTGTCAAACGTTATCAACCAAGCTTCTTCAACCATTCAACAAACAATGCTGCAAGTTTTCAATAGTTTGCAAAATGTACCTCAAATGATTTATGGTAGCATTAAGTCAATTGAAAATGGAGATTGGTTTAGCGCAATCGGCGGTATCTTTAATTCTGTTGTCACCCTAGGCACAAATTTTGCTGGAGTGTTTGATAGTACGGCTGCTAAACTGTTTGAATATTTGGGTAAAGCTGGCAATACTGCTTTAGCTGTTGGTGGTGCTATTAAGGAGGGTAGTATCGAAGGTTGGCTATCTGGCATTAATAGCGTAATTGGTTTGTGGGGAGATGATATCAAAAATTTGATTGACCGACTCAATGGAGAGCCAAGGAACCCCATATATGAATATGAGGATGGAAAGATTAAAAGTTGTTCTTCACCCCAACCTACATGAAAATCACATATAAACACATTAATTTGGAGGAAGTTCAAAATGTTACCACATTCATTCATGGAAATTCAAAATCAAATCTTAGGTGCAGCAGTGGACATAATAGGTACACCGTTTGCTCTATATTACAGTAGCGATCGCTCTCCCGGTAGGCAAGCTGCTTATACCCGCACAATACCTGTTAGTGGTTCCTATGTTGCTGCTAACCTACAACAAATAGAGCTAGAAATTGCTATTGCCGGAAAATCTATTATCAAAAATTTTCCTCCACAACCAAACCAAACTTATACTTTTGTTTGGGATGGAAAAGATGCCGAAGGTAACATATTGTCAGGGAAGCAACCAGTAACCATTCGTACCACCTATATTTACCCACAACCGGAACATAATCAGACAAAAGAAGGAGCCACTACTCTAGGGACTTGGAATGCAATAGCTCAAGCTTTAGGCGGTTGGACTTTTAATGTTCATCATACTTACGATATAGCAGGGAAAACTCTATATCTGGGCAATGGCCAACGGCGTAATGTCGAGGCCATATCGACCGTTGATGATATTGCTATTCCCAGTGAAGGAGGCGGTCAATTGTACATATTCGATAACACAGGTCGCCATCTCTGCACTATTAGCACTTTGACTAAAGCTTTAATTTATCAGTTTGATTACGACGATACTGGCTATTTAAAAGCTATTACCGACGGCGACAATAATATCACCAAAATCGAACGCCAATCTAAAAGTCTTGCCATGGCCATTCTTGCACCATATAGTCAGCAGACCAAATTGAATTTTAATCCTGATGGCTATTTAGAAACTATTATCAATCCTGCCAATGAAAGTAGCAAATTTAGCTATACTCAGGGATTACTAACTAGCTTTACTGATCCCAAAGGCAATATTTATCAATTTGAATACGACGAACTAGGGAGGTTAAAAAGTCGGCAAGAACCCGATGGTAGTTTTGAATTACTCACAAGAAAACGGACAGAAAAAGGGTTTGAGGTTGCTAAAATTACCGCCACTGGTCGCGAGTCTACATATTTAACCGAGCGTTTGTCAAATGGTAAGGAACGTCAGGTCAATAAAGGTTGTGGAGGTATCGGTGCCATAGTAGCAGTGACTGACAAAAATGGCAAAGAAACCATTACCTATCCAGACGGCAGCATTTTTACTCAAGAGTCACAACCAGACCCACGCTTTGGCAAACAAGTTCCCACTGCCAAGCGAACCAGACTCAAGACTCCTGGAGGACTCAAAGCTAATTTAGAAGTCAAGCGTTCGCTCACCCTCACAAATCCCGATGACCCCTTAAGTCTAGAAATCCTCACCGATATTGTCAATTTTAACGGTCGCACTTCTGCCACAACCTTTGACGCTCAAAACAAGCAAGTTATCTATAAATCTCCAGAAGGAAGGCAAAGTATTCTCAACCTAGACGAACAGGGAAGAGTCATCAAAACAGAAATTGCAGGATTACAACCTGTTAGCTTTAGTTACGATGACCGAGGACGTTTGACTCGCTCCACTCAAGGAAATCAAACTATTCTCAGCTATAATTATGATGAGCAAGGCAACCTCAGCAGTCTGAGCAATGCAGAAGGAAATCAAGTTCGGTACACCTATGATGAAGTAGGGCGAATTATTGAGACAATTTTACCCAGTGGCAGAACTTATAAATTTGCCTACGATGCTAATAGTAACTTGACTCAGATTATTGTGCCTAGTGGTGCAGTGCATACTCTCAGCTATAACACAGTGAATATCGAAGGGGGATATGCACCACCGGAAAATCCTGCTTACTCCAGCACATACGACTCAGAACAACAACTTACAAACTCTACCCTTCCTAGCGGTCGTACTGTCGAAGGAAATTACAACAAATCTGGCTATTTAGAAAGTGCCATTTACCCAGAAGCAACCATAGATGTCACCTACGAAGAAAGCTCGCAACGAGTGACTAAACTCATTCGCACTCCCGCAGAAGGAGGTATACCCCAAGAAATGACTTTTACTTATGACGGTGGTTTGGTAACTGAAATGGCTTGGAGTGGTGTTGCAAATGGCACTTACCGCTATCGTTACGATAATAATTTTTCTCTGGTGGGAATGCAGTTAGATGACCAGCCAGAAATCGAAATGAAACGGGATGAGGATGGGTTACTGACTCAATATGGTCAATTTAAAGTAGTAAGAAATAAAGCCACTGGTGCGCCGACTCAGATGACCAATGGCAGAATGAAAGTTGACATTGAGTACGATAATTTCGGTCGGGTCATTTCTCGGACAAATCAGGTTAACGGGAAAATAATCTATCAATTACAGCTTAGTTATGACCTACTCAGTCGCATCGTGCAGAAGCGAGAAACTGTGGCTGGCAAAACCAATACTTACGATTACACTTACGATCTTGATGGTCAATTAATTTTAGTCAAGCGTGACGGTGAAGTTGTGGAGCGTTATGTTTATGATGACAATGGCAACCGTACCGAGTGGGAGTTAGGAACTGAAAAGCATACTGCCAGTTATGATGCTCAAGACCGTTTGATTGAATTGGATGGCACGCCTTATGAATTTGATGCGGATGGTTTCTTAATTCAGCGGGGGGACATGACGCTCAAGTACAGTGCGACTGGGGAATTATTAGAGGTGAGTTGGCCTGATGGTAAAAGGATTAATTATACCTACGATAGTATGAATCGACGGGTGGCGCGGACTGATGAAAAGGGAACGGAGCAGTATCTTTATGGAAATCCCAATCATCCGTTTCAGGTAACGGCAGTGCGGGATAATTTGGGGAATTTGAGCGTTTATGAGTATGATGATTTTGGTTCGTTGTTTGCGTTGAAGCGTGATGGTGTGTTCTATGTTGCAACTGATCAGTTAGGTACGTCGCGAGTTGTTTGTGATGTTGGTGGTCAGGGGGTTAAGGTTTTGGAATATAATAGTTTTGGTCAACAGATAGGTGATAGTAATTGTTCTTTTGATTTGCCTATAGGTTTTGCTGGTGGTTTGGTAGAAAGAGATACGAAATTTGTCCGTTTTGGGTTCAGGGATTACGATTCTGTTGCGGGTAAGTGGACAGCTAAAGACCCCATTGGGTTTGCGGGTGGAGATGGAAATCTATATGGGTATGTAATTAATAATCCAATTATGTTTGTTGATTTAGATGGGTTAGAACCTCGTCACTACTATATGTATGACCCTGATTTAAGAGGAATACATAAAGGGCCACATATTGATCGCTATAACAGTGCTGGTACACATCTGGGGCGTTATGAACTGGACGGTACCCCAATGCGGTCTGGGGGAAAATGTCCAAAACCAATCCCAAAAAGTGAACGGAAGAGGTTTGATAGGGCAGCTACAAGACAACTAAAGGGTGTGAGATTTGGCTTATTCACAAAAGGTGTAGACATTTTTCATCTTGGTTTGGAATTAATTCAAATAAATAGACGATCTCAGGAATCAGGAAGAACATTCCAACAACAGTGGAATATTGAGCAAAAAGAATATGAACGCTATATGGAAAATCAACCGTACTTTACTATACCCTTTACCCCCTTTGTTCTTCCCAATCCTGATTATCAAAAAGAGGTTGAAGCATAAGTTATGTAATAGCGTTTAAAAAATTTGATGACTCTAAGAAGTTTTCAGACTTAGCCAGCGAGGATTACTCAAAAAAGACCTACAGCAAACAGTATTAGCCACCCGGTTGCTTGTAGTTATGAAATATGCACATACCAACACTTCTACGACAATCCAAATTGCCCATTTCAACTAAACTTACCTCTTGTATAACTATGCTAACAAAAGTTCTTCAATCAGAAATTTTCTTATATTTGACCAAAAATCAACTACAAAGCAAAAAAATCACCTACACCTACGACAGTATGAACCGTCGCGTTGCTCGTACCGATGAAAAAGGCACAACCCAATACCTCTACGGCAACCCCAACCATCCCTTTCAACTCACCGCTGTCCGTTCTCCATCAGGCACTTTAAGCAACTATCACTACGATGATTTTGGCTTACTATTTGCCCTAGAACGCGATAACAATTGGTATTACATCACCACCGACCAACTCGGCACCCCGCGAGTCGTCTGCGATGCCAATGGTGAAGTCGTCAAAATTCTCGAATACGATAGCTTTGGTAAACTTATGACTGATACTAACCCAGAGTTTGAACTACATATTAGTTTTGCCGGGGGGTTGATAGATGTGGAGACCGAGTTAGTGCGGTTTGGGTTTAGGGATTATGATACAGTAGCAGGAAAATGGACAGCTAAAGATCCAATTGGATTTGAAGCAGGAGATTCAAATCTTTACAGGTACGTATTCAACGCCTCGATTAGCTTCATCGATCCAAGTGGCTTGCAAAGAACTCCAGGAAATCAAGTATCTCGACGATTTTATCCTAGCCAAAACCTGACTCTCCAAGAAAAGGCAGGTATTCATGGACTTCCTGTAGACCTATGGAACTATGTCAGTGCCTACGCAACTACAAATAAAAATATACAGATATTTAATGAAGCAAAGCATAGCATAGGACTGGAGTATCAAAAGGGAAGTCAAGTAGATGGAACTTGGGGATTTTATAAAAATCCTCTAGGATTCACTTATGGCTTTGAATTTTTTCCAGACATAAATGGTGAAATTGATCCTCGTGTTTATCATGGTATTTCTCCTAGAGGCGACACTAGAGAGATTATGAGAGGCACAGTAACAGGTACAAATTCAAACCCAAAGTGCAATATTAATGAGCATTATCAATAACTGTCAAGGTTTTACTCAAAGAGCAAGAGAAGAATGCGAAAAAATTGCTAAAAGCTCAAAAGGTACAAAGCATTGCTTAATCAAGAAGTAGTTTACTAAATGTCCTAAGTACCTCAGATTAAATTTATTTTTTTTGAGTAATAACTTCTATGACTGCATTAAGTGATATATTTTCCTCCCTCATCTGTTTCTCCCACCTAACCAAAAGATCGATCTCCATAAAATTGAACGGCATCGTATCTATCAATTTCTCAAAATACTTCACAAGTTGAAAAATCTATGAAACAAGCCATCTCTAGAACAATCATCACAGCGATCGCCTATACCACTGTTGTGGGAATAAGTTCTGCTGCTCAAGCTGCATCCTTAACTCATTCTGATTATCAATTTTCTAGTATTTCATCTAATCGAGAACCTCCAATAACTCTGATGAATTATTTACTAGAACAAACTTCTGAATTATCAGGATTATCTATTTCCGAGCTAACAATTGTAGACACAAAACATAATATTTGGTCTAGTGGATGTCTAGGTTTTAGATGGGAGCAGATATGTACACAGGCTCTAGTTCCTGGTTGGATTACTACAGTAGAAAGTGATAAACAACGATGGGTTTATTACAACCCGTTTTACCACGATGCACCTTACAGTAATGGATTTAAAATTAGACATCAAAACGGATTAGCTAAAGATTATGGATTGGCTCAACATTATGGTTGGAAGTTTAATCAAGAAACTCAGAACTGGATTTACTATATGAATGAATTCACTTCTAACTCATTAGTTAATCCAATTATTTGGGACTTTAAATATGAAGATAATAATTTTTTAAATCCGTCTTCTGTTGAATCTTTCCGGTACACAATGATAGATGATTCTGTGATTACTAATTTGGAATTAGATACAAAAACTAATCAAAAAGAATATATGACCATATCCGCAGGAGAGCCTCCTATTGATTATTTACTTTCCTCTAGTACAAGACCTTTTCTATCTTTCGATCAGACAGATAGAAAAGGAGTAAATAAGTTTAGTCTGACTAACATTAACCCAGAGATAAACTTATTCAATCCTCAATCTTCTGCCTTAAAACTAAAATTTAATGAAACGTTTTTTCAGCCTCTAAGAAGTGTCAGCTACGAAGTCGAAGTTATAGAAAAAGAAGAATCAATTGCCAAATCGGTTCCTGAAGCTTCTTCTCTGTTAGGTCTATTAACTTTTAGTATTTTTGGTTTGAGTTTTATTAACAAACAAAAACCATAATATCCTTAGTGGTATTTAGACATTTTATAGGATAAAAAATGGCTAAAAATCAGTCTAGGCAGAGGAATTACATCAATGCCCTAAAAATGGCTAAAGCCCTTGGTAATTAATAATTTATGCCTTTTTGAGGTAAAAGGCTGTCTATGTCTATATTTGCAACTATTTTATACTTCTATTATCTATAACCATAACTAATAAAAAATACCAAAATATTGATGACATTAAGCAACCTTATAAAAGTGGAAAAGCCACCATAAAATTATAGAGAAGTTTCAGATATTTACTCCAAGCTGAAACTTTAAAATTCTGATTTTTACTATTCCTTTTCCATAATCAAAAATTCAACAAAGCATCAACTAAAAACCATGACTTATACTCACAGACTAGCAACTCCAGCAGACAGTCAAGCCATTGCTCCTCTATGGCAAGCATTCGCTATTGAACGGGAATCTCAAGACCCATCAATGAAAATAAAACCTAATTTTGACTTTGAAAAATATGTTAGTCATCAACTCAGTAAACCTTTATCTTTTGGTTATCTTTTAGAGTATGAAACTAATAATCAAAGTCAGATTGTAGGCTGTATATTAGTCTACTATTATGATGAAGCTCCACCTCCTGATTTACCAGCAGAATTTTCAGCACAACACGAACTGGAAAATCCATTTTTACCAAGGCGTGTTGGTTCAGTTTTAGGATTATATGTTCAACCAGAACATCGGCAAACCGAACATATTTTACTCTTAGTCAATGCTGCAATTAAAAAAGCAGAATTAATGGAAGTAAGCGATATTGATGTATTAATTGCTGCAGACCAAAAAGGTATTCAAGCATTTTTAAAACGCTCTGGTTTTACACCAGCAGCGGTTCAATTTACCAAACATTATGATATTTCCAATAATACCGAATTACCAAGTTTACACCCTCCCTCTCCAGAGTTGAATTTAACTGAATCACCATTACCTGGTGCTATGGCGTTACGAGACCCAAAAACTAATGAACTTGTCTACAATAATCAAGAAAAACTTGTATTTATTTATCCTCTTACTGACGATAATGGAGAGTTAATTAAAACATCAAATGATATGCCTGTTTATCCTACTCCATTGCAAGATCCTAAAACTCAAAATTGGGTATTTGATAATAATGGAGAGTTAGTATTTAGCCCAATTTTAAAAGATGAAAAAGGTCAAGTTTTTGAGTGTCAAGGTTTGCCTCAAGTTCATCCTCCCTGTTATAAATTTTTGGAAGGAAAATTAGTTTTAGAAAGAGATGATGATGGTAATTATCTATTCCGTGATGTGGA
>JAAUYK010180475.1_pt1 | contig 17132 bp, 11 predicted proteins | sample 7278021 | NCBI WGS metagenome assembly JAAUYK01 (sample SAMN14350223, study PRJNA611818) | marine sediment metagenome | isolation source: surface marine sediment (1.8m) | place: French Polynesia: Moorea | collected 2018-08
AGAAAAGGTTAAAGCTCTTCAGTTTGTAGTGGTGGGTTTTTTGGAAGCAATGAGTGTGGTTTTTTTGTTTTTTTTGGGAGGGTGGCAAATATCTCAAGGAAATCTGACTGGGGAGGGTTTTATTAGTTATGTAACGGGTGTAGCTTTGTTAATAGATCCGATTTCTTTAACAACAAGTAATTATAGTGATTTTAAACAAGGTGAAGCTTCTTGCGACCGGGTTTTTGAACTGTTAAAAATTCAACCTAAAGTTATAGAAAAACCAGATGCGATATCTCTTCCTGCCATAATGGGAAAAGTAGAGTATAGGAATGTTTGTTTTTCTTATAATCCTGAAAAGCAGGTTTTAAAGAATATGAATTTGTTGGTAAATTCAGGAGAAATAATTGCTTTGGTTGGTGCTTCTGGAGCGGGAAAAACTACACTTGTAAATTTGCTTCCTAGATTTTATGATGTTCAGTCTGGGGAAATATTAATTGATGATATTAATATTCAAGATGCGACTCTTAAAAGTCTGAGAAGACAAATTGGAATTGTGCCTCAGGAGGTGACATTATTTTCGGGAAAAGTTTCACAAAATATTGCTTTTGGGCAACTAGATTATAATATTGATGCTGTAGAAGAAGCAGCTAAGGTTGCTAATGCTCATCAGTTTATTACTAAGTTGCCGAAAGGTTATCAAACTTGGGTAGGAGAAAGGGGAGTTAATTTATCTGGAGGACAAAGACAAAGAATAGCGATCGCTCGTGCAGTATTAGAAAATCCGAGGATATTAATATTAGATGAAGCTACTTCTTCTCTTGATTCTGAATCTGAATATTTAGTACAAGAAGCGTTGGAAAGATTGATGAAAGGGAGGACAGTATTTATTATTGCTCATAGACTGGCAACTGTGCGGCGTGCTCATCGGATTTTAGTTATGGAAAATGGTGAAATTTTAGAGTCAGGTACTCACGCAGAATTATTAGAAAAAGGTGAACTTTACACTCGTTTCTATCATAAACAGTTTAGTTAATATCTTGTAAGTATTTCCTGGGGAGGTTATTAACGTTATTTTCTGGTCAAAGTAAATCTGGAGACTTTAGATATTCTCAGTAAATGTTTTTACTTTGGGCTAGATACTTACAGCATATTTGAAGTTTATGAAGTCAAGTAGGAGCTGTTTGTAAAATAGTTTTTGCAGTGCTGAGGAACGTGAATTAAGTAAAATTGGAAATGGCTGTTTTCTAGCTTGGCAACCGTTAGTAGTAGACTGAAACATCTAAAATATTGCAATAGTAGGGGTGGGTTTTCCTTCAAATTAATAAGATCAACATTCAATTGAAAGAACTCGGCCTAATGCACATCCATTAGCTTTGTTGGTGCAGTAATATAATTAATATTTTCCGGTCTTATTCTGTTCTCATTCCTTGGTATTAAGTCTTCACTAAACTACTAAAGTTAACGTACCACATTTATATGGAATAGACTGTATATTTGCGAAAATCTTCGGTCGATCGAGCAACCTGACCAAGATCCTTTTTTTCCCACTTCTATCACTTTGGGGAGAGAATAAAAAGCAAGCATTTTTACAAACAGTTTTTATCTAAATGTTGGCTTTTATACCCGCATCATAATCTTTGATTTGATGTCGTATGGGAATGCCAACGATCTGCTATAATAATATTGCTTTAGTGTTAGTAATAGGCCGAAAACATTGGAAGCTAGATATAAGTATAGGATATATCCTAACCAGGTTCAAATAACTAAATTAAATCAACTGTTTGGCTGTTGTAGATATGTTTGGAATCAGTCATTAGCTCATTGTAATCAGTTGTATGTTGATGGTACTAAGAAACCTTCATATACTGATTTATTTAACTAAGCAATTTATAACTAAGCGCCAAGAAAGAATTAATTGGGTTGAAAGACGTAGCTTCTACTCCGTTACAACAATCTCTTAAAGATTTAGACCAAGCTTACAAAAACTTTTTTAATAGTTGTACTGGAAAACGCAAAGGTATTAAAGTTAAACCTCCTAAATTCATGCATTAGAAAATCAAAGCAAACTGCTAGATTTGTCGGAGCTAATTACAAAATTGGTCAAGATAAAATCTATCTACCAAAAGTAGGAAAAATTCGGATAATTTGGTCAAGGTAATTAGCTAGTTATCCTACTTCTGTCACCATAATCAAAGATATTGCAGGTCGTTACTTTGCTAGTTTTGTTGTAGAAACTTTTGCAGAACATCTACCAAAATTTGATAATCCCATTGGAATAGATTTAGGTATTTCAACTTTTGCCACCCTGAGTAATGGTACAAAAATTGATGCTCCTCAACCACTCAAAAAGAACCTCAAAAAGTTAGCTAATTTTCAACGTAAATTAGCCAAAAAAACGCCTAGTAGTAAACGTAGAGAAAAGGCTAGACTTAGAGTTGCCCAACTTCATGCCAAGGTCAAAGATATTAGAACTGATTTCCTTCATAAACTATCTACTGATTTGGTGAAAAAGTATGAGGTTATTGTTCTAGAAGATTTGAATGTGTCGGGTATGATGAAAAAGCGCAAGTTAGCTAAGGCTATATCTGATTTAGGTAGGCGACAGTTTAGAACTTTAATTGAAGCTAAGTGCGAGAAATATGGCAGAGAATTTAGAGTGATTAACCGTTGGGAACCTACTTCTCAAAAATGTTCTCCGACAGTGGTTTTAAAGGTGGTAAAAAAGAGTTGAATGTTAGAGAATGGACTTGCTTAAGTTGTGGTACATTCCATGACCGCGATCTTAATGCTGCTGTTAATATCTTGAATGTTGTATCTCAACCAAAAGCCAAGGTTGAAACAGTCAAGACAGCACTAGCAGAAAATCCAGTTCAACTAACACTTTTTGCTATGGTCGCCGTTCGCGTAGCGTCCCGGAGGGAAGGGTCAACGGTCGATTATTTAACGGACGAGGAGGAAACGTAAGACTGGCTCTAAGTCAGCAGGTTCCAATGAGTCGTCAACCCGCCTTGAGTTTAAACAACTTCGGTTGTTTGAATAGATAGGAATCCCGCATCATAATCTTTGATTTGATGTCGGGAGGATGTCAATTGTCAATCATCAGCTCTCTTCACAAAGATTCACCCTGGCAAATATTCTCTGATGAGAGTAACAATAAAAAAATAGTATATGCTTATATTTTTCAGTAAAAAATATTTGGGAGTTGCAAATATCTTCTACTTCAGCAGGAGGATAAAAAACGACTCGCTTGCTTTAATAAATGTAAACAAATTAACTTTTTTGGTGGCAGTTTTAATCAACTTGCGTTAAAGTTAAGTTATAGTGTAGGAGTAAGTATTAGGTCGATGCCTTTGGCTTTCAAGTTTAAAGTTAAAGCTAATAAAACTTAATACTTAGCAATAGACGAAGTAATTTGAGTAAGTCAATTTATTCGGGAAAAATGTGTGGGTTTATGCCCTGGTTTTAAAGGCTGCAGTCAAGCTAAACTATACAAATATTGGTAGGTATTAGGCAAATAGTTTAAGTTGGCAGCTAAATTTAACTCTCAAGTAAAATCAAGCTATGGCAGAAATGGCTTGGTCTTCTATTCTATGCTCGGATTTTACGATAACTGCAAAAAAAGTAAACCTGGGAAAAAAGGATTTTCTAATTTTAAGCGTCATTCTTCGTCTGTAAAATATTACACCTCTGAAAGTTTTTATTCAAAAAAAAGAAAATCTATAACTTTCACAGATAAATTAGGAAGAGGAAAGTTCAAGCTTAAAGAGATTTGGGATTGGCATCTATAATCAAATAGAATAAATTAAGCAAGTAAGTAGTTGTGCAAAATAAATTTCCTAGTTGAGAGAGGGAACAGGGAACACTTAACTGGGAACAGGAGGTCAATAATATGTAATTAATTTTGCATAGGAACTTACGTTTAATTCCTAAGACTGACGGTTAAGCTAAGACGCACAATAAATGCGTCTTAGCAAGTCAGAAGTAATTAGGGTTTTCCTTTTAACGAGGCACACAACAATAAGTCGTTTAAATGTACAACAGCTTATTATTTTCAGTTCTTAATCCAGGCTAATATTCAGGAGGAAACTAAAACTACTCAGATATCAATTGGATTAGATTTATGATGAAAATATTTGAGGGCTGATAGTTATGTAAATGTAGTCCAATCAGTCAAGTTTTAGGGAAAATTTTAAAAGTGTTTCCAGTGAATTAATAGGGAAAAATTGAGGAAACAGAGGAATCATAATCACGGTATAAAGGGAGAAAAAATCTTAGGAAGCTCTAGCAAAAAATAACAAAATTAAAATTAGAAGTATCTCAGAAGGAGAAAACTACTATGATGGAAATTATACCTCTAGCAAATCAGAACATCATTGGTCTTAGTATTGATGGGAAAATTGAAAGAAGTGACATTGAAAAAATGAAAAATTTAGTTGAGGAAAGATTAAAATTTCAACCTAAATTACGAGTTTATGTTGAAGTTAAAAAGTTTCAAGGAATATCTATGGCAGGTTTATGGGAAGACTTAAAATTTGCTTTCCCACATCTGAAATATTTTGAGAAAAAAGCAGTTGTATGTGACCAAGCTTGGGCACATAAGTTGGCTGGTGTTAGTAATAAAATTTTTAGCAATATTGCCAAGATAGAGATCAAATGTTTTTATTGGTCAGAAAAAGACCAGGCTTTAGAATGGATAATAAGTAGTAATCCACAATTAATTACACAAAGTTAAACCTGAAACTCTTATTCAGTCTAAATAATAATCTGTCACTAAATCAACTGAAACATTATGCCAAATTGAGTCAAATCCAGGAATAGACTGATTTGAAAACAAAAAAATTACACTAAAATATGAGTTAGGGATTTAGCAATTTTAATCCTTATTTATAGGCAGAATATTAAGGGTTAAAAATTTCCCTAACTTATAGGGCTTTTCACTTTAATTAAATAAATAACTTCTGCTCTCTAATTTTTACCTCCCTCCTTTAAGAAAGCATTTATAAAGTAAATCTTAAGGAAAAAATCTGGCTATTTGGTGGGTTACGGCGTACATTAAACCACGAAAAATTACAGTCATAAGCTTGCCTAACCCACCCTACAAAGGCTTAAGGTTTTGTTTATAAACGGTCTCTAAGCAAGAGTATCTTTGGTATACCTAAATGAAAACTTCTAGAATTAATAATTCTATAGCAATATGACTTAAGTTGTGAGATATTGGATGCTTTTAGGGAACACTTAACTGGGAACAGGGAACAGAGAAGAATAAAAAATATATCTTATTAATATTATAACTGCTATATTCTGTACTTTTAATCTGATTCCTGATTGCTATATTTACTCACAGCTAATATAAAAACTAGGGAAATTCTAATAGGGCGACTATATAATTTTAATCAATCTAGTTGTAAAAGTATTTACGCAAAATGAAGATTTTTACACTAGATATTTCCGGAAACTAAGTTTTTGCCTAGTCAATTCAAACGTTTGAGATTAATTGTCGGAGAGGTCTAGTAGATATAGTACAATCTTGGCAATACTAACAATATATTTTAATAATTACCTCTTCTGTAATAGAAGGATTGACTAAAAGAATTTTTTTGATTAATGGAGAGGCTTTATTCCTTAATTTTTATGTCAATAAAAAGACGTAAAGCTTCAAAGAGAGTGTTTGAATAAGGAGAAGAAAGAGTTAAAATTAAAATTAACTGATTGTGAATCAAAAGCCAAGTAAAAAAAACGTCACCTACTTAATTTATTATTTTGAATATGTTTCCTAATACTGCTGAATCACTGGATTATTCATTTCTCTTAGTTGTGCATATTGTTTGTGTCGATCAGCAAATTCATAACAAAGAATTAAAATATCTTGCTGTATTAGAACAACAATGGGAAATTCAACAAGATACTCTTGAAGAAAAGGAGAAAATTATTGCAAAAAATGAAAACTGTTTCTCTTTAGATGATGTAGCTGATAAAGTTCCATCGAGTGAGCAAATGAAGGTAATGGAGCAAATGCTAATAATGGCAGGTATTGATGGTTTTTTTGCTCCTTTAGAATTAGAAATGGTCAAACAGGTGGCTGAAATTTGGGATTGGTATCTTGATGATGAAGAGTTAGAACAATTAAAGAGACAAGCAGAAAAGTCTGTTTCTGAATTCTTTAAAGATAAAAACGATGAAAATAATAACGGACAAAAAGTATCTGTAGGTTCTAATGTATATAAAGCAGTATCATCTGTCGTCCCAGTTTTTTTTAAGACAACGGTCGATCGAGTAACTGAATCAAATTTTGTCACAAAAGGAATAGTTAAAAAATGGGAACGGGAACTATTTCAAGAAGAATACCAAAATGCTCTGAATTACTGTAAAAAGATTGCTGATGAAGATTTTAAGTACACAGAAAAAGCTTTAAGAAAAACTGAGTCTGAATTAGAAAATATTCAAAAATCTCTTGATAATCTTCTGACAAAGACACAGGAGCAGAATCAAAAAAATCAAGGAAATACTGCCCAAGATGTTGCCAATCAATTTAAGGAAACTAAAGAATTTCTAGACACAGAAATAATTAAATCAATTAAGAGCGTACAAGAATCTCTTAACTCTAAACAGAGAAGTCTTCAGAATTTTACTATACAATATTAATGACTTTCCTGTTTGTTTTATTGATGCTAAAGATTATTGTAAAGGTATTGAAAAAAATAATGAAAACAGGAAAAATAGTAGTAACTTTAATACTTTTTTACAAGTCGTCAATAATTTTCTTGAACGTCGAGGTTCTCTCGCTCGTTACGATACACCTGTACGGATTACAATTGAGTCTTTAAATCAAGCTAAAACCAATGATGATAAATCTTAGACATTGAAATGTTTTTCCAACTGTTCCCTGTTACCTGCTATATAAAATCAAAACTTGAAAATAGCTAATCGCCTAACAGTTGAGTAATAGAATTTTTAACTTTTGGCAAGAATTGTAGTTAATAATTAGCATAACATCAAGATGTTGCCCCAATCGCCCACAATACTATAGGCAAAGTTAAAAAAGATAAGAGCGTTGATACTACTACAATCTTAGAAGTTCTTGTCGCATCCCCACCAAATTCATTAACTATTAAAAAAGAAGTTAAAGCACTTGGCATCGCACTTTGTAAGACTAATACTTGTAAATCAAGCATTTCTAAATTCAGAATTTTACCAACTAAATAAGCAACAAATGCTCCTCCTAACAAACGGATTAAACTAGCACCTAAGTCATAAGTACCTGGTTGAAAACGATTCTTAGATATTTGTATTCCCATCAATAATAAAGCAACTGGAATTGCAGCTTCTCTCAAAAGATGTAAACCATCATCAAGTTTGAGAGGTAATTCAATATTAAATGAGTTAAGAATTACACCTAAAATCATTCCCCAAATTATGGGTAATTTAAAAGTAAAAATAATACTAGACCGAAACCCTCCGCCTTTGAGAATGGCTGGCATTGTACTCATCACAATTATATTCCATGATATTAAATAAATTACTGCTCTTTCTAACCCCGCTTCTCCTAATGCAAATAAAGTTACAGGTAACCCCATATTTCCAGAATTAGGTAAAGCTGTAGTCGCCAATAAACTTTTTTGTAGAGACTCCGAAAAACCTAATCTCCTGCCTATTCCCCAAGAGATTAAACAGAGTAAAAGATAAGTTAATCCAAAAGCTATAAATATTCCTATTGCTGACTCAATACTAACAGTAGTCCGATACATTATATCGGTTAATAATGCCGGAAATAAAACATACAAAGCCAGTTTGGAAAGTGTCGGTTCATCAATGGAAAAATTTTTGCCAAATATAAAACCAATAAAAACTATACACCCTACTGGAAAAACAGCAGATACAACCGAAAAGAAAAGCTCAATCATAGTTGGAAAAATTCTGAGTCAATCATTTTACAAAGTTATTTTCCTGATATTTCTTGGTTCTGAATTTCTCTTGCTACCTTTTGCACTTCACTAAAAACTCTTATTAAGTTTCCAGCCCAAATTTTTTGAATATCCTCTTGAGTATATCCCCGTGCTACTAATTCTTTTGTAATATTTGGCATTTCTGAAACATCATTTATTCCTAAAACTCCACCACCGCCATCTAAATCTGAACCAATACCAACATGATTGATACCCATAACTTTTACCATATAATCTATATGGTCTACTACATCAGCAACAGTGGGTTGATTTTTAGGATATTTCTGATTAATTTGACGATATTTTTCTTTAAGTGCTTCTGTTTTTGCTTGGCTTAGTTTTCCCTGTCTAAACGCAGTTATTTCTTTTTCAATTGTTTTCATTGCTTTTTTTCTTTCTGCTGTCTGGGGTAATTTTTTTATATAGGTATCAAAAATACAAACTTGTACAACCCCACCATTCTCTTTAACAGCTTTTAACATTTCATCACTCATATTTCGGGGATGATTTTCTAGAGACCTAGCACTGGAATGAGATGCGATGACTGGTGCTTTTGTTAACTTAATTACATCCCAAAATGTATCATCATGGACGTGAGAAATATCGACCATGATACCCAAACGATTCATTTCTTTGACAACTTTTTCCCCCAGCACACTTAAACCATCCCATTCTTGTTTTTCATCAGTAGAAGAATCGCCGAGTTCGTTGTTTTTGAAATGGGTGATTGTTATATATCTAATACCTTGGTCGTAGAAAAATTTAACATTACTAATATCTTTACCAATGGGATAGCCATTTTCCATTCCCATAAATATTGCCATTTTTCCCATTTTATCCAGCCGTTCAGCATCCTCTGGATTTAAGGCAAGTTCAACTTTTTCTGAATTTGACTCAACCATCTTTCTTGTTATTTCAATCATTTTGATTGCTTCAGCTTTTGCTCGATCATGTCCTTGCTGGTTTCGCTCTTTTTGAACAGTAAATATTGACATAAATACAGCATCTAATCCACCTTCTTCCATCCGAACAATATCCCATTGACCACTGTCTAATTCTCCTGGTTTATGTCTGATATTGGGTTGAAAATCAGGATATCTAAATTGACGATAAGGCCAATCAATATGACCATCAATTGTTAAAACTTTTTCGTGTATTTCTTCAGGAGTTAATGCTTTTTGTTGCTGCTCTTGAGTTACTTCAGGAGATGGTGGTAATTTTTTATTCGAGATAGTACATCCATTTACTGTGAAAGAAAGCAAAACTATTGACAATGATAAGACTTGATTTTTTGATAAATTCATCTAGATTACACCTCAAAATTTGCATCACAAAAAGGTAGACTTCAATAATTAATAATTAATAATTAATAATTAATAATTACAGTGGATTCCATCTTGGTGAGGTACACCCATAAAGGTCAAACTGTAGGTATTTTATCGCTAATAAATATCTGTACTTCAGATTCTTGGAATATCCTATAATAATTACCTCTCCTTAAAACGAATAAGATTGACCAAAATGATTTTTTTCTTTTTCATCCTTAAAACTTAAAAGGAGAGGCTTTAGACCTTGATTATTCGGTAAATAAGTAATGACTAATACCAATTATCAAAAATTTTGCTATACTTGAATTTTATATTTCTAAATACTATTTATTAACGTAATTTGATTTTTTACGCTCCCTATGTTATTTCTCTGGTTATTTTGACAAAAAAATAGGGTCTCAAGCTTCCCCTTTTAAGGGGATGAAAAAAGTAAACTTCAGTATTTCAAGCCTCCCTATTCCATGGAGGTACTGATAACTGTTAACGCAGTTCCTCCGATAGGAGGCTAACTGATAACTGAAATGACCACCTTCCAAGGGTAGCATTACTTTTGATAAATGGTATAAGTATTAGGAAACAGGGAACTTATCTCCGATCGGACTTTCAGTAATCAGGAATAGGGAATATCTGACTTAGCAAATAGTTCTGATATTCTTACTATTTTAGGACTACTAAAAAAATATACTCTCTTGATTTTATAACAATTCTCTATATAGCAATTCCCATACTACTTAGATACAAAACTATGGGTTTTAGGGAACAGGGTACAGAGAATAGGGAATAAAAATACAAGTGTACCTCATGCTTACTGAGAAATGCTATAAAGTCCAACTTAATTAATACCAAATCTAATTCATTTTGGCTATATATCTCAAAAAAAGCCGTATCTGTTATAGCTAAGAAAGAATTGGTTAGGACATAGACTGATGATGAATCTTAGACTAGAAAATGTTTTTCCAACTGTTCCCAGTTAAGTGTTCCCAGTTAAGTGTTCCCTGCTATATACTAACTTTAAAAAGTCATACTATATTTTATAGCTGGGAAAAATAACAATGAACAGAACTAAAGTTACTGAAGATTAAGCATTTACTCCAGCAAATAATATTTAGAAATGGAAAATCTAAATATAGCACAGTTGTTGGTAATTAGTATTAGAGACTGGGGAAAAATCCTAAAATATAAAGTAGTTTTCATGCTCAAGCAAAATGATTGATAAATGGTATAAGAAGAAAGAATTAAAAGAATTCCGTTGGGGTCAAATCCCTAACTGAATGGAAGTCACTTTAATTTGTGGGAAATTTTAACTCTTGCTCCCCATAATATCCCTTAAGGAAGAGATACTTTTACTCCAAAAAGTTAGTCAACTTTTTTCCCTTTTCTCCCTTCCTTATAGTTAAATAACAAAGTAACCATTCAGTTATCAACCATTACCTTATGGCAAGATGAAATCTGAATCAATATTAAGAGACTGAGCGATAATTAAAAATATTAGCAAAAGCACATCAGTTTACCGTACTCTATCTACCGAACAAGTTCTACATTTTTTGAGGAAAAATTTTAGAGAATGATATAGCAATCCTAAATGATTTGTGAGAATTTTTATAATAGTTAAGATTGACGAAAAACCTTGAAAATTCTGAGGACTGTACGAGCGAAGAGCTCTTCGTCCCTACGACTCGGTCCGACTAACAACCACAAAAATATTACAATTGTGCAGAGGATTGCTATATGACTAATACCCATTAATCTTTGATTTTTATTGCTGACTACTAATAACAGTTAGCTTTTAGCCGTTTCATAAATAATGAATATATACTCTCTAGGTCAAAATCATTTCAGTTATCAGCGATCGCGACCTCCTACTGAATTAGGAGGCTACGAAAATCCGAAATTTCCATTTCTATCTCCTTGAAAGAGGTGGCTATTGACCTTATTTATTGGTAAGTTTTTTTGAAATACTTTTAATTCCCCTTAAATCTCTGACTTTTAATTGTCCTTAAATCTATCAATACTAATTTCTGCCGATCGGGCAATAAATTAATAGCTAATAGCTGATAGCTGATAGCCGACTTCTTACGTTATAGTTCAGGGTGGGACGTTGAGAAAATTATCAAAATATTTACTATTTAGAGAGAAGTTTCAAAGTATCAATCGACTATTCTGAATCTAACCATGCTATTCTTCAACAGAGCTGTTAATTATAAATATTCTGTTGGTGTAATTTTCTCAAGTTTTATCTTTTCAGCTTTATAATAATAGCTATAGCAATATGATTTAAGTTGTGAGATATTGGATAATTTTAGGGAATAGGGAATAGGGAACAGGGAACAGAAAAGAAGAAAAAAAACGAATATATATCAATATGATAACTGCTATATTCTATCCTTTTAAGGAAAATATCAATTATCACAACTGATTCCCAATTGCTATAGATTAAGGAATGGGAACAGAATAAAGCCGGAGAAAATTAATTACGCTCAAGAGGTTTTCCAGGCACAAAGCACAAATTTCCGGTCTTATTTAATTTACGTTCCTAAGATATTTTCTTGAACTTCTAGAGTCAAGGTAGGGCCTTAAAAACTTTATATTGATAATTTGAGACACTTATAATACCAGTTTCAAAAAATAATGCTAAATTAACTTTTTTTTGTATTTAGGGAAGACTTGAATTTTGTCATATAGGAAAATTAAATAAACAGCAAGGACTTTCCCTATTCCCTACTCCCTTTTTTACTGTAACAATCTTTTTTTTATTTGGTATTACTTAGAAGACAAAAGGCTAAAGTAGACAACAGAGAAAATTTAATGGTTTATTCCTCAACTTGAAATTTTCACAGCAGTAGTAACTCCGACAACTCTAAAACAACAAAAAAATATGAATTTTGGTAAATGGTTAGGCTTTTTTAGTTTGCTTATTTCCCTATATATCCTTTGGGAAATTAGACGAATTTTACTGTTAATATTTGCTGCAATAGTTTTAGCAACTGCCTTGAATAGATTAGTACAGAAATTTAATAGATGGGGAATTAAAAGAAACTTAGCTGTAATTGCTACTTTAAGTTTAGCCACATTAATTATGCTCCTATTTTTGTTGCTAGTTGTACCACCTTTTATTACCCAGTTTCAAAAATTAGTTGCCTTAATACCTGATGTATTTACAGAAGTCCGCTCTCAACTTGTGCAGTTATATCGACAAAGACCCGATTTATTTCCAGCACCACCTACTGCCACTGATATGCTAGTACAAACACAAACATTTGGTACTCAGTTATTTAGCAACTTTTTTAAGATTTTTTCCAATACTTTTATAGTATTCTTACAGGTACTTTTAGTATTTGTATTAACAATAATGTTTTTAGTTAATGCTCAAGCTTATCGACGAGTAGGATTACTTTTATTTCCTTCTTTTTATCGGCGACGTGCAGATGAAATTCTCTCAAAGTGTGAAGTAGCTTTAGGTAATTGGTTTGGTGGAATAGTAATTAACTCTCTTTTTGTGGCGACCTGTAGTGGTATTGGTTTATTACTATTACAAATTGATTTAGTTCTGACTCATGCTTTACTGGCAGGTTTACTCAATTTTATTCCTAATATTGGTCCGACTATGAGTGTAGTTTTTCCCATAATGATTGCTCTTTTGGATGCTCCTTGGAAAATAGCTGCGGTAGGAATTTTATATATTATTATTCAGAATCTTGAAAGTTATTGGCTAAGTCCAATTGTTATGGCAAAACAAGTCTCACTTTTACCTGCTGTTACTCTAGCATCCCAAATTTTCTTCACTACTTTTTTTGGAATTTTAGGTTTGATTTTAGCTTTGCCTTTAACAGTAGTAGCTAAAACTTGGATTGAGGAAACTTTATTCAAAGATATCTTAGATCCTTGGCAAAAAAAACCCTCAATACTATGAAATAATTCCCAGAGTTGATAATTAATATTTGGCAGCTTTATAGATATATATAGCAATCCTATTTCAATTATGATATTTTGTTTAGTGGTAGTTAGGTAGGGTAGCCGTCAGATTAGCGACGTACAGAATTTATAATTTTCAAGAAAAACCTTTAAAATTAACTGTTATAAAAATTTTCACAACCAATTTAGGATTTCTATATGCTCCAAAAAGTAATCAAAATTTTTAACAACTGATAACTGAAATGACTTTTATTCATCTTCTGGCGTGAGAGACCTAACAGTTTCTTGAATTGAGCCAATAGCAAATCCCAAAATTGCACCTATTGTCGCATAAGTACGAGGTGCTTTTGCACTACTATACCCTTTATCTATTTTAGTCAAATTACAACATTGATAACGATTTTTACTCATCTCAGCTGCGGCTAATCCAATTACTGAACCCATCAAAGCCATCATTACTCCAGAAAATATAACTTGTTTCAGATTAAGTTTTTTTTCCTCCATTACCAAGTCACCTCCAAAATTGTATTAATATAGTATTTTCAGATTAGTTGTAAAATAATTATTGTCATTTTTGCTTCTGTCAAAAACTCTTTTATTTTCGTATTCTCTCAAATATATAATTCTCTATTCACATCTAAAATGTAAATCCGATAATATATAATGAGTACCTGTGAAAAATAACCAGTTAATTTTGACTTGGAAGTAATACCCAACAACCTACTAGAAAATCCAAATATTAACAGACTTAATCTATCAGTAAATCTCAAAAAGGGAATAGGCAGTAGGGAGTAAGGATTATGGATTAGGAAGTAGGGAACAAACAAGAATATACAACTATTGGCAACTAAAAAACACTCCGGAAATATTGACTAAAATATAGCTAGTTTTATTTAGGGCTTGCTGAATAAATCTAAAAGCATTGACAGATAAATGTTTTAGCTTTTTTAAGTATTGAAAAAGTACCTAGTTTTCAGCTCTTCATGCTCAAAAAGTTAGCATTTTTGGCGCATAGTTCTGTAAAAAAATTACTCCCCTACTCCCCTACTCCCCCGCTCCCCTACTCCTTAAAAAAAGACTTTTTCAGCAAACCCTATTTAGGGGTTTAGTCACCTAATCCCTACCTTTACTATTAGCCATAAATGTAAGTAAATTCATCCCCTTGGTTCAAGTATTAATATTTTTTGGAAAAACACTCTCTACCTGAATAGTAGTCTTAGGCTTTTTCTCACTCCTAAAGTACACAAGTTTTTGATTTTAGAGAATCAGGAAAAGAGAAAAAAAATATTGTACCTCATTCAAGATAACCGCCATATACAAATAATTTGCCATTGCTGAATAACTACATGATATAAATTCTAATTACTATGGAGTAAAGACTCATAATTCAGGAGTTAGAAAGGTATTTTTCTGGAGATTTATTATAAACCAAATATAATTTTGGTATCAGATTAATGATTCTTAATTTACCTGAACTACTTACCTCATACCTCAAATCAGTAATGCCAATAATTTTGCCTACCTACTTATATAGCGTTTCTGTGTCTAATGAGGTACACATATTTTTATTTGTATTATGTTCCCTATTCCCTATTCCCTGTTCCCTAAAACCAACGAATGCCGGTACCTCACGCTTTTTGGGAATTGCTATATCTTTATTTCTAGCATAGTTTTGACTATTTTTACTTGTTAACAGTCAAAAAATTCATAAATATTCAATCAATGTTACAAGCATTTAGGCGAGCTAAAAAGTAGACTGCTGACTTAGCTCCATAAGGAGAATTCCACCAAGCGACAGGAAAAGCACCCAGGGGTGCTTCTAGACTAAAATTAAGATCTTTATAAGGTATCTCTTTACCATTTAACCGCAATCCAAGTTCTTCACTAGTTTTTAACAAAACTTTCATATCGATTTGAGAAATATCAAAGGTTCCACCCATACTTTCATAAACTTTTTTTTGTATGCTAAAGCCAAAACGTCCATTACTATACTTAATCCAAAGTTGATCGATTAAATTAATTACACTACATGGAAATTTTATGACATCATCAGGAATCAGGTTTTCCTTATCAGTTTTACCAGATATTTCTAACATAACTCTTGCAGTTTCTTGGTCTGCTTCTTTCCATTTACCTGCTGCCAGTAAATCTCTCAATTTTCCATAAAGGTAAATATCAGAAATTAACATTAGTGCTCGATCTAATTTTTCTTCTAGTTCCGCCACTCTTTCTGACAATTCTAACTCTCTGGAATTATCTTGTACTGATACAGAATCATCAGTGGAAGTAGATGTTATTAGCTCTTGTTTTTCTGGTTCGTTAGACATAATTACTCCTAAATTTTTCTCAAAAATAACTAATCTTTATGAGCAAATCTCGAACAATAAATAATTCCTAACCTGAATTATTTAGTAGGAGTGGTTTAATAAATTAGTTTAAGACGCTAGCAACCATTAAGATTTTGTGGTTAATTTCACGATAGATTTGAATTTACTATTAATTACAGCATTTTTGAAGTTGATGAAGTACAAAGTTTGAGGAACTTAGGAATAGAGAATAAAAATTAGTATTAAACTTTACATCATCGTCCTAGCAAAATGCTGTAATTCTGTCTCCTGAGCAAAAAATAAGGTCTCAAGCCTCCCCTTTTAAGGATATGAAAAAATTAACTTCAGTATAGTATTTCAATCATAGAGCTTCAGCAGTCGGTACTGATAACTAATAACTGAAATTACTCCTAACTTCTGATTCCTACTTTAAAACTGAGTATGATTAATAATTGACTTACTAATTGTTTCACTAACAACCTGATTACCTTCAGGACTTAGATGGATATGGTCTCTATACAAATTACCAGGTTCTGAGACAGATTTAAAAACAGGTAATAAATCTAGATAAATAATTTTTTCAGCTAAGGTAAAATCCTCTAAACGTTGACGAGTTTTAATTTCATAATCACGAGGTCCTGGTTCGCCTACTTCCCTGAGTAAAGGAGTCATTGCTAGGATAAATTTAGCATTGTTTTGATTAGTAATTTCCTGGATTCTTTTAATCGCTTCTAAATTCAAACCAACCCTGTCTCCTTCTTCCTTAATTTCTGGAACTTTTGGTGCTGGTAATAAATAACGACTTATCACTTCAGCTATTGCAGAAGGAGGTTTTTTGTCTGGATAATTCCGATCTACTCCTACAACTAATGAACTAGGTGCTTTAGCAAATAAATCATCAGTATTAATCAGTAATACTATAGTTTTAGAATCAAATAAACCGAACTTTTCTAAATAAGCAAGTTCATTTCTAGGACCCCAAGAATTAGCTGAAGCATTAAGAACTTCAATACTTTTATCTTGACCTAATTTTTCATTTAATTGCTTCTCTATAATTGCAGAAATTGTCTCATCTTGATCTGTCCACCAATTACCATTAGCTACAGAGTCTCCTAGTAAAAATATTCTCAATGTAGTATTTTCTCTTGACTCTTCTATCGGCTCATAACGCATAGAATACTGATTAATTTTTATCCTGTTTCCAAAGCGAACCACCTTTTGATTTGGTGTCAAAAGATAACCAATTTTACTATCTGCATTATAAGTGAGAGGATTGCCAAAACCAACTACCAGGCGGAGTCCTATTTCAAATATCCCCAATAAGCCAATTATAATTGCTGAAACTATGAATAGAGCTTTCACTAATCTAAAAATCCTAATAACTTATGCCAATTATTAATTTTACTTTCAATGATTTAGTTTGAAATTTTATAGTTATCAATATTTTTTGCCAAACCTCGATTCTTTTATACTAATCCTGAATAGATTTTCCTAAATTAAATAATAACTCAATTTCAATCAAAACCATTTCAATTATAGCTGCTAAGAACTTATTACCATTCTATGTAACTTCTATACCGACTCCCAACTTTTACAAAAATTACAACAAAAAATAGGATAACTATATAGTATTTCTCACT
>JAAUYK010210356.1_pt1 | contig 17128 bp, 14 predicted proteins | sample 7278021 | NCBI WGS metagenome assembly JAAUYK01 (sample SAMN14350223, study PRJNA611818) | marine sediment metagenome | isolation source: surface marine sediment (1.8m) | place: French Polynesia: Moorea | collected 2018-08
CCACAGATCATCAGCAGGCAACAGCTGCGCTTTCTCATTCTCGAGGTAGAGATAAACCGGTTTTGGCGATTTGCCTTCGAAGATAATCATGTCCCAGCCGGCACACTTCATTTCGTTACCGATAAAGCCGCCTGAGTTTGAACAGGCAATGGTGCCTGACAGCGGGCTTTTGGTAACAACTGAGTAGCGCCCACCCGTTGATGCCATGGTGCCGGTAAGTGGTCCGGTGGTCATGATCATCTTGTTTTCAGGGCTGAGTGCATCACATTTAGGGTCAATTTCCTCGGACAGGTACTTGGTGGCTAATCCACGTTGCCCCAGATACTGTTGTGCCCAATCCATGTTGAGCGGCTCTTCGCTAATCGATCCATTAGTGAGATTGATTCGTAATACATTTCTGGTCCAGGCCATAATTCTCTACCTCTTAACTATTATCTATGCGCCTTACTTGGGGATGTTTTGTGCCGCATGCGCTTTCATGCGTTCGAGACCGGTATGGTCCGCATCAACATAACTGATGCAACCTGTTGGACAGGCCTTAGCGCACTCGGGGTCGCCGCCACAAAGATCGCACTTGTACACAACGCTGGTCTCCTGGCTGTAATTCACGGTGCCAAATGGACAGGCAATTGTGCATACCTTGCAACCAACACATTTGTCAGCGAGCACTTCTTTGGCGCCGGTTGCCTCATTTATAACAATGGCCTCAACCGGACACGCGTGCATACACCATGCTTCTGAACACTGGGTACACGTGTAAGGAACAAAACGTCCTTCGTCGTGGAATGCAAAGACCTTGATACGGGATTTGGCAGGATTAAAAACACCTTCAGCCTGGTATGAGCATGCCAACTCACACTGCAGACATCCGGTACACTTCTCTGGTTCGATCTGAAGCGAACGGAGCATTACAACACCCCCTGTAGGTAACGTGTTATCGTTAAAATAATTAGGTAACCGATATAGGCTGGTTACTTCTTATAGTTATGTTATTTCGAGTAAAAGTATAATCAATTAAGCTGATAATAACATCCAAAAATGGGTAGGCAAATGCGGTCGAAATTAAGCCGAAATGGTGTTGCAAATTTCTACATTAAGTAAATGAAAACGGGAATCTTTCATATAGTGCTCAATAATATTGTCTGTTAGTTTGTAGGGTCATTTTCTAAATTGTGCGCAATGCAATTTATTGGAAAACAGTATTGAACATTTTTCTCGCTAAATAATCCCAACCACTACTGGGCGCAAAAATAAAACATCCTAGGATATATAAATAAAACAATGACTTTTAGTAATAACATCAGATTACTTCTATTAGGCGTAACCCTGCTTGCCAGCCAGTATTCAGCAGCCATGGACATCAATTTTATCTTCGTCGGTGACAAGTCGAGCACAGCCTATCTGGGTGCGAAACAGGGGCTGGATGAAGCCAATCTACAAGGGCAATTCCTTGGACAGAATTACACGATGAACGCGGTTGCTTCTGCTCAGTTAGAACAGCAAAATCTGGAAGGTATCAGCGCAATACTGACTGCGGTTGATTCCGGTAACACGTTCACATCAATTGCTAATGCCAATCCTGATATGCCGGTATTTAACCTGTCACTTAAAGATGATGAATTAAGAACAGCCTGTATTCCAAACGCCCTGCATACGATTTCAAGTCGACGTATGCAGCAGGATGCGGTGCAACAATACCAGCAAAAAAAAACCAGGCTCTGCTGCAATAGCACAAGCATGGCACCCGGACTTTGTAAAATTTGCGGCGCGCGATCTAAACAAACGCTACAAAAAGAGCGCGGGCATACCGATGGACGACGCGGCCTGGTCCGGATGGGCGGCGGTAAAACTCACGTCGGATACCGTGGCACGTACGCAAAGTGCCGAGCCGAAAGAACTACTGCAATTTTTCAAAACATCTCTGAAATTTGATGGTCAAAAAGGCAGTGACATGAATTTCAGGGAAACGGGCCAGCTGCGGCAATTGATGCTACTGGTAGAGAATAACGAGATCGTTGCCGAAGCGCCTGTGAGAGGCGTCGCCAGTTCACTGGATAGCCTCGGCATCCTCACATGTGAAAAATAGATTTAATGTACCTAGAGGAAATTACAATGAAGCACTTATTAAGCCTGTTTGTCGGCCTTGCTTATTCAGCAAGTTTGCTGGCTGCGCCATCCGGACATATTTTTGTCACCAATGAAAAAGATGACAGTGTATCGGTAATCGACGGCAAGTCTCTGGAAGTCATCAATACCATCCCTATTGGCGAACGCCCAAGAGGTATCGGCGTTTCACCAGACGGTAGTGAATTATATGTGGCGGTAAGTGAAGAAAGCCTGATTAAGGTTATCAATACGAGCACGCTAGAAGTTATACGTGAATTCAGTGGCGGCTCCGACCCGGAAGCCTTTGCCGTACATCCTGAAGGCAATATCTATATTTCCAATGAAGATGACGCCAAGGCATCGGTCATCAACCCGATTACAGGTGAATTACTTACCCAGATAAGCGTCGGTCTCGAACCTGAAGGGGTTGCCGCTTCTCCTGATGGCAAGCGCGTAATTGTCACCAGTGAATCCACCAACATGTTGCATGTAATCAAGGTGCCTGAGCACACGATTGAATACAACATTCTTATAGGTGCCAGACCCCGTGCTGCGACATTTAACAGCGATAGTACGCTCGCCTATGCTACCGCCGAGATTAGCGGTGAAGTCGTTAAGGTAGATATGACAACAGGTAAGGTATTAAAAACATCTGCTCTGAATGATGAAAAAGCCAAGCCCAAGGATATCTTGCTGAGCAAGGACGAAAAAACGCTTTATGTTGCCGGCGGTCGCTCTAACACTATCAAAGTGCTAAATGCCGATACTCTCAAACTCATCAAAAAAATTCCGGTTGGCAAGCGTGTCTGGGGGCTTGCAATGACACGGGATGGGAAAAAGCTTTTCACCACCGACGGTGTTAGTGGCACAGTATCCGTTATTGATACGGCTAAAAACGAGAAAATAAAAGTGGTTGAAGTTGGCTCTTTCCCGTGGGGCGTCGTCGTTAACGACTAACTTGTTTCAAAAGCATCCAGGCCTGTGTTCAATCAGGCCTGGATGATGTTATACCTGATAGCCAGCCTGGCGATGTCAGCCGATGTAGCGGCATTCAGCTTGCCCTTGATTTGTGTACTGTAATTCGCGACCGTCTTGTAACTTATCGATAAGCGTTTGGCGATTTCACTGGTATTCAACCCTTCTGCCAACATACAGAATATTTCAAACTCACGCGTCGACAAGTCGGATAAAGGTGTATCCGTACCCCGTGATTTTTCAAACTCCAGTAAAGACTGAAGTTTCTCATCCACGTAGCGATTGCCTTTAAGCACTTCCTCGATCGCCACCAGCAGTAGTTCAGGTGCCGAGCTTTTTGTCAGGTAACCTTTCGCGCCGGCCTGTAATGCCTGCTCAACGAAAATCACGTCCTCGTGCATACTAAATGCCAGGATGATAGCTTTTGAATCTCTAGCCAATATGCGCTTTATGGCTTCCAGACCGCCAATGCCGGGTAGTGACAGATCCATAACAACCACATCGGGTTGATGGCTTGCATAGAGCCGACAGGCTTCTTCTCCGTTTTCTGCCTCGGCGACGACTTCCATATTATCACTGCTCTTCATCAACATTTGATAACCGGCCCTGACTACCGCATGGTCATCAACCAACATTACCTTGATCCTGTTATCCATACTTTTTACTCCGCTGAATCGAGTGGTATTTCAATAGCTATATGTAACCCCTCGTTTATTTTTGTTGTTAATTGAAATTGTCCGTTCAACATCTCAACCCTTTCACGCATGCCCAGCAAACCCAAACCGGGCTTTAGATTCTCCATATCGATACCAATACCATTATCGTTTATGTCCAGGCTGATATATTCACTACCGTTCGGTTTGTGATATTGCAACTTGACTGTTATTTCACTGGCCGACGCGTGCTTCAATACGTTGGTCAAACTTTCCTGGATAATTCGATAAACACTGATCTTGACAGTATCATCGAGCGACTCAGGTCCCTCGGAAAAATTAAAATGGCAAAAGACATCGTCCTGTCGACTGTTCCAGTCATCAATCATGTTTTGTAACGCTTTTACCAAACCGAATTCGTCCAGCACCGAGGGGCGTAGACGATGCATCATGTTTTTCGCCACACCGTACATATGATCGGAATAGCGCACTATAGTATGCACATTCTCATGAATCTGCTCAGGTTCGTGACTGTTTTCATTATTAATCGCCACTGCTACTGCTTTAATCGCCGTAATGGTCTGCCCCAACTCGTCATGTAATTCCTGCGATAGATGTCGCCTCTCCTCTTCCTGAATTTTTAATGAACGTTGAGTTAATTGCTTATTGTCCTGCCTGCTCTTTCCAAGTACCCCTGTCATATGATTAAAGCGCTGGGCCAGGTTATTTAATTCAGGTAAATCAAATTCTGGTAGCTGCTGCTTGTAATTGCCTTTTTCAATATCGGTCAATGCTTCCGTGATCGTTGCCAATGGTGACAGATAACGACCGATGACATAATAAACAAGTAAATTAGCCATGCTGATAAACACGAATAGCAGGATCAACATGCTTTTTACCTCTGTCCATGCTTCCTCTATCTCATCCGTGGGATCCGCGCGAACCAGGATACCTGTAGGCGGCATTAACGGATTATAAAGCCAGCGCCTTAGCTCAGTCGGCGGCGGCTGCACCAGCCTGATAAACCAATCAGGTGCGTTGGCTAAATCTTTGACCCCCAACGGCTCCACAGGTGTAAATATCTCGTCTGCGTTATTAAGCTCAATGCTTAAATGTCTTGTTTCTTCCAGCTGGGACAGTTTATCCAAAAAAGCAAACTGCCTATCGCTATCTTGTTCTATATCTGCTGATGAAATCGCAATTTGAATTAACTGCAACGCCAATCGAGCTGTCGACTCCACCTCTCTTTGCACTGAGTCCCTGGCATTAGCAAGGATGTAATAGCTGCTAATAATAAATAAGAAAAGAAATAGCAGTGTTATTAGCAGGTTCAGCCTCAGTCGCAGGCTCATGCACTATTGCCCCATTATTTAAAGTAATAATTATTCAGGCCGATTTGCAAGATACCAGGAATAACTTTGCGATATCGCTGGAACTAATAATGCATAGATAGCAGATAGCCAAATAATAACAATTTATATTATCATTTCCCTTGATAAAGAATAAATTAGGAAAAGTTCCTTATGGATAAGTTGTTGTATAAATACCTGATATTTATAGGTATAGGTTTGTTGTCCCCGCTCGTTTTTGCAGACAATGCCGCTTTGGACAAGGCTGTTGATAGCAGGCTCAAGGCCCAGCAGGAGCTGGTGAAATCACAAAAAAGCATTGATGCGTTGTCGGACCAAACCCGCGATATCGTGCAGGAATATCGTGCAGCAATTAGAAAGTCGGATAGCCTGCAGACTTACAACACCCAGCTCGCCAAGCTAGTTAAAGAACAAAAAAATGAGCTGGGGTCCATTCAACGGCAGCTGGACAACGCCGAGGAAACACAGCGAAGCATCGTGCCATTGATGCTGAAGATGATCGAGACGCTGGAAAAATTCGTCGCGCTGGATATGCCATTTTTGTTGCAGGAAAGACAACAGCGCGTGGCAGCGCTTGCCGAGATGATGGATAGACCGGATGTCAGCCTGCCTGATAAATATCGCCGACTTATGGAGTCCTACCAGATAGAGATGGAGTACGGTCGAACTATAGAAACCTACAAAGAGAAAATTCAGGTTAACGGCACAGATTATACGGTTGACGTACTTCGTGTTGGCAGGCTGTTAATGGCCTTCCAGACACTTGATGGCGAATTGAGCGGCAGCTGGAACAAAAAAACGAAAAAGTGGGAAATATTGCCTGGTGATTACAGCAGGCATATACAAGCCGGGTTAAAGATTGCGAAAAAGCAGGCCCCGCCTGACCTGATGCAACTCCCCTTGCAGGTAAAGGAGTAGCATTATGCGAGTGTTAACTTATTTGTGTCTATTGCTGCTCGTCCCAATAACTGTTTCGGCTGAGCCAACGTCACTGGAGCAGTTACTTGAGCTCGTCAAGCAAGAACGCACGCTGGAAAAGAAAGAGCTGGAAGAGCGTGAACAACGCTTTCGCGAAGCACGCGACAAACAGAAACAGCTTCTCGCAGCAGCACGGGTGCAGTTGAGAAAAGACGAGGCCAATAGCGAACGCTTAAAACGTGAATTCGAAAAAAATGAAACCATGCTGGCCCAACAGCGTGCTGTGTTGCGTGAAAAAATGGGCGCACTGGGTGAACTTGACGGTATTGTTAAACAGATAGCCAGCGACATGGATAGCATCATTGATAATTCGCTGGTGTCGGCGCAAAAGTCCCAGCGCGATGAAATTCTGAATCTACTCTCAACACGCAAGGAACTGCCCTCGTTACAGGAACTGGAAGATTTATGGCTGCTTGCCATGGATGAAATGGTCGAGTCAGGCAAGATAGTGACCTTTCCTGCCACGATAGTAACTGCCGCCGGTAACGAGATTAAACAGAACGTCACCCGCGTAGGTGTATTTAATGCTGTTTCTGCGGGCCGGTTTTTAAGAAACCTGCCCGATACCGGAAAATTAATCGAACCCGGTCGTCAACCAGGACCAAAGTACCAGCAGATGGCCCGAAATATTGAAACCAATGCCAGCGGCATGGTGGCTTTTCCGGTAGACCCTACTCGTGGTGCGATGCTGGCATTGCTGGTGCAGGTACCGGATTTGAAAAGCAGGATTCAGCAAGGTGGTGTCGTAGGCTACGTGATCATAGTGCTCGGCTTGGTCGGTTTACTGGTGGCCATTTTACGCTTTATCACGCTGTATACGACGGGCAGGAAAATTAATAAGCAACTGGAAGATAAAAAACCCGGCAATAATCCTTTAGGCAGAATCCTTCAAACTTATTTTAACAATAGAAATGTCGATGCCGAGACGCTTGGCTTGAAGCTGGACGAGGCAATCCTGAAAGAAATGCCTGCAATACAAAGTGGACTCGGGTTTCTGGCATTACTGGCTGCAGTTGCTCCATTGCTTGGGCTTCTTGGTACCGTCACCGGCATCATTGAAACGTTTCAGTCGATCACGCTTTACGGCACAGGCGACCCGCGCGTCATGTCAGGCGGTATATCACAGGCGCTGGTAACAACGGTGATGGGATTAATGGTTGCCATACCTCTGTTATTACTACATAGCTTCTTATCTGCGAAGAGTAAGACACTGGTACAAATACTTGATGAAAGAAGTGCTGCCATGGTGGCGTCGCTCGCTGAGCAAAACGGTAATCGATAATGTTTGAGCAGCTTGAAATACTTGCTGAATTCTTCGAGAAAGGCGGGCCTGTTGTGCTTATCATCTTTATCGTCTCAATATTTATGTGGCTTTTAATCATTGAGCGCTACTGGTTTTATTTTCGTAGTTATCCGCTATTACGGGACAGTGTGATAACTAAATGGAAACAAAGACAGGACCATGTGTCATGGTACGCAAACAAGATACGCGAGGGCATGATTACCGAATTATCAGTTGCACTTAAACATAATTTACTGCCCATCAAGACGCTCACATCAATACTGCCTTTACTTGGTTTGTTTGGCACCGTTACCGCCATGATCTCCGTCTTTGATGTTCTAAACGTGTTTGGCACCTCCAATGCAAAGGGGATGGCTGATGGTATATCACGCGCCCTGCTATCGACTGCTGCCGGGCTGGCGACATCTATTGTTGGCATTTACTTTGGCGCTGATCTGAAAAAGCGAGCCAAGGAACAGGAATTACTCGTAAAGGATCTATTAACAACCTAGTCATGAGAAGAGTTCATAAAATACAGGAAACCAATGTCGACAGCGTCAACCTGACGCCGCTGATAGACATGGTCTTTATTCTGCTTATCTTTTTTCTTGTTACATCTTCATTTACCAAGGAATCCGGTGTGGAAGTAGACCGACCTACCGCACAAACGGCTGTACGCGAGGAACATGCCAGTATGATTATTGGCGTGACCAGTAACGGTGAAATATGGATAGAAAACCAACTGGTCGATATAAGGGCAGTTCGAGCACATGTCGAACACCAGAGCGCACAAAATCCTGAAGGTGCCATCATTATCCTTGCCGATAAGGATGCACGTACGGGCACTACTGTAGAGGTATTGGACCAGGTCAGACTGGCCGGCGTCACCAACGTTTCTATTGCCGCCTCCAACGAATAAACACTGGCTATAAGTAATAATATGACGGCAACTACCTCTAACGTTATTCAAGCAACACGAATACCGGTCATATTAATACTGGCTATAGTACTCAATGTGTTGGTGTTCGTTCTTATTCAAAAGCTGGTTAGTAATGAACTGCAATTTAATCGCATTAATGAAAGCATCAATCTTGTTGATTTCATTCGCATGGACGAACAGCCAACACCCCTGGATGAGAAAAAACCACTGGAAGAAATGGAGCCACCTGAAACAGAGGATGAACCACCGCCGCCAGAATCACCGGAACCTTTGGTAGATAAACCTCAGCAAAATAAACTGGATCTGGCCATGCCATCACTGAATGTGCCATTGTCGATCAGCGGCACGCCATACCTTGGCGACTTTGCAAAAGCAAACAGGAGTTCTATTCGACCAGGCACGGGCAAAATTGCGCTCAACGTCAAACCTACCTTGCGCGTGCCGCCAGTATATCCGCCGCGTGCCTTACGCTCAGGTATAGAAGGTGTCGTGACAGTTGAATTTACCATAGCGACAAATGGTGCAGTAAAAGATGCAGAAATCGTTAAGGCCAAGCCAGCTGGCATATTCAACAAGTCGGTTTTAAATGCTATTAGCAAATGGAAATTCGACCCTGATATTGTTAATGGCAAAAAAGTAGAAAAACGGGCACGTCAGGACATCAAGTTCACATTACAGCGATGAACAGATTAGCTAAACATATTGCTGTATTCCTATTCATGCTTTATTCAGCAACAGGATCAGGTGCACAGGCAGCTGATGCACCGCGTTTACAGGCCAGTACCTATGAAATACTCAGCGATGCCCAGGCAGACATGGAGAAGTTCAACTACGCTGTCGCGAAACAAAAACTGACAAGGCTGTTACAAAAAGATCTTAAAACATACGACAAGGCTGTTGTATTACAAACCATGGGCTATTGCGAGAATGGGCTTGGCGATTTCGAGGCCGCAGCGACAGCCTTTGAACAAGCCCTTATGGCAAACATTCTGCCTGAGCAAGTGACGCATAGTTTGCAATATTCTGCAGCACAGCTATTCATTCATGTTGAACAACCTCAGAAAGGCCTGCGCTATCTAAAAAAATGGTTTGCTAATGAAAAACAACCGAAACCTGATGCGCATATAGTAGCGGCTTCCGCGTACTACCAGCTTGAAGATTACGAGCAGTTAATATTTCATGTTGAAAAAGCGCTCAGTCAAAATGCCAATCCTCCGCTGAGCTGGTATCAATTACTACTGGCAGCCTATTTTGAAACCAATAAGTTCTCACGCGCAGCCGAACTACTGGAAAAAATTGTCGTGCTGCAACCGGACAACAAGGACTACTGGCTTCAACTAGTCGGTGTTTACCAGGAATTAAAACAGGAAAAAAAGGCCCTTGCCATATATGAACTCGCGTATCAAAAAGGCCTGCTTACCAATAGAGAAATAGAACAGCTTGCGCGTTCCTATCTATACCATGAAATGCCATTCAAGGCGGCAAAGCTAATGGAAAAAGAGCTGGCTATTGGCGGCATCAATGAGAACAAGGACAACCTCGTTCTACTTGCTGATAGCTGGTTGCTGGCGCAGGAAAATGGCAAGGCGGAAAGTATTTTTAAAGAAGTAGTAAAAAAATATAATGATGACAAAACGCGTTTAAGACTTGGGCAACTGTATGTTGAAACAGAGCAGTGGCAAAATGCGGTTGATCTGCTCAATATTAAACAGAACATTAAAGACAAAAAGTTAAAAGCAAAAATCAACCTACTGTTGGGTATAGCCCAGTTCAATCTGAATAACGTCAAGGGCGCAACCAGCGCTTTTAACAGGGCTTTATCGAGCAAATCAACAGTAGACCAAGCACGCTGGTGGCTTGATTATCTTAGTAAACAGCCTGGTACAGGCTAGGCTTGTAGTTTTTCCAGTATACTCACTACTTCGCGCGCGGTTTGGATTCGGTCATCGGGTTTTTTTGCCATCAAACCATCAATCACATCCTGGTATTTGGCAAGTTTATCCGGTAAACGTGGTACCGGCTCGGACATATGCTTGTAGATAAGCGACGCAGGCGTTTTGGCAAAGAAAGGCTTTTCTCCCGTCAACATCTCATAGAGTATTACACCAAGGCTGTATAAATCGGTGCGAGCGTCCACCTCTACGCCCTCACCCTGCTCCGGACTCATATAATGAGGCGTGCCGAGTATCTGACCTACGGTTGTAATGTCACTCACTTCGTCCAGCTTTTTTGAGATGCCAAAATCGGCAAGGGCAAGACTATCGTCACCGCGGAACATGATATTTGCCGGCTTTAAATCACGGTGTACGACATCAATCGAATGAATTTGGGTCAAACCATGGGCAATATGAGTAGCATACACAACGGCAATTTCAGCTTTCAGGCCAAAGTCGACCCGGTGCTTTAAATCACCGCGAGAGAAGAACTCCATGACGATATAACCGTATTCATCGGTCATCCCCTGGTCAAAAATTTTCACCACATACTGTGAATCCAGTTCCGATATGAAATTTGCCTCGCGAATAAAGCGCCGAATCAACTTGGACTGTTTTACTCGGGCGAGGTCAAGTATCTTGATAACAACTGTCTGCCTGTTATCCACCTCTTCAGCAAGATAAACGCGAGACATCGCGCCCTCACCGATCATGCGTAAAAAGCGATAACCGATTTCCTGTCCTTGCCCGGGAACATCATCTTTTTTATCAGAGGCCTTCTGCAGTATCTGCGTGGCTTCCAGCAACTCGTTTTTTTCTTCGTAAACAGTACGCTTTTGAAATTCAGTGGCCTCTTCCACTTTTTCTGCGAGCACTTTTGGCGTCATATCGATCTTGTTCATGTAGTCAGCTGCGCCCAGCTTGATCGATTTCACGGCAATGTACTCATCGCCTTCTGCGGTTAATACGATGGTCGGTGGAAAACCGGGCTTATCGCGATAGGTTTTTAACCATTCAAGTCCGTCTTCTGTTGGCCCAAGCTTGTAATCAAGGAACAGAATGTCGTATTCAGCCCAGTTAAAATCGTTGGCAGGTCTACCAAGATTGTCGAAATCATAATCGATGATCTCGATATCACTGAGTTCCTTGTTCAGGTAGGTACGTAATAGCGCCCTGAAATCACTGGAATCATCGATGATAAGAATCTTGGTCATAGCTAATGAATTGCTGCTTTCTTATTAATTTAGTTTATATAAAACAGTAATTTAAATTGGTATTTTATAGAAAATAATATTTTATTCTATAGACCCTTGGTGCTAATAGATAGTTTGTCGTCAATTTGATGCTAAATGTGACAGGCAGCATGACTACAAACTATGTTGCCGACCTGAATTTTCCAAACTTGAGCATGATGGCTGGCATGATAAGCAGGTTCAATATTGTCGAAGAAGCCAGTCCTCCGATAATAATCGCGGCCATAGGGCCCATGATTTCCCGGCCCGGATTGTCGCTATCTACCGCAATCGGCAACATGGCTAATGCGGTTACCAGTGCAGTCATCAATATAGATGGCAGTCGCTCCTGTGCTCCTTTCATTACAGTATCGAGATTCCATGGCAACCCATCCTCTTCAACCAGATACTGGTAATGCGAAACAAGCATGATCGAGTTACGTATTGTTATACCGAACAAGGTTACAAACCCCACCAGTGAACCGACGGAAAGGCTGCTGCCTGTCAACAACACGGCAACGACGCCGCCTACTAGCGCAAATGGCAGATTGATGAGCATGATAAACACATGCCTAAGATTGCGAATAGCAACGAAGATAAGCATCAATACAATAAACAGTACCATTATCGAGAAGATCACCAACTCTTCCCTGGCCCTTGCTTGCTCTATGGCGGCACCAGTAAATTCGGGATAGAGCTCCGAGCTAAACTTCACCTGCGACAAGACTTTTTCTTCAAGTTCATTCATAAAACCGAGGATGTCCCTGTCGACAACCTGGCTGGTTATGCTCTGCAAACGCTGCCCGTCCTGGTGCAAAATACTGTAGCGGCCGCCTTGTTGTTGTATGGATGCCAGTTCTGACAGCGGCACCAATACATCGTTAGCTGTTTTAACAGGAAGCGTTTTAACATCTTCAGGATTAGCACGTTGCTGTTCCGGTAAAATGACAGATATATCGAAGACCCGGTTCTGTTCCTGGTAACGTGCTACAACATTGCCTTCGAAAGCTGTTTGAATGACTTCTACAACCTCCACAGGCCGCAGGCCATGTTCATTCAATTTTTCCATTTTAAACTGTATGCGTAACTGCGGTGTCGAGCTGGAAGAATGCACCTGTACACTGCTGGCGCCTTCTATACTACGCATCACAGTCGCTACTTCCGTCGCCTTTCTATCCAGGGCATCAAGATCATTTCCATAAATGTTAACAACGATAGGTGTGGTATAGCCTGAAATGGTTTCATAGATGCGTTCCGACAGAAAGTTATAGGCTTCGTAGCGAATACCTGGGTGAGCTTCAAGTATTTCTCGTATTTCATCCAGTACCGCCTGTTGTTCTATGCCAGAGAGTTCATAGTCGAGATCAACTTCGAACTCACTGTAATGCGTACCAAAGGTGTCTGCCCCTCGCTCTGCCCTCCCGGTCCATTGCGAAACAGAAATCACGCCGGGTATCTCAAGAAACGATTCAGTGAGCTGGTTCCCGACGCGCAGTGACTCTGTCAGAGATGTTCCAGACATGCTGGATGTGTGGACAATATAGTGTCCCTCTCTAAGGTTTGGAATGAATTGACCGCCTACGCCAGGTAAAATCGACAATACCAGTAAACATAAAATCACGCTGATACCAATAACGAGATAAGGTGCACGCGATATTACATATAGTGTTTTTGTATAGAATGGCTGCAGATAGCGTATTAACAGCGGGTCGTCATGTTCCAGTTTGTCATTTGCCAACAACACATAGCACAGTGCCGGCGTGACAGTCAGTGCAACTAATAAAGACAACATGATTGAGAGGATGTAGGCAGTACCCAACGGTTCAAACAAGCGACCGGTGATACCACTAATATGCAAGAGGGGTAAAAAAGCCAGCGCCACGATGAAGCTGGCATAGACAACCGAGCCCCTCACTTCCATGGAAGCGTTATATACTACTTCTTTCAAAGGCAATGGATTGGGTAGCAGGCTATTCTGCCGCAAACGTCGGAATATATTTTCAGTATCAATGATTGCGTCATCGACAACTTCACCAAGCGCAATAGCTAGACCACCAATCACCATGATGTTCAAATTCACACCCATCTCCAGCAAAACCAGGATGGCAGTTAATAATGATAAGGGGATGGCAGACACCGAGATAAATGCAGTGCGCACATTGGCCAGAAATATAGCGAGCACTACTACTACAAACAAACCACCGAGCAATAAATGGCCAACAATACTATTAACAGAACGCTCAATGTAATTGGCCGGGCGAAACAGGTTCGGATGGAACCTGATATCGTTTTCTAAAAATATCTTGTCCAGTCCCTTGATTGCGTCTTCAACTGCATTTGACACATTTAGCGTGTTGGCGCCGTACTGGCCTATGACCATCAGCACCACTCCTTCCTTACCCATCACTGACGCTTTGCTAAATACAGGCTCAGGACCGTATTCAATACTGGCTACATCGTGCAATGATATATATGCACCATCCTTGTAACGGATGACTACTTTACCCAGTTCCTCGATATTGTCTGGTAATCCGGTTATTTCCAGTGTCAGTCGCTGATTATTATTTTCAATAAACCCAACACCAAAAATACCCGTGGCCTGTCTGGCAGCATCAATTATTTCATTGATGCCAAGACCATATAAAAGCATTTTCTCCTGATCGATCTGGATTTGCAGTTGTTTTACTTCTCCGCCAAACACATTGATATCAGCCACACCTGGCACACTTAGTATCGTCGGCACCAGGTTCCAATCAACAATGCTTCGCAATTCCATTAAATCGCGAGTATCCGACGTTACACCCATGGTCAGGATAGTGGCCGAAGAAGACGACATGGGCACTGCTTTTGCCGGACCAGCACCTTCAGGCAGAACATTAGAAAGACCTGAAAGTCTTTCACTAACTAACTGGCGATTACGATAGATATCTGTGTCTTCGAGGAAATAAACATTAACAACGGACAAGCCCTGTATCGACTCCGACCGAATATGGTCAATACCTATAAGTCCTGACAGAATTGTTTCCACCGGTCTTGTAACCAGTACCTCTACCTGTTCCGTGGAATAACCTGGCGCCTCTGTTTGCACAACAATAAGGTTAGGCGAGAATTCAGGAAAAATATCAAGACCGGCGCGATTTAACCGGTACAAGCTGTAAAGGACTACCAGCGTGGCAATGGCAATCACCACGCCGCGAAAATTGATCGAAAACCTGACTAACGCAGATAACATCGCGGCTTACGCTCAGTCATCGTCTTCATCCGGTATCGCCCATTTGAATTCTTCAGATAACAGGGTTTGAGCGCCACTGATAACAATACGCTCACCGGGTTGAAAATGTTTTTTTACCAGCCAACCACTGCCTGTATCAGCCTTACTTTCAAGGTTGCGACGACTGAATGTTTTCTCATCAATTTGGACATAGGCCCATGCCTTGCCCGCATGCCATACAACTGCCGATTCAGGGATGCCAATCCCTACGCCAGAGTAGCCGGTTCCAGGTAGCCAGACGTGCAAACGCATCCCAATTCGCAGTTTTTCAGCATTGGTACGAAGAAAATAGGTTTCTCCCTGCAAGTTTGCGTCTGAGTATGGCGCTACGGAGACGATGTATGCCTTTCTGGACGTGGCACGATCCCCGGTTCTGTTGACAATGACATATGCTATTTCATCTGTGAGTACCTGTTCAGGCCTTAACGACAACATAACCAGGTAGTCTTCCTGTTGCAGCAGGCGTGTAAACAGTATTGATTCGGATTTTAATGCCCACTCGGTAAGCACGTTGCCCCAGCGTTGCAGCATTTCTTCACGTATGTTTTGCAATTGCACCTGCTCAGCATCCATTTGTGCTTTGTCCTGTTCCCATTTGGCACGCGCTATTTGTAAATCCCGTTTAGAGACATTCGTCGTTTCAGCATTCAACTTTTCAAGGTTATCGAGATTAACCGCTGAATTACGCAGCGCTGTTGCCGCGATTGTCTGTTGAGCCAGAGTATTTTTATAGCGGGCCCTTAGTCCCACCAGCGGTCGGATATCCATTACCGTGGCAAAAGCCTTGTCTTCGGCATCAAGCTGTATTTTCTCGACTGCAATAGTTTTGATACCTGCCAGTTCCTGTGTTTCAGGACTCAGCATTACAGTCAAACTCCCTTCTACAAGTTGTTGTCTGCCGTCTGTTTCTTCATCATCCTCATCATGCTCCTCGGCTTCTTGCTGCAAAATACCGCCGGGCGTTTGTGAAACAAGCGCATACCCTATGGCGATTACCAGAAAGGGCAAAAAAAGATAAGTTAGTTTTTTCATTGTTGGTTACTTGCCAGTTCTGGCCCTATAACATTGAGTGTTTGCATCGTATCCAGTATTGGTGCTTGCGTTGTGGCTTCCATTCTCGCTGCCGCACGCATGACATTCAGTTCTATATTAAAGATGGCTTGCCTGATCGATTCTATTTCCAGCTTGCTACGCAAGACACTAAGGCGATCGCTAAAACCAAGCTCGTATTGTGTCTCGATATCTGCGGCCCTGGCTGTTAACACATCGAGTAACTGCAGACTGTCATTATAGGCCGCCAGTTTATCAAGGTAGTTTTGCTTAACCCTGGCTAGCTCATTTAACAGGCGAGTTTGTAAAGCCATAATCTCCAGCTGCTTGCGTTTACGTAAGGCCAATGCTTCCTGGATTTGTCCATCATTATTATGGAATAGCGGCAATACCCAGGAAGCTCCCATGGTTAACAGGTTATTGCTCTGTTCATAGATATAACCGGGCGATAACGTGATATCTGGATATTGTTTTTCTATTTCCAGCTTTAAACGCGCTTCGAAAGCATCATAATCAGCCAGCTGCTGTTGCATGTCATATCGCTTATGCACCATTTCTGCCTGCAGGTTATCCAGGTTATCTGCATGACCAGAAAGATGTTGTTGTAAATCAGTAAAATCAAAGCCTTCTTTATCGAAAGCGCTATCCTGTAACCCAATGTTGGCGATAAGCGCGTAATAGGCATCGTTGATAAGAAAGCGCTGGTCAGCCAGCAGTAACTCCGTTGCCTGAAGTTCCAGTCGAAGACTACTCAACTCGAATTCACTCGCCTGTCCATATTTAAAGCGTTCCTCCACCAGCTGCAGGCTTTGCTCAAGAATCACCTTTTGGCTTTGTAGCAACTCATTGGCGTTGATCGCGGCATAGTATTCGATCATGGCCGCATGAATGGCCTGGTATAACTGCCAGGCCTGATGAGTCACGGCGATTTCCGCAGCGCGTATCTTTGCCTGTGACTCAAGCTTGCGCGCTTCGCGTTTTTCCTTTCGCTCATAAACAAAGCTGCTGACCAGGCCGGCAAGCCAGGGTGTATCACCATTATCCACGTTATGCTCGTAAGGTATTTCCACTTGTGGATTACGGCGTTGACCTGCGATCACCAGGCCAGCGTTCTCTACCTCAACCTGGCTCAGTGCCAATTGCATTCGCGGGTGGTAGTAATAGGAGGCCAGCGTCAGTGTCGAAATAGTCCAATGCTGTATAGGCCAGTCAGCAACAATGACGCCGTTGCTTTGCAGGAATTCCCTGAATGCAGGGTCAGAATGATGTAATGCCTGTCTATCGCGGGTAATATCAGCAGGAATTAATGGATCCGCCTCGTATGGCTGGAAAGAACA